>Ga0209148_1000692_pt1 | contig 27362 bp, 23 predicted proteins | sample AraplaCol_mMF_r2_2_FD_184288 | JGI IMG/M metagenome (GOLD analysis project Ga0209148, IMG submission 184288) | Arabidopsis root microbial communities from North Carolina, USA - plate scrape CL_Col_mMF_r2 (SPAdes) (version 2) | ecosystem: Host-associated > Plants > Roots > Endosphere | place... | reverse complement strand
ATGCGCCCAGGCGATCTCGCCGCGTTCGAGGCTAGGCACCACCAGGTCGCGCTGCAGGATGCTGACGCCATAGCCCGATCGCACCAGCTCGACAATGGCCTCGATCAGCTCGACGGTGATCATGCGGCGCGGCAAGGTGCTGGCGGGCGCGAAGAAGCGGTCATATTCCCAGCCATTGGCGCGCTCGATCGAATAGGTGACGAAATCGTAGGGCCGCAGATCCGTCGCCTGGATCGAGCGCTTGCCGGCCAGCGGATGATCCGTCGCCATGATGGCGATGAGATCATCGCGGAAGAGCGGGATACGCTCGACGCCGCTCGGCACCATGCCGTCATCGATGATCGAGACATCGACCTTGCCCTGCATCAGCGAACTGTAGACCTCGTCGCGCTGCACCGTTACGAGCGTGATCTCGACATCGGGCCGCTTGGTCGCGTAATGCTCGATGAAGCGCGGGATCCAGCGGAACGGCCCGTAGGAGGTGACGCCGAGGCGCACGAAAGCGGAGACGCCGCTCGCCATCGCCCGCGCATCGCCCTCGGCCTCGTCGATGATGGCGATGACATCGCGCGCCGCGCGTTCCAGCCGGGCCCCCGCCGGGCTCAATCGTAATTTGCCGCCCGCCCGCTCGGTCAAGGTGACGCCGAGGCGCCGCTCGGCCTCACGGATGCGGTGGCTGACCGCCGAGGGTGTCACGCGCAGCCGGTCAGCCACCCCCGTCACCGATCCCGTCTCCGCCATCGCCCGCAGCATGGTGAGGTGTTCCAGGCTGAGCTTCATTTTCCGACCTGAAATAGATTCACAAAAACGCTGAATATTTTGAACGTGATTTGTGGCCGCGTGCAAGGCAAGTTTTGCAGCAAGACAACGAAGGCCAGGAAAAGCGGCGGATCACAGCCGTTTTCGTGAAAGGAGATGGCGTATCGTGAGCGAGACCGGGACTGCGTTCAAAGCCAGCGATATCAATGACGGGACAGCGCTCGCCGATATCCTCGACCTGCGGCTATACCCGATCTGGAGGCGTGACAGCGAGGCCTATCGGACACTCGTCGCAGAGGGCCGTGACCGCCTCCGCCGCGATGGCGCCGCCATCCTCCCGGGCTTCGTCAAGGATGCCGCCGTTCGGGCAATGGCGGCGGAAGCCGTCGCCCTGCAGCCGAAGATGTTCCGCTTCCACGAAGAGCACACGGTCTATTTCAAGCCGCAGGAACCGGAGCGGGATGCATCGCATCCGCTGCGGCGCATGATGGTGACCGAGAAGGATACGGCCGCCTATGCCGACATCCCGCAAGGCAGCCTCGTCCGCCGGCTCTATCAGTCGGATGCTGTGCTGGCCTTCATCAATGACGTGCTCGATGACGGCTCGCTCTACCGCCACGCCGATCCGCTGGCGGCGCTCAACATCCAGAATTTCTCCGCGGGGCAGCAGCTGGGCTGGCATTTCGACCGCTCCGATTTCAGCGTCACGCTGTCGATCCAGGCTCCCGAAGCCGGCGGCGATTTCGAATATGTGCGGATGCTGCGCAAGGACGGCGACGAATGCTATGACAGCGTCGGCCGCTTCCTCGATGACACCACGACCCAGGCGATCCAAGTGCTGCCGCAGGTGCCGGGCACGCTCACCATGTTCCGCGGCCGCTATTCCCTGCATCGTGTGGCACCAGTGATCGGCGATCGCTTGCGCATCAATGCCGTGCTGGCCTATGTGAACGAGCCCAATGTGGTGTTCAACGATTACGCCCGCAGGCTGTTCTACGGCCGCGCCACGGCCTAAGCCGCCCCCACTGATCCAACCAACGACTTAACCCACCGCTCAGCCCCGGACGGGGGCGGAGAGATGCGAGCTCAGCGCGACGCGGGACTGGGGAGACATCGCCTGCTTCTGAACCTCACAAGAAAACCGCCATCGAAGAACGATGGAGCAAACAAGCAAAGCTAAACTGGGAGATCATCATGTCAGATTGGTTCAATTTACAGCACGCCCTGTCGTCCGGAAAGGTCGATCGCCGCTCTTTCCTTAAATATGCAACGGCACTTGGCATCGGCTCGGTCGCCGTGCAATCGCTGCTGACCAAGGCCGGTTACGCCGCGGAGCCGAAAGCCGGCGGCGTGTTGCGCCTCGCCATGGGCGGTGGCAGCAGCACCGACAGCCTCGACCCGCGCACCATCGGCGATACTGTGCCGATCGTCACCGGCTTCTGCCTTTATAACAGCCTGGTCGAGATCGATGCCGACGGCAATGCCACAGCGGAACTGGCGGAGAGCTGGGAGCCGAAGCCCGGCGCCAAAGAATGGATCTTCAATATCCGTAAGGGCGTCACCTTCTCCAACGGCAAGACGCTGGATGCCGATGACATCATCTATTCGGTCAACCTGCATCGCGGACCGAACACCACCTCGGGCGGTGCCGCCGTCATGCAGGCGATCAAGGACATCAAGAAACTGAACCCGTACCAGATCCTGGTGACGCTGGACAGCCCCGATGCCGATATGCCGACCTTCTTCGCCGATTACCATATGCAGGTGGTGCCGAACGGCTTCACCGACTGGTCCAACCCCGTCGGCACCGGCGCCTTCACGCTGGAGAGCTTTCAGCCCGGCGTCCATATCAAGATGAAGAAGCGTGACGGCTATTGGAAACAGGGCCGCGGCCATCTCGACGGCATCGACCTCACCGTCGTCAATGACACCATGGCGCGGATCAACGCCCTGGTCTCCGGCTCGGTCGATTCCATCAACCGGGTCGATGGCAAGACGGCATCCTTGATTGCCGGGCAGAATGTGCAGTTGGTGCGCTCACCGGGCGCGCAGCATTACACCGCGCCAATGATGATCGACCGCAAGCCCTACGACAATCCCGATACCCGCCTCGCCCTCAAATACGCACTTGACCGCGAGGCGGTGCTGAAGACGGTGCTGAACGGCTATGGATCGCTCGGCAATGACCATCCGATCCGCCCCAGCGATCCCCTCTGCAATACCAGCCTGACGCAATATGCCGTCGATCTGGACAAGGCTCGCTTCCACGCGAAGAAGGCCGGCCTCGGCAACGCCCAGCTGACGCTGAGCTGTTCCGATGGCGCTTTCCCGGGTGCCGTCGACCTCGCCGTGCTCTACCAGGCGAATGCCGAGAAAGCTGGGATCAATGTCAAGATCGACCGCCAGCCGGCCGATGGCTACTGGGACAATGTCTGGCTCAAGGCCGCCTGGTGCACCAGCTTCTGGGTGGCGCGCGCCTCGGCAACCCAGGTCCTTACCATTGCCTATCAATCGGCTGCACCCTGGAACGACACCCATTGGCATAACGAGGGCTTCGACAAGTTGCTGGCGGAAGCCAAGGCGGAACTCGACGCCGCCAAACGAAAGGACAAGCTGTGGGAATTGCAGCGCATGCTGCATGACGATGGTGGCCAGGTGGTTGCCGTCTTCGCCGACCGGCTGGAAGCCTGCAGTACCGCTGTCGGCGGCCACACGCCGCACGGGCTTGATGAAATGGATAACGGCCGCATCGGCGAAAAGGCCTGGCTCAATAGCTGAGGCCGGCTAGACGGTCGGCCAGGGCCGATACCGCTTACTCCCTCCCAGAGCCTCGTCCTGCCCGCAGCCGATGTGGAGGACGGGGCCTTCTTTTGTGCAATACTGGCTGGCTAGCTTCCGGAAGGCTGCAGCAAGAAAAATGAAGCCTCCTTTAAATGGATGATGATCGTCATATATATTAAGGAACCGCCGCCAACCGGCGCAGGAGACGATCATGCCACGGGTATCCCAGGAACAGGCCGCCAAGCATCGCGAAGAGATTATCCATGCCGCCGCGAAATTGTTTCGCGAAAAGGGGATGAACGGTGTCAGCGTACCGGAATTGATGGAATCCGTCGGCCTCACCCATGGCGGCTTCTACAAGCAATTCGCCTCCAAGGACGAATTGATCAGCCTGGCCCTCGACGAAGCCTTCCGGCAGTCGCATGAGCTCAGCAAGAAATTGCGCCGCGAGAACGGGCATGATGCGCCAGCGACACTGCAGGCCTATATCGACTTTTATCTTTCGCCCGAGCACCGTGCCGCCGCCGGCGAAGGCTGCCCGAATGCATCATTCTGCACGGAAATCGGCCGTGCCGCGCGGAAGGATGCGATCCACGCCGATTATGCCCGCCATCTCGACCGGTCGATGGACAATCTGAGCCAGCTCATGCCTGAGCGTGACCCGGACGAAGCGCGCCGCAAGGCCCTCGCCACCCAGGCGCTGCTGGTCGGTGCCCTGGTGATGGCGCGTGCGGCCCAAGGTCATCCAATCTCCGACGAGATCCTTGAAGCGGCGAAAAGCGAACTGGTCGCGCGTTAAGGCCGTCTCTCCCGCCCATTGTCATTGCCGGACTCGACCTGTCGGCGGCCAGTCCTCGGAACAATCGCACTCTGCCTGGAATCCTCAGGTCAAGCCCGAGGGTGACATAAGAGTGGCCGGATAAGGGGTCACCCCCCTCCCACCCCTCCTTAGCTGCCTCAAAAAAACCTGGTTCCGACCTCTTGAATAAATAGATTATTATAATAATCTATTTGTTGTCAGACGATGCTTTTGGAGACCAATCTGGTCCGGCCGCTGATCAACCCTTTGACGGAGATGAAAATGACGACCTCGAAGACTTCAGCCGCCGGTACTGCCCTGATCACCGGCGCCTCGACCGGCATCGGCGCGGTCTATGCCGACCGCCTCGCCAAGCGTGGCCATGACCTGGTCCTGGTGGCGCGCGACAAGCAGCGCCTGGAAGCCCTGGCCACCCGTTTGCGCGCCGAAACCGGCCGTAAGATCGAAGTGCTGCCAGCCGACCTCGCCAATGCCGCCAATCTGCGCGCCGTCGAGGAGCGCCTGCGCAGCGATGACGCCATCACCACTCTCGTCAACAATGCCGGTATCGCCGTCACTGGCACGCTCGACACGGCCGATGCCGACAAGCTGGAGACGATGATCGATATCAATATCGTCGCCCTCACCCGCCTCGCTGCAGCGATCACACCGCGCCTCATTGCCCGCAAGGGCGGCACCGTGATCAACATCGCCTCGGTCCTGGCGCTGGCACCGGAAATGTTCAACGCCACCTATAACGCCACCAAGGCCTATGTGCTCTCCTTCACCCAGTCGATGCAGCACGAGCTCGGCCAGCATGGAATCCGTGTCCAGGCCGTGCTGCCGGGTGCCACCCGGACGGAGATCTGGGAACGCGCCGGCGCCGATGTGAATGCCTTGCCGGCGGAGATGGTGATGCATGTCGATGAGATGGTGGATGCCTCGCTGGCCGGTTTCGATGCCGGTGAGCTGGTCACCATTCCCTCGCTGCCGAACACCGCCGATTGGGACAACTTCGTGAAAGCGCGCCAGGCGCTTGGCCCCAATCTCTCGCACAACCATGCCGCCAGCCGGTATGGCGTGAAGCGGGTCGCCGCGGCCTGATCGTTATCGACTGCTGATGCCGGCCGCCCCTGCTGCAAAAGAGGGCGGCCGGTTCTCTTTACCGAGGCCACGTCAAAGACCGGCAGAGCGCCCTTTGATGGTGGGGGAAAGCCGGCAACCGAAGGTCAGAACTCCCCGGGCAGTGCCCCTGGGAACGCTGGCAGCGCCCAAGGATGGCGCTCGCCTTCAACACGCGAGGATACGGCAATGACGAAGGTTCTTGTCACGGGCGCCGCCGGCGATACCGGTCGCCCCACGGTGGAACGGTTGCTCAAAAAAGGCTTCGAGGTGCGTGCACTGGTACGCAAGGATGACGCCCGTGCGCAGCGCCTGCGTGATCTGGGTGCGGAGGTTGTACACGGCGACATGCTGAGCCTGCGCGATATCCGTCTGGCGATGGCCGGCATCCAGCGTGCCTATTTCTGCTATCCCCTCGCCGAGGGACTGGTCGAAGCAGCCGTGATCTTTGCCCAAGCGGCGAAGGAGCAAAACCTCGAACTCATCGTCAACCTGTCGCAGAAGCAGTCGCGGCCGGCGGCCCGCAGCAAGGCAACGCAAAACCACTGGCTGTCCGAACAGACCTTCAACTGGTCCGGGGTCCCATCAGTCCATCTCCGGATCACCTTCTTCGCCGAATGGCTGCTCTACATCGCCCCGCTGATTCGCCACGGCCGCTACGTCATGCCCTACAACAAGGAAAGCCGTTTTGCGCCAATCGCCGGCAGCGATATTGCCGCGATCGTTGCCGGCATCATTGCCAATCCGCAGGACTATGCCGGCCAGGCGATCGCGCTGCATGGCCCGGTCGAATACAGCCAGGAAGAACTGGCCGCTGAAGTCAGTCGCGTCCTTGGCAAGAAGCTGTCCTATGAGCACGTTACGGTCTCGACCTTCCTCGATCTGCTCGGCCTCCAGGATCAGCAGGCGGTGCGGCGCCACTTCGAGGCTGTGACGATCGACCAGCAGGAGGGCCTGCTTGCCGGAACCGACAGCGTCGGCACCACCATCATTGGCCGGCCGCTCACCACGGTCGAGGAATTCATCAAGGCAAACTGGTCCCAGTTCGTCCCAGAACAGCCCTTGGTCCTGGCAAAAAACGAGCGGCATACGGACCATCGGGTGCTCGAGCCGGTCCAATAGCAGAGACTGAGCGAAGATCGGACCAGGATGGGTCTCAGTGAAAAGCGCCGGGCAAGCCCCAATGCCATCCGGCGGCTGGGCCGGGGCCATCCTCGCTCTTATGTATGGGCGTACCAGAAGGCGCGCGCCGTCAGCAGCACGGCCCAGGCCAGCATCGCCCAGCGCAGGAAAGTGGGCGAAACGATATTCGAGAATTTGACGCTGAGATAGCCGCCGACGGCCGTCCCTACCATCACCGTCAAGGCTGAGTGCCACTGGATCGTGCCAGCCCAGGCATAGACGATGATGCCGACCACGGTATTGGCCGCGATCAACAGGTTCTTGATGCCATTGGCGCGGCGCAGGTTGAAATTGCCGAAGATCGAATAGGCGGCCAGCAGCACGATGCCCATGCCGAGCCCAAAATAGCCGCCATAGACGCAGAGCACGAATTCGACGAAAGCCAGCACCGCCGGATGCTGGTGGATGCCATGCTGGCCGAAGCCTTTCATCAGGGCATGGCGCATCAGTGGCGCGCCACCGAACAGGATGGTCGCCGCCAACAGCAGCCAGGGCATCGCCCGCTCGAAGGCAACGGCGCCGAAATGAATGAGCAGATAGGAGCCGATCAGCCCGCCGATCGTGGCGATGGCTGCGCGCTGCGGCACCTGGGCCGTGGCGAGGTCGACATCGCGGCGGGCGGCAATGACGCCGACCAGATTGGCCGGAAACAGCGCCACGAAGAGCGAGGCATTGGCCACCATCGGCGTAAGGCCGGTACCGATCAGCAGGGGAAAGAGCAGAAAGGCGGCGCCACCTGCCAGGGTGTTGATGAACCCGGACAGAACTCCACCGCCCACCAGCAGCAAATTCGGCAATAAAAATGTCATCACATCAATTCTGGCCGCGGCGCGCCTGCCGCTCGCTCGATGTCTGCCCCGGCCATCGACGGCGATCACATGCGCCAAACCCGCTGCCCGCTCCCCCGAACGGTTGACCAACCATCCCAATGACGGCTGCGGCAGCGAGATTAAACCGAGATGCGGTCGCGACACATCTGCAGAAAACGGGGGACGGGCCGGCTATTGATGGCAGGGCGCCCAGCTTATCCGCGATAATTCAGTGTGGCTCAAAGGCCTAAGCCAGTTCGTGCTGTTGCCGCGCATTCCGCGCCGCCTCATGCTGAGCAGCAAAATCGGCATCCTGCTGGCGGCATTGCTGCACCAGCGGGCGGGCGTTGAAGCGCTCGAGATAGCGCATGATCACCGGGTCCTCCGGCACCAGCTTGAACGCTGTCGTCCACCACAGCGCATTGCCCCAGAGCACATCGGCAACCGTGAAGCGCTCGCCCAGGAACCAGGGGCCGGCCCTGAGCTGATCGATCAGCACCCGCAGCATCGTCTCGTAATCGCCATAGCCGGCGCTTGAGGGCGGTGCCGGGTCGCGCTTCAGTGCCTTGTCCAGCAAGGCCGGCTCGAAACAGCCGGCGTAGAAGGCCATCCAGCGCAGATAGGGCCCGCGCAGGGCCTCGCCCATCTGCGGGGCAAGCCCGGTATCGGCATAGAGATCGCCGAGATAGATGAAGACCGCCACCTGCTCGCTGATGAGCTCGCCGAGATGGCGGATCGCCGGCACCTTGCCCATCGGATTGATGGCGAGATAGGCCGGCTGGCGCGTCTCCCCGGCCCGAAGGTCAAGGAGATGCAGATCATATTCAGCGCCCAGTTCCTGCAGCAGCATCAGCGTGCCGCCGGAACGGGATTGCGGCGCATGGTAGAAATCGACCCGACGGTTCATCACCGGCCTCCCCGCTTTGGCTTTCTTTGTTGTTCAGAACAAAATAAGAACCAAAGCCGGCCGGCAAGCAAGTGATGAACGCGTGATCCCGCCGCTCTTTGCTACTCTGCTGACTCGCTCCTGCCAGAGCCCCGCAATGCGAACCGAGGAACCCGTCGCCCATGAGCCCGATCTTCCAGCAGCCGCATCACATCTGCATCGTCGTGCCCGACATCGCTGCCGCCATCCGTTTCTATGAAAGCGCCGGCATCGGTCCCTGGCACGATTACCCATCGCTTGCCGAATATACCGAGCTGGAGATGCCGAACGAGGCGGGCTTCCGCCAGCTCATCTTCAAATATTGCGACCTCAACGGCTTGCAGTTGCAGCTCTGCGAACCGGGCCCCGCCGATACGCCGCAACGCCGATTCCTGGAGAGCAAGGGCCCCGGTGTGTTTCATCTCGGTTTCTCCGTCGACCATCTCGATACGGCCGAACAATCGGCCAAGGCAGTGGGCCTGCATAAACTGATGCGCGGCCGCCGGCTCGATGGCAGCGGCTTCACCTATTTCGATACGGCCGATAGCGCTGGCGTGATCCTGGAGGTTCGCAAGGCAAAAACCGTGTAGACTGCGCCGCGCAGCCGTCCGCGTTGGGAATCACAAAAAAAGAAGCGGCGGCCAACAGGGGAGGATCAAGATGGCAGTAAGCAGTGATTTCGTGCGGCAGATTTTCGCCGGCCTGGAAAAGGGCGACGGCGCGTCCTTCTTTGCCCATGTGGCGGACGATGTCGACTGGACGGTGAAAGGGACGCATCCGCTGGCCGGCCATTATCACTCGAAGGCCGATTTTATCGCCGGCACTTTCGCCAAGCTCAACAAGGTCCTGCCGAACGGCGCCGAACTCCATGTCGACCATCTTCATGTCGCCGGCGACACCGCCATCGTGGAACTGCATTCCGAAGCCGTTGCCAAGAACGGCTTCCGCTTCGACAACCATTATTGCTGGGTCGTCGTCTTCCGCGATAATGTCATCGTCCAGGTGCGCGCCTATCTCGATTCGGCCAAGGTCACGCTGCTCTTCATGCAGAATCCGATCCACGGGTAGCGGACTGCGCCGTTATCCCGTGAAGTAGCTTACGGCAAGCGCAATCGGCTCGCGGCGTGTGGCGCCAAGCTTGATCTTCGCCCCGCTCGTCGGCGACAATGCGGATATCATGGACCACCCGCTGCTGCAGATCGACCAGCTCCTGCTTTCCCCGCCGGCCCGCAGGCCAGTCCGTGGGACCGGCACAAGCCTTCCGCAACCCCTGTCACTGGATTTCGCCATCGGCCAGTTTCACCTGCTGGCGGGGGAAGACCTGGCGCCGCAGGCAGAGCTGCTGCGGGTAATCGCCGGTTATGATCCGCCAGCGCAAGGGCGGCTTGTCATGCGCGGGCAGCCTTTGTCAGGTATCCCGCTGGGGGCCCGTGGCATCGCCACGCTGACATCCGATCCGCGGCTGTTTCCCCAGCTCACCGTTGGCCGCAACATCCTCTTTCCCCTGAGCGGCGACCGGCGCATCGGCGATACCGCGACAGCCGTGGCCGGGGCAGCCTTGCGCGTCGGCCTCTCCGCCGCCGCACTCGATCGTTATCCCGACGAGCTCGACCAAGTGACACAGTTGCGGGCCGCCCTCGCCCGCGCCCTCGCCTTGGGGCCGAGCCTGCTGCTGCTGAGCGATCCCCTACGCGACCTGCCGGCCGGCGATGCCGCCAGCCTGCTGCAGGACCTGCGCCGCTTGCAGCGCGAACTGAGCCTGACGGTGATCTGCGCCACCGACCGCCTGCCGGCCTGGGCCGCCGTCGCCGACCGCGTCGTCCTGATCGAGACCGCCGGCGGCGCCATCCGCGGTGTCATCCAGAGCGGCAGTGCGGAGGACATCTATCTCAAGCCGGACAACCGGACCGCCGCCCGTCTCTCCGGCGCGGTCAACCTGTTGCCGGTGGAGATCACTGCCTGGGACAGCGAGGCTGTGTCCTGCCGCAGCCCCTTGATCGACCCACAGGATTTCACCCTGCCGCAACGCCAGGTTGCTTCGGCCCTATGGAGCGCATTGGCAACGGATGGACGGGACGCAGGAGGACGAGAGGCAGGCGTCACGACGGAAGCGAGCCTGCTTTTGCGGCCGAACCTGCTGCGCCCCGGCCTCGGCATCAGGCGCCAGGATTTCCGCCTTGAGGGACGCATCCAGGATCGCTTCAGCGATGGCGCCTCGGTGATGCTGCAGGTACGGGTGCCGGGTCTCGCCACGCCGGTCGTCGCCACCTTGCCTGCCCCCGCCCCCTTCCCGCTGGAACAGGGCATGGCGGTCAATCTCGGCTGGAACCGAGGCGAGATGCGCCTGCTCCCCAATGACACGGCATCGCGGAGCAGCGCACACAGCACCGCACTGGCCGATCCGAAGAAAGCCGGCTGAGAGACCCGCCGCCGATGGACCGAGCCCGCTTGCGCCAACCAGCGACACCGCCCCAGCCAAGCTCAGCGGCGCCGGTTATCCTCTGGCAGCCGCGCCTCGCCGTGCTCGGCATCGCTGTGCTGACGCTGCTCTTCGTCCTGCCGCTGCTGCTGACCCTGTTGCTCAGCAGCCAGGACACAGCCGGCACCGATCCCTTCGCCGGCCCCTTCGGCCTGGCAAGCTGGCGTGATTTTGTCACTGACCCGGATATTCACCTGCTGCTCCTGCGCTCGCTCGGCCTTGCAGCTTTGGTCGGCGTCGTGGCGAACCTGTTGGCGCTCGGCCCGGCTTATCTGGTGGCGGTGATCGGCGGCGGCTGGCGTCAGGTTGTGCTGCTGCCCTGCCTGCTGGTCCTGCTTGGCGACCAGGTCACCATTGCCATGGGCTGGTCGGAGATCGGCCGGCAACTGGCGCGCGCGCTGCTCGATGCAACGCCCGGCCTCGGGCGCGACCTACTCGCCGATCTGATGACGCTCTGCGCCGAGACCCATCGCGCTTTGCCGATCGCCATCCTGTGCCAGAGCTGGGCCATGCGGCGCCACGATCCGGCGCTAATCGAAGCCGGCCTCGAATGCGGCGCCGACCATTTCCGGCTGTTGCGCTGGGTGATCGGGCCGCTGCTGGGACCGGGCCTCGTCCTCGGCTTCTGCTGTGCCTTCGCGCTCAGCTTCGGTGCTGCTCTGGAGCCCGCCTTGCTCAATACCGGCGCCTTGTCCTGGGGCGAGAGCCTGCGCCAGGCCATCGATATCGATGACAACTGGCCGGCGGCCGCACGCTTCACCGTGCTGGGATGTCTGCTGCTCGCGCTGATGCTGGGCGCTGCGACCGCCTTCCTCGCCCGACTTTCCAACCGGCCGCGAAGCCGCAGACCACGTCAGCCGCACCCGCCTCACGCTTATCATCTCGGTCCACAGGACCCGCTGGCAATCCTCTCGATCCTCGCTTTCGCTTTCCTCGCTCTGCCGCTCGTCTGGATGCTGCTTCTCTCGGCGCGCTATCTCTACATCATCGCCGTCACTGCCGGCCCGCATCTCTTCCTGGAGGCGATCGGTGACGATCCGCGCCTGCTGCCATCGGTGATCCCGAGCCTGGTCAGCGCCTTGATCGCGGCCTTGCTGGCAAGCAGCGGCGGTGTCGGCCTCGCTGCCCTGTGGCGCCGCTGGCTGAAGCGGGAACCGATCACCTGGCGGCATTGGCTGTTGATGCTGCTCAGCGCCATGCCGTTCATCCTGCCGAGCCTGTTCCTCAGCACCACCCATCTCACCGCGCAGCTTTTCCTCGCCACCTATCTGCCCAATGGCCTTGGCATTCTCGCGGTTGCCCTTGGCGATGCGGTGCGCGCGCTGCCGCTGGCAGCGCTGGTCATGCTGGTCTTCTGGCAGCGCCTGCCCGATGATCTCGATGAGACGGCGGCGGAGTTCCTGCTGCCCGCCGAAAGGCTGCGGCGGCAGATCATCGGCCCCAGTCTGCGTTCTGCCTGGGCGATCGCGCTCGCCGTATCGGCATTATTGTCGCTGAGCGATTTCCAGCTCGCCAATGCGCTTTCCGGCGACCGGCCGATGCTGGCCCCGACTCTGCTGGCAGGCATCGCCACGCAAAGATCGCCGATCTATCTTGCATTGATCGGGCCACTGCTCGTCTTGACGGGCTGGGTCTGCCATCTGATCCTCGGGCGCCTGGATCGCCGTATACCCATCCGCGCGCCACAGGGGAGCGCCGGCGGATTCAGCATGAACATCTCTGCGAGGAAGACCTGATGTCCGCCGATCTTGATCTCTGCTACATGCCGGCCACCGAGCAGGCCGCCCGCATCCGCACCGGCCGCCTGTCGCCGGTCGACCTGATCGACAATGCGCTGGCACGGATCGATGAGGTCAATCCCAAGCTCAACGGCTTCTGCTTCGTCTATCCGGAAGAGGCACGGCAGATCGCCAAAGAGCGCGAAGCAGAGGCGAAGGCCGGCAAATTGCGCGGGCCTTTGCATGGTGTGCCCTTCGCTATCAAGGATCTGACCCCGACCAAGGGCAAGCGGACAACGCTCGGCTCATTCGCCTATGAACATAATGTGCCGGATCATGACGCGCCGATCGTGGAAGCGCTGACCAAGGCCGGCGGCATCCTGATCGGCAAGACCACGACGCCGGAATTCGCCTATTCCAGTTTCACCGAAAGCCCGCTCTGGGGCATCTCGCGCAATCCCTGGGATCCCGGCCGCACGCCAGGCGGTTCTTCGGGCGGGGCCGGCATTGCCGTCGCCACCGGCTGCGTGCCGCTGGCGGAAGGCTCCGACATGGGCGGCTCGGTGCGCATCCCGGCGAGCTTCTGCGGTACCGTCGGCTATAAGCCGAGCTTCGGCCGCATCCCCTTCACTATCCTGCCGAGCCAGTTCGACCAGTTCTCGCATTTCGGTCCCTTGGCCCGCACGATCGCCGACACCGCCTTGTTCATGCAGGTGACGCAAGGACCCGATGAGCGCGATATCCAGTCGCTGAAGCCGGCGCTCGATTTCAGCCAGAGGCCCAACCTCGATCTCAAGGGCCTGCGCCTCGCCTTGTGCCTCGATTTCTCCGACCGGGTCTGGCATCCGGAAGTGGAAGCGGCGGTGCGCAAATCGGCGGAGACCTTGCGTGCGGCGGGTGCCGAGATCGAGGAAGTGAGCTTGGGCAAGACCTGGGGCATCGATCTCGACGAGGCCTGGGCAAAGCATTGGGCGGTCTATCTCGCCACCTTCTTCCACCACGTGCTGCCGCAATACCGCGCCAAGATGGATCCGCGCGTGGTCGAGTACCTGGATCGCGGCCTCGCCATGTCGGCAGTGGAATTCAAGACGCTGGAGATCCAGCGTACCGAGGCCTGGAAGGAATTCGCGCCGATCCTCAGCCGCTGCGATGCCTTCCTCTGTCCGACCATGGCGCAGCCGGCGGCTCGCGTGGGCCGCGCCGATACCGACTTCTGGCAGCTCGACGCCCAAGGCAAGTATCGCTGCCTCGACGTCACCTCAGTGTTCAATTTCGTCAGCCAGTGCCCGGCCTTGTCGGTGCCCTGCGGCTGGGCGAAAGAACCGGCGACCCCGGCGGGTGCCGGCCTGCCGATCGGCCTGCAAATCGTCGGCCGCCGCTTCGAGGATTTGACGCCGCTCCGCATCGCCGCCGCTTTGGAACAGCGCCAGCCCTGGGCGCAGATGCGGCCGCCGGTCTGATTGGCAGCGCGCATCGTACGCACCCCCAGGTGCCGGAACCGAGCAGCTACTGGCCGAGTTGGGCGATGGCGTCGCGCAGCGGGGCGCTTGATATCTGAATGATGCCATTGAAAGGGCGCGCCAGTTCCAGGATCAGCAGAATGGCGGTCGACACCGAGAGCGCGCAGAGCTCGACCGCGACGATGGCGGTCGCATTGGCTGGTGCGAACAGCCCGAAACTGGCAAACAGCGCCGCCAGCCAGAATATCAAAATCAGCATGAACGGCATCGGGATCGCGGTGCCTTCCTGCTGGGCTGCCAGGAGCCAGCGCATGGAGCCAAGGCTCTGGCAGATATCCAGCGCCTGGGCCTGAAGCCGTCGCTGCATGTCGTTCTGCGGCACGAGTTCCTGGATCTTCCGGTAGAGCTCCCGGCCTTGCCAGGTGGTCTGCTGGTCATCCAGTTTCGGGGCCTGCGATGCCTTCTGCACCCAGGTCCGCCCCAGAAGTGCGGTGGCGGTTCGGCCGAGGAGGTCTCGCGCATCTTTCGTTTCCGTCCCATATTGCGCCAGCGAGGCATCGAGCAGGACGAGATCGGCCGAGATCTTGTTGAATTCGCTGATCGCATCGTCGTAGGTGCTCTTGGCCGAAGCAACCAATAGGCCGAGCACAAGAGCGGCCATGGTCGCCACCAGGCCCATGGCGACCCGCACGACATCCTTTGTGCCATCGTCAAGGTGATGGGCCGGCAATCGTGCCCGCAGGCGCATACCCAGACAGGCGCCGCCGGACAGGCATACGAAGACGATCAAAGAAAGCAGCCAGCTGTTCAAGACGCGGATCCCCCTGCGTTTATCTGCTTCAACAGCTTTTCTTTTTGGGAGGCAAAAGTACCATATTCGGTCGCCGGTCTGAACCGGGTGTCTTGAAACAGGCCAAATGAAAACCCCTCCCTGGCCAGGCATTCCTGGCTGAGGAGGGGTTCATGTCGATGACGGCGAGCCTACGAACCGGCCGGTGATCCGGTCCAGTGCTTCTCCGGCCTATTTCTTCCTGGCAGCCTTCTTGGCGGTTTTCTTCTTCGCCGCCTTCTTTGCTACCTTCTTCACGGCCTTCTTGGCTGCCTTCTTTGCTACCTTCTTAGCCGTCTTCTTCGCGCCTTTCTTCTTGGCGGCGGGCTTCTTCGCCGCCTTCTTCTTGGCGCCCTTCTTAGCGGCCGGCTTCTTGGCAGCCTTCTTCGCTGCCTTCTTCGCTGCCTTCTTCGCTGCCTTCTTCACGGCTTTCTTGGCCGCTTTCTTGGCGGCGGGCTTCTTGGCAGCCTTCTTCTTGGCTGATTTCTTCTTCGCTGCCGGCTTCTTGGCGGCAGCGGGAACGGCCGGAACGGCGGGCGCCGCTGTCACGGCCGGCGCTGCCACCGGAGCGGCAGGCGCTGCCGGCGCCGGCGTTGCGGCGGGCATCGCGGCTGTCGGCTCAGTCGGCTGATCTGGTGTATCGGGCATGATGATGACGAACCTCCCTATAGGCATTGGCTTTGCATTGGTGATGAACCGTCCCCCGGCCCATCCGATCCACGTCCTCACCCTCAACTGTATCCGTGATGCGGCATGCCTGCTTCGCACCGGGACTTCGTCTGGTTCCTGGACGCTCACTCACAGCGTTCCTCGGTCCTTACGGAAGCTCTCGCCGCGCTGATTGCCGGCAGGACATCCCGTTGGCCCGATGGCACGGCGGTTGTGTCCCACCGCCGGTACGCCGCTTTCTCCCCTCGCCCTTCCGAGCGGCATGACGACAAGATCGCCGATTCCGCATCATCGAGCGGCGGCATTCTGCCACAATCCACAGCACTTGTCGCAGCGAGTTATGCGAGCGGTGTCAAAAATGCGGCGTGTCGCAGCCGAGGCCTCCGGCCGCGGCGAAACCATTCTGCCGTGGTCGATTGCCGCCGGTGTTCCGCCAGCTCCGTCCCGGCGATCCGCCGTTTGCCTAGCCGCTTGCACGGGCTGCATGGCCCCGTCGCTTGCCTCCCCCCGCTGCCTGGGCTAGCAAGAAGCATCCTATCCAGCCAGCAGGGAAGCGGCGACGCCATGAGCACCAGCACCACCTCGACCCGGGACAACCTCCGTACCGGGGGCCAGGTCCTGATCGATCAATTGGCCATCCACGGCGTGGAGATGGCCTTCTGCGTGCCGGGCGAAAGCTATCTCGCCGCACTCGATGCCTTTTACGACAAGCGCGACCAGATGCAGCTGGTGGTTTGCCGCCAGGAAGGTGGGGCCGCCTATATGGCCGAGGCCTATGGCAAGCTGACCGGCAAGCCCGGCATCTGCTTCGTCACCCGCGGCCCCGGCGCCACTAATGCCGCGGTCGGCGTTCATACCGCCTTCCAGGATTCGACGCCCATGATCCTGTTCATCGGCCAGGTCGCCCGCGACCAGGTCGAGCGCGAGGCGTTCCAGGAAATCGACTTCCGCCGCATGTATGGCCAGATGGCGAAATGGGTGGCGCAGATCGACGACGCGTCACGGATCCCGGAATATGTCAGCCAGGCCTTCCACCGTGCCGTCAATGGCCGCCCCGGTCCGGTCGTGCTCGCCTTGCCTGAAGACATGCTGACCGACCGCGTCGCCATTGCCGATGCCGGCCCCTACCGGGTCAGCCGCGGCGCCCCCAGTGCCGACCATATGAGCGATCTCAAGGAACGGCTCGCCAAGGCCAAGCGTCCGCTGATGATCATCGGCGGTGGCGGCTGGGACTTCGCTGCCGTGCGCGATATCCGCGCCTTCGCCGAGGCCGCCAACCTGCCAGTCGGCTGCTCGTTCCGCTGCCAGGATCTATATGACAACAGCGCCCCGAATTATGTCGGCGATGTCGGCATCGGCATCAACCCGAAGCTCGCTGAGCGGATCAAGACCAGTGATTGCCTGATCGTGGTTGGCCCGCGCCTTGGCGAGATGACCACTTCCGGTTACACCCTGGTCAATATCCCGGTGCCGCATCAGCCGCTGGTCCATGTCCATGCCGACCCGGAAGAACTGGGCCGGGTCTACCAGGCGGTGCTGCCGATCAACAGCGGCATGGCGCAATTCGCCCATATGGCCGCCGCCCTCGGCAAGATCGATCACAGCGCCTGGGATGAGTGGACGGCAAGCGCCCGCGCCGACTACCTGGAAAACATGAAACACGGTGCGGTGCCGGGTGCGGTGCAGATGGGCGATGTCATGCAGTATCTGCGCAGCCACCTCCCGGATGACACCATCATCACCAATGGCGCCGGCAATTACGCCACCTGGGCGCATCGCTTCTACCAGTACAAGACCTTCCGCACCCAGCTCGCGCCGACCAACGGCTCGATGGGCTATGGTGTGCCAGCCGCTGTCGCCGCTAAGCTCGCCGCACCGAAGCGCACAGTCGTTTCCTTCAACGGCGACGGCTGCTTCATGATGAACGGCCAGGAACTGGCGACCGCCGTACAATACGGCGCCAATGTCATCTTCCTCGTCATCAATAACGGCATGTACGGCACGATCCGCATGCATCAGGAAAAGACCTATCCGGCCCGCGTCTCCGGCACCGACCTGCACAATCCGGATTTCGTCGCTTTGGCCAAGGCTTACGGCGCCCATGGCGAACTGGTCGAGAAGACCGAGGATTTCGCCCCCGCTTTCGAACGTGCCGAGAAGGCCGGCAAGCCGGCGCTGATCGAGGTCCGCATTGATCCCAACGCGATCACGCCGAAGCTCACCCTGATGCAGATGCGCGAAGCCGCGCTGAAGGCGCAGGGGAAGTAGGGGCAGGCCGCGTGACCGCATCCATCGCTCCTTCGCCCTTATCCCCTCCCCCCTTGTGGGGGAGGGTTAGGGTGGGAGGTGCGCCTGTAACGGCATGGTCTGATCAAAAAGCCCCGCTACATCTCTCCCAACCGTCAGTTGCCAGCATAGCCCCCACCCTTCCCTCCCCCTCAAGGGGGGAGGAGGAAGATCGCAACCGCCCATGACCGAAGCGCGCCTGCCAACCGACATCCTTGTTATGGCGACGATCCGGCGCTGCAATACTGAGGGCAATTTCGCTGCTGTGCTGCATCGCGGGGATGATTGGGGCGGCGCCATCATCATCAAGCTGAACCTGCTGGACGGCACCAGCAAGGTGCTGACGCAATCGCGCGATCTCGACGGCAAGATCGCCTGGCTCGCCGCCAATAAGGGCGCCCTCATGACCGAGGCGGAGGCCGGCGACTATATCGAGCGACAGGTCAAGCGCGATCCTGATCTCTGGGTGGTGGAGATCGAGGACCGCCAGGGCCGCAATCCCTTTGAGGGCAAAACTCTTTAGGCCGACATAGTTTTCACGCCATACTCGGCTTCCGATCCAGCCATGCGGAGGCCGCGGATATGACGCGAACCGATCTCTCCGACATCTATCGCAGCTACATCGCCTGCCTCAACAGCCAGGATTGGCCGAACCTGGAAAAATTCGTCCATGAAGATGTCGACTATAATGGCAAGCGGATCGGGCTGGCGGGCTATCGCGCGATGCTGGAAGGTGATTTCCGCGCGATCCCGGATCTCTTTTTCGATATCCGCGTGCAGGTTTCCGAGCCGCCGCACGTCGCCGCACGTCTGCACTTCGATTGCACGCCGCGCGGCCTGCTCTTCGGCCTTCCCGTCAACGGGCGAAGGATCCAGTTTGCGGAAAACGTCTTCTACATGTTTCAGGACGGACGGATCGCAAACGTCTGGTCGATCATCGACAAAGCCGCCATCGCCAATCAGCTTTAAGGCACCTGCTGCCCCGTCCGGTGGGAGCGGTTTACCGACGGAACGTGGATGGTACGGTCGCACCGGTGCGGCCGGCATGACTATCCAGGCGTCGATACAGCGGCCGTCTGAAATGACAAAGGCCCGACCTGAGGGCCGGGCCTTTCATTACGAACAGGATGGCGTTCGCTCAGACGATCTTGGCGATCTCGTTGAACTCAAAACGCGGCGAGCGCGGGAACAGCTTTTCCTGGCTGCCATAGCCGATATTGAGCAGGAAGTTCGACTTCACACTGGTGCCGGCGAAGAAAGCCTCGTCGACCACCGCGTTGTTGAAGCCCGACATCGCACCGCTATCGAGACCAAGGGCGCGCAAGGCGAGGATCAGATAAGCGCCCTGCAGCGAGCCGTTGCGGAAGGCCGTCGCGTTGGCGAAGTCGGCATTGCCGCTGAACCAGGGCTTGGCATCCATATGCGGGAAGAGGCGCGGCAGGGCCTCATAGAATTCCAGGTCATGGGCGATGATGGCCGTGACCGGCGCCGCCATGGTCTTCTCGATATTGCCTTCCGACAAGGCCGGCTTCAGCTTGGCCTTGGCTTCGGCGCTGCGCACGAAAACGAGACGCATCGGCGAGGAATTGACGCTGGTCGGCGCCATCTTGGCGAGATCGACCGCCTGGACGAGGAGCTCGTCGCTGACCGGCTTGTCGAGCCAGGCATTAAAGGTGCGGGCTTCCAGGAAAAGCTGGTCGAGGGCGCGGGCATCGAGGGCCTGGTGGCCAGCAGTCTTGAGGGGCGCATTCATGGCGGTCTCACGGAAAAGGTTACGGATGCAACAAGACATGCCAGCTTGCACCCATCGATCCAATCGGCCAAAATATGATCATATCCATCATAATAACCGATAGATGCTCGACAGCCTCACCCTCGACCAGCTCCGCATCCTGATCGCCGTGGCCGAGACCGGCAGCTTCTCCGCCGCCGCCCGCCGCCTCGGCCGCGTGCAATCGGCAATCAGCCAATCAGTTCAAGGGCTTGAGGCGACGCTGGAGCTGCAGCTTTTCGATCGCGCGGGGAAGACGCCGCAGCTCAATGAAGCCGGCCGGATGATCCTCAACGATGCCCGGGACCTGGTGCGGGGGGCCGAATTGCTGCGTGCCCGGGCCGAGACCATCGTCAATGCGGTCGAGCCGGAGCTCAGCCTCGCCGTCGATTCCCTTTTCCCCAGCCGCATCCTGACGGCGAGCCTCAAGGCGCTGAATGCCGTCTTCCCGCATCTGCCGGTGCTGATTTTCACCGAGGGCCTGGGGGCCGCCGAACAACGGTTGCGCGATGGTGTGGTGCGCCTCGCCATCTATTCCCAGCTGATCACCGGTGCCAGCGACCTCAGGGGCGAGCGCCTCACGGAAATCCCCATGGTGCCGGTGGTCGCTGCCGCGCATCCGCTGGCCAGCCTGCGCGGTCCCATCCCGCACGCCACGCTGGTCGAGGAGACCCAGCTCATCCTCACCGACCGCAGCAGCCTCAGCCAGTCGCTACGCGGCAATCTTATCAGCCGCCGGCAATGGCGTTTCGCCGATCTCCATACCAGGCTCGACTACCTGCTGGCCAGCCTCGGCTGGTGCAACATGCCGTTGCATCTGATCGAGCCCTATCTTGAGAGTGGGCAATTGGTGCGGCTGCGGCCGGAACAGGATACCAGCTTTATCGCGCAGCTCCATATCGTGCATGACCCGACGCGCCCACCCGGCCAGGCCGGGCGCTGGCTGATCGTCGATCTCAAGCAGCGTTTAAAGGCGGCCGGCCTCTCTTAGGCAGGCGGTACGGCGCTAAAACGATCCGGCTCTACAGCCAGCCGGATTTCTTGAAGCGCCAGTAGAGAATGCTGCAGATGCCGGCCATCAGCAGCAGGGCGAATAAATAGCCGTAATGCCATTTCAGCTCCGGCATGATGTCGAAATTCATGCCGTAGATGCCGGCCACCATGGTCGGCACCGCCAGCATGGCGGCCCATGCGGCGAGACGGCGCATGACGTCGTTCTGCCGCATCGATTCCATCAGCATCTTGGATTCGACCACGGATTTCACGGTTTCACGCAGTGCCTCGATGCGGTCCATCAGGATATTGGAGTGGTCGTAAATGTCGCGGAAGTAAGGCTGCGTGCCCTTGTCCATGGCCGGCACGTCATAGCGCATGATGCGCTGACAGATATCCGGCAGCGGCGCCACGGCGTGGCGCATGTCCAGGAGATCGCGCCGCAGCAGCGCGATCTCGCCCAGCACATCCCGGCCCTGGTCCTTGCCGCTGAAGATCGACTCCTCCAGTTCCTCGACCTTTTCCTCCAGCGCGTCGATCACCGGGAAATAATTGTCGACGATGAAATCCATCAGAGCGTAGAGGATGAAATCCTCGCCATGCTTCAGCTTGTCCGGTGCATGCTCGCAGCGATCGCGCACGGCGGTATAGCTGAGCGACTTGCCATGCCTGACCGAGATGATATAGCCGCGGCCGACGAAGAAGCAGGTCTCCCCCAAGGCCAGGCAATTGTCCAACCATTGGCAGGTCTTCATGGCGACGAAGACCGTATCGCCATAGACCTCCAGCTTCGGCCGCTGATGGGCGCGATAGGCGTCTTCGATGGCGAGCTCATGCAGGCCGAAGAGATGCTGCAACGGCAGCAGCATGTCATGGGTCGGCTCCAGCAGCCCGATCCAGATCAGCTGACCCGCCGATACCTTCATATGCTCGGTATCGTTGATATCGATGTCGCGGATTTTGCGGCCGCCCTGATAGAGCGCGCAGTTCACCACATGATTCATATCGCCATCCTATGACCGGGGCCGCCCCCATCTGGGCCATCCCACGAGAGCCGACCCGCGCGAGTCACTCCCCGCCGGAGTCTAACCCTGTCATCGGATTACGCAATTCACTGCTGTCCCGCAAGTGTGGGCTGTCACAGCACCCGCCCGAGCATGCCCTGCCGGCATGGAAAGATTACCCAAGCAGAACGCTGGGCCGCCCAATATGGAGCCGGCAGCCGGCTTGTCACGACGCGGCAGCGCTAATTGGTATTGCCGCCGTCATGATGGTGATGATTCCCATTCGGACCGTCGCCGCCAGTGCCGCCGTCGCCGCCGTCACCATCCCCCGGATGGTCGTGATGATGATGATCGCCATCGCCGTCACCGTCACCATTCTGGCCGTCACCATCGCCCGGATGGTCATGATGGTGATGGTCGCCATCACCATAGCCGCCGCCGGGATGGTCATGGTGGTGATGATCGCCATCGCCATAGCCGCCATGGCCGTGATGGTGGTGATCGTGATGATGGCTGCCATCGCCGTCCCCACCGGTGCCGCCGTCACCGCCATCGCCGCCAGTGCCGCCGTCACCGCCGTCACCATCGCCGCCGGTGCCGCCATCGCCACCCGTGCCGCCGTCACCACCAGTACCACCGGTCCCTCCCGTGCCACCGGTTCCACCTGTAACACCGGTACCGGTGTTACCTGCGGAACGCTGATTGCCGGGGGGGCCGTTATGAGTGCCGCCACCGGTCTGGTTGCCGGAGCTCGACGAATTCGACGAGGAAGAGGAGGACTGCGACGTACCGCCGGCCGCGGTGGAGAAGCTGCCGATGTCACCGACTTCCGCATTGCTGTTGCCGTCGGCCACCAATCCGGACTGACCGGCTTCGATCATCGAACCGGCGCCATAGCCAAGCGGCTTCAGAAATACCCGGCCCTCGATGACATCGACCTTGGTGATACCCTTTTGGCCAACATTGATGACGATATCGGTGCCGCGGATACCGATCGTTGCCGCCGGCGTCTTCAGGATGACACCCTGATCGTTCTGACCGTTGGAGGTGAAACGGAACAGGCCGGAACCCAGATTGACCAGGCCGTTGCTGGCCTGTGCCTTGGGATCGAAGACGTAGTTGTCGAGCACGACGGTGCTGCTCTCTTCGAGCCGCAGCGCCGAGCCGTCAACAAACGTCATCTGCACGGCAGATTGCTGCTTGGTCTCCACCTGCTCGTTCTGGACCAGGCCGTCATCCTTCTGGACCGGCTCGATCGTGGCACCGGGCGGTGTGTGGGTGGCGCTATTGACCACCTCGTCCACATTGGCAATTGGCGTCGCGCGCGCCATTGCCGGCAACGCAACCAATGCCGATACCCAAAAGAATCGTGTCAGCCGATGCTTTGCGCTCATCGCACCGTACTCCCCCAACCAAGCTGTATGTCTCCAACCGACCTGTTAAAAACCTTTCCACCGCGCCCATAGGTTGTCAACGAGAAGAACCCGCCACGTGGAATTCATTGCACCCTGGTGATACTTCGTTAACGCCGAAGCCTGCTACACCACGGCTTTAACAAAAGTGACACAGTTAATAGTCGGGCAGAGCAAACACGCCGCGGTTGATTTTCCCGGTTAACCATTGCTCAGCCGCTCTCTGCGGCATCGTCATCGGCACGCGAGGTCTCACCGGCAATGCACCGGTCGATCGATGGGGGATGCCATGACGACGCCTATCTGGCCGTCGTCTTTCCCCGCGACAGACCACGACACTACGGAGATGCCTCTGTGCGCATCATCGATATTGGTGAGAGCTTTCGCGAAAAGTGGAACCGAGGGCCACTGTCATGGCGGGGAGGCAAGCAGCGCTCGCCGCCACATGGCTGCGGAGATCGCGAGAAGCTTGTCTGAAAAACGAAGAGATGAAGGGCGCGGCCGCGGAAAACCGATCGGTTCCTAGCCACCCCTGCCCGGATTGCTGGAGCCGCCATTGTCACCATGGTGGTGATCATCACCCTTGCCGGGATTGGAATGATCGCCTAGGCCGGAATGCGAATGGCCGCTATTGCCATTGCCGTCGCCATCGCCGCCGGAACCGCCGCCGCCGTCGCCGCCACCATCGCCACCACTGCCGCCGGAGCCACCATCGCCACCGGTTCCACCGCCATTGCCCGTCCCGCCACCGTTGCCGGTATTACCGCTATTACCGCCGGCCACCTTATTGCCGCCTGGGCGGTCATTGCCTGGTGCGCCGCTGTGATCATTGGACTGATTGTTGGTGTTCGCCGGGCCACCTGCTGCGGTAGCGAAGCTGCCGATGTCACCGACCTCGACATTGGTATTGCCGTCGAGCACGAGCCCCGATTGTCCGGCTTCCACCATCGCGCCGGCGCCATAGCCAAGGGGTTTCAGGAAGACCCGGCCATCCATCACGTCGACCCGCGTGACTCCCTTCTGCTGGACGTTGATGACGATATCCGTGCCGCGAATGCCGATCGTCGCGGCGGCGGTCTTCAGGATGACACCCTGATCATCCTTGCCGCTGGAGGTGAACCGGAACAGGCCGGCACCAAGATTGACCAGGCCGTTGGCGGCTTGTGCCTTGGGGTCGAAGACATAATTGTCCAGCACCACGGTGCTGCTCTCTTCGAGCCTGAGCGCGGAGCCGTCGACAAATGTCATCTGCACGGAGGATTGCGGCTGGGTCTGCACCTGCTCGTTTTGCAGCAGGCCATCGTTCTTCTGCACCGGTTCGACCGTGGCACCCGGCGGGATATGGGTCGCGTCGTTGACGACTTCATCCACATTGGCAATGGGCGTCGCATGCGCTGCCATGGGCAGCGCCAGGATCGCACTTAGACATATGAATGTACCAAGACGACGCCTATCATCCATCGCACGAGCGCTCCCAACGCTCTGTAGAATTTTTTCACCGCGCCCATAGGTTGTCAATGACAACGACCGCTTTGCACAAAAGACTCTCACGCCTATGATACGTTGACGGCCTCAAGCCCTTATTTGTGGCGATATTAACGAAAGTAACAAGGTTAATGGTCAGATATCGCAAACACGCCCGGGTTGTTTTTCTCTATTCAAAGCGTGTGCCGTTACGTTGTACATCCATGTCGCCGCATCGGCCGGATATTGGAGTCGATCGGCCAAGGGATCACGAGGCGCTTTGAATGCGTATCTTTCGCCATCGCCTAACATTGCAGCGCGGCCTGCCGGCGATCGTCCTGATCGGCATGGTGGCGCTTCGCATGTGGGACCCCGGCGTGCTGCGCGATATGCGGCTACAGATCTTCGATCTCTTCCAGCGGGCAGCACCGCGGCACTATGTCGACACCCCGGTGCGTATCATCGATATCGACGAGACGACGCTGTCGAAATACGGCCAATGGCCCTGGCCGCGGCAAGTGGTGGCGCGGCTGGTTGAAAACCTGCGCAAGCGCGGCGTCGCCGCCATCGCCTTCGATATCGTCTTCGCCGAGCCGGACCGCACCGCGCCTATGGCGATGCAGCGGCTGTGGCAACCGGGCGAGAAAACCGGCGTGTTGCATGACATGCTGGCGACCCTGCCCGATCCCGATGTGGAAATGGCGGCCGCCTTGCAGACGGCACCGATCGTCACCGGTTTCGTGCTGACCTCAGACTCCAGCCATGAAGCGCCGCCGCGAAAAGCCGGCATGGCGACCAATGGGGCCGATCCCCGGGCCTTCGCCTTTGGCTATACCGGCGCCGTGCCGGGCCTGCAGATATTCGACGAAGCCGCCCATGGCAGCGGGCTGATCAATGTTCGGCCCGATCGCGATGGCGTCACCCGCCGTGTCCCGATGGTGATGCAATATGACGGCAAGCTCTATCCCAGCCTGTCGGCGGAAGCTCTGCGCGTGGCGCAAAATGCCTCGACCTATGTGGTCCGGGCCTCTGGCGCCCAGGGACTGGCATCCTTTGGCCGTTACGAAGGCATCAACCAGATACGCATCGGCGCCTTCAACATCCCCACCGACCGCAACGGCCAGGTCTGGCTCTACGATACCGGCCACATCGAACAGCGGCTGGTGCCGGCCTGGCGCATCCTGGATGACGAGCCGGTCGATCTCAAGGGCATGATCGTCTTCGTCGGCACCAGCGCCCTGGGATTGAAGGACCAGCGGACGACGCCGCTTGACCCCGCCATTCCCGGTGTCGAGCTGCATGCTCAGATCGTCGAGCAGATCCTCACCGGCAACTATCTGCAGCGCCCCTATTGGGCTGATGTGGTCGAGCTGGTCTTTCTGGCCTGCCTTGGCATCGGCATGCTCCTGCTGCTGCCGCAACTGGGGCCGATCGGCTGCGCCGTTGCCGGCGCTGTCGGCGTCAGCATCGGGCTTGGCCTCGGCAGCTTCGAATATCTCGGCCATGGCTGGCTGTTCGATCCGGTCTATCCCTCGCTATCGGCCCTGCTGGTCTATCTGAGCGGCTCGCTGATGGGCTATATCAAAGCCGAGTTGGAGCGCCGGCATGTCCGCAACGCCTTTTCGCGCTATCTTGCCCCAGCCCTGGTCGAGCGCCTGGCCAAGGATCCGAGCCGCCTGAAGCTGGGCGGCGAGATGCGCGACATCACCATACTGTTCCTCGACATCCGTGACTTCACCTCGATCGCCGAGGGCCTGGATGCATCCGCCCTCACCCATCTCATCAACCGCTTCCTGACCGAGATGAGCGCCGCCGTGCTCGAACATGAAGGCACCATCGACAAATTCATCGGCGACAGCCTGATGGCGTTCTGGAATGCGCCGCTCGATGATCCCGATCATGCCGTCAATGCCTGCCGCGCAGCCTTGTCGATGCGCCGGCGCCTGGTCGAGCTCAATGCGGAGTTCAAGCGGGAACATGAGGAAGCGGTGCGGCAGGAAAAGGAATTGCTGATAGAGGGCGAGATGCCACCCCTGCCGCCGCATGCCATCGAGCTTCGCATCGGCATCGGCATCAATACCGGCGTCTGCTGCGTCGGCAATCTCGGTTCCGAGCAGCGGCTCAACTATTCGGTCATGGGCGACAACGTCAACCTTGCCTCGCGGGTCGAGGGCCTGACCAAATTCTACCCCGTCGACATTCTCGTCACTGAAGCGACGCATCAGGCGGCAATGGGCTTCAGCTACCGCAACCTCGATGTCGTCCACGTCAAAGGCCGCTCGGCTGAAGTCACCATCTACGCCCTGCTGGAAGAAGGCGAGGAGACGGCCGCCACCACCCTCGCCGCGCAGTGAGGACAAGCGGCGGCCATCCCTGCCATTTCGACAATGTTCTTAGGCAGCCTTCGGACGTCGCCAGGCGCCTTCATATTCCATTTCACGGGCAACAGTCTCGGCAACCGTCTCGCCGGCCAGCCGCGCCACCAGATGCAGCGACATGTCGATGCCGGCGGAGATGCCCGCCGAGGTAACAATGCAGCCGTTATCGATGAAACGGGTATTGGGCAGCACCACTGCTCCTGGCGCCATTTCCTGCAGCAGATCAAGCGCGCCCCAATGGGTCGTTGCCTGCAGACCGTCAAGCAGACCGAGACGCCCGAGAAAGAGGGCGCCGGTGCAGATGCTGGCGGTGATCGCAGCATTGGCAGCCTGACCGGCGATCCAGTCCAGCAGATGCTGATCCTTGACAGCGCGCCGGCTGCCCATGCCGCCCGGCAGCAGCAGGATATCCGCCTGTGGGCAAGTCTCGAAACTGTGGCTGGGGGTCAAGCGCAGGCCACCAATCGTCAGCACGGGTGCCGCAGCAACGGTCATGATCTCGAATTGCCGCGGTTCCGTCAG
>Ga0209148_1000690_pt1 | contig 27755 bp, 21 predicted proteins | sample AraplaCol_mMF_r2_2_FD_184288 | JGI IMG/M metagenome (GOLD analysis project Ga0209148, IMG submission 184288) | Arabidopsis root microbial communities from North Carolina, USA - plate scrape CL_Col_mMF_r2 (SPAdes) (version 2) | ecosystem: Host-associated > Plants > Roots > Endosphere | place... | reverse complement strand
TTCGCCTTCATCTATGTGGTCTTCGGCGGAGCGGCCGGCGGCGCCTAGGACCATGAGCAAGCCCAATCCGCTGCTGGCGGGCCTCAGCGGCCGCTGTCCGAACTGCGGGGAGGGCTTGCTCTTCGAAGGCTTCCTGAAGGTCGCGCCCCGATGCGAGGCCTGCGGCTACGACCTGGCCAAGGCCGATTCCGGCGATGGACCCGCGGTCTTCGTGATCATGATCGCCGGCTTCCTGGTGGCCTTCGCCGCCCTCTATACCGAAGTGGCGTTTCACCCGCCGGTCTGGGTGCACCTGGTGGTCTGGCTCCCGCTGACCGTGGTGCTCTGCCTCGTGCTTCTGCGTCCGCTCAAGGGCCTGATGCTGGCCGCCATCCGAGACGACAACCCCGTCATCTTCATGTTCCACAAGGCGCTGCAGGGCATGGGTTGGCTCGGCACAGTCAAGCGTGCGATCAACGACGTGCCGCAAGAGGACTATATCGTTCCGCTGGGCAAGGCGGCGGTCATGCGTGACGGCAGTGATGTGACGCTGGTCGGTCTCGGCCTCACCCTGCATCTTGCGCTGGATGCCGCGGAAAAACTCGCGGAAGAGGGAATCGCCGCGGAAGTCATCGATCTGCGCAGCCTGGTGCCGCTTGATCGCGCCACCATCCTCGCTTCCGTTCGCAAGACCGGCCGGCTCGTCGTTGCGGATGACGACTATCACAGCTATGGCGTCTCCGGCGAGATCATCGCCAGCGTCGCCGAGGCGGCACATGAGGCTCTGAAGGCGCCGCCGGCCCGTGTCACCTTCCCCGATATTCCCATTCCTTTCAGCCCGGCGCTCGAACATCCGGCTTTGCCAAGCGCCGGCAAGATCGTTGCCGCGGCGAAGCGAATTCTCGGCCTCGGCGGATAACACCGGACCTGCAAAGAGATCGGCCCATAACAATGACGACAACCAATGATGCAACGCCCGTGGCCGTCCCCCCCGATCTTTGGGCACCGGACCTGGACGGGGCTGTTTCGGCCTGGCTCTTCGCCGACGGCGATCTTGTCCGGCAGGACGATCTCATCGCCGAGGTGATGGTGGAAAAGTCGAGTTACGAGATCACCGCCCCGGCTTCGGGCCGTTTGCGGATCCGGGTTCCGGCGGAGACACCGTTCCGACCTGGCACGATCATCGCCGACATTGCCTGAACCCCTGCCCGTCAAGGGGACCGCAGACCGGGAGGCGAAAGACGATCAGAGCATGTTCGCCTGGCAGCTAAGGATCGATGCCGAGAATGATGATCCTGCCGCGGCCCTGGCTGGTGATCAGCTTCTGCTGACCCGGGCCATCCAGGGACGACTGCCGCCCACCGCCCGCATCTGGCGCAGCCCGTCTTGCCTCGTGGTGCCGGCACGGCAGATGCACCTGCCGGTGGCCGTCCGCGCCGCAGAGGCAATGGTCGCGACCGGCTGGCCAGTGATCCCACGGCACAGTGGCGGCAGCCCGGTCCCGCTCGATCCCGGCATGGTCAACCTCTCTTTGGTCTTCACGATAGAAGCCGGCGACACCTGGCGGATCGAAGACGGCTTCCGCCTGCTGACCGATCTTCTGACCGCCACCTTTGCCGAGCTCGGTCTCCTGGCCCAGTGCGGCGAGATACATGGCGCCTTTTGCCCCGGCCGCTATGACCTCGCCATCGACGGTCGCAAGATCGCCGGCACCGCACAGCAATGGCGCGGCGGCCGGAATGCCATCGGCAAGCCGATCCAGGCGGTACTCACCCATGCCTGCCTTTTGGCAGCACCGGATGTCGCGGCGGGCCTCCAGGCCCTTGGCCAGTGGTCGGGCTGGCTCGGCATTCCGTCACAGGTTTCGGCCGATCGCCTGACCACCGTTCACGACGCATTGGGGTTCGGGCTGGATTCCCCGAGCATCACGATAGGCCGTGTCATCACCGCCCTGGCACGGCAGATCACGGCACATTCCCCCGCCCTTCCCAGCCACACTTCAACCCAGCATGCAACGGCGATCATGATCTGACCGGACCATGATCCGACCGGACCGGGACTTGACAGGGTGCGGCATGGACACCGAAATGTCAGGTGCTGTCGCAGCTGCATCAGGCCGTCATGTCCTTTTCGACCCCCGCCACCATCTCGCCGCTCGTATCACGCGCCGATTTTCCGCTTCTGGCGCGCAGCGATGCCGCCGGCGCACCGATCACCTATCTCGACAGCGCCGCCAGCGCCCAGAAGCCGCGGATGGTGCTCGACCGGCAGCGCGATTTCTATGAGACCGGCTATGCCAATATCCATCGCGGGGTCTATCCGCTGAGCGAATCCGCGACGGAAGCTTACGAAGGCGCACGGGCGACGGTGGCGGCTTTTCTGGGCGCCAAGCCGGAGGAAATCGTCTTCACTAGGTCGGCCACGGAGGCGGTCAATCTGGTGGCCAACAGTTACGCCGCAACCTTCCTGGAGCCGGGCGACGAGATTGTCGTCAGCCTGCTGGAGCATCACGCCAACTTCGTGCCCTGGCAGGCGATCGCCCAGCGTCACGGCTTCGTCATGAAAGTGGCGCCGATCACGCCCACGGGCGATCTCGATCTCACGGCACTGAAGCGGATGATCACGCCGCGCTGCCGGATGCTCTGCCTGACGGCCGCCTCGAACACGCTTGGGACGATTACACCACTGGCCGAGATCGTGCCCTGGGCCCATGCGGCCGGCGCCAAGGTGCTGGTCGACGCCGCCCAGGCGGCACCGCATGGCCTGGTCGATCTCGCCGCCTGGGGCTGCGACTTCCTGGTCTTCACTGGCCACAAACTCTACGGGCCGGACGGTATCGGTGTCCTCTATGGCAAGGCGGCGCTGCTCGACGCCATGCCGCCCTGGCAGTTCGGCGGCGACATGATCCGCTCGGTCAGGATCGAGAGCACCGACTATGCCGAGGCGCCGCAGAAATTCGAAGCAGGCACCCCGCCGATCGGCGCCGCCATCGGACTCGGCACGGCGATCGATTTTTTTCGCCAGCTGGATGCGGCCGGGATACAGGAACATGACAACAGATTGCTGAACTATGCGAGCGAAAGGCTGCAGGAGATTCCCGGGCTGAGCCTGATCGGCCGTCCGGCAAACCGGGTCGGCATCCTGTCCTTCAACCTGCAGGGCGTACATCCGCATGACGCGGGGTCACTGCTCGGTGCCGAGGGAATTTGTGTGCGTACTGGTTTCCATTGTGCCCAGCCGCTGATGGACCACCTGAATCTCGCCGGCACCATCCGCGCCTCCTTCGGGCTTTATACCGGATCCCTGGATATCGACCGGCTGGCCGAGGCGCTGATGAAAGTGCGACAGATTCTCGGGTAAGCATTCTGAGGCTCGCCAGGACGGCCCCAACTTCCTATGATCCTGGCCGGACAACCGATTTCCCGTATTTCCCTTTGATGACTGCCGCTTAGAGGTGTTCCATGCTGGTCAATGTGCCCAATCTGCTCGATGCCGCGGAGGTGAAGACCGTGCGCGGCCTGATGGAGACGGCGCCTTTCGTCGACGGCAAGGAGACGGCCGGGCAACGCAACCAGCGCATCAAGCGCAATGAGCAGATTCCGCTCAACTGGGCCGGCCGCGATCAGATCAAAAAGTTGGTCCTCGACGCCCTCTATCGCAATGTCGCCTTCCGCCATGCCGCCTTGCCGAGCCATATCGTCGGCCCGACCATCAGCCGCTACCGCCCCGGCATGCATTATGGCCTGCATGTCGACGATGCGCTGATGGGCCCGCCGGACGATCTGCGTCGCTCCGACGTCTCCTTCACCATTTTCATCAATGAACCTGATGAATATGAAGGCGGCGAGCTTTTCATCAACAGTCCGTTCGGTCCGCAATACATCAAGCTGCCGGCCGGCAGCGCCATCGTCTATCCCTCCAGCACGCTGCACGAAGTACGACCGGTCACCAAGGGCGAACGCCTGGTGGTGATCGGCTGGGCACAATCGCATGTCCGCGACGAGCGCCAGCGCATGGTGCTGGCCGATATCGCCATGATCGGCGAGCGCTTGGCCAAGGTGGCGCCGAACGACCAGATCACCGATCTCGCCTTCCGCTGTCACGTCAACCTGCTGCGCATGTGGTCGGAGAACTGAAAAGCTGGCATCATTCCGCCACCAGCAACTGACCATCGCTTCATCATCTCTGCCCGAGCTCGGGGAGAGAGTCACGGAATGGGAGTCACGGAATGAACGCTTCCCTCGATGCAGCCCTGGGCGAAGCGGAATCCCGCTTCATCGCCGCCAATCCGGCCAGCGCCGCGCGCCATGCAACGGCCCGCACGGCGATGCCCGGCGGCAATACCCGGACGGTGCTGCATTACGACCCCTTCCCGCTCTCCTGGGCAAAGGGCGAGGGCAGCCTGGTCGAGGATCTCGACGGCCACCGCTATGTGGATTTCCTCGGCGAATATTCCGCCGGCTTCTACGGCCATTCGCACCCGCAGATCCTCGAGGCGATCCGTAGCGCCCTCGATGGCGGCATCGTGCTCGGCGGTCCCAACCGCTACGAGGCTGAGCTGGCCGGGCTGCTGAAGCGTCGCTTCCCCTCCCTGCAGAAGGTGCGGTTCTGCAATTCCGGCACAGAGGCCAATCTCTTTGCCCTGCAGACAGCCCGCGCCGTTTCCAAACGCAACAAGGTGATGGTCTTCGACGGCGCCTATCATGGCGGCGTCTTCTATTTCCGCAGGGGCGGCATGGCGCTCAACCTGCCCTTGGACTGGGTGATGGCGCCCTATAACGATATCGACGGCAGCCTCGCCCTCATCCGCCAGCATCGCGGCGATCTCGCCGCTGTGCTGATCGAGCCGATGCAGGGGAGCGGCGGCTGCCTGCCGGCTGATCCTGCTTTCCTCCTCGCATTACGCCAAGCCTGCACCGAGAACGATATCATCCTGATCTTCGACGAGGTCATGACCTCGCGCCTCTCCAGCGGCGGGCTGCAGGCAGCACTCGGCATCACGCCGGACATGACGACGCTCGGCAAATATCTCGGTGGTGGCTTGAGCTTCGGTGCCTTCGGCGGGCGCGGCGACATCATGCAGAATTTCGATCCCGAGCAGCCGACCTCCTGGCCCCATGCCGGCACCTTCAACAACAATGTCCTGTCGATGGCGGCCGGGCTCACCGGCCTGCGTGATCTTTGCACACCGGAAGTGATCGCCACCCTCAATGAGAAGGGTGAGAAGCTGCGCAATGGTGTCGCGGCGCTGGCGGAAAAACATGATGCGCCGATGATGGCGACTGGCTGCGGCTCGATCGCCAATCTGCATTTCAGCGACCATGCGATCCGCAGCATCGCCGATATCGACCCCGCCAGCGAAGCGAAGCGCAAGATGCTGCATAAACTGATGCATCTCGACCTCATCGCCAGCGGCCAGTTCCTGGCGCGCCGCGGTTATATCTCGCTCAATATCGCCATGACGGAGGCCCATATCGATGGCTTCCTGGCGGCGCTGGAGGAGTTCATCGTCACCCGGCGCAGCCTCCTCGCTGACTGAGGCCTGCGCGTCAACAGCAGGTTCCATTGCGGGCGCAACAGGGGGAACCCTTGGTAAAGGCCCCTGTTATTTCTTCATCTTCTCTCAGGAGGGTGAGGAATGACTGAGTTTCTGCATTACCGTCATGATCTGGCACAGCCGGATTCACCGAAACCGGCGAATCTGCCGCCGGTGCCGAGCGATCCCGTCCCGCCGGGCCCACCGCCCGGTCCGCCGATACCGGGCGATCCGGAACCGCCCGTACCCGTGCCGCCCATCGTTCCGCCACCCGGCGAGCCGCCCCAGCCGGTGGCCTAGACGCATGCGCGCCTAATCTGCAGACCAAACTGTCATGCCCGGGCTCGACCCCGGCATCCATGGCTGAAGATAACGCGATAGCGCGCATGGATTGCCGGACCCGACGATGCCGCGGGGCCCGGCAATGACAGAGAAATGATTGTGCGAGATCAGACCTTGATGAAGTCGAGCAGATCGGTGTTGATCACGTCGGCATGCGTCGTCGCCATGCCGTGCGGATAACCCTTATAGACTTTCAGGGTGCCGTGCTTGACGAGCTTCGCCGAGAGCAGGGCGGAATCCGCGATCGGCACGATCTGATCGTCATCGCCGTGCAGGATCAGCACCGGCACCTCGATTTTCTTCAGGTCCTCGGTGAAATCGGTTTCCGAAAAGGCCTTGATGCAATCGTAGTGGGCCTTGGCGCCGCCCATCATGCCCTGGCGCCACCAATTGTCGATGACGCCCTGGGAAACGACGGCACCAGGGCGATTGAAGCCGTAGAACGGGCCGGACGGCACGTCACGATAGAACTGTGCGCGGTTGGCGGCCAGCGCCGTGCGGAAACTGTCGAATACTTCCAAGGGCAGGCCAGTGGGATTCTTGTCGCTCTTCACCATGATCGGTGGCACGGCACCGATCAGCACCGCCTTGGCGACGCGACCCTTCTCGGCACGGGCAACGTAATGCGCGACCTCGCCGCCACCGGTCGAATGGCCGATATGAATGGCGTTCTTGAGGTCGAGTTTCGCCGCTAATTCGATGACATCGGCGGCATAGGTGTCCATCTCGTTGCCGGTATCGGTCTGGCTGGAGCGGCCATGGCCACGTCGGTCATGGGCGATGACGCGATAGCCCTTATTGAAGAAGAACATCATCTGCGCATCCCAGTCATCGGCGCTCAACGGCCATCCGTGGTGGAAGACGATCGGCTGTGCCGTCTTGGCACCCCAATCCTTGTAGAAAATCTCAGTGCCGTCCTTGGTCGTGATATATCCGCTGCTCATCTCTCTGTCCTTGCTTGCTGAGTGATCCGCTGCCACTGCCGATTGCGCCATGATCAGTCCGGGCGTCACGGCGAGCGCCGTTGCTGCAATGCCGCCGATGAGAACGGTTCGGCGTGACGCTTCGATCTTGTTTTCCCCATCCTGCTTCATCTGCCAGTCGCTCCCTTTACCATGGCATGCGTTTCGGGTCCGCCGAGGACCGGCCGCAGTGGATACCGTCCAACCATGAACGGCTGGTAGAGCGGCAAGGTAGCGACAATGCTGGGCGTAATCTGCCATACATTGGTATAGGAGCATATGATCTTGGTTTATGGAGGGCAAATGCGATGCAGGGGAAGCGTCAGCCTTTGCGGCCAGGTTTCCACATGACCGCCTCGCAGGGCCGTCATCGTCACTCCTGATGCACCACGGAATAGTAGACGATGCCGGCCGTCGAGATGACAATCGTGAGAACCGGCGCGATCGGTTCTGACAATTTCATCGCACGATGAGCTTGGTAACGCCGAATTATAAATCTTACATGAATATGTCTGTTCGAAGTCGAAAGGCGCAGCATGACGGCGACCAAGCCCGTTCATGGGGGCCTTCACCGTTTTCGTGCCATGTTACATCGGTAACGTCATAGCCATCGGCTGCTCCGCCACATTCCATCCCGGTAGCGAGAGATGACGTCAGAAACGGGACAGACTTGCGCTCGTTGCCGTCCCCGCGCTGACACATGCAGCTCGACGAATCCTGCGTAACCGATGCAAGCGTGCGTCGGAATAAGAAAGATGAGCTTGCGGTCTGGAAGACGACATTTGCGAACCGGTATCGGAAGATCACTTGTCGCGACCTGTGCAGCTTCCTAGATCTAACTCCGTTCGCGTGCCACGTCTCTCGCAGAGCCTTTCGACTAGCTGTGTATCGCGTCCTTGTCATCTCTCATCCGAGCCGGCGGATATCTTGAATGGACCACGTCCGCTGGTCAGGTTGCGCGCCGGTTCTTGCAAGAGGCGCAATATTTTATTGCTCAGTGATCCGCGGTTGTCGTCAAGCCGAGCCTCGGCGCCCTTGCGGAGTTCACCCTTGCCGTTCGGCGCGGCGGTTGGCGTTCGAAACAAGCCACTTCAGGAAAGAGCGTTCTCGCCGGACGTTCTTGGAGAATTAGCCATGGCGGCCAAGTTCATGACGACAGTGAAGCCGATCGGCGATGTCGATCCAGGAGGCGACCCTCATCGCGCCCACGTGCCTGATATGCGCACGCCTGCCGCTCAAAGACCTTGACCGCGGGATCGCGATGTTTTCTCTCGTTGGCATTGCCTTATCCAAACCTTACACCTTCGTTGTCGTCGCCGCGATGATCCTCATTGTCGGCGTGCTGGCGGCTTTTCGTACACCTGTCGACATCTTTCCCAACATCAACATTCCAGTCGTGGCCGTCGCCTGGCAATTCACCGGGCTCAGCGCCGATGACATGTCGGGCCGCATCATCACGCCCTATGAGCGGGTGCTGACAACAACCGTCAACAACATCGAGCATATCGAGGCGATGTCGCTGGCCAATACCGGTATCGTCAAGATCTTCTTCCAGCCGGGCGCCGATATCCGTCTCGCCAATGCGCAGATCACCGCCGTCTCGCAGACGCTGCTGCGCCAGCTGCCGCCGGGAACCACGCCGCCGCTGATCCTCAACTACGACGCCTCCACGGTGCCGATCGTGCAGCTGGCGCTGTCGGGCAAGGGCCTCAACGAGCAACAGCTCTATGATTACGGCTTCAACTTCGTCCGCACCGGCCTGGTGACGGTTCCGGGCGCCGCAATCCCCTATCCCTATGGGGGGCGGACCCGCCAGATCCAGATCGATATCGATCCCACCGCGCTGCAGGCCAAGGGGCTGTCGGCGACGGATATCGGCAATGCGATCGCCGCCCAGACGCAGATCACGCCGGCCGGCTTCGTCAAGATCGGCGAGTTTCAATATAACGTCCGGCTGAACAATGCACCCGGCACGCCGGAGCAGCTGAGCAACCTTCCCATCAAGACAGTGAACGGCGCCACCATCCGCATCGGCGATGTCGCTCATGTCCGCGATGGATCGGCGCCGCAGCAGAATGTCGTCCATGTCGAGGGGCAGCGCTCGGTGCTGATGTCGATCCTGAAATCGGGTGCCACCTCCACCATCGACATCGTCAACGGGGTCCGGGCGATGCTTCCCGATCTCCAGCGCAGCCTGCCCAAGGTCCTCACCATTCATCCCATCAATGACCAGTCGACTTTCGTGAAGGCGGCGGTGATGGGCGTCGTACGCGAAGGCGCCCTGGCGGCAGCGCTCACCTCCTTGATGATCCTGTTGTTCCTGGGATCCTGGCGCTCGACTATCATCATCGCCATCTCGATCCCCCTGGCGGTCCTCGCCGCCATTGCCACCCTGGCCGCCTTCGGACAGACCTTGAATGTCATGACGCTGGGCGGCCTGGCGCTGGCCGTCGGCATCCTGGTCGATGACGCGACGGTGACTATCGAGAACATCGACCGGCATCTGGAGCAAGGCAAGGATGTGCGGACGGCGATCATCGATGGCGCGGAGCAGATCCTGGTGCCGGCTTTCGTCGCCCTTCTATGCATCTGCATCGTCTTCGTGCCGATGTTCTTCCTGCCCGGCGTCTCAGGCTTCCTGTTCGTACCGATGGCGCTCGCGGTCGTCTTTGCCATGGTGGCCTCGTTCCTGCTGTCGCGCACCCTGGTCCCCACCCTTGCGATGTATCTCCTGAAAACGCATGCAAGCGAGGTGGCGGAGACCCATGGCCGCAAATCGATGTTCAGCTGGCTCGGTACCCTGCAGGCGGCCTTCGAGCACAAGATGGTGCAGGCGCGCGACGCCTATGCCGGCCTGCTGGGCCGGGCGCTTGCTTCCCGGCGGAGCTTCGCCATCGGCTTTCTCGTCTTCGCTTTGGCCAGCCTCGCCTTGGTGCCGGCGCTCGGCCGGAACTTCTTCCCGACGGTAGATTCCGGATCGATCGCGCTTCATGTGCGCACCGCTTCCGGCATGCGCATCGAAGAGACCTCGGCCGTTTTCGACCGCATGGAACAGAAGATCAGGACGCTCATCCCGGCCGATGAAATCGCCGCGATGGCCGACAATATCGGCATCAGCGTCAGCCAGATCAATGTCGCCTATAACGCTTCCGGCACGATCGGCCCACAGGATGGCGACATCCTGATCAGCCTGAAAGAAGGACATCATCCCACCGCCGATTATATCCGCCTGCTGCGGCAGGAATTGCCGAAGAGCTTCCCTTCCGCGACACTTTCCTTTCTGCCGGCAGATGTGGTCAGCCAGATCCTCAATTTCGGCTCGCCTGCGCCGATCGACATACAGGTGATCAGCAACAATATCGGCGCCGACCAGGCCTATGCCCAGAAAATCCTGCGGGCAATCCGTCAGGTCGATGGCCTCGTCGATGCCCGCATCCAGCAGCCGGCGAATTATCCGGAAATCCGTTTCGCCGCCGACCGCACCCGCATCAATTCCCTTGGCATCAATGAGATCGACGTGACAAGCAGCGTCGCCAATGCAATTGCCGGCACGTCCCAGACCGCGCCGGTTTATTGGCTGAACACGCAGAACGGCGTCACCTACCCGCTGGTGGCGCAGACGCCCGAATACCTGGTCGACAGTTTCGATGCGCTGCAGGCGCTGCCGGTGACGCCGCATGACCCGACCCAGCCGCCGCAGATTCTCGGCGCGCTTGGCACCTTCTCGCGCGGCCCGTCCAATGCCGAGATCAGCCAGTACAACATCCAGCCGGTGGTCGATGTCTATGCCGGCTATCAGGGCCGCGACCTGGGCGCCGTCGCGGCCGATGTCAGCAAGATATTACAGCAACTGGACAAGGACAGGCCGGAAACGATCAAGGTCGTCTTCCGCGGCCAGGTCGCGACCATGAATACCGCCTTCACCGGCATGGGCTTCGGCCTGCTGGGCGCGGTGGTGATGATCTATCTGCTGATCGTCATCAACTTCCAGTCCTGGACCGATCCCCTGGTCATCATTTCGGCGCTGCCCGCCGCCCTCGCCGGCATTGCCTGGATGCTTTTTGCCACCGATACGCCGCTCTCGGTCCCCGCCCTCACCGGTGCCATCATGTGCATGGGCGTCGCGACCGCCAATTCGATCCTGGTCATCAGTTTCGCGCGTGAGCGGTTGGCGGCGACCGGTGATGCCGTCACCGCCGCCTTCGAGGCCGGCGTTACGCGCTTCCGGCCGGTGCTGATGACCGCCCTCGCCATGATCATCGGAATGGGTCCCATGGCCTTCGGTCTTGGCGATGGTGGCGAGCAGAATGCGCCGCTCGGCCGCGCCGTGATCGGCGGCCTGCTCTTCGCGACCTGCGCCTCGCTGGTCTTCGTGCCTACCGTCTTCGCGATCCTGCATGGCCGCGTTTCGTCGCGGACGGCACATCCGGAAGGAGAATGAGTGATGTCGGATACCCCGCTTCCCAAGGCAAGCAGCCGCGCCCTGCGCTGGGGCGGCTTAGGCGTGGCCGGCCTCTTCGCCGCGACCCTGGCCTTCGGCTTCACCGCGCGTTCCAACGCGCAAAAGGACCTGCACCAGCAGACCATCGCCAGTGCCGTCGTCAATGTCAGCGTCGTCCAGCCGAAGCAGAGCACCACGGGCGACCTGGTCCTGCCGGGGCGGCTCGAGGCCTGGTCCTCCGCACCGGTCTTCGCGCGCACCAACGGCTATATCAAGAACTGGTATGCCGATATCGGCACCGAGGTGAAGGCCGGCCAGCTCCTGGCGGAGATCGACGCCCCGGATCTCGACCAGCAGCTGGCCGCCGCGGTGGCGGCGGTTTCCGTCTCCCAGGCGCAGCGCGACCTGGCAGCGGTTACCGCCGAGCGCTGGGACCGCCTCGTTGTCGATCACAACGTGTCGGTCCAGGCCGCCGATGAGAAGCGCAGCGAACTCGCCACCAGCGACGCGCAACTGGCACAGGCCAAGGCGAATGTGCGGCAGTTGCAGGCCCTGACCAGCTTCAAGCGGCTGATCGCGCCGTTCGACGGCGTGGTCACCTCGCGCGCCACGGATATCGGCGCCCTGATCGTCTCCGGCAACGCCCAGGCGCAACCGCTCTTCACCGTCTCGGACATCAACAAGCTGCGCATCTATATCAACGTACCGCAGGCCTATCAGGCGCAGATCTTCGCCGGCCAGAAGGCGGAATTCACGGTGCCCGATCATGCCAACCAGACCTTCAATGCCGAGGTGGTCAATTTCGCGGACGCGGTCGATCCGCAATCCGGCGCGATGCTGGTCCAGCTCTCCTATGACAATCCGGACCATGCCCTGAAACCGGGCGGCTATGCCCAGGTGGCGCTGAAGCTGCCGAAGCCCGCCGGCACGCAGACGCTGCAGATCCCCTCCTCTTCCCTGCTGTTCAGGAGCGACGGGACCTCGGTCGCCGTGGTCGATGCCAGCAATCATGTGGCGATCAAGCCGATCCAGATCCTGCAGGATCATGGTGCCGAGCTCGAGGTCAATGCCGGTATCACGACCAAGGACCGGATCATCAGCAATCCGCCCGATGCCATCGACAATGGCGACCTGGTGAACCCGGTCAACAGCCAGGGCGGTTGAGGTTTGCGCGGCCGAGGGCTGCGGCGCCTCACGGAATCGCGCGGGCTGCCGGTGCGCCTGAAAGAGCGCCGTCAGCCGAGATAGGCGCGGATCGCCGGATCGCTGCTGGCGAGCAGCCGCCTGGTCTCCTCGAGCAGCACCACTTCGCCAGCGGCGATGAAGGCGGTGCGGTCGGCGATGCGGGCGGCATCGGCCGGGTCATGCGTCACCATGAGGACGGTCAGCCCCGCCGTCCGGCGCAGGGCATCGACCAGGTCCAGCATCTCGTTGCGCATGGCGGGACCGAGCGCGGCGAAAGGTTCATCGAGCAGCAGGATGGGACGGCGCCGCACCAGGCAGCGGGCGATGGCGACACGCTGGCGTTCGCCGCCGGAAAGCTGCGCCGGCAGGCGCGCCTCGAAACCGGCAAGGCCCACTTGTGCCAGGGCTTCCGCCACATCGCGGTGCTGGCCCGCGCTGAGCCGCAGACCCGGATCGAGGCCGAGGCCGACGTTCTGTGCGGCGGTCAGATGGGCGAAGAGATTGTGGTCCTGGAACAAGGTCGTCACCGGGCGCTCGGCCGCCGGCCAGGTGGTGATATCGGTGCCGTCAACCAGGATCTGGCCTGAATCGGGCCGCTCGAAGCCGCCGATCAGCGCCAGCAGCGTGCTCTTGCCGGCACCGCTGGGCCCGATCACGGCAACACAGGCGCCCGCCTCCTCAGCAAGGTCGAAACGCATCCGCATATCCTCATAGCGGAAGGTCAAAGCGCGGCAGTCAAGAAAGGGCATGATGGGCTCGTGAGCGGAGGGCGAGGTGGTGCAGCATTTGATAACGGCGTGCACCATCAATAACAGCGTCCCCTCCCCCGAACCGGGGGAGGGTTGGGGTGGGGGCAATAACTGATGACTGAGATATGCATGTGCGAAGAGCCCCCTCCCAGCCCTCCCCCGAACCGGGGGAGGGTAAAACAAAGGGGCCGGGGATACGCGCAGCGTAGCACCGTCCTATTGCGCAGCGGACGAATGCGCTAGCCATGTCGCCCCGCCTTCCCGCCGATCAGGCGTTCGATTCCGCTATAGACGACCAGCACCGTCACCAGCAGTAGCAAGGCGGTGGTGGCGGCTTCGGCCAGGCGATAGGCGCCGAGCTGCTCATAGAGGATGATGCCGAGGGTCTTGAGATCGGGATTGCCGAAGAGGCTGATGCCGACCAGATCACCGAGGCCGAGGCTGGTGGCGAGCGCCAGTGCCGTGCCGATCTGCGGCCGCAATACCGGCCAGTCGATCAGCGCAAACCGCCGCCAGCCGGCAATGCCGAGTGCCCGGCAGAGCTTGTCATGCTGGCCGCGCGCCCGCTCCAGCGCCGGCAGCAACAGGGTCAGCGTATAAGGCACCGCCATCGCCGCATTGAGGACGACGATGCCGAGGATCGGCCAGAGATCGGCGGCGAGGCTGTCGGGATCATCGCCGCCGAAGAGGCTACCCAAAAGATCACTGTTGGCGGCATCGCTGATCCAGAGATAAAGCCCCATCCCCAGCACCATCGGCGAGAAGGCGAGCGGCAGCAGGCCGGCGACGCTTTGCCCAGCACGGGCGAGGCGCCGCAGCAGCCGGCGCGGCGCGGCGATGAGGAAGCCGCGCGTTTCCTCGGGCGCGGTGGCGGCGCCCGCCAGCAGGAAACCGGTGACGGTGGCGAGGCTGCCCGCCGCCAGCGAGAGGCCGAGGCCGAGTGCCGCGGCCTGGGCAAGTGCCCGCCAAGGCAGCGCATGGGTAAAGCCGGCGAGGCCGTCAGCCAGCAAGGCCGCCTCGGGCAGAACGACGAAGAGGGCGGCAAGCGTGATCCAGGCGCCGTCGCCCCAGCGCGCCGCCCGGGTGGCGCCATCGTGGCGCCAGAGCGGCCGCCCCAGGCTGGTCCCCACATCCATGCGTTGCGCGAGCGCGCGGCAGATCAGGCCGACGCCGAGGCAGAGGCCAAGCTCGATCAACGCCAGCAGCCCGGCGCGCGGCAGGTCGGCATCGAAGCGGATCGCCTGGAAGATCGCCACTTCCATGGTCGAGGCGCGCGGTCCGCCGCCGAGCGTCAGCACGATGGCGAAACTGGTGAAGCAGAGCATGAAGATGGTGGCGGCGATCTGCGGCAAAGCCCGGCGCAACAGCGGCACTTCGATGAGGCGGAAGACCTGGCCGCCGCTCATGCCGAGCTGGGCGGCGAGGCGCCAAGTCTCGGCCGGGATGCCGGCCCAGGCCGGCAGCAGCAGGCGCACCGCCAGCGGCAGGTTGAAGAAGACATGGGCAATCAGGATGCCGGCCAAGCCATAGATCGACGGCCAGGCCATCTGCCAGCCGGTCGCCTGGGTCAGCGCGGCAGCGAGGCGGGCGGCGAGGCCTTGCTGGCCGTAGATGTCGACGACACCGAAGATCGCCACCAGCGACGGCATGACCAAAGGCAGCGAGAACAGCCGCAGCAGCAGGCCGCGCAGGGGAAAGCGGCTCTGGCGGGCAAGCGCGCGGGCAACCGGCACGGCGAAGACGATCGCGATCAGCGTGGACAGGCCCGCCTGCAGCAGCGTGAAGCGGATGACGCGGTGCAGATAGTCGTCGCCGAGGATGGCGATGAGATCATCCGGCTGCATCTCGGCGAGCAGCCGCGCCAGCACGGCAACGGCGCCGAGGACAAGCACCACCGCAGCGATCCGGCCGAGCGTGATGATGCCAAAGCGCGGCGCGGCGGCGCGGAAGATGCGGGCGCGCTTTCGCGACAAGCGTGATCCGGTATCGACGGCGGTGGTCATGCGTGACCCCCGCGAGAGCGGTCCGCATTATCTCCATTGTCATGTCCGGACTTGATCCGGGCATCCATGGGAGACACCAAGCTTGTTGCTGGCGTGGATTGCCGGATCAAGTCCGGCAATGACAGGGAGGAAGATGGAGAGATCGAGTTGATCGGGAAGAAAGTCCCCTCACCCCGACCCTCTCCCCGCTTATGCGGGGCGAGGGAGGTAACGGAGCCAGCGACGGCCAAGGGCCGGCGTTGTCCAATTGCGCGGCGGCGGAGGAACCCCTGCGCCCGACAATTCCCTCTCCCCTCCGCCGACGAATGTCGGCCTACGCCGACGGGGCGGGAGAGGACCGGGGTGAGGGGGGCAACTGAAGAAAGGCAACCCGCTAAAAAAATGCCCCCTCCCTGCCCTCCCCCGGCTCGGGGGAGGGTGAGGAATAAGGGCGCGGCGGCCAGCGGCCGACGTCCAGTTACTTGCTGGTGGCGTCGAGCCATTCCTTGATCCAGGCGCTGCGATGCTTGGCGATGTCGGCGCTGGGGAGCAGCAGGGTCTTGGCCGGAGCCGGGATCTGCTGGAACTCCTTCGGCAGGTCGCTGCCGATATCCGTCACGGGGAACATGTAGTTGGTGGTGGGGATCAGCTTCTGCACCTCGGGCGTCGTCAGGAAAGCGAGGAACTTCTTGGCGAGCTCCGGCTGCTTGCTGGTCTTGACCAGACCGGCCACCTCGACCTGCAGATAGTTGCCCTCGGGGAAGTTGAGCGCCTTGTACTTCTCGGTCTTCTCGACGATCTCGTGATAGGCCGGCGAGGTCGTATAGCTCAGCACCAGCGGCGCCTCGCCCTTGGTGAAGAGGCCGTAGCCCTCGCTCCAGCCCTTGGAGACGGTCAGGATCTTCGGCGCGATCGCCGACCATTCCGTCTTCGCCTTGTCGCCATAGACTTCCTTCATCCACAGCAGCAAACCGAGGCCCGGCGTCGAGCTGCGCGGGTCCATCAGGATCATCTTCGGCTGGTCGCCGGCCTTGGCGAGATCGGCCAGGCTCTGCGGCGGATTGGGCAGCTTCTCGCTGTCATAGACGAAGGCGAAATAGCCGTAATCATAGGGCACGAAATCCTTCGCCTCGGTGGCCGAGAGCGGCGGCGTCTTGCCGTCCCAGCTGATCGGCAGCTTGAGCGCAGAGGTATCGACACCGCTCGGCGCGAACAGGCCGGTCGCCGCTGCCTCGGCGGTGAGATTGGTGTCGAGGCCGAGGATGATATCGGCCTTGGTCTTCTTGCCCTCGATCTTCAGGCGCGAAAGCAGGGCAGCGCCATCCTCCAGCGCCACCCAGTTCAGCTTGCAGCCGCAGGTTGCCTCGAAGGACTTGGTGATGGCCGGACCGGGACCCCAATCGGCGGTGAAGCTGTCATAGGTATAGATGGTGAGCACGGGCGTCGTGGCCGCCTGGGCGGTGCCGGCGGCAACAGACGAAGCAAGGCCGAAACCCGTCACCACAGAAGTAACGAGAGCCGCCGCCCGCAGAGAGAAAAGGGATCGCATCGCAATATCCTCCACAAAGCGACGGAGGAAAGATGATGCATCGGTGCTGACCCGCTGACTCATATCCCTCCGCCGGTATTAACCGGTTCAGGTTCATCGGGTTGAAGCTTTGGCTCCTCTCAGCCCGCAGCCAAAAATGGCGAAGGGGCACCCCGTTGAGCGGGGGCGAGAATGGGAGTGTTACAGGGGGATGTCAAGGGTGGGCGTAATTGGACCATCTCAGAAGGCCAGTCCGAGAACGATCCACCGAATGAAGCCGATAACCTCGGCAATCGGCGATCCCAAACCTTTCTATCGACCTTCTCATTATACAATTATAGGATTTAAAGTTGTCAGATCAATATCGCAGATTGGTTGGAGGCCAACAATGGCAAAGAGAGGACGAAAAAAGGGGCCAAATAGTTCGCGTGCTAGCCAGTCACGGCAACAGCGCACTTTTCCGGCCTCCACCTTTGAAGAAGCTCTCGAATTCGCACAGAAAATATACTCGATTGCTGGTGGCCAACCCGTGAAGCGACTCACACTGTTTGATCAACTAGGAAAGTCACCTGAAAGCGGCCCCTCACGTCAGATCATCATCAATGCTGGAAGATACGGCCTAACCAAGGGAGGCGTTGCCGCGGACAATATTGGTCTTACAGAAGAGGGGTTAGCGGCTGTTGATGAACAAGCTTCATCACGGGAGAGAGCGCGTGCACGGATCTCCTTAGCAATAGAAAGAATAGAGCCATTCGAGAAATTGTACTCAAAATTCGTCGGAAACAAATTGCCGGCGAAAGCAGTGCTCATAGATGCGGCGAAAGAAATTGGACTCGATAGCAAGCATGCGGCAGAAGCTGTTGATACGTTCATCGTAAATCTGAGATTTGTCGGCTTACTCAAGACTCTTTCTGGAGCCGAGCGCATTGTCTCAGCAGATATGTCCTTAGATGAGTTGCCGGCAACGAGTCGTTCGAAAACGCCACCCGAGTTGGCACCTCAGCGGAACAACTTGATTACTACCGAGCAGGCCCAATTTGAGACCACATGCTTCTATATCGCTCCAATTGGTGCTGATGGATCTGAGGCTCGCAAGCACTCGGACCTGTTTCTCGGATCCCTCGTAGAACCTGCTTTAGAAGAGTTCGGGCTGCGCGTGTTGCGCGCGGATTCGATCGACACTCCTGGCGTAATCACCCATCAAATTATCGAGTATATCGTTCGATCACGTCTAGTTATCGCAGATCTATCGTTCCACAATCCAAACGTATTTTATGAACTAGCATTGCGACACGCTATGAAGCTGCCAATCGTACAGCTCATAAGGGCGAGCGAGAAATTACCATTCGACGTAAATCAAATGCGGACGATCCCGATTGACACTTCAGACATTTACAGTCTCGTACCTAAAATCGAATCGTATCGAGCGGAGATTGCCAGCCACGTAAGACGAGCTCTTGACGCAAACCATATCGTCGAGACTCCAATTTCGATATATTTTCCAAACATGAAAGTTAGCGTCTAGGCAAAAGCAGATCTGCTGTAATTCATCAGCAGTCTTATCGTCGAGCCGAACATTGACCAAGAAGAGGCAGCATTTCTGCTGCGATACCTGCGATCTCGCGGCGCTCTTGATCGACGAGCAATTCTCTCTCTTATGACCAAGATCGCAAACAATCAAAACAAGCTACGCGGCAGAGACCGGGCCGTTAATGGTTCCTGCCACGTTGCTCGTCATTATCGGGGCGGTAAAAGTAGCCGCCATCATAGCGACGACCATCGTACCAGTTATCATTCCGATAGCGGTTGTCCCAGTAGTTGTCGTTCCGGTACCGATTGTTCCAGCCATCCCGGTCATCCCTGTTGTTCCAACTGTCCCGGTCGCGCCTGCTATTCCAATTGTCCTGGTCGTGCCGGTTGTTTTGCCACCAGTCATTCTGGTCGTTGTCATGATGGTGATGATGCGAACCATCACTGAAGGCAGGGCTCGCCGCGGCGAAACTCAGCAGGACAAGAAGCGGAAGAAGGGCTTTCATCGGTCTCATGGGATTGCCTCGTGACCATCGTCGATCCATCGAGTCACATCTGGGATCGCGGCATGACAGCTTCCAAACAACAAATCGGCATCAGGCCGAAGGTTCCGGCGATCACGCGGCGGTGATGCGGCCTGGCCTTCGTGGCTGCAAAATCTTTTGTCGGATACCCAGCGCTGCATGCCCCCTCACCCCGCCCCTCTCCCGCCCGTCGGCGGAGGCCGACATTCGTCGACAGGGGGAGAGGGAGAAAAGCGGACCCTTTCCCGCTCCTCTACACATGCCAATATTCGTCAGCGGAGGGCGAAGAGAAGAGGTTGGTCCTCTACCCGCCGTCTCGCCATAGGCGGACAAGCTTTGGCTTCCACCGACAAGCAGCCATCCTTGCCGCAGGTGCAGCAGCCTGCTTGTCACCCTCGGATCAAGTCCGAGAGTGACAAGCAATAGACGGCAGGCATTCATAGGGATGAGCATTTGGCAAATGGCTCTCTAACTGCTGCCGAAATGGCCCTTACCTCCGCAAGGTCCGCGATTTAACCCTGATGTCATGGCGTTGCTGCCGCTGTGTCAGGGGGACATCGCGTGGCGGCGACGTGTCCAGAACGGGAGGAAGAGATGCGCATTTCCAATGTCAGCAAGACGGCCCTGATGGCGGCAGTCGGTCTCGGCGCCATCGCCGTGGTCGGCGCGGTCCTGATCGCGACGCCGGTCTCGCAAGCACGTGCCGATGAGATCACCATCGGCGTCGCCGGGCCGATGACCGGCGAATTGGCGGCCTTCGGCGAGCAGCTGCGCCGCGGCTCCGAGATGGCGGTGAAGGACATCAATGCCCAAGGCGGCGTCCTCGGCAAGCAGATCAAGCTGGCGGTGGGCGACGACCAGTGCGACCCCAAGCAGGCGGTGCAGGTCGCCAATGACCTCGTCAAGCAGGGTGTCGCCTTCGTCGCCGGGCATTACTGCTCCGGCTCGTCGATCCCCGCTTCCGACGTCTATGCCGAGGAAGGCATCGTGCAGATGACGCCGGCCTCGACCAATCCGGCCTTCACCGAAGGGCCCGCCACCAAGGGCATCAAGACCGTCTTCCGCACCTGCGGCCGTGACGACAAGCAGGGCGTCTTCGCCGGACCGTGGCTCGCCCATACCTATGCCGGCAAGAATGTCGCCATCCTCGACGATCGCTCGGCCTATGGCCAGGGCCTCGCCCAGGAGACGCAGAAGAACATGGAAGCGGCGGGGCACACGACGGCGGTACGCGACACCTATACCGCCAAGGAGAAGGACTTCTCCGCTCTCATTTCCAAGATGAAGGCGGCGAAGATCGATGTCGTCTATGTCGGCGGCTATCACAATGACGTGGCGCTGATGATGCGCCAGAGCCGCGAACAGGGCTTCGGCGCCGATTTCGTTTCCGCCGATGCCATGAACACGGCTGAGTTCTGGTCGATCTCCGGCCCGGCCGGCGAGGGCCTGCGCTTCTCCGACGCGGCCTCGGCGATCAACCTGGATTCGGCGAAGGACGTGGTCGCCGAGTTCAAGGCCGAGAACTATGCGCCGGAAGGCTATACGCTCTCGACCTATGCCGCGATCCAGGCCTGGGCCCAGGCTGCCACCAAGGCCGGCACGACCGATGGCGAGAAGGTGGCGGCGGCCTTGCGCGGCAATGACTTCAAGACCGTGATCGGCGATATCGGCTTCGACGACAAGGGCGACCTGAAGAAGGTCAATTATGCCTGGTTCATCTGGCATGACGGGAAGTATGCGCAGGAACCGCTGAACTGACGTTGTCAGTTCGGGGTTCCTTCGCGGTTTGTTTGGCCCCTCACGTTGTTCGGGTCCCTCAGGCGCCGGGCGGCGGACCTCCGTCCGCCTTGGCTCCCGCGGCACTAGCCGCGCGGCTGTGGTCGCAGCCGGAAGGAGACTAAGTCGGGTAGACTACGGCTTACCCCTCACCCCGGCCCTCTCCCCGCGCTTGCGGGGCGAGGGAGATAAGAAGGTTCCCTCGCCCCATGCCCGTCGGCGGATGGGGAGAGGGTCAGGGTGAGGGGTTCGACGCAGGACAGCGGAACCGACCGTGACATCAGCCCGTTAGAGATTTGCGTTCGCCAACTGCAGGTGGCGCGGCACCCGGATTTCGCTCCTCACGGCGGGTCCGGGTGCTTTCTTTTGAGCTTTGCTCATTGAGGGCAAGGCTGAAGAGCCCCCTCCCTACCCTCCCCCGGCTCGGGGGAGGGAACCTAGGCGAGACTTCTACGCTACTGTTCCCCCTCCCCCAATTTGGGGGAGGGTCGGGGCGGGGGTTTTGCCGGCAACTGATACGCCGCCAGCCGAATGGCACCATCAACCCCGCTGAAATGGCCCTGCGATTGGCGATGCCCCAATGCCATAGTCGAGGTGCCATGATGAGGGCTAGACTGGTGCCAATGTTAACCGGGCTGCGTCGCCGCCGGGAGCGCGATGCGGAACCGGCGGATGGGTGAGGTGGAGATGCGGCTGGTCAAGGGATTGCAGTTCGTGCTGGCAGATGACGCGCATGCCGAGCAGCCGCTCTATCGCCGCATCTATCTGCGCCTCAAGGAAGCGATCGAGGATGGCGTGCTCGGTGCCGGCACCCGCCTGCCCTCCACCCGCACCCTGGCGCAGGATCTCAAGGTTTCCCGCAATACCATCGCCGCCGCCTTCGATCAGCTGCATGCCGATGGCTATCTCAACCAGCGGGTCGGTGACGGCACCTATGTGGCACCGCTGCCGCCGGAGAAACGCCGGCATCTGCCCCCCGCCGCCTCCAAGGTCGCGGATGAGGTCGATCTCGCCGCGCTCGCCGCTGCGGATCAGCCGGCGCGCGGCAAACGCCCGGCGCGGGTCAATGCCGGCGGCAAGTCCGGGCCGCATAGCGACGGACGCGCAAAGCCATTGCGACCTGCTTCGGCCTTGCCCACCTCGTTGACGGCGCAGGCCGCCGCGTCACAGCCCGCTTTCGCGCAGCCCGGATTCTCGCAGCGGGGCGCCTCCTTCGAGCCGGCCGGCATGGTGGCGGCGGCGATGGAGCCGGTCTGCATGCTGGCGCGGCCCGGCGTCGATCTCTTCCCGCGCGGGCAATGGCGGCAGGTGATGAACGAGGTCATCAACAGCCGGCGCGCCGATGGCTTCGATGTCTGCGATCCCGCCGGTCATCCCGATCTCAGGCGCGCGGTCGCCCGGCATCTCGCCATCTCACGCGGTGTCGTCTGCGATGCCAGCCAGGTGATCATCACCACCAGCGGGCTGCAATCGGTCGATCTCGCCATCCGCGTCATCACCGATCCCGGCAACCAGGCCTGGATCGAGGATCCCGGCTGTACCGAGACCCGCGCCACCATGCTCTCCGCCGGGCTGGAGATCGTGCCGGTGCCGGTCGACGACCAGGGCATCGATGTCGATTACGGCCGGCAGCGCGCACCCAAGGCGAAGCTCGCTTACCTGACGCCGCATCACCAATTCCCCAGCGGCCGGGCGATGAGCCTCGAGCGGCGGCGCGCACTCGCCGACTGGGCCGACCGCGCCGATGCCTGGGTGATCGAGGACGAATTCGACGGCGATCTCCTGGATCCCGGCACGCGCCTCCCTTGCCTGCAACGTCTGCGGCACGGCCGGAAGACCATTCATGTCGGGCATTTCGGCTTGAGCCTTTTTCCTTCGGTCGGGGTCGGCTATCTGATCGCCCCGGCGGGATCGGCCAAGCGTTTCGCGCAGGCCAAGCGCATGATCGACGGGCCGGCCTCGGCGCTCAACCAGCTTGCCGTCGCCCGCTTCATCGAGAACGGCTATTTCGACGCCCATCTCCGTCGCATGCGGCAATGCTATGCCGAGCGGCGGGCGGCGATCCTGAAGGCCTTGGCCAAGCACGCATCCTATCTGCATGCCGTCGATGACGTGGCGACCGGGCTGCATCTCACTCTGGCCTTGGCGCCGCAAGAGGCGCGCGCTGCCGGCGCCATCGACGACGACCGGCGGTTGATGGCGGCGGCCGCGGCGGCCGGGCACCAGATTCCGGCTGTCGCCGCCTATGTCATCAAGCACCGGCAGTTGCAGGGCCTCGTCCTCGGCTATGCCGGCATCCCGGCCAGCCAGGCGGAGAAGGTGGCGGCGCAGCTCGGCCAGGCTTTCCGGGAAAGTGCGCCGTCAGCGCGCTATGCCTGAGAGAACGCTCTGCCTGATCTCGGCGCTTGCTGGCGGGCTTGGGGCTTGCAACTGCCTGCCTTGGTGCGGATCGGCAGGGCAGGCGATGCGCCGGTCGTCTCCGTCCGGCCCGCGCCTGCCCGACCTCTCCCCCTGATATCTCGACGCTCCGAGCTGTGAGGCGTCAGGCCTGCCCCAGCTCGATCGCATGCGGATGCTTCTCCGCTTCCAGCGTCAGCAGATCGGCCCAGAGCCGGTGGATGCTCTGATGCGTCGTCTCATGCAGATAGAGATAGCCGTTGCCGTCGGTGCCGAACAGCGACAGATCCTGGACACCGCGCAATTGCTGGAAGGCGGCGTTGATGCGCTTGAGACAGGTGAGCAGCTGGCGTCCGTCGGTGAGCCGGGCATGGCGCATGATGTCGCCGATCGCATAGCCGCGGAGGGGCTGGTCCGGCACCGTCGCCGCACCGTCACGGCCGAATTCGAAGAACACCTGCGCGGTCGGCAGATCATCCTCCAGCAAGCCGAACAGCCGCACTGCCTCATCCGCCGTACAGGCGGCAATGGCTGGCGTTTGCTGGCTGCCGGCTTGCTCCCCCGTTCCACGCTGGCCATCTGGTGACTGGCGATGCATGTCAGATATTGTCGCTTGAGAGCCTGAATCGGTACCGTTTGTCGTCCCGGCAGGTGCGTTGACCGCGGCAAGGCCGGGCAGCAAAGGCTGCTGCATCGCCGCCTGGCGCAGCGGAAACTCCCCGGCGGCGTGATAGGGCAGGATCATGCTGCGCGGCTGCATCTGGGCGCGCCCGCTGAGCGCCGCCAGGGCGGCACCGATCTCTTGCTCAGCCCAACGCCGCACTTCGGGCGGGGCCGCCAAGAGTTGTTCCAGGGAGAAGGTAAAACTCGTCATCACGAACTCCGTCCTCGCCGCAGCCGCCGGGTTTACGGCGACCTGAAGCGCTGGCTGCTCACGGGCGGTGGCCCGCTAGCTGGCTAAGTATTCGGGGGTGATGATGACTCAGTTATCTGGGATGGCGCTTGACGCAGGTCAAATGCCGCCGGCCCCGGCTGTGACGCGCGCCACAGTTCCGGGCCGGTGAATTTTGAGTCCGGTGAATTTTCGGCCCGGTGAGTTTCAGCCGGCCCAGTTGCGATAGGGACCGCCGGCATAGATCAGCTCGAGGCCGGTGAGATCGACCGCATCGATCAGCGCGGCGCCAACCAGGATCATTGCCACGCCGGTACCGGTGCGGGCGCCCAGCGGCAATCCCGCCCCTTCATAAATGATGGGAACATCGCCGGCATCATATTGCCGCACGACACGGCGGGGCCGCCCGTCGCCATGGATCAGGCGATAGAAGGCCTGGACTGATTGACGCATATGCTGGTCCGGCCAGGTATCGAGCCAGGAACCGTTGGCCTCGAAATCGAAGCGCCGGGCGTACCAGGTGCCGGCAACCCGGCACCGAAAGCGCACGCCGCCATCGGCAGCAGCCCCGGCGTGACATTCGAAGAGCGAAATCCGATCCAGCATCCAGCCGAGATCGAGCGGGTCGATATCTTCCCGCATCGGCAAGCCATCGCCATGGCGGCGGGCCAGCCAGTAGTCGTGGAGACGCCTGAGATCGGCGTGCTGAAACTTCAGCACGGCCGGCAAATCGGATGCGACATTCTCTGGCTCCCCTGCATTGAATGTCCCCGGGCGGCGCACAGCGCGATCGTTCATGGTCATGTTAGGCGGCCCCTTACGGCCAAGGCAAGACAGGGCGCGGCCGCAGGGCCGGCACCTCTCACACAACAGGAAAAAGAGCATGGGCCGGCAATCCCACCGCGATGGTGCACACCATCTCGGCAGGACTGCCGGTGAAACTTGCCACGCCCCACGTTAAGCAGCAGCCACACCCGGAACAAAGGGCGCATAAGCCGCATCACTGGCCCAGGGCGTCCGCAGGACCACATCAAGCTGCCCGGCGCGATCGATCCAGCTCAGATTGAGCGCCAGATCCTGGCCGGGATAGTGGTTGCCCCAGAGCGGCCCCTTGGCCACATGATGATAGCCATAGCGGCGCAACATCGAGCGTCCCTCCTCATGACCGGCAATCAAGCGGTCGGTCACCAGGATGGCGACGAAGTCGGGATCCTCGCTGCCCAGCAGGCAGACCAGCATGGTGCGGGTCAGGTAGGACAGCAGCAGTGACCCACCAAGGCCCGAGCGCACGCTGTTGCCGCTGCTGCCCGCACTGCCGCTGGCCGCAGACATCTCGCCATCGATCGATGCCAAGGTCGGGCCGCTCGGCTGACCGCTCGGACCGCGTGGGTCGATCCACAATCCACCAACCAGGCAACCTTTGCCGCGCAGGGCCGCGGCCTGCATCGGCACTTGTTCGAAACGATCGCGCGCCTTGATCGGCACGCCCTTCGGATAGACGAAGGAAAGATCGTGGAACGCATCGGCCAAAGAGCGACCGGGTGCGATATCGAGCGGACGCGCACAGACCACCGCGCAGAGGCGGTTGGTGCTGGTATTGGTGATGGCGATCCCCAGGAAGCGCTCATGGCCATAATGGTCATGCAGCTGATACCAGTTGCGGGCATCGCTGCTGCGGTTGAAGCTCATGAATTCCTGATGATCGAGGCGCATCAGCGCGAGGCCGCGTTCGCCCAAATCATCATGGGCACGCAACAGGATATTCGCCAGTTCGCGGCGCGGACCGGCGGTCACCTGGAAGCTGTCAATGAGCGGCTGCATGGCTCACCTCCGACACCGGCCGAGCGGCCGTCCCAGATACATTGTCGTGTGAGGCTGCCGGGCGATACTCCCGGTTTAGTGGCAATGGATTCAGTCGTGACATGGCGTGGCAAACTCCGTCCTGGCGCCGACGGGGTCAGCCGAGACGGGTCAAGAGCAAGCCGACGCCGTCAAACGCAGTTGCCCGCCGCACGCTGTTGCTGTGGGGGTTAGCTCAAAGGCCAACAGGGATCCGACTCTGCAACGATTGTGCCACGCGCGCCCGGCCGCGACCGGGGCGCCCGGTGCGTGCCGTTGTATCCGGTCGACCCCCACCGTCATGCAACCATGAGGTGGGGCGACCGGGCAAGATAGTATGGTTAAAAGAAAGTTACTTTTGCACGATTTGATCGCCCATATAGGACTTTCAACCCAGGATAGTGCCTCAACCGAGGCCGCATTGAGCAATGGCAGAGCCGAAATCATCGGCGAACTGGTCGCCGGTGCGGAGCATCATGGTACCGGCGGGCAGGCGTTCGAACACAGCGGCGCCCAGTTCCTGGCTGGTGAGGATGCAGGCGGGAATGCGCTCGGTGACGGCGATCGACTTCAACGCGCAGATGAGATCGACACCGCTCATGCCCTTCATCGCCTGCGAGGTGATGATCATGTCCGGCCGGGTGCGGATCGCCATGGTCAGCCCTTCGATCGGATCGGAGACGCTGTTGACGCGGAAGCCGCAGGCGATGATCTGCTGCGACAGCAGCTTGGCGATGGTGCGGGTCGGCGTCACCAGCAGGATCTCCACCACCTTGACCTGGATGTCCATATTGGCGGCGGTCTGTGCCGCCGGGACCATCGATTGCGCCGGCAGGGAACGGACGATCTGGGAGATCTCGTCATCGCTCGGCTGCACCGGCCGATCGAGCATCTCGCCCATCAGGTCGACGAAGCGGTAGAGATCCGTCAGCGTCGCCTGCTCCCATTGACGCATATCGTTGATATAGGTCTCGAGGCGATGAGCGATCATGGTAATGACCGGATAGCCGAAGCTGGCGGCGGTGCCCTTCAGGTTGTGTCCCTGGCGCCGCAGTTTTGAGATCAGCGCCTCATTCGGGCCGTCTTCACCGATCTGCGCCAGGCACTGCGCCATATCGGCAATTCGCTCGGAAGCATCGTCGTGATATTCGATGTCGAGCTGACGCACCATGTCGTCATAATTGCCGAGATTGTTGCGAATGATCGCTACCATGTTCCTCATCCCTGTACGCTTGAAATCGGCCGCCCGGGGCGGCCCCAACCATTGCCGCCGCAGCCTAAGGACCAATAGGTTAAAATCATGGTAACGACGCAACCGATCGAGCCATTGCCGCGCGAACGGAAAATCCCGGCAATCAGCTAAAAATCGAGAAAAACCCCGCAATGTTTCCTGTCCGCCTGCTGCTTCTTGTCACTGCAGTCCTGGTCGCTCTCGGCCGGGCAGCGAATGCCGTCGATCTGCCCGATGCCTGCGCCGATCTGCGGCATGACGCAGCGGGGATACGCGGTGCTGCCCTGCTCCTGCCGAGCTTTCCCGATGCCGAGCCCGGGCCGCTCTACCAGGCTGCCTTCCTCTATGACAATGCTGTTGCCGTAATCGCCCTCGCCGGCTGCGGCGATCTCACCGACGCACGGCGGATCGGCGACGCCCTGGTCCTTGCGCAGGGCCGTGATCGCTTCTGGCAAGACGGGCGGTTGCGCAATGCCTATCGGGCGGGCTTTGTCGGCGATGACAAAATAAAGCTTGCCGGCTGGTGGGACAAAGACAGCAATCAATGGCTGGAAGATCGCTATCAGGCAGGCAGCGATAGCGGCAATCTCGCCTGGGCCATGCTGGCCTTGCTGACTCTGGACCGGCTCAGCCCGGAGATGCCGCGCTACCGCGACGCTGCCATCCGGCTCGGCATTTGGCTGCGGCAATGGCGCGATGCTTCTCATGACGATACTGGGGCGACAACGGCTCAGTCAGGTGATGTCGGCGGGTTTCGCGGCGGCACCTTCGGCCACGAGCCTGATCCGGAAATCGTCCGCTGGAAATCCACCGAGCACAACACTGACCTCACCGCCGCTTTCGCCCGCCTCGCCACGGTGAC
>Ga0209148_1000689_pt1 | contig 27804 bp, 22 predicted proteins | sample AraplaCol_mMF_r2_2_FD_184288 | JGI IMG/M metagenome (GOLD analysis project Ga0209148, IMG submission 184288) | Arabidopsis root microbial communities from North Carolina, USA - plate scrape CL_Col_mMF_r2 (SPAdes) (version 2) | ecosystem: Host-associated > Plants > Roots > Endosphere | place... | reverse complement strand
CGCAATTGACCACGTGTTCAGCGTGAATATTGCCGTTCTCGGTGATCACGTCCCAGGTGCCGTCGCTACGCGGTTGCAGATCGGTGACGCGGCAGTTCTGGTAGATCTCGGCGCCGCCGATGCGGGCCGATTTCGCATAGGCATTGGTGGTGCCGTTGGGGTCGAGGTTGCCGTCTGCGGCATCCAGCATGGCGCCGACGAAATACTGCTCTTCCAGCAGCGGATGCAGCTTCTTCGCTTCCGCCATGGTCAGCATCTCGGTCTCGAGGCCCAGATAGCGGGCGCGGGCATGGGCCATCTTTAGCCATTCCAGGCGCTCCGGCGTCTCGGCGAGGATCAGGCCGCCGGAACGATGCAGGCCGCAGCTTTCGCCGGAGATCTTCTCGAGTTCGTTATAGAGGCCGATCGTATAGCCCTGCAGCTTGGCGACATTGGGGTCGCCGTTGAGGGTGTGGAAGCCGCCGGCCGCATGCCAGGTCGAGCCCGAGGTCAGGCGATCGCGCTCGACCAGGACGACGTCCTTCCAGCCGGCCTTGGTGAGGTGATAGAGCACCGAACAACCGACGACACCGCCGCCGATCACGACAACACGGGCATGGGACTTCATGCAACGATCCTTGAAGCTGATTGGGAAGTTGATTGGAAAATAAACGACCTTGGAGAGGTGCCGGGATGGCACGCAGGCAACGATGCGAGATGCAGATGACCTCTCTCGCCTCGCGCTTGTCGCATGATCATCCCCTCGGCCATTTGCGGCCGCCTCTGAGCTGTTTTGCCGGGCGCGATCCGCAGATGACCACGCTGTTCCAGGTGTCAGAAACTAAGACCCTTCGAGACGTGGTTCCAATCGTTTTTTGCACCCGGCGCGTACGGTGTTCTCATCTCTCCTTGCGATAAACTCATGGAAGCTTCGATCCGCCTGCGGCCGGCGAAAATCGGGACCTGTGCGCTTGCGCCGCCGCCGGGGACCCCATTTTGGTATCACGGCGAAAACTGATATATGATTAAAATCCTATAAGTCCATGGACGTTGACACCCGGCAGGCCGGAGCAGCAAGCCTTGGCGTGGACTATCGCGTCTCCCCGAACGGAATCGCCGGATATTTGGCGATCAGCCGGCGATAGAGATGCCAAGTCGCATGGCCGAGCACCGGCAAGACCACGACCAGGCCGATGAAGAGCGGCAGCGAGCCGAGCACCAGGCCGGCGGCGACGATCAATCCCCAAGCCGCCATCGGCTTGGGATTGGCGGCAACCACGCGGAACGAGGTCGCGACCGCGGTCGCGAGACCGACATCACGATCGAGCAGCAGGGGGAAGGAGGCGACGCCGATCACCATCGCCAGAAGGGCGAAACAGAAGCCGGCCCCGCAGCCGAGCACGATCAGCCACCAGCCAGCCGGGGTCAGGAAGACTTCCTGGATGAAAAGCGAGACCGATTCCTGTGGCTGCGGCACATGGACCGCCTGGTAGATGCCCCAGGCCACCGCCAGCCATACCAGAAACATTCCGATCAGCCCCAGCCCGAGGAGCAGGATCGCACCGAAATTCGGCGCCTGCAGCACGCCAAAGGCATCTGTCCAGCGCGCCTCGAAATCCAGGTGCCGATGCCGGGCAAGCTCGCGCCGGCGGCTCATTTCATAGAGCCCCACCGCGACGAAAGGCCCGATCAGGGCGAAACCGGAGGCGAGCGGGAAGAGCAGCGGGATCAATTCATAATGGAACGCGACCCGGGAAAAGATCAGCCCGGCCAGCGGATAGACGATGCACAGGAAGATCACGTCTGTGCGATAGGCACCGAAATCCTCCAACCCCTTGCGCAACACCTCCCTGAGATCGGCGACCTCGATCCGGCGCACCGTCAATGTTCGCGAGGTCAGGTGTTCCGCCGTATGCTGGATGGAATGGCCGGCGTGTTCCATGGTTTCGGCTCCATGTCGCAACTGGTCCCAGCCCCATTCGATCGGATTGCGAATGGTTGGTCCGCCGGTTGCCCCCGCCATCGGCTGATCAAGCATGCTGATGAATTGCGGCGGCGGAGTCACCAGTGCATGGCCAGCGGCTTTCTCCTCTGGCTCGGGCTCCGCCTCCCAATCGATGCTCGCCTGGTTCTGCGGGACGAAATCCCGGCTGGCACCCGGCACGCTGTAGTCATAAGCCCAGCGATAGACAACGGGCAGTTCCTTGCCCCAATTGCCATGCGCCGGCGGGGTCTGCGGCGTCTGCCATTCGAGCGAGGCGGCGCCCCAGGGATTGCCGCCCGCCGCGCGCCCATGCCGCAGGCTCCAGATCACATTGAAGATGAAGACCATCTGGGCAAAGCCGACGATCAGCGCGGCGACGGTCATGAAGATATTCAGCGTCTCCGCCGAATGCGGCACGAAGGCCGTCTCACCCATGGCGTAATAGCGGCGCGGCACACCGAGCAGGCCGAGATAATGCATCGGGAAGAAGATGGCATAGGCACCGAGGAACGTGACCCAGAAGTGGAATTTCCCCAGCATGTCATCGAGCATGCGGCCGGTGATCTTCGGATACCAGTGATAGATGGCGCCGAAAATCACCAAGATGGGCGCCACCCCCATCACCATGTGGAAATGCGCCACCACGAACATGGTGTCGGAGAGCGGGACGTCGACCACAACATTGCCGAGGAACAGGCCGGTCAGACCACCATTGACGAACGTGACCAGGAAACCCAGAGCAAAGAGCATCGGCACCGTGAGATGGATATCGCCCTGCCACAATGTCAGCACCCAGTTATAGACCTTGATGGCGGTCGGGATGGCGATGATCAGCGTAGTGAAGGCGAAGAAGAAGCCGAAATACGGATTCATGCCGCTGACATACATGTGATGCGCCCAGACGATGAAGCTGAGCGCGCCGATGCCGACGATCGCCCAGACCATCATGCGATAGCCGAAGATGTTCTTTCGGGCATGGGTGCTGATGAGATCGGAGACAATACCGAAAGCCGGCAAGGCGACGATATAGACTTCCGGATGCCCGAAGAACCAGAAGAGATGCTGGAACAGGATCGGGCTGCCACCGCCATATTTCAGATGCTCGCCCATCTCAACCAGTGACGGCATGAAGAAGCTAGTCCCCAGCAGCCGGTCGAGCAGCATCATCACCGCCGCCACGAAGAGAGCCGGGAAGGCCAGCAAGGCCATCACGGTTGCCGTAAAGATGCCCCAGACCGTCAGCGGCATGCGCATCAGGGTCATGCCACGGGTACGCCCCTGCAGCACCGTGACCACGTAGTTCAGGCCGCCCATGGTAAAGCCGGCGATAAAGAAGATCAGTGAGACCAGCATCAGGATGATGCCCCAATCGCGGCCCGGCGTGCCGGACAGCACCGCCTGCGGCGGATAGAGCGTCCAGCCGGCGCCGGTGGGGCCGCCCGGCGCGAAGAAGCTGCTGACCAGGATCAATACCGCCAGCAGGTAGATCCAGTAGCTCAGCATGTTGAGATAGGGAAAGACCATGTCGCGGGCACCCAGCATCAGCGGGATGAGATAATTGCCGAAGCCGCCGAGGAAGATAGCCGTGATCAGATAGATCACCATGATCATCCCATGCATGGTGATAAATTGATAATAGTGATCGGCGTCGATGAAGGAAACACTGCCGGGGAAGGCAAGCTGCAGCCGCATCAGCCAGGAAAGAACCAGGGCCACCAGGCCGATCGCCAGCGCGGTGCTGGCATATTGCAAGGCGATGATCTTGGCATCCTGCGAGAAGACGTATTTCGTAATCCAAGTGTGTGGATGGTAAAGCTCGACGTCCTTCACTTCAGCCGGCGGCACGGGAATCATGCCGCTCGGAACAGGGCCACGAGTCAGGTCGACCATAATATCGTCCTCCTCACTGCCGCGGTGAGCGGCTGACAACCAGCACTAAGGCCCCATCCGGCGCCGAAACGCCACGCTCAGTTACCCGCATGCATGGTGGTTTGCGCAGTCAATTCCGCAAAGGTCTTCTGGGTGCTGAGCCAGGCTTGGTAATTGGCCTCCGGCTCGACCACCACGGAACCGCGCATATAGGGATGCCCGGTGCCGCAATATTCGAAACACAGGATTTCCAACGTCCCGGTCTTGGTGGGTGTGAACCAATAATAGGTCACCATGCCGGGGATCATGTCCATCTTGGCGCGGAATTGCGGCACGAAGAAATCGTGCAGAACATCGATCGAGCGGAGCAGCACCTTGACCGGCTTGTCGAGCGGCAGGTGCAGATCGCCACCGGAGATCACCACATCATCCTTGCCATAGGGATCGTCGGGATTGATGCCAAGCGGATTGTCGGCGGTGATGAATTTTGCGTCGGCCGAACCGAGGCGCTGATCCTTGCCGGGCAAGCGATAGCTCCATTGCCATTGCTGGCCGATAACCTCCACCTCCGCCGCATCCTTCGGCACGGTGATGAACTGATTCCACACCACCAGACCCGGCGTCAGCATGGCGGCGACGCCGATCGCCGTGCCGAGGGTCAGCCAGGATTCCAGTTTCTTGTTTTCCGGTTCGTAGGCCGCGCGATGGCCCGGCCGATGGCGGAAGCGCAACACGCAATAGGCCATGAACAGAACCACCGCGGTAAAGACGAAGCCGGTGATCCAGAAGGTAATGTTGATGGTGTTGTCGATATAGTGCCAGTTGGAGGCGATCGGCGTCAGCCACCACGGCGTGAAGAAATGGAACAGCACGGACAAGACTGTGATCAAGGCGAGGATGAGCGCTGTCTTCATGCTTTTCGTCCTTGATGCGTGCCTTCCCGGCACGTGACGCGTCGCAATGAATCGTCCGGCAATAGGGCCGGGGAAAATCAGGCGGAATGACGCGCGGCGCTGTCCTGCCGTTCAGACAACAGGTCCCTCCCCTCGTATTGGCAACACGAACGGGACCTCGCGGCGACGGCATCGTCGACGCCCGTCAATCTTTGTCGCAAAACCCGCTCTCGCTCGTTCCAGTAACGGCGATATCAGGGACCATGGCATGTGCGGGGTGCCGGTCCCCTCTCCAACCGTTCCTCGCGTCGAGTTACGGCTTCTGGCTTTATTCTGATCCCCCCCTTGTCGGATTGTCAATAAAGCTCCCCCGTATCGGGAGACCGCTCGATCGAGAGAGCGGCATCTTGCAACGCATACAAGCTGGGCGAAGACGCGAGCCACCGACAGGGATATACTGTCTCACCATAAGGGTCGTGCAGGCGCCGACCGCGTGCCGGGTGTTGCGCTTAGGGAACTGGGCCGTGATCACCACGCTACTGTTCGTCACTGTCGTTCTAGCGATCATCGGTTGGTGGCTGTCACGTCAAAGACTGACCGCCAAGCCGTGGCTTGAGGCCGGCCCGATCGAAGCCTTTCCCTGGACAGAAGCATCGCCGATGCCACCGGCGAAGCTCGGCCTGCGCATCTTCATGACCGTGGTCGGGTGCCTGTTCGCATTGCTGATCAGCGCCTATGTGATGCGGGCGAGTTCCGGCGATTGGCAGGCGCTGCCGGTTTCCGACCTGCTCTGGTTCAATACCGCAGTACTGATCGCCAGCAGCCTCTCTCTGTACGGTGCCCAGGTCGCAACCAACCGGAACCAGCTGGATACGCTCAAAATAGCGATGTCGCTGGGTGCCGCCTTTGCCCTGATCTTTCTGCTCGGCCAGTTCCTGCTCTGGCGGCAGTTGACCTCCGCCGGCTATTTCCTCGCCCGCAACCCGGCCAATGCCTTTTTCTATTTGCTGATTGCGCTGCACGGCCTGCATCTCTGTGGTGGTCTGGCGGCGCTGGGCAAGGTCGGACGGAAAGTCTGGCGCGCACGCGAGACAGCACAGCTCCGCCTCAGCGTCGAGCTTTGTGCCACCTACTGGCATTTTCTGCTGCTGCTCTGGCTGGTGCTGCTGGCATTGCTCACCCATAGCATCGAGCAGGTCGTCGCCATCTGCGGCAGGTTCTTTGCGTGACACGTATATGAGGGAGATCGCAGCTGACGATCGCGCGCTTCATTCTATGGAGGACGGCACATGGCTGAGCCAACATTGATGCATCCGGAGCCATCAACCTTCAGATCCGCCGGCTGGCGCGGCGTCACCGCCGACTGGTCGTCGGATCAGCGCGCCTTCAAGAACGTCTCATGGCTCAAGGCGATGATGTGGATCTTCCTCTTGAGCGATACCTTCATCTTCAGCTGCTTCCTTCTGTCCTACATGACGGTGCGGATGTCGACCACGACACCCTGGCCGATCCCCGCGAAGGTGTTCGCCCTGGAGATCGGCGGCACGGAAGTCCCGCTGATCCTGATCGCCATCATGACCTTCATCCTGATCAGCAGCAGCGGCACCATGGCGATGGCGGTCAATTTCGGCTATCGCAAGGACCGCAAGAAGACCGCAGCACTGATGCTGGCGACCGCGGCTTTTGGCGCCAGCTTCGTCGGCATGCAGGCCTTCGAATGGACGAAACTCATCCGTGAAGGGGTTCGCCCCTGGGGCAATCCCTGGGGTGCCGAGCAGTTCGGCTCAGCCTTCTTCATGATCACCGGCTTTCATGGCACCCATGTCACCATCGGCGTCATCTTCCTGCTGCTGATGACCCGCAAGGTACTGCGGGGCGATTTCGACCAGGAGCGGCGCGGCTTTTTCACTAGCCGGCGGGGCAATTACGAAATCGTCGAGATACTGGGCCTCTACTGGCACTTCGTCGATCTGGTCTGGGTCTTCATCTTCGCGCTTTTCTATCTGTGGTGAGGCGATCATGGCGCATATGACGGCGGATACACCTACAACGGCGACCGCAGCCGGCCATGCCGAGGGCCAGCAGCATCCGATCAAGATCTATCTGCTGGTCTGGGGCTGGCTGTTCATCCTCAGCACCTGTTCCTACCTGGTCGATTATTTCGGACTGGAAGGCTATCTGCGCTGGTTCCTGATCCTGCTCTTCATGATGGTCAAGGCCGGGCTGATCGTCGCCGTCTTCATGCATATGGCCTGGGAGCGCCTCGCTCTGGTCTATGCCATCCTGGTCCCGCCGGTTGCCGTCCTCGTCTTCATGATGATCATGGTCTATGAATCCAATTATACGTTCTTCACCCGGGTCGTCCTGGCGATGAGCGGTTCCTGAAAGGGCCGGTGCATTAGCCTCGCTGCCGCGAGAAAGCTGTCGCTCCTCGGGCGTCTGTGCGATATGAAGACGCTATGAGCACGGACGCCGATTTTGAGATTTTCGTTGTGACCGCGCCGGGGCTGGAATCCGCCCTGGCGGCGGAATTGCGTGACAAGGGCTTCAAATCCCTGAAGCCGGGCATCGGCGGGGTCGCCGTCGCCGGCGGCTGGACCGAGGTCTGGCGCGCCAATCTTGAATTACGGGGCGCCACCCGCATCCTGGCGCGGGTGGCCGAATTCCGCGCGATGCATCTGGCCCAGCTCGACAAGCGGGCCCGGCGCGTGGCCTGGAACGAGATCCTGCGCCCCGATGTCGTTTTCCGTGTCGAGGCCTCCTGCAAGGCTTCCCGCATTTACCACCAGGGCGCGGCGGCACAGCGGATCGAACGGGCGATCCGCGAAACGCTCGGAGCGCCGGTTTCAGAGGATGCCGAGATCTGCGTCAAGGCACGGATCGAGGATGATCTCTGCACCATCAGCATCGATACCTCCGGCGAATCGCTGCACAAGCGCGGCCACAAGGAAGCGGTCAACAAGGCACCGATGCGGGAAACCCTGGCGGCCATGTTCCTGCGCCAATGCGGCTATGCCGGTACCGAGCCGGTCGTCGATCCGATGTGCGGCTCCGGCACCTTCGTCATCGAGGCGGCCGAGATCGCCGCCGGCCTGCAACCCGGACGATCCCGGCATTTCGCCTTCGAGCAACTGGCAAGCTTCGATGCTAAGGCCTGGCGGCGGTTGCGCGACAAGGCGAGCGGCAAGGCGGGCAATGGCGGCACCTTGCGCTTCTATGGCAGCGACCGCGATGCCGGTGCCGTCGAGATGAGCCGCGCCAATGCCACGCGGGCAGGCGTGGCCGCGGCGACTGAGTTTCGCGAACAGGCGATCAGCGACCTAGTCGCCCCGGACGGACCGCCGGGCCTCGTTATCATCAATCCACCCTACGGCGCGCGGATCGGCGACAAGAAACCGCTCTTCGCGCTCTATCACGCTATGGGCGAGACGCTGCTGAAGGGCTTCTCCGGCTGGCGCGTGGGATTGCTGGCGACCGAACCCGCTTTGGCGACGGCGACCGGCCTGCCCTTTGCCGCGACCACCGGCCCTGTTGTGCATGGCGGTTTGCGGGTGACGCTTTACCAGACCGGCAAGCTGCCTTGATCCATCGGGCGACGTTCGGGCCTGGCTGCTCGCCACTAGCTGCTGCACTGCGAAGAGAAGTATGATGATGGATGGGGCAGAACGTTATGCCGAGTCCATTGAACGACGGCAACACTTTGACGCCAGTCGGCTCCATTCTGACCTTTCCCTTCGTCAGTCAAAGCGCGGAAAGCGCACCTTGGAGTGTATGCATGTTCGCGATTCACGGCGCGGCATGCGCTTTAAGACCATGACAAGCCAAGAAGCTGGCATTTCCAGACTCGGCAAGGTCATTGACGGCGAAACCTCATCTCAGGCCAAATAGGATTTCCGCTGGAATGCCAGGTCGGAATCGCTCAGCGCATGGAGGGGATGCCATTGAGTGACACAGGCGAAGCATCACCGCTGCCAGTTGCGCCGATCCGCAAGGGAAGACGCTTTCCGATCATCTGGCTCGTTCCCATTGTCGCGATCGGCATCGGCGCCTGGCTTGCTTGGGATACACTGTCAAAAGAAGGCCCGACGATAACCATCTCCTTTGACAGTGCCGAGGGTCTTCAAGCCGGACAGTCCCAGCTGCGATTCAAGGACATCGTCTTCGGTACCGTCAAAAGCTTCACCCTGACGCCCGACAATTCGCGGGTGATCGTGACAATCGCAACCACGCGGCAAGCTGAGCCGCTGCTGACGGATAAAACCGAATTCTGGGTGGTCAAGCCACGGCTCTTCGCCGGCAGCCTATCAGGCCTCGATACGCTTCTCTCCGGCTCTTACATCTCCATGCTGCCACCGGAAAACGCCGGGCCGTCGCGGCGTGATTTCAAGGGCCTGGAAGATCCGCCCGTTCAGCAGGCCCATGTGCCGGGCCGTACTTTCCTGATCAAGGCACCGCGTCTCGGCTCGATTTCGGTTGGATCGCCGGTCTTCTTCCGCGATCTCGATGTCGGCGAGGTACTGGGATGGGATATCGCCCATATGGCGGAGAGCGTCAGCATCCGCGTCTTCGTGCGCGAGCCCTATGACAGCTATGTCAATAACCAGACCCGCTTCTGGAACGCCTCCGGCTTTTCTCTGAAACTTGGGGGTACCAGCGTTGGGCTTCAGGTTGAATCTCTGCGCGCTATGTTGTTAGGCGGGGTCGCTTTCGAAAATCCGCCTGAAGGGCAGAACCTGCCGGCAAGCGAGGAAAACCACGTCTTTCCGCTCTTCGCTGATCGCGATGCAGCGGATGCGGCATCCTATAATCGGAAGATTGAAGTCGTTTCTTATTTTCCCGGGTCTGTCAGCGGTATTGGACCTGGGTCGGAAGTGACGATGCATGGCTTGACCGTCGGCCATGTCACAGACGTGCGCCTGCTCTTCGATACAGAGACCGACAGCATTCTGGCGCCGGTCCGTTACGAGATTGAACCGGAACGCATCCTCGGCCTCGGGGCGAGAGTGGTTTTCAAGAACGAGACCGAAGCCGCATCGACAATGCTGAGAAAAGGCTTGCGGGCGACACTCCAGACCACCAGCCTGCTTACAGGCCAGCAATCGGTGGCATTGGAATTCTTGCCGGATGCGCCTCAAGTTGAGTTGAAGATGGAGGGGTCAACCTTCATCCTGCCGACGACCGAGTCCGGCAATATTGCCGGACTTCAGTCTTCCGCCGCTACTTTACTGAACAGGCTCAACAGCATTCCATTCGATCAGATCGGCAAGAATGCGAACGACATCCTGGCATCGGTCAACACTCTGACGGCTTCCCCGCAGATACGCCAGATGCTGAACGATCTCGCCGGTACCGCCGCGACGGCCAGCGAGTTCACCAAGCAGCTGAACAGCTCGACCGGTCCGGCCCTGAAGCAGCTGCCGGAAGTCACGGCCAATCTGCAGAAGACCCTGACGGACGTCGATCACCTGTTCATGTCGCTCAATACCGGCTATGGCGATGACACCAAGTTCAATCGCGATCTCGAACGCCTGGTCGTGCAGATGAACGAGGCGGTGCGATCCTTCCAGAATCTTGCCGATGTTCTCACCCAGCATCCGGAAGCCCTGATCAAGGGACGCCCCGGCGGAGTATCACCATGACCAGATCTTTCTGCCTGCCGAGCTGCGTGCTGGCGGCCTCTCTCTTTCTGCTCGCCGGATGCACCTCGCCGACCCCGAAGCTCTATACCCTGGCCTCAGTATCGAGCGGCACTCCCACCCCGAGCACCGGTGCCGCGCCAGCCACCAGCCAGAAGCAGATGGTTGTGGTGCTGCAGCAGATCGGCCTCGCCCGTTATCTCGATCGGCAGCAGATCGTCCGCTCCTCGGAGAATTATCAGCTGGACGTCGCCCAGAATGACTGGTGGGGCGAGTCCTTGCCCTCGATGCTCAACCGCGTCTTGGTCGAGGGGCTCGGCCAGCGCCTGCCTAACAGCGTGGTCTTGAGCGAGAACGGCGCCGTGACGGCGACGTCCGACGTCACCGTTGAGCTGAACATTTCGCGGCTGGACCTCGATGCAAGCGGCAACCTGCTCCTGAATGCCCAGGCCAATGTCGTCGACAAGAGCGCGGACAAAGCGAGCCTGCATGCCTTTCATCTCAGTGTCCGACCGTCGACGCCGGATGTCCGCGGTGAAGTCGCCGCGATCAGCACCGCTCTCGGTCAGCTCGCCGACCAGCTGGCGCCGGTGATCCAGGACGCTTCCGCCGGACGATGACCGCGACGGCACAGGAACGGCTCTCCGCAAGACCGCAAATCCGCGAATGCGGGGGCTGCGGGCAGCATCAGGCCGTTCCCGCGCTGCAGCCCGGCATGCGTGCCAAATGTGCCCGCTGTGGCATCACCCTTGTCAGCATCCGGACACACTCGTTTAGCCACAGCATTGCTCTCAATCTCGCCGCCTTGATCCTCATGCTGATCATGTGCCTGACGCGGCTGATGAGCGTTGAGACGGCGGGTATTCTGATCAATGCCGGTCTCTTCTCGGGACCGGAGGAATTGGTGCGGCAGGGAATGCCGGCACTTGGTGCCGTGGTCATTTTCGTGACTGTCCTGGCCCCGACCCTCAAGCTGACCGGCACGCTCTATGTCCTCATCCGTCTGCATGAGGCCGATCCGCCCGGCCATCTGCGGCGTGTCTTTGCCTGGGTGGAAAAATTGCGCCCCTGGTCGATGATCGAGGTCTTCGTGCTGGGTGTCTTCGTTGCCTATGTCAAGCTCGGCGACCTCGTCAAGCTGGAGCTCGATGCCGGCGTCTATGCGCTCCTGGCGCTGACTGTCATCATCATCTGGGCGGATAGTGCGCTCGACCGTGAGCTCATCTGGGAGCGGCTTGGCGATATCGAGACGGACAAAATCGTTGTTCCCCATCAGCTGGACAGGCAGGAACTGGAATGGGCTGTCGGTTGCGAGACCTGCGGCTTGGTGAGCTTCCCACGCGACGCACATGCACATTGTCCGCGTTGCGGGTCGCGGCTGCATCGCCGGAAGCCGAACAGCTATTCCCGGACCTGGGCACTCACTATCGCGGCGGCGGTCCTTTACATTCCGGCGAATTATTACCCCGTCCTCACCGTCATGCAGCTCGGCGCCGGCGCGCCCAGCACGATCCTCGGAGGTGTCGAGGAGCTGGTCCATTCACGCATGTATCCGCTCGCAGCCCTGGTGTTCTTCGCCAGTATTGCCGTACCGATGCTGAAGCTGGTCGGCCTCAGCATCATGTTGATCGCCGCCCAGACGGGTCATGACGGCTGGCTGCGCGACCGCACCAAACTCTATTACATCGTCCATTTTGTCGGCCGCTGGTCGATGATCGACATCTTCATGGAAGCGCTGCTGGGCGCCTTGGTGCATTTCGGCGGCGTCATCACCATCGAACCAGGCATCGGCGCCGTCGCCTTCTGCGGTGTCGTGATCCTGACGATGTTCGCGGCCGAGACATTCGACCCGCGCCTCATGTGGGATGCGGCCCTTGCCAAACAACGGGCGCGTCGGATGCGGCGCCTGCAATCGCCGGCCACATAGATCACCCATGCCCTTGCTTGACTCAACGGCTGGTTACGACTCATAGTTTTGGACCTGCGCACCTGTTTGATGCGCATTCATGATCTCGGCAACGACTGACAGCATGTCACGATTGCCAGGATACGCGCGACTTACGCCGGCGAGACAGTCTTCAATGCCTCAGCAAGATGATAGCGGAGAGGGCATATGAACATGACCCGACAGAGAACTGAGCCAGGCCACCGCATCTTCAGATATGCAACATGCTTTCTCTGTTTCGCGGCCTTGATGTTTTCCGCGACCGCCATCGCCGACGACCTGAAGCCGTCTGGCAATCTCGAAATATCGCAGGTGCAGATCGCCTTCATCGGCAGCGGCAATCTGGGTGGCGGCAAGCTTTATTATGGCGGCAAGACCTATCCCTTTACCGTCGGTGGCCTGGGGATTGGCGGCATCGGCGTCTCGAAGATGGAGGCGATCGGCACCGTCTATGATATGAAGCGCCTGGCCGATTTTCCCGGCGCCTATGTCCAGGGGCGATATGGCTACGCTGTCGGCGAGGCCGGCGATGGCGAACTCTGGCTGAAGAACGCCAATGGCGTCGTCCTCAAGCTGAAGACCAAGCGCCAGGGCCTGGCGCTCTCACTGGGCGGCGATGCCGTCTACATCAATCTCGATTAGCGGCAGCAGGAGCACGAACGATGCGCGTCCTCTCCAAGCTATCCATTCTCATCCTGCCGGCGCTTGCACTCGCATTCGGCTAGGATGCCGCGGCAAAGACCGATCAGACGATCCGCGCCTTCTCGGTCTGGCAGACCAGCGGCCAGGTGCCACCGGTCGCCGGCAGCGGCGTCTTCGAGGATACGATCAGTGGCCTCTTCTATGTCGATACCGAGAAGGGACCGGTTGCCGCCGGCAATCTCAGCTGCAAAGCCCATCTGGAAGTGAAGGCCGACAAGACCCAGACCGGCTCCGCCGATTGCACCATCACCGCCAAGGATGGCGCCCAGGTCTTTGGCAAACTGCAATGCAGCGGCGTCTTCATGCTGGGATGCAGCGGCGATCTCACCTTTACCGGCGGCTCCGGTCGCTTCCAGGGCGTCTCCGGCGGTGGCACGGCAGTGGTCCGCAGTGAGTTCGCCGACCTCCAACCGGCCAATGCCGATACGGTGGCGTCGAAATCCGGCATCATCTATTTCGCCAAGCTGCGTTACCAGCTGCCGTGAAATCAGCTTGCCCCGTACCGCCTGAGAAATAGGCTTTATATCCTATATTTGATGAGCTGGTAACGGTCCCTTGCCCACCCCCGCAAGCACCTGATGGCGCTGGTCAACGGGACAATTTGGCCTCCGCCCATCGGCAAGATTCCGCGCGTGCCGGCCCGGCTGTCGGCGCCGTCGCGGTGTCATAGAAACGCTTGTTGCCGCGCCCGGATCGGGCCTGCAAAATCTGCGAAATCAGAGGAAAACTGTGGCCTGGGCGCGACCTTGCAGAAGCCTCGTTCCGCGGCATTTTGGCGATGTCGCAAACAGGCAGCCAAAGCCGCTGCTAATGTCGCTAACAGGCGGCAAAATCACTATGCCGCCGCCCTATAGTCGGGCCACAATTCTACTTGGGAGTCACAGGCAATGGCAGAGTTTCCGCAAAAGGCCAAGGTCGTCATCATCGGCCTCGGCGGCATCGTCGGCGCGTCGGTCGCGCATCACCTGGTTGAACGCGGCTGGGACAACATTGTCGGCATCGACAAGTCCGGCGTCCCGACCGATATCGGCTCGACCGCCCATGCCTCCGACTTCTGCTACATGACCAGCCACGACTTCCTGTCCTGCTGGTCCTCGCTCTACTCCATCGATTTCTACAGCAAGCTCGGCCATTACGATCGCGTCGGCGGCTTGGAAGTCGCCCGCGTCGGCGATGACGGCCGCATGGACGAGATCAAGCGCAAGGTCGCCTCGGCCAAGGCCTTCGGCACCCGCGCCCGCCTGATCGAACCGGCCGAGATCAAGAAGAAGTTCCCGCTGATCGACGAGAGCAAGGTGCAAGGCGGCCTCTGGGATCCCGATGCCGGCCTCGTCATCCCGCGCTCGCAGACCGTCGCCGGCAAGCTCGTCCAGCAGGCGGAAGCCGCCGGCAAGCTGCAGGTCTTCGCCAACACCCCGGCCAAGTCCCTCGTCATTGAGAACGGCCGCATCAAGGGCGTCGTCACCGAGCGCGGCACCATCATGGCCGATTACGTCATCGTCTGCGCCGGCCTCTGGGGCCGCCTGATCGCCGAAATGGCGGGCGAGGACCTGCCGGTCATGCCGGTCGACCATCCGCTGTGCTTCTTCGGGCCGTACACGGAATTCGCCAATACCGGCAAGGAAATCGGCTGGCCGCTGCTGCGCGACCAGGGCAACTCCGCCTATATGCGCGATACCGGTGATCCCACGACGGCCGAAGGCGGCATGATCGAATGGGGCTATTACGAAGAGAAAAATCCGCGCCTCGTTCATCCGCGCGAACTGCTCGAGAAGCATGAGGCGCGTCTCTCGCCCTCGCAGCGCGATCTCGAAATGGAACAGATCCTCGAGCCGCTGGAACGCGCGATCGAGCTGACACCCATCCTCGGCGAACTCGGCTACGAGGAGAAGCGCTCCTTCAACGGCCTGCTGCAGGTGACCACCGATGGCGGCCCCTCGATCGGCGAAAGCCAGAAGGTGCGCGGGTTGTGGTATGCCGTCGGCATCTGGGTCAAGGACGGCCCGGGCATGGGCAAACTGCTGGCCGACTGGATGACCGATGGCCGCACGCCGATCGATCATAACCGCATCGATTTCTCGCGCTTCTACACCCACATGCTGAACGAAGACTTCATCAAGGGTCGTTGTGGCGAAGCGGCGATGAAGATTTACAACCCGGCGGTCCATCCGCGCGAACCCTATGAGACCGGCCGCAACATCCGCCGCTCCCCCTTCTACGAGCGTGAGAAGGAACTGGGCGGCTATTTCATGGAACTCGGCGGCTGGGAACGTGCCCATGGTTACAAGGCCAATGAGCATCTCCTGGAGAAATACGGCAACCGCGTGCCGGTGCGCGAGAACGAGTGGGACAACCGCCACTTCTGGCGTGTCTCCAATGCCGAGCATCTCGCCATGAGCGAGGATTGCGGCATCGTCAACCTGTCGCACTTCGCCGTCATCGATGTCGAAGGCCCGGATGCGGTCGCGCTGATGGAATGGGTCTGCGCTGCCAAGATCGGTGGCGACAACATGCTCGGCAAGGGCATCTACACCCACTTCCTCGACGACGAAGGCATGGTGCGCGCCGACTTGACCGTGATCCGCATGCCGGATCGCTGCCGTGTCGTCGACGGCGCGGATGCCGGTCCGCGCGATTACCATTATCTGAAGCGCATGGCCGAGGATAAGGGCTTCAACGTCACCGTCACCGATGTCAGCTCCAAGTATGTCACCATCGGCATCTGGGGCCCGAATGCCCGCGTCAATCTGCAGAAGGTGGTCGAGGATCCGGAAGGTCTGAAGAACGAGAACTTCCCCTTCGCGGCCATCAAGCAGATCAAGATCGGCGGCAAGAACGTCACCGCCTTCCGCATCTCCTATGTCGGCGAACAGGGCTGGGAATTGCACATGAAGTATGAGGACGGCCTTGCCGTCTGGGATGCCCTGCGCTCGACCGGCGTGATGGCCTTCGGTGTCGAGACCTATGCCAACAGCCGCCGCATGGAGAAGAGCCTGCGCCTGCAGAACGCCGATCTCCTGACCGAATACAACCTGTTCGAAGCCGGCCTCGCCCGTCCGAAGGTCAAGGAAGCGGATTTCCGCGGCAAGGCGAAGCATGTCGAGTACCAGGCCCGCAAGAACCAGCCGGCCATGCTCTGTACGCTTGTGATGACCGAGAACACCGACAAGAAGGGCGTCGCCCGTTATCCGGTCGGCATCATGCCGGTGATGGATCCGGCGACCGGCGAGACCCTGGTCGACGAACTCGGCCGCCGCTCCTATACGAGCTCCGTCGCCTACGGTCCGACCATCGGCAAGAACATCGCGCTGGCCTACCTGCCCTGGTCCTACTGCCAGGAAGGCCGCAAGCTGATCGTCGAATATTTCGGCGAGACCTATCCGGTGGAAGTGGCGAGCGTCGGCTACAAGCCGCTCTACGATCCGGAGAACCTCAAGCCGCGCAGCTGATCTGCTACATCGGCTTGCCGAATGAGAAACGCCCCGGCTATCGGCCGGGGCGTTTTCTTTTGCCGGTCTGTGATGGAGAATTTAGCGCTTGCGCTCGAGCATCCAGAAGAACACCACCGTCATCGCCAGCACGATCAGCAGCAGCACGAAGGAGGCGGCGGAGCCGGCATTGAGCTGGAGGCCAAGAAAAGCCTGGCGATAGGCGAAGAAGCTCAGTACCTCGGTCGAGGTACCGGGACCGCCCTTGGTCAGCACATAGGTAAGATCATAGGTGCGGAATTCGTTGATCAGCTGGATGACGACGGCGATCGCTGAGACTGGCCGCAACATCGGCAAAGTGATGTACCAGAATTGCTGCAGCCGCGTGGCACCGTCGACCTCCGCCGCTTCATAGGGATCGCGCGGCAACGAAGCGAGACCGGCGGCGAGGATCAGCACCACGAAAGAAGTCTGCTGCCAGATATCGATCCCCGCCATGGTCCAGAGTGCGAGATCGGGCGAGCCCAGCCAGTCGAGGCGCGGCAGGCCGCTGACTTCCATCACATGGTTGACGATGCCGAGATTGGGCTGCAGCAGCATGCGCCAGATCAGCGCCACGCTGACCGGCGACATCGCCATCGGGATGGTGAGGATGGCGAAATAGACTGACTTGAAATGCAGCACGCGATTGAGCATGAGGGCGATGCCGAGGCCGAAGATGAATTCGCCGGCTACCGTCACGATCGAATATTTGACGGTGAGCAACAGCGCATCCCAGAACTGGGGATCGCTCATGACGCGGATGAAGTTGTTGAGGCCGGTAAAAGGCAGCAAGGCCGGCCGCAGCAGGGTCATCGAGGAAAGCGACATCAGGATGGCATAGACCAGCGGGAAGCCCATGACGATCGCCAGTGTCAGGAGACCCGGCAGCGAAAACGCCCAGCCGGTTTTCCAGTTGCGATCAAGGCTACGCAGTAACTGACTCAATGCCGCATCCTCTGGTAGTCGAACGTCATGCCCCTCTCAGGCATAACCGCCACGGTATTCTTGAAAAGTCTTCCGGTGCCTGGCCTTGGCAACCAGGCACCGGAAGTCAGGGAGACCACTCTTCCGGGGCGATCAGCCCCGATTACTGCTTCAACAGATCCTCGAGGCCCTTGGCCGCCGCGGCGATGGCATCATCCGGCTTGGTCTGGCCACCGGCCGCCTGCGACAGCTGGGTGCCGAGGACATCCTCGTATTTCGCCGAATAGGCAAAGATCGGGAAGGACTTGCCGGAGGCGACGACATCCAGCGCCTGCTTGTAGAAGGGATACTTCTTCAGCACCGCCGCATCTTCATAGACATCGGCGCTGACCGGCGCATGGCCCTGCAAGGCACGAGCGACGGCAACCTTCTTGCTCTGCACCCACTTGATGAAGGTCCAGGCAGCCGCTTGCGATTCCGGCGAGGTGTTCTTGGGAATGCCCCAGCCCCAGCCGCCGCTTTCGCCATGGCCGCCCGGCATCACCGAGAGAGCCACCTTGCCGGCGACCTTCGGGCACTTTTCCTTGTCGTCGATTTGCGGCAGCATCCACCAATAAGTGATCATGCTGAAGGCATCGCCACTGCACATCAGGCGCATGGTGTCGTCGAGGGTCGCCGACAGGGCGCCCTGCTGGGCCGCGTTCTGGATCGCATCGACATAGAGGCCGAGCGCCTTCTTGGCTTCCGGGCTGTCCAAGGTCACCTTATGGCTTTCATCCATATAGGAACCGCCCGCGGCGAACAGGTAGTTGGAGAATTCCATGCTGTTGGGGTCGCCGCGCTGGCCCTGCATGGCGGCGCCGGCAACCTTGGCCTTGGCCTTCATGAACTTCGCAACCTGCACGTAGTCTTCCAACTTGGTCGGCAAAGCCAGGTCGGCCTTGTATTCGGTCTTATAGGCCGCCTTCAGCTTCGCATCGGCCAGCAAGTCGGTGCGATAGATCAAGCCCATCGAGTAATTGTACATGGGGATGAGCGGCAGGGTGCTGTCGGTCTTGCCGAGCAACTCCAGGGTCGAGGGGATGAAGCTGCTGGTGTCCAGCTTGTCCTTGTCGGCAAGCGGCTTCAGATCGATCAGCCAGCCGGCAGCCGGGAATTCGCCGGCCCAGAGGAAGTCGACTTCCAGCACATTGTAATAGCTTTCCGGCGAGACCAGCTGGGTCGCCAGCTTGTCATGCATGTCGCCGTAGTTGACCTTCTCGAATTCGACCTTGATGCCCGTTTCCTTCTCGAATTCGGGCAGCATGCCTTCGATGATATGGGTTTCCGGCACGTCTTCCATGAGCGCATGGAGCGTCACCGAATCTGCTTTTGCCGGCTGCATGCCGGCGAGGAATGCGATCCCCAACCCGGCCATCAAGACGTTTCTTTTGCTTGTCATGTTCCTCTCCCAATCAAAGTTTCTACGCCGAAAGAAGCAATGCACCGGCCCCCTGACGACCGGCAGATGAAGCGGTGCCTATTTGACGCCGCCGAAAGTCAGTCCCTGAACGATGAAGCGCTGGATAAAACGCGAGGCGATCACCAGCGGCAGGATGGCCAGAATGACACCGGCCGCAACCTTGGCGATTTGCACGCCATTGGAGGTCTGCAGCGAGGCAAGTCCCACCGGTATGGTCGCCGTACCAGGCCCGGTGAGCACCAGGGCAAACAAGAATTCGTTCCAGGCCAGGATGAAGCCGAGCACGCCCGCCGCGGCGATACCCGGCAGCGAGACCGGCATGACGACGCGCCAGAAGGCACCCCAGGCGGTGGCGCCATCGGTCATCGCCGCCCATTCGAGATCGACGGGAATGCCTTCGAAGAAGCCCATCAGGATCCAGATAAGGAACGGCAGGTTGAGTGCGGCATAGGCAATCGTGAGGCCGAGCAGCGAATTGGTGAGGCCGACCGAGCGGAATAGCATGAAGGCCGGCAGCACGATCGCCACCGGCGGCAGCATCTGAGTCGCCAGCACGACGAAACGCGCGAGCCGGCCGCCGGTCTTGAACCGGGCGAAGGCATAACCGGTCATGGCAGCGAAAGGTAGCGCCAACAGGACTGAGCCGGCGGAGACAACCAGGCTGTCGAGATAGAAGGTGCCGAAGCGCTTCTGCACGAAGAGGTCGATATAGTTCTGTCCCGTCACATCGGGCAGCAGATCGGTGGAATAGGACATCGATTCCGGCACCAGGCTGGTGCGCAGGACCCAGAGCGGCGGCAGCAGGATCAGGATCGAAACGAAGATCAAACCGATATGAAGAGCTAGACGCCGCATCTCCCGCCCCGCCTCAACGTGACGTCACGAGGGGCGGGCGGGCAAAGACTGCGCCGCTCGCCGGGTCAAAGAGATGCATCGGTAGAGAATCGATATAGAGCGTCACCTTGGCGCCGACCGCGGCGGTGAAATGGCGCGACAGACGGGCGGAGATCTCCAGCGGCTGGGAGAGACCGATCTGCCCCACCACGACATTCTCGACGCCGAGCGCTTCAATCGCGACGACGGTCACCTCTATTGGCTGCCAGGCGGGATTGGCCTGGGTTTCGTAGATGTCTTCAGGGCGAATACCGAAGAGCACGTCCTTGCCGGCGGTGACGGCATAAGGCGCCAGATGTTGCTGCGGCAGCTTCACCCGCAAGCCATCGGCAACCGCCGCCGGCTGACCATCGGCACCATTCTCGATCCTGGCCGGGATCAGATTCATCGGCGGTGTTGCCAGGAACTTGGCGACGAAGGTATCGGCCGGATTGGCATAAACCTCGAGCGGCCGGCCGACCTGGACCATGCGGCCATCACGCATGATGCAGATGCGATCGCCCATGGTCATCGCCTCAACCTGGTCATGCGTCACATGGATGATGGTGCGGCCCAATCGGCGATGGAGCTTGACGAGTTCCAGCCGCATCTCGGCCCGCAACTGCGCATCGAGATTGGAAAGCGGCTCATCGAGCAGGAAGGCATTGGGTTCACGCACGATGGCGCGGCCGAGGGCGACGCGCTGACGCTGGCCACCGGACAAAGCAGCAGGCTTGCGGTCGAGATAGGTCGAGAGGCCGAGCAAGGCCGCGGCATCCTGGATCTTGGCCTCGATGGTTTCGCGGGCAGCACCGCGCATCTTGAGGCCGAAGCCCATATTCTCCCGCACCGTCATATGCGGATAGAGCGCGTAGCTCTGGAAGACGACGGCGACATTGCGATCGCGCGGCGCCACATTGGTGACGCTGCGTCCGCCGATCCGGAGATCACCCGAGGTGATGCTCTCCAGCCCGGCGATCATCCTGAGCGTGGTCGACTTGCCGCAGCCGGAGGGGCCAAGAAAAATGACGAATTCACCATCGGCGATGTTGAGATCGACATCGCGCACGCCATAGGCGCCATTGGCGTAAAGCTTAGATACGTGTTCGAGTTCAATAGACGCCATCTCGCTACGCCTGATCCCCTTGGTATTTCGCTTCTTGCTATCGCCGCATTACATGCCGCGGCACCAACGACACTCACTCAGGTCGTGTAGACACCGCCCGTCACGTTGATCCCTTGGCCGGTCATGAATCGCGCGCCATTCGAGCAGAGGAAGACAACGACATCGGCGACATCTTCCGGCTCTTCAAGGCGACCAAGTGGCGTCTGAGAGATATAGTCCGAGACCACGCGTTCCGGCGTCACCTCGCGCAATTTCGCTTCCCATTCGATCTCGCGGGTCTGCATCGAGGTCTTGACGAAGCCCGGGCAGACGGCGTTGACGCGGATGCCATGTGGCGCCATCTCGCGCGCCAGAGCCTGGGTCCAGCCGAGCACGGCGAACTTGCTCGCCGAATAATGCGCCAGCAGCGGCGCGCCGATCTTGGCGGCAAGCGAAGCCGTGTTGACGATGATGCCCTTGTTGCCGGTCGCCAGGAAATGCCGGACGGCGATCTGATTGCTGAGGAAGACGCCACGGCTGTTGACGTCGAAATTGAAGTCCCATTCCTCGTCGGTGAGATCGACCGCCTTGTTCATGGTGGAGACGCCCGCATTGGCGCAAAGGATGTCAAAACCACCCCAGGCCTTGATCACTTCGTTGAAGGCGCTCTCGACTGACTCGCGCTTGCGGACATCGATGGTGAGCGCCTTGGCACCCTGCCCCAGTTCGGTAGCGGTCTTTTCGGCGGCGGCGAGATTGAGATCGGCAACGGCGATCTGCACGCCATGACGGGCGAGTGCCTGGGCGATGGCGCGACCGATGCCCGAACCGGCGCCGGTGACGATGGCGCGCTTGCCTGCGAGTTCCTCGGCCAGCTTTCCGCTTGTTGCCGTCGATGCCATCGCACGCTCTCCTTTATCTGCATACTGTTCAACTCAGCACAGAACCAAACATATTCTCTCCTGTTAAAACTTTGCAACACATTTTTATGTTTGAAAATGTTCGATCTCGTTTTATGATCCCTGCGACAAGGAAGCAATGTGTGGCAATGTTCGACAGCGTTAACAGGGGAAAGAATCGACGCATGAACGACGATCCGACATTGGCTTCATCAGCTTCCGGTGCAACTACCGCCGGCGCCGCGGAACAGCGGAAACTGCCGGCCCGCCTGCGCCACAATCATCTGATCGAGACCGCCCGCAAGCATGGCTTCGTGCATGTGGCGGATGTCGCTGCCGAACTCGGCGTTTCGGAGATGACGATCCGTCGCGACCTGATCGAGTTGGAACGCGAGGGTACCTTGAGCCGCACCCGCGGCGGCGCCGTGCCCGAGGATGAAGCCACCGCCATCGTCGATCAACAGGAACCGGCCTTCGCCGCGCGCCTTCGCAACCATGAGGACGAGAAGCGTCGCATTGCCCGCGCCGCCGCCGAACTGGTCGACCGCCGCCTCAGCGTCGCCCTCGATGTCGGCTCCACCACTTATCTGCTGGCCGAGACCCTGGCCGACCGCAATGCCGTCAAGTTCTTCACCTCCAGCCTGCGCACCGCGCTGCTGCTGGGCGAAGCCGGCCGCGAGGTCTATGTGCCGGCCGGCCAGATCCGCGGCGAAGAGATGTCGATCTGCGGCCCGTCCGCCCGCGAAGAGTTTGAACGCTACTGGTTCGATGTCAGCTTCATCGGCGTCTCCGGGATTACCACCGAGGGTATGTTCGATTACTCGCCGGATGACAGCGAATTGAAGCGCGTCTATCTGCGCCGCTCAGGCCGCAAGGTCCTGCTCTGCGACAGCTCGAAATTCCACCATATGTCGCTGATCAAGATCGCCGATTTCCAGGAGATCGACCTCATGATCAGCGATGCCGCGCCGCCACCCGACATCGCCGCCGCTTTGGCCGCGGCCAATGTCGCGGTGCAGATCGCCGGATCCTGAGCGGACATCCGTTTCCCTGCAACGACACATCATCAGAACGAGGAGTACCCATCCATGGTTTTCGATTTCTTCGGCAGCAAGAAGAAAGTGGTCATTTCCATGATTCACATCGGCGCCTTACCGGGCAGCCCGCTTTACGATGCTGACGGTGGGATCGAGAAGCTGATCGCCGATGCGGCGCGCGATGCCGAGAAGCTGCAGGCCGGCGGCGTCGATGCCGTCATGTTCGGCAATGAGAACGACCGCCCCTATGTGCTGGAAGCGCCGATGGAAGGCGTCGCTGCCATGACCGCCATCGTCCAGGCGATCAAGCCGAGCCTGAAGGTTCCGTTCGGCGTCAATTACCTGTGGGACCCGAAGGCCAGCATCGCCATCGCCACCGCAACCGGCGCCAAGTTCGTGCGCGAGATCTTCACCGGCGTCTTCGCCTCCGACATGGGCATCTGGGCTCCGGATTGCGCCGGCGCCGCACGCCTTAAGCGCAATCTCGGCCGTGGCGATCTGAAATGCCTCTTCAACATCAATGCCGAATTCTCGCATTCGCTGGATGCCCGGCCGATCGAGCTGCGTGCCAAGAGCGCCGTCTTCTCCTCGCTCGCCGATGCGATCCTCGTCTCCGGCCCGATCACCGGCCAGCCGGCCGACCAGTCGGATCTCAAGAAGGTGCGCGAGACGCTGAAGGACGTGCCGGTCTTCGCCAATACCGGCGTCAATATCGATAATGTGAAGGATGTCTTCGCCCAAGCCGATGGCTGCATCATCGGCACTCATTTCAAGGTCGATGGCTATACCTGGAATGCCGTCGACGGTGCACGGGTGAAGCGCTTCATGGACGTGGTCGAGAAGATCCGCGCCTGATCCGATAGAACAGACGGATTGACGGCAATGAGCTGCGTTATCGGCCTCGACATCGGCACCACTTCGACCATCGGCATTCTCGTGCGCATGCCAGCGACCGTGCTTGGCATCGTCTCGCGCCCGGTCACACTGATGTCGCGCAATCCCGGCTGGGCCGAGGAAGATCCGGAACAATGGTGGCAGAATGCCTGCGCCATCACCAAGCAGCTCATTGCCGAGTCTGGCATTGATCCATCGGAAATTACCGGTATCGGCGTCACCGGCATGCTGCCGGCCGTCGTCCTGCTGGATCGGGAAGACCGCCTGCTGCGACCCAGCATCCAGCAAAGCGACGGGCGCTGCGGCGCCGAGGTCGCGGAATTGCGGGCGGAGATCGATGAGCCGGCTTTCGTGCGGCGCGCCGGCAATGGTGTCAATCAGCAGCTGGTGGCAAGCAAGATCCGTTGGATCGAGAAGCATGAGCCGGCGGTGTTCGCCAATATCGCCACCGTCTTCGGCTCCTATGATTATATCAACTGGCGGCTCAGCGGCGAGAAGCGTATCGAGCAGAACTGGGCCTTGGAGGCCGGCTTCGTCGATGTCGCGCGCGAAGAGGTGGCCGCCGATCTCGTCGCCTATGCGCATCTGCCCGCACGCGCCGTGCCGCGCCGTGCCATGTCTCATGAAGTCATCGGCCATGTCACCGCCGCAGCCGCGGCGGCGACAGGCTTGCCCGCCGGCATCCCGGTGGTTGGTGGGGCCGCCGATCTGATCGCCTCGGCGCTTGCCGCTGGCGTGGTGCAGGAAGGCCAGGTACTGCTGAAATTCGGCGGCTCGGTCGATGTGCTCGTCGCCACCCGCAAAGTGGCACCCGATCCACGCATGTTCCTCGACCATCACTTGGTGCCCGGCCTCTTCATGCCCAATGGCTGCATGTCGACCGGCGGGTCGGGCCTCAACTGGCTCGCCAAGAACTTCGCCGGCGGCGAGCAAGCGGCAGCCGATGCCGCGGGCCTCACGTTGCATCAGCATCTCGACCGGTTGGCAGACGCCGTTCCGGCCGGTGCCGAAGGTGTGACGATCGTCCCATATCTTCTCGGTGAGAAGACACCGATCCATGATCCCTCCGCCCGCGGCACCATCACGGGCCTGAGCCTCAGCCACACCATCGGCCATGTCTGGCGTGCTTTGCTCGAGGCCTATGCCTATGCCATCGCGCACCACATGGAGGTGCTGCGCGATATGGGTCATGCCCCGGCGCATTACCTCGCCTCAGATGGCGGCTCCAATAGCAAAGTCTGGATGCAGATTGTCGCCGATGTGCTGCAGGCCCCCGTGCAGCGCCTGAAGGGCCATCCCGGCTCCTGCCTGGGTGCGGCCTGGACGGCCGCGATCGGCACCGGCCTCACCGCCGATTGGTCCGACATCGCACAATTCGTGGAACAGGGCGATGTCATCCAGCCCAATCCCGAAAATGCCAAGACCTATGCCGATGGCTACCAGACCTTCCGCGATATCTATCTCAGCCTGAAGCATCTCGAGAAAGATCCGTCATGACCATTCAGGCCGTTGCCTGGGATATCGACGGCACGCTGGTCGATAGCGAGCCCCTGCATCATCGCGCTCTATTGGCGGCGACTCTCGCTTTGGGCAGCGATCTCTCGGACCTGCCGGATCAGGCTTATCGCGGCGTCCATATGCACGACGTCTGGGACATCCTGAAGCCGCGTTTGCCGGAAACGCTTGAAAAAGAAACTTGGCTGGCAGCGATCGACCGGCATTATGCCGAGAACACCCAGCATCTGCTGCCGATTCTCGATGCCGTCGCGGCGGTGCGCGAACTGGCTGCGCGCAAGATCCGCCAGGTCTGCGTCTCCAATTCCGGCCGCGGCGTGGTCGACGCCAATCTGCGGGCGCTCGGCATCCTCGATTGTATCGAATTCTCGATCAGCCTCGATGACGTCACCGCCGGCAAGCCCGACCCCGGCCCCTATCTCCAGGCCTGCACGCGGCTCGGCCTTGCTCCAGCTTCTGTCGCCGCTGTTGAAGACAGCCGCTCAGGGGCGCTTGCCGCGCGCCGTGCCGGCATGCTGGTGATCGGCTATGCGGCGACCGGCGGTGGCTTCGAGGATGTCGATCATACGATCACCGATTTCCACAGCCTGCCGGATTTGCTCACCGCCTGATCAGATATCGGCGGCCGCTTTCGCCGACCCGCCAATACCGGCCTTGTCGCGCACCGGCCGGTTCGACCAGAAGCCGGCGATCAGCGAGCCGGAAATATTGTGCCAGACCGAGAAGATGGCGCCCGGTAAGGCCGCCAGCGGTGAGAAATAGAGCTTGCCCAAAGTGGCGGCGAGGCCGGAATTCTGCATGCCGACCTCTAGCGCCAACGTGCGGCTGGTAGCTTCGTCAAAACCGAGCAGACGCCCGCCCCAATAGCCGCCGAGCAGGCCGAGACCGTTATGCAGGATGACGCCGGCAAGCACGATCGGGCCGACACTGGCGATGCTGGCCTGGCTGCCCGCCACCACCGCGCCGATGATCAACATCACCGCAACAATCGAGACGACAGGGAAAGCGGGCTCGAGGGCGCGGATCACCTTGCGCGCGAAATGATTGAGCAGCAGGCCCAATAGCACCGGCAAGGCGACGATCTGCAGGATGGCGACGAGCAGGCCCTTCACATCGACCGGCACCGAGGCATCGACATAGAGCCGGGTCAGCAGCGGTGTCGCGATGATGCCGACCACCGTCGACATGGCGCTGATGGTGACCGACAAGGCAACATCGCCGCCTGCCAGATAGACCATGACCGTCGAGCTAGTACCGCTGGCGACGCTGCCGACCAGGATCATGCCGGCCGTCAGCTCCGGCGGCATCTGCAACAGATGCGCTAGTACGAAGGCGGCCAATGGCATGACGAGATAATGAATGACGATGCCGGCAACGACTGGCGCCGGCCGCACGATCACCCGCTGGAAATCGGCGAAAGTCAGCGTCGCGCCCATGCCGAACATCACCAGCATGAGGAGATAGGTGACCCAGGGCAGCAAGCTGCGGAAGGGTGTCGGGTCGAAATAGGCGGCGGCAGCGACCAGGATGGCCCAGAGCGGAAACAGGCGGGTGAAGAACGACACGGCAGGAAATCCTTTGATGGCCGCGAGGAACCCACGGCCGGCGGGAAAACGGGAAGATAATTTGCGGGATAGCTTATTTCCCCACGGGCGGCAAGAAGTGCCGCCGGGATACAGCCATGCACGTTCGCCGCGAAATTTAATTACCTTCCCTATCCCGCCTGGACTCCGCCTACCTAGCTCACCATCGGCCGCTCGCGCCGAAAGATGATCTCTTCCGGCGCCAAGTCGAATTCGCGGGCCTGGCGGTGGCCGTCATAGACCGCCTGGGCGATGATCCCCGGCGCCTTGCAATCGCCGGCCCGCACCAGGGTTTCCAGCGGCAAGGACTGAAGGTCATGCCACAGCCCGTCCACCGGCTCCCGGCTGGTGACCGGCACGAAGCCGTCGCAGGCGATCTCCTGCCGCTCGCCGGTGATGATGTGCTCGAGCACCGCGCCGCTCGGAATCAACTCAGGCACCGCGACATTGAGCATAATCCTGACGCCGAGTTCATGCAGGCGGCGATGGATGCGCTGCTGCTCGACCGTGTACTGGGTCCATTCGGCAACCAGGCTGCCGGTGGTCGCATAGGTGACCCGAGCGCCCCGCTGCGCCAACAGCTCGGCCAGGGCCGAACCGAGGTAATAGAGGTCGTCATCGAAGACCAGCACCTCGCCCGTCAGTGTGGCACCATCCATCGCTGATGCCACATCGCGCGTGCGCGGATCGTCATAGGTGGGGACCGGCCGGGCAAAGCTGCGGCCGCGGCCATTGCTGCGCCAGGCACTGCCGGTAGCCAGGATGACATGGTCGATGCCGGCCTCGGCGACATCGGCGGCGGTCATGGCGCTTTCGCGGAACACCTGGATATTCGCGAGCTTGTCGAGCTGCAGCAGGCGCCAGTCGCGCACCCGGCCCCATTCGCCCAGCCCCGGCAGGCGCGCTTCGAGATTGATGCGGCCGCCAAGGTCGCGGGATTTCTCCGCCAGCGTCACCTCATGGCCGCGCTTGCCCAAGGTGATCGCCGCTTCCAGCCCCGCCGGCCCGGCGCCGATCACGAGGACCGACTTGTG
>Ga0209148_1000688_pt1 | contig 27894 bp, 22 predicted proteins | sample AraplaCol_mMF_r2_2_FD_184288 | JGI IMG/M metagenome (GOLD analysis project Ga0209148, IMG submission 184288) | Arabidopsis root microbial communities from North Carolina, USA - plate scrape CL_Col_mMF_r2 (SPAdes) (version 2) | ecosystem: Host-associated > Plants > Roots > Endosphere | place... | reverse complement strand
TTTATTTGCAGATTGATTTCGTTGAGGAAATTTGAAATATTGAGTTCACGACTCGGGCCACGCGATGGCTCGCTCCGGAGCTGAGAGTTCGCGTTGCGTCCAGCTCCATCTCAATCACCGAAACAATCTGTGGCGGTCCGGCGGATGAGCGATTCCCTTTCAACGGTTGGCGACCATTTCTTCATTGGCTTGAAGCCGACCAGTATTCTCGATGACCGCGACCGCGCACTGCTGCGCGATCTCCGGCCCGCCGGCGTCATCCTCTACAAGAGCAATTTCCGCCACGATCTGCCCTATCGGGACTGGCTGTCTGTTCACCGCGACCTGATCGCCGCGATCCGCGATGCTTCGCAGCGCGACAAGCAATTCATCGCCATCGACCATGAAGGCGGACGCGTCTGCCGCACGCCGGCGCCGATCACGCGCTTCTCCTATGCGGCGCGCTGGGCCGGCACTGCGGAGCAGGTCGGCGATGCCATGGGCGCCGAGCTCGCCTCGCTCGGCTGCAACCTCAATTTCGCGCCGGTGCTCGACATTCACAGCAATCCTGCCAACCCCGTCATCGGCGAGCGCGCCTTCGGCCGCACCGCCGACGACGTCATCAAGGCGATGCTGCCCTTCGCCAAGGCGATGGAGCGCCGGGGCGTGCGCGCCTGCGGCAAGCATTTTCCGGGACATGGCGACACGCAGGTGGATTCGCATCACGAACTGCCGGTGCTCGATCTCGATCTCGAGCAGATCAAGGCGCGCGAGCTGAAGCCGTTTGCCGCCGCGATCGCCGGCGGCATCGGGATGATGATGACCTCGCACATCCTGTACCGCAAGCTCGATCCCAACGATCCCGTGACGCTGTCGCGCGCGATCACGCACGGATTGTTGCGCGAGGCGATGAAGTTCGACGGCGTGATCGTGTCCGACGACGTCGGCATGCGCGCGATGGCGGGCCGGTTAGATGCGCCCGACGCCGGCGCGCGCTTCATGGCCGCCGGCAACGACATGCTGATGATCTGCTCGCATCTGACCGACACCGAGCGCGCCCGCTTCCTCGCGCAGTCGATCATCAACGGCGTCGATTCCGGCAAGCTCGATCCTGATGTGCTGAAGGCTTCGGCCAAGCGTGTCCACGCGATGCTTGATGGCACCGCGCAAAACGCGGTGACGGAGCTGTCAGGCGAGGAGCTCGCCCGCCATCGCGGCGCCGGCACCCAATTCGAGGCGGCGACGGTCGAAGTGGTCTAGGGCCGCCCGGACAAAATCCATCAGCAGGACAGACGTTCATCAACGCCAGCGCCGTTGATCTCGATATGCTACGCGTGCTAGTGTTACTGACGGTAGCATATAGGCCTCCCGGTGGCAACGTCAGGTTGCTCCGTGCTAGGAGGTGCCGCCCCGGGACGTCAGGTCCGGCGTCGGCGGCCAGCTCAGGTGATGGGTTTGAACGTGAAACGCGCAGCAAAACTCCTCATCGGCGCGCTGGTCGTGCTGCCGGCAGGTTATGCGGCCTATCATTTCAGAGATGACATCAAGCGCCTCAAGCTCCCGTTCGCGCTGCCTTTCATGCAGGCTGCGGAAGCCGACCAGGGTCCTGTCGGGGCGCCTCCACCACGGCCGCCGGTCGCGGTGAAGGTCGCCGCCGCGAAGGCGGAGGACGTACCGATCTACCTGACCGGCATCGGCACCATCCAGGCCTACAACACCGTCAACGTGCAGAGCCGCGTCGACGGCGAGATCGTCCAGATCCTTTTCCAGGAAGGGCAGGACGTCAAACAAGGCGACATCCTCGCCGTGATCGATCCGCGCCCGTTCCAGGCCCAGCTCGATCAGCAGATGGCGGTGAGGCAGAAGGACCAGGCGCTGCTCGACGGCGCGCAGATCGACATGGAACGCTACGACGCGTTGATCCAGAAGGCCGCCGCGATCTCGCGGCAGGTCGTGGACCAGCAGCATGCGCTGGTCGAGCAGTACAAGGCGCAGGTCCGCAACGACGAAGCCCAGATCGAATATGCGCGCACGCAGCTCGGCTTCACCAACATCCGCGCGCCGATCAGCGGACGACTCGGCATCCGCCAGGTCGACCAAGGCAATTACGTCCGCGCGGTGTCGCCGACCACCATCGTCACCGTGACGCAATTGCAGCCGATCTCGGTGATCTTCACCCTCGCCGCGGTCGCGGTCGGCCAGACCCGGCTCAGCCTCGGCCAGACCGAGGCGCCTGTGGTCGCGCTCACCGCCGACAACACGACCGAGCTCGACAAGGGCACGATCGTGCTGGTCGACAACCAGGTCGATCAGGCCAGCGGCACGATCAAGCTGAAGGCGACCTTTCCCAACAAGGCGATGAAACTCTGGCCGGGCAATTTTGCCAACGGGCGGATCACGGTGGACACGCGCAAGAACGCGATCACCGCGCCGGCGATTGCCGTGCGGCATGGGCCGCGCGGAGATTTCGTGTGGGTCGCAAAGCCGGATGATACGGCGGCCTTCCGCCCCGTCGTGGTCGGGCAGATCTTCGACGGCCGTGCGCTGATCGACAAGGGCCTCGCCAGGGGCGAGCGCGTCGTCACCGACGGCTATTATCGGCTCGAGAACGGCGCCCGCATCACCATCGAGGGCCAGACGCCGACCGCCAAGGCACAGCCCACCACTCAGCCGCGTTCCGAGCCGCGCGTTGACTGAGGTCCGCCATGTCCGCGCCCTTCATCCTCCGGCCGATCGCAACGACGCTGATGATCGTCGCGGTCGTGCTGCTGGGCATGCTCGGCTATCGTGAACTCCCGATCGCGCCGCTGCCCAATGTCGACTTTCCCACCATCCAGGTGGTGACGCGCTATCCCGGCGCTTCGGCCACCGTCGTCGCAACCTCGATCACCGCGCCGCTGGAGCACTATTTCGGCACGATCTCGGGACTGACCGACATGAGCTCGACCAGCTCCTATGGCTACAGCCAGATCACGCTGCAGTTCGACCTCTCGCGCAAGATCGACGCGGCCGCGCAGGACGTGCAGGCACGGATCAATGCGGCCGCGGGGTGGATTCCGGTCGAGCAACTGCCGAGCCCGCCGACCTATCGCATGGTCAATCCGGCCGATACGCCGGTGCTGATCCTGGCGCTGACCTCGAAGACGATGCCGCTGCACGAGGCCAATGATCACGCCGCGACCATTCTGGTGCCAAAGCTGTCGCAGATCCCCGGCGTCGGCGCCGTCAGCATCGAGGGCGGGCAGACCCGGGCCGTGCGCCTGCAGATGAACCCGACCCGGCTCGCCGGGCTCGGCCTCTCGCTCGACGACGTCCGCCGCGGCATCGCCGCCACCACCGCCGACAATCCGAAGGGCTCGCTCGACGGTCCGAGGCAGGCGTTTCACGTCGACACCAACGATCAGCTCTTCACCGCGGAGGCCTATCAGGATGCGGTGATCGCCTATCGTAACGGTGCGCCGGTGCTGCTGCGCGATGTCGGCACCGCCATCGACGGCGTCGAGGATTCCGAGCAGGCGGCCTGGTTCCAGGGCGAGCGCGCCGTGCTGCTGGACATCCAGCGCCAGCCCGGCGCCAACACGATCGAGGTCGTGGACGCCATCAAGACCATTTTGCCGAAACTCCAGGATTCATTACCTGCCGCGCTGAAGATCTCCGTGGTCAGCGACCGCACCACGACGATCCGCGCCGCGATCCACGACGTGCAGTTCACGCTGGTGCTGACCGTCGCGCTGGTCGTGCTTGTCATCTTCATCTTCCTGCGCAAGCTATGGGCGACGGTGATCCCGAGCGTCACCCTGCCGGTGTCGCTGATCGCAACCTTCGGCGTCATGGCGCTGTGCGGCTTCAGCCTCGACAATCTCTCGCTAATGGCGCTGACGATTGCCTCGGGCTTCGTCGTCGACGACGCCATCGTGATGATCGAGAACATCGCGCGCTATGTCGAGGACGGCGAGGATCCGCTTCAAGCAGCATTGAAAGGTGCCCGGCAGATCGGCTTCACCATCGTCTCGCTGACGGTGTCGCTGATCGCCGTATTCATCCCGCTGCTGCTGATGGGCGGCGTGGTCGGCCGGCTGTTCCGGGAATTCGCCATCACGCTGTCCTTTGCCGTCGTCATATCAGGCCTGGTCTCGCTGACGCTGACCCCGATGATGTGCGCGCAGCTCCTGCGACACGAAGATCCCCATGCGCAGCACGGCTTCCTGTACCGCATCAGCGAGCGCGGCTTCGACGCCTCCGCCGGCTTCTACCTCTGGGGGCTCGATTGGGTGCTGAGGCACCGCAGCCTCACGCTGGTCTTCACCCTGCTCACCCTAGTCGCAACAGGGATGTTGTACGTCGCTATCCCGAAGGGATTTCTGCCCTTGCAGGACACGGGCCTCCTGATCGGCACCACCGACGCGGCCCAGGACATCTCCTTTGCGGCAATGGCCGAGCGGCAGCAGCAGCTCGCCGCCGTGATCGCGCGCGATAGTGATGTCGTCACCGTCGGCAGCTTCGTCGGCATCGGTTCCGTCAACACGACCTTGAACAGCGGCCGGCTCTATATCGACATCGGCAGTCCCGACGCGCGGAAATCATCCGCCGCGGCCGTGATGGCGCGACTGCAACATGCGGTCGAAGGCGTTCACGGCATCACGCTGCATCTGCAGCCGGCGCAGGATCTGCAGATCGAATCGCGCGTCGCACGCACGCAATACCAGTATGCGCTGCAGGATCTCGACGAGGACGAGCTGCGGCTCTGGAGCCGTCGCCTGGTCGAGGCGCTGCGCAAGCGGCGGGAGCTCGCCGACGTCGCCGACGACCGCCAGGACGAAGGTCTGCAGATGTCCGTCACCGTCGACCGCCAGCTCGCGGCGAGCTACGGCGTCAGCCTGAACACGATCGACCAGACGCTGTATGACGCATTCGGCCAGCGCCAGATCGCAACGGTATTCGGGCCTTTGACCCAATACCACGTGATCCTCGAAGTCGATCCGACCTTCCGCAACGATCCCGATATTCTGGGCAAGATCTACCTGACGGCGGCCGCGGCTCAGGCCAGCACGATCGATCAGCAAACCGGCGGCTTCAGCGGCGCCTTCAGCAAGGCGTCCGCGCCGGTGCCGCTGTCGGCGTTCGCGCGGATCGAGCGGCAGCACGCCCCGCTTCTGATCTCGCATCAGGGCCTGTTTCCCGCCACGACGATTTCCTTCAACCTGGCCGACGGCGTGTCGCTGAGCCAGGCGACGGAGGCGCTGCGCCAGACCGAGCGCGAGATCGGACTGCCGGATGCGGTCACGACCAAGCTGATCGGCACCGCCGCCGAGTTCGCCAATTCGCTGGCGGACGAGAAATGGCTGCTGCTGGCCGCGATCGTGACCGTCTACCTGATCCTCGGCATGCTCTACGAGAGCTACATCCACCCGATCACGATCCTGTCGACCTTGCCGTCGGCCGGCATCGGCGCGCTGCTGGCGCTGATGCTGTACCGGCAGGATCTCAATTTGATCTCGCTGATCGGCATCATCCTCCTGATCGGGATCGTCAAGAAGAACGCCATCATGATGGTGGACTTCGCGCTCGCGGCCGAACGCGAGGACGGCGCCTCCTCGTTCGACGCGATCAGGCAGGCCTGCATCCTGCGCTTCCGCCCGATCATGATGACGACGATGGCAGCATTGTTCGGCGCGCTGCCGCTGGCGATCGGCGCGGGCACCGGCTCCGAACTGCGCCAGCCGCTCGGCATCTCCATCGTGGGCGGACTGATCGTCTCCCAGGTGCTCACGCTCTATACGACCCCGGTGGTCTATCTGGCGTTCGCCTCGCTGCGCACCCGGTTCGGATGGCGATCCGCATCCGCCGGCCATCCGGCGGCGCTGCCGCAGGCGGAGCGGCCGGCGCCGTGAGCATCACCGCACAATTCGTGCTGCGGCCGGTGGCGACGACGCTGCTGATGATCGGCGTGTTCCTGCTCGGCTGTGTCGCTTATTTCCGTCTGCCGATCGCCTCGGTGCCGGCGGTCGAGCGGCCCACGATCGGGATCTACGCACCGTTCCCCGGCGCAAGCCCGGCAACGGTTGCGAACGCGCTGTCGCAGCCGCTCGAGACCACGCTCGCGCTGATCCCGGGGGTCACCGAAATCACCTCGTTCAGCGCCATGGGCGGCACCAGTATCACGGTGCAGTTCGAGCTCTCGGTCGACCTCGACGCCGCCGCCGGCGCGGTCCAGGCCGCCATCAACGCGGCGGGCCCGAACCTGCCGAAGGGCCCGTGGCCGCCGACCTATTGGAAGGCGAACCCCGCGGGCGCCGCGGTCGTGGCGCTCGCGTTGACGAGCGACGTGTTCACCCCGGGCGAAGTCTACAGCCTTGCCGACGGCGTGATCTCGCCCAAGCTGTCGCAGCTGCCCGGCGTCGCGCGCATCGTCGTCAGCGGCGCCGAGCGCAGCGCGGTCCGCATCCAGGTGTCGCCGGCCCGGCTCGCGGCCATGAACCTGTCGCTGGAAGCGGCGCGCGTCGCCGTCCTCAACGCATCGCAGAACCTGCCGAAGGGCGCGGTCTCGGTCGACGGCCAGCGCCTGACCATCGAGGCCAACGACCAGTTGCTCCAGGCCTCCGACTACCGCGACATCGTGCTGGCCTGGCGCAACGGCGCCCCAGTCAGGCTCGGCGACGTCGCTGCAGTGACCGACAGCGTCATCAACAACCGCCTCGCCGGCTGGTATGGCACCGAGCGCGGGATCGTCCTGTTCGTCTACAAGCAGTCGGACGCCAATATCGTCGAGACCGTCGACGCGATCAAAGCCGAGCTGCCGGAAATCCAGCTCTGGCTGCCGCCCGGCATCAAGCTGCATACGGTCTACGACCGCACCACGCTGATCCGCGCCGCGGTGAACGACGTCAAGCTCACGCTCGTGCTCGCCTCCGCGCTGGTGGTGCTCGTCATCGCGCTGTTCCTGAGGCGTTTCTGGGCCACCGTGATCCCGAGTGTCACGATTCCGGTCTCGCTGGCCGCGACCCTGTTCGTGATGAACCTGTGCGGCTTCAGCCTCGACAATCTCTCGCTGATGGCGCTGACCATCGCCGCCGGTTTCGTCGTCGACGACGCCATCGTCATGATCGAGAACATCATCCGCCGCATGTCCGAGGGCGAGCCGGCGCTGCAGGCCGCCATCAACGGCACCAGGCAGATGGCATTCACTGTTATCGCCATCACCGTCGCCCTGATCGCGGCGCTCATTCCAATCCTGTTCATGCCTGATGTCGTCGGCCGCTATTTCCGCGAGTTCGGCGTGACCCTGGTGGTCGCCATCGTGTCCTCGGCGGTGATATCGCTGACGCTGACACCGATGATGTGCGGTCATCTGCTCGATCGCGGCCGGCAGCGGCTGCACAATCCCGATGCGCTCCCCGAGCGAGGCACCTTCTATGCGCGCAGCCTCGACTGGACGCTGCGTCATCGTTTTCTCACCGCCCTTGTTATCGCCGCCCTGACCGGGGCCAGCGTCTGGCTCTATCTGCAGCTTCCGAAAGGGTTCATGCCGACCCAGGACACCGGCGTGATGTTCGTGCGAACCGTGGCTCCTTCCAACATCTCGTTCCTGTCCATGGAGGACCGGCAGCGCGCCGTCGGCGAGGCGATTCTGCAGGATCCCGCGATATCGGCCCTGACGTCCTACATCGGCGAGGGCAATGGCAACGCGCTCAGCATCGGGCAGATGCTGGTCGCGCTCAAGCCGCCTGACGTGCGCAAGCTGTCGATCCAGCAGGTGATCGCGCGGCTGCGCGAGCGCATGGAGCGTATCGACGGCGTCCGGGTCTTCTTCGTGCCGCTGCAGGATCTCAATCTCGGCGTTCAGTCCAGCGGCTCGCGTTATCAATACACGCTCTGGGGCATCGACGAGGACGAGGTGATACGCGCCGCGGAAAACATGGTCCGTCGCGTCCGCGGCATTCCTCAAATCATCGACGTCATCCCGAGCTGGGAAACCGGCGGCTTGCAGGCCGGGCTGACCATCGACCGCGTTCGCGCCGCGATGCTCGGTGTCACGCCGGTTGCGATCGACAACACGCTCAACGACGCCTTCGGCCAGCGACAGGTCAATCTGTTGTTTTTCCCGACCAATTATTCGCGCGTGATCTTCGAGGTCGAGCCGCACGCGGCAACCGGCCCCGATTCCATCAGCCAGATCTACGTGCCGAGCGCCAGCGGCAAGGCGGTGCCGCTGACGGCCCTGACCCGGCCGCAGCGCGCGCACGCCGCGATGTGGGTCCGTCACAGCGCCCAGTTTCCGGCCGCGACGATTTCCTTCGACATCAAGCCCGGCACGTCGATCGGCGATGCCATCGCCTCGATCCGCAAGGAAGAGCTTGCTGCCAAGCTGCCCGACGACGTCAAGGCTGAATTCCGCGGCGAGGCCAAGGAGGCCGACAAGTCGATCGTCAAGCAGGCGGCGCTGTTTGCGGCGGCGCTGATCACGATCTACCTTGCGCTCGGCATGCTTTACGAGAGTTACGTCCACCCGCTGACCATCCTCTCGACCTTGCCGCCGACTGCCTTCGGCGCGCTGGTCGCGCTGTGGGCGACCGGAACGCAGTTCACGCTGGTGACCACCATCGCCTGCATCCTGCTGGTCGGCATGGTGATGAAGAACGCCATCATGATGGTCGACTATGCGCTCGATGCCGAACGGAATCGCGGCCTTGCGGCGCGCGAGGCCATCCTGCTCGCGGCACGGCTGCGGGCGCGCCCCATCACCATGACGATGCTGGCGGCTTTCCTGAGCGCCGTGCCGATCGCCTTCGGCACCGGCCCCGGCTTCGAGATCCGCCAGCCGCTCGGTATCACCATCATGGGGGGCCTGGTCGTCGCCCAGCTGTTCACGCTGTACTCGACGCCGGCGATGTACCTGATCCTGGACGGGTTACGCCGGCGGAAGAAGGTCGCGGGCGGGCAGGCGCTCGCAGCCGGCGGATCATCGGCCGCGCCGCTTCCGGATCTCAACGTCTAAAGGCGGCCGCAAGCCTCGCGCAATCTCCCGCTGCTGAAGTCTGGTCATCCACTGCCGCCACCGAGGTGGCCACGCGCCACTGATGGGACCGAGCAGCGATGAGCACAGCCGCCGCCTTCTGCGAAGCGGGCCTTCAGCATTTCCGTGAGGGACGGCATCTCGACGCGCGAACCTGCTACCAGCAGGCCCTCACCATCGATGCGCAGCACACCGACGCCCAGCATCTCATGGGGCTGCTGCATCTCGAGGCCCGGCAATACAACGACGCCCTGGAGTGGATCGTTCGCGCGATCCGGCGCGCACCCAAGCCCGAATACCTCGCGAGCTTCGCAACCGTGCTGCAGCGGCATGGACGCTGCGATGAAGCGCTCAACGTGCTCGACAAGGCGATCCAGCTTCGGCGCGATGGCGCAGGCCTATGGTGCCAGCGCGGCGACATCCTGATTCAGCTCGCGCGGCTCGATCAAGCCCTGACGAGCTATCAGCACGCGCTCGAGCTCGATCCGCAGCATCATGATGCGCTCTTCAAAAGCGGGATTCTGCTTCACAAGCTAGGGCGCAACGAGGAGGCTCTTGCGCGCCTCGATGAGAGCGACAGGCTGTTCCCGGACCATGCCCCGACGCTGCGGACGCGCGCATGGGTGCTCTACGGCCTCAAGCAATTTGAGGAGTCCGCGAGCGAAGGCGCGCGGGCGCACCAGCTCGACCCCGGCAATGCCGACATCTGCAACAATCTCGGTCTTGCCCTCAGGCGGCTTTGCCGGAACGATGAGGCGCTTGCCTGGTTTGAAAAGGCCATCGCGCTTGCGCCGCGCTTTGCCGATGCCTTCGACAACAAGCTCGTCGCGCTGTTCCACCTTCACCGCTTCGACGAGCTGTTCGCGCTGTCGGGCCGCATGATGTCGCTCGGGCTGAGCAATGAGGTGACCGCTTGGAATGTGTCCCTGGCCCATCTCCTGACCGGCAATTTCGAAGCCGGCTGGCTCGGGCACCAGACCCGGTCGAAACTGCCTTCGTCAAGATATCCGCGGTTTCCGCAACCGACGTGGCTTGGTGACGAGAGCCTTGAAGGCAAGACGATCCTGATTGCTGCGGACGAGGGCCTGGGCGACACCATTCACTTCGCCCGCTACATCCCCCTGCTTGCCGCGCGCGGCGCACGCGTTCTCCTGGCCGTCCAGGACCCGCTGCATCGGCTGATGTCTGATCTCGGCGGTGCCTCTCTCTGCGTGCCGATGTCGGCGATGGGCACGCTGCCTGATTTCGATCTGCACTGCCCGATCTCCAGCCTTCCGCTCGCTTTCAAGACCCGTCTCGACACGATCCCGTCGGGACCGTATCTACCCTCTCCTCCGGCGAGCCGCGTTCAGGCCTGGGACTGCAGTCTTGGTCCTCGCACGAGGCTGCGGGTCGGCCTGGTCTGGTCCGGCGATCCCTCGCACGTGAACGACGAGACGCGCTCGATTCCGCTGCGGACGCTGTCGCGCATCCTCGACGTCGACGCCAGCTTTATCAGCCTGCAAAAGGCGCCGCGCCCGAGCGATGCGACGGTGCTGCGGGAGAGAAGCGACATCATCGACCTGACCGCCGACCTCGCCGACTTCACCGAGACCGCCGCCTTGATCGCTTGCCTTGATCTCGTGATCACCGTCGACACCAGCGTCGCCCATCTCGCCGGCGCCCTTGGCTGTCCGACCTGGATCCTGCTGCCATGGACGCCCGACTACCGCTGGCTGCTCGATCGCACGGACAGTCCCTGGTATCCGAGCGTGCGGCTGTTCCGCCAGACCGAGACGCGTGACTATGAGAGCGTGCTTGATCGCGTCAGGGACGACTTGCTGGCACTGACGGACGCATTCGGAGCTTGAAGCCGGCATCGGCGATGCATCGCCTGTCGCCGGCAAATGCCTGCAATTCCCTGCGCCTGCTCCGACGGACATACAGAATTCGTTAACGCGGCAGCCCTAGCCTTTAAGCACTCTTTTAAGCTCTTGGGCAAAATCGCGACATGCTGCCGGACCGTCGATGACAGAAGACCATGCGACCTTGCCGGACGAGGTTCGCGTACGACTCTATGATCAGGCCCTGAATGCCGCGCGCATCGGCGCGTGGGAATGCATGCTCGAGACCGAGCGGCTGAGCTGGACCCAGGGCGTCTACGACATCTTCGGCTATCCCGAGAGCAACCCGCTGCGGCGCACTGACATCGTTGACCTCTACATCGATGAATCCAGGCGCCATATGGAGCTCGCGCGTGCCGAGGTGATCCGGAGCGGCTCGCCTGTCACGCTCGATGCCGAGATCAGGACCTGGCGCGGCGAAAGGCGCTGGATGCGCCTGTCGATCAACGCGGTGCGCGAGGGCGGACGGCCGGTGCGAATCTTCGGCTGCAAGCAGGACGTCACCTCCGACCGGCTGGCGATCGAGAGCCTGCGGCAGCAAGCCGAAACCGATCCGCTGACCGGACTCGCCAATCGCTCGATCTTTCAGGCCCGCTACCGCGAAATCATCAACGACAGCCTGAATCACGGATTCGTCTCGGCGCTGGTGCTGATCGACCTCGACGGCTTTAAGCAGCTCAACGACACATTCGGCCATCTGGCCGGAGACGCCTGCCTGTGCGAGGTCGCGCAGCGTTTGCGGCGGGCCTTCTACAATGCCGGGCTGGTCGGTCGGCTCGGTGGCGACGAATTCGCGATCATCCTGTCCGCGCCGACCGACCCTGCGCGGATCGCGCGCGTGCTGCAGCAGACTGTCAAGATGCTGAGCCGCCCGCTGTTCTGGAACGGCCTTCGCCTCGAAGTCGGCGCCTCGATCGGAGCCGCCCTGATCGGCCGCCCGCACCGCCGTCCGATCGCCGAACTGTTCGCGGAAGCCGACATCGCGCTCTATGACGCCAAGGCCGCCGGCCGTAATCGCGTCCATCTGATCGGGGACGAGAAGCGGAGCCTGGCGGCTTAGCGCAGGTCGAAATGGCGCGGCCTCACCCGCGCTCCGGCGCATAGCCGAGCGGCAGCACCGTCGTCGCCTTGATCTCTTCCATGACGAATGACGACGACACGTCCGCGAGCGTGATCCTCCCGATCAGACGCTTGTAGAGCTCGTCATAGGCGGCGACATCAGGGATGACGGCCTGCAGCAGATAGTCGACATCGCCAGTCATGCGGTAGACGCCGATGATCTCCGGAATGTCGCGCACAGCGTTCGAGAACTGGTTGAGCCATGTCGCACTGTGCTCGGTGGCGCGCAGCGTGATGAAGGCGGTCAGGCCGACATTGATGCGGCTTGCATCGAGCAGCGTCACCCGGCCCTTGATGATGCCGTCATCCTCAAGCCGCTTGATGCGGCGCCAGCAGGCGTTGCGGGACAGCCCCGCCCGTTCGCTGAGCTCGTCCAGCGACAGCGCAGCGTCATGCTGGATCAGGTTGAGGAGCTTGCGATCCGTTTCGTCCATTATCCCGTAAATACAAGAAAATATCGTCCAAATTCAACATATTTTGCTCATGCCGTGTGATATTTGGGACATCTTCTTGGCCCGAGTCCTCTAAAAATTGCAGGCGAAGCGCCACTGCCGCTTGACCGCCGCCTGACTGCCCCTTGGAGCCTCGCATGCAAACCACCCTGCACCGGCTGTTCCTGTCCCATCCGGAGAGCGTCGACGAATCCTATGGCGAGCATTTCCTGTTCGCACTCGGCTTCGCGGCGCGCCTGTTCGGCGCGGCATTGGCGGCCCTGGTGCATGCGATCATCCCCTGCCTGTTCGAGACCACTGCAAGCCGCATGATCCGGCAGATGCACGAGCGCATCGCGCGCCGCGGCCACACGCTGCAGGCGGCTGAGTAGCCAGCGTCGCGATCGAGAGCCAGGGAACCAACATGTGCCGATGGTTGGCCTATCTGGGCGCGCCTGTTTTCCTCGAGGACTTCATCGCAAAACCCTGCCAGAGCCTGATCGCGCAAAGCCGGCATTGCCGTGAGGCCAAGTCCGAGGTCAACGCGGACGGTTTCGGGATCGGCTGGTACGGCGAACGCGAGCGGCCCGGCCTGTTTCGCGACGTGCGGCCCGCCTGGAGCGACGAGAACCTGCTCTCGATCGCGCACCAGATTCGCTCCTCGCTGTTTCTGGCGCATGTGCGCGCAGCGACCGGCACCGCGACCATCCGCACCAACTGCCATCCCTTCGCATCGGATCGTTTCCTGTTCATGCACAATGGCCAGATCGGCGGCTGGCAACGCGTGCGCCGTGCGCTGGAAGCGCACATCCCTGATAACCACTACGCCAGTCGCAACGGCACCACGGACAGCGAAGTGATCTTCCTTCTGCTGCTGGCGTTTGGGTTCGCGTCCGATGCCGAGGGTGCGTTCGCTCGCGTCATCGACCTGATCGAGCAGCACATGGCTGCGAGCGCGGTCAATGAGCCGTTCCGGTTGACAGCCGCGATGTCCGACGGCGAACGGCTCTATGCGATCCGCTACGCGAGCGATTTGCGCCCGCCGACGCTCTATCTCAACACGCGCGGGTCCGGACGCGATGCGCTGATCGTGTCCGAGCCGATCGACGATGCCAACACCGGCTGGGACTCTGTTCCGCCGCAGAGCTTCGTGCGCATCGATCGCGCCGGCATCGCCGTGAGCCCGTTTCGCCGATCGTGACCTGTATTTGGTCTGGAGCGTGAATTGCGAAAATGGCGCGCCCGGAACGATTCGAACGTCCGACCCTCAGATTCGTAGTCTGATGCTCTATCCAGCTGAGCTACGGGCGCGTTTTTCGCAGGAAGTGCGAGCCTAGGCCCGCACGCAGCCTCCGGACAGCGCCGGAAGGGGTGCGAAAGAGCGCTCTGACTAACCGCTCTTGCCGGCGTTGGCAAGGTCCGGGATGAGGAGATTTTGGCGTATTTTCACACATCTGGCCGTCATTCCGGGATGACCCGAAGGGTCAGGCCCGGAATCCATAACCCCGGCTCGTGGATATGGATTCCGGGCTCGCGACTTCGTCGCGCCCCGGAATGACGAGGAGATAGCTGGGAATGACGAGAGATTGTCGGCCGCTGGCCTATCAGGCCCGCTGCCGCTCGTTGCGGATGGAGAGCAGTTCCACGGGCCGGTCGGGGATGACGATCCGGAAGGTGGCGCCGATGGTGCCTTCGACCAGGTGGATATCGCCGCCATGGGCGCGAACCAGCTCGGCGGCGATGGCAAGGCCAAGGCCGCTGCCGCCGGGGCGACCGGAGGTCTGGAACGCCTCGAACAGGTGCTCCCGGGTCTTCTGGGGCACGCCGGGGCCTGTGTCGGACACCTCCAGGATCGCGACGGCGCCCTCGCGTTTGCCCGTGATCCGGATCTGCTGCGGGCCGCCGTCGCCGGAGGCGTGGCTCTCCAAAGCCTGCGCGGCGTTGCGCACGAGGTTGAGCAGCACGCGGAACAGCTGGTCGGGATCGGCATCGATCGAGAGCCCGCGCTCGATCGCGGCAACCCAGGCGATCGAGGCGTCGTTGGCAAGGCCCGCGGTCTCGCGCACCTCGAGCACGACAGGCTCGATCATCATCATGCGGCGGTCGGGCGCGGCCTCCTGGGCGCGGCCGTAGGACAGCGTCGACTGGCAGAAGGCGATGGCGCGCTCGAGCGAGCGCACCAGCTTTGGCGCGAAGCGCTGCACCCGCGGATCCGGCACGCTGGCGAGCTGGTCCGACAGCAGCTGCGCCGAGGCCAGCAGATTGCGCAGATCGTGGTTGATCTTGGAGACGGCGAGGCCGAGCGCGGCGAGCCGGCTCTTCTGATGCAGCATCGACATCAGGTCGCGCTGCATGTCCGACAATTCACGCTCGGCGACGCCGATCTCGTCGCTGCGCTGGCTCGGCACGATGATCCGCGCCGAGCTTTCAGGGTTTTCGTGGAAACCGACCAGGCTCGCGGTCAGCCGCCGCATCGGCCGCACGAAGAGATAATGCAGGGCGAGATAGACCAGACCCGCAGTCAGGACGCCGATGATCAGCGCGACCACCACGACGTTGCGGGAGAAGCGGTACATCGACTGCCGCAGCGGCTGCTCGTCGGTGACGATCTCGACAAACTGGGCGTTGCCGACACCGGGGCCGACGATGCGGATCGGCTGGTTGCCGGTCTCCAGCATCATCTGGAACGAGCCGGTGATGGCCTCCCACACGGTCATGTCGCGCAAATCGACGTCATGCTCGATCGCCGACGGCAGATTGTCGCTGGCGAGCAGCCGGCGCTGCTGGCCCATCTTGATCGCGACGGCGCGCGCATTGATGCTTTTGAGGATTTCCCGCGACAGCGAATCCGGCACCATGCCGAGCGGCGCCGCATCGAGAACCAGCGCCGCAGTGTTGGCGGCGGCAACGCGGTCGTTGAGGCGGTTGACCCAGAAGTTGGCGATCGCGGGCACATAAAGCAGCACGGCCGCGATCATCACCAGGGGAACGGTCAGCAGCAGCAGCTTGCCTGATAGCCCAAGCCCGCCCGGGCCACGGGACCGCGTCACCGGCGAACCCGGCTGGTCCCCTGGCCGATCCAGATCCTGGTCCGGACCTTGGTCCAGACCTTGGGTCGGCTGCTGAAGGTCCGTCGCTGCCACGAAATTCGCCCCTGCTGGCCTTCCAAGAGAGCTTTGCTTGAAGAGAGGATGCGACCGCCCCTGGGGGTGGTCAAATTACAGATCGCTAATCTGCCGAGGTGGGATGTAGGCGCTGATATCGCTATTCGCCACCTCAAGGGTTAAAAACCCCAAGGAAACAGCGATATTCACCGGAACTGTGCGGTCCTGCGGCGTTGACGAAAACAAGTCGCTCGCTTATAAGCCGCGCAAATTGTCCGCGATGACCCGGTGCGACACCGGGAGCGGCTCTTCTGGGGCCGGAAACGGCCCGTTTTGAGCCGCATCTTCCGGACTTTATCATCAATTCTACAGGCAAATTGCCCGGTCAGCGGAGAAAAACCCGTGAAGCGGACTTATCAACCCAGCAAACTGGTGCGCAAGCGCCGTCACGGTTTCCGTGCTCGTCTCGCCACCGCCGGCGGTCGCAAGGTTCTCGCCGCCCGCCGCGCCCGCGGCCGCAAGCGTCTGAGCGCCTGAGGCGGCCCCCCCTTTTCCGGGATTTCATTATGGATCGGCTGAGGCAGCGAGCGGATTTCCTCGCCGTTGCCAATGGCGCGCGGGTGAATAGTCCCGCGTTTGTCCTGCAAAGCCGTCGTCGCGACGACCTTGGCCCTGTCAGGATCGGCTTCACCGTCACCAAAAAGAACGGCAACGCCCCCGAGCGCAATCGCATCCGGCGCCGGCTTCGCGAACTCGTGAAGCGGCTCGATCCGGTATCGATGCAACCCCATCATGATTATGTGCTGGTCGGCCGCAGGGACGCGCTCTCGCGCGACTTCACGACCATGCTCGACGATCTGCGCATAGCGTTCACGAAGCCCGCGCGGCATATGGCCATGGGACAGACCGGGGGACGCGGGCCAAATCCAAGGCCCGCGCCCGCCGCCAGCCGCAAACCGGATTGATGACGAGACCCAGTGATGACTGACAATCGCAATACCATCCTCGCCGTCATTCTGTCCGGCCTGGTGCTGATCGCCTGGCAGTACTTCTACAACGTGCCGGCGATGGAAAAGCAGCGGGCCCAGCAGCAGGCGCAAGCCGAGCTGCAGAAGGCCAATCCGCAGCCGACGGCCTCCGCAACGCCGGGCGCCACGCCGCAGGCGGGCAGCACGACACCGACCACCGCGCCGGGCGCGAACCAGCAGGCCCAGCCGACCGTCAGCCGCGACACCGCCATTGCAGCCTCACCGCGCGTGAAGATCGACACCCCGCGCCTCGCCGGCAGCATCTCGCTGAAGGGCGGCCGCATCGACGACCTCGCGCTGCTGCAGTTCCGCGAGACGGTCGACCCGAAATCGCCGCCGATCATCCTCTATTCGCCCTCCGGCACCGCAGAGCCCTACTACGCCGAATTCGGCTGGGTGGCGGCGACGGGCGTGACGTCGAAGATGCCTGATGCCCAGACCGTCTGGCAGCAGGACGGCAGCGGCAGCCTGACGCCGGCAACGCCTGTCGTCCTGAAGTGGGATAATGGCGAAGGCCTCACCTTCCGCCGCACCATCTCGGTCGACGACCACTATCTCTTCACCATCAAGGACGACGTGAGCAATGTCGGCAATGCGCCTGTCACGCTCTATCCGTTCGCGCTGATCTCGCGCCATGGCACGCCGCAGGTCTCCGGCTATTACATCCTGCATGAAGGCCTGATCGGCTATCTCGATGGCTTGCAGGAATATGCCTACAAGAAAATCGACGAAGCCAAGTCGGTCAGCTTCAAGGCCACCAATGGCTGGCTTGGCATGACCGACAAGTACTGGGCCTCGGCGCTGCTGCCCGACACCAGTGCGCAGCTTCAGGCGCGGTTCTCCTCGAACCTCAACGGCAACGTCCACACCTACCAGACCGACTATCTGCTCGACCCCGTTACCGTCGCGATCGGCGGCACCGCGACCGCGAATGCGCGGCTGTTCGCGGGCGCCAAGGAAGCCGGCGTGGTCGGCATCAACTTTCCGCTCGTCGGCCTCGGCGGCTACAACAAGGAGCTGGGCCTCAACAAGTTCGATCTGTTGATCGACTGGGGCTGGTTCTACTTCATCACCAAGCCGATGTTCCTCGGCCTCGACTTCTTCTACCGCTTCTTCGGCAATTTCGGCATCTCGATCCTGCTCGTCACCGTGATCGTGAAGCTGTTGTTCTTCCCGCTGGCGAACAAGTCCTACGCCTCGATGGCGAAGATGAAGTCGATCCAGCCGCAGCTTCAGGCGCTGAAGGAGCGCTACCCCGATGACAAGGTGAAGCAGCAACAGGAGATGATGGAGATCTACCGCAAGGAGAAGATCAATCCGGTCGCCGGCTGTCTTCCCGTGGTGATCCAGATCCCGGTGTTCTTCTCGCTCTACAAGGTGCTGTTCGTCACCATCGAGATGCGGCACGCGCCGTTCATCGGCTGGATCAAGGACCTCTCGGCGCCGGATCCGACCAATCTGTTCACCCTGTTCGGCCTGATCCCGTTCGATCCGACCACGCTCCCGCTGTTCGGCCATTATCTGGCGCTCGGCATCTGGCCGATCATCATGGGCATCACGATGTGGTTCCAGATGAAGCTGAACCCGACGCCGCCGGATCCGACGCAGCAGATCATCTTCAACTGGATGCCGCTGATCTTCACCTTCATGCTGGCGGGCTTCCCGGCGGGTCTCGTGATCTACTGGGCCTGGAACAACACGCTCTCGGTGGCCCAGCAGAGCTTCATCATGCGCCGCAACGGCGTGAAGGTGGAACTGCTCGACAACATCAGAAACGTGTTCAAAAAAAAAGTGACGACTGAGGCGACGTAGGCCTCTCACTCCGTCATTCCGGGGCGATGCGCAGCATCGAACTACGGGGCGCAATTGCGCCCCTGAGAATCTCGAGATTCCGGGTTCGGCTCTTCGAGCCGACCCGGAATAACAGCAAGCAAAGAGCTTCGCATGACCGACGACAAAGATGCGAAGCTGATCGAAGCCGGGCGAAAGCTGTTCGCGCGCGACTGGCAGTTCATCTGGGCGTCGCCCTCGATCCAGACGCTGCCGCCGATGGCAGGGCTGGAGATCGCTTTTGCCGGCCGCTCCAATGTCGGCAAGTCGAGCCTGATCAACGCGCTCACGGGCCGCAACGCGCTGGCGCGCACCTCGCATACGCCGGGCCGCACCCAGGAGCTGATCTTCTTCGAAGTCCCCGGGAAGACCGACCTGCGCCTCGTCGACATGCCCGGCTATGGCTACGCCAAGGCGCCCAAATCGCAGGTCGCGTCCTGGACCGAGCTGATCCACACATTCCTGCTGGGCCGCGCCTCGCTCGCGCGCGTCTATGTGCTGATCGACGCGCGGCACGGCTTGAAGGACGTCGATCTCGAAGTCCTCAAGACGCTCGACCGCTCCGCCGTCAGCTACCAGGTCGTCCTGACCAAGGCTGATCAGGTGAAGGCCTCCGCGCTGCAATCCTGCATCGCCGAAACCGAAGCCGCATTGGCAAAGCATCCGGCTGCATTCCCGAACGTGATCGCGACCTCCTCGCGCTCATCGACCGGCATGGCCGAATTGCGCGCCGCCATGGCGAAACTGCTGGAAGAGCGGACCAAGTGATGTCTCGCCTGCTGATCGCCCTGGCCGGCCTGATGGGCGCCGCCGGCGTCGCGCTGGCCGCCGCCTCCGCTCACGGCACGGATGCCAGCCGGCTTGCCTCCGCCAGCGCCATGCTGCTGTTTCATGCAACTGCCATATTGGCGGTGGTCGCCTTGCTTGCGCGCGGCCTTCTGCATGGCGGAATTGGCCTGATCGCCGCGTTCGGCTTCGTGATCGGCGCCGTGCTGTTCGCGGGCGACCTCACCTTGCGCCAATATGCCGGGCATGCGCTGTTTCCGATGGCAGCACCCTCTGGCGGAACGCTGATGATTTTGAGCTGGCTGGCGGTGACGCTGGGGGCCGTGGTGAGGAGGTGACGCTTTCTTCCTTCTCCCCTTGTGGGAGAAGGTGGCGCGAAGCGCCGGATGAGGGGTTTGCTTCCGCAAGCGCTACAGCACGACCTTTGCGCGCGGAGAGAACCCCTCACCCGGCTCGCCGCTACGCGGCGAGCCACCCTCTCCCACAAGGGGAGAGGGTAAGAAACCACACTTTGCGCCTCGCCCGCCAATCAGATAGAACGCTGGCCGCGTTAGTCCCGCCAGCGAGATCCGCCTCATGACCGAAATCTCCCCGCTCGACCAGGCCCGCATCCTGTCCGAAGCGCTGCCGCACATGCAGCAGTACGACGAAGAAACCATCGTCATCAAATACGGCGGCCACGCCATGGGCGACGAGGAGACCGCGAAGAATTTTGCCCGCGACATCGTGCTGCTCGAGCAGACCGCGATCAATCCGGTGGTGGTGCATGGCGGCGGACCGCAGATCGCGACCATGCTCAAGCGCCTCGGCATCGTCTCGGAATTCGCAGCTGGCCTGCGCATTACCGATGCTGCGACCATCGAGATCGTCGAGATGGTGCTGGCCGGCTCCGTCAACAAGCAGATCGTCGGCTACATCAACGAAGCCGGCGGCAAGGCCGTGGGCCTGTCCGGCAAGGACGCCAACATGGTGAAGGCGACCAAGACGACGCGCACCATCATCGATCCGGACTCGCATATCGAGAAGGCCGTCGATCTCGGCTTCGTCGGCGATCCTGAAAAGGTCGACCTGACACTGCTCAACCAGCTGATCGGCTACGAGCTGATCCCGGTGCTGGCGCCGCTCGCGACGTCCAAGGAAGGTCAGACGCTGAACGTCAACGCCGACACATTTGCGGGCGCTGTCGCCGGCGCACTGAAGGCCAAGCGCCTGTTGCTGCTCACCGACGTGCCCGGCGTGCTCGACAAATCGAAGAAGCTGATCCCGCAGCTGTCGGTGAAAGACGCGCGCAAGCTGATCGCCGACGGCACCATTTCCGGCGGCATGATCCCGAAGGTCGAGACCTGCATCTACGCGCTCGAGCAGGGCGTCGAGGGCGTCGTCATCATCGACGGCAAGATGCAGCACGCCGTGCTGCTCGAGCTCTTCACCAACACCGGCACGGGGACGCTGATCCACAAGTGATCGACGAGACGACGAGAGCGGCGGTGATGGCCGGGCCAGGAGCGCGGCGGCATCGCCGCTCGGCCTTCACGCGCTTCCTGATGACGCTGCCGGCGGCGGCCGTGTCGTTCTTCTTCTCCTCCGCGCCGGCTTTCGCCGATCTGAAGATCTGCAACCGCATGTCCTATGTCGTGGAGGCCGCGATCGGCATCGATGACAAGGCCGCGACCGCGACGCGCGGCTGGTTCAGGATCGATCCCGCCACCTGCCGCGTGGTGGTGCAGGGCACGCTCACCGCCGACCGCATCCTGCTCAACGCCCGCGCGCTCGGCGTTTACGGCGCCTCGCCGATCCCGCAGAACGGCAACGACATGCTCTGCGTGGCGCAGGACAATTTCGTCATCGCCGCCGCGCGGCAGTGCCGCGCCGGCCAGACCCAGGCGGCCTTCACGCAGGTGACGCCGACGCAGGGCGACGACGGCAATCTCGTCGCCTATCTCGCCGAGGATTCCGAATATGACGACGAGCAGGCGCGGCTTGCCGGCATCCAGCGCCTCCTGGTGATCGCAGGCTACGACATCGGCGCGATCGACGGCGTCGACGGGCCGAAGACGCAAGCCGCACTCGCGGCGTTCCTGAAGAGCCGCGGGCTGTCGTCAGACGTGGTCTCCTCACCAAACTTCTTCAAGACCATGGTCGATGCGGCGCAGACGCCGTCCACCAGCGGGCTGACCTGGTGCAACGACACGCCGCACAGGGTGATGGCGGCGGTCGCGACCGACGACGGCAAGTCCGTGACCAGCCGCGGCTGGTACCGCATCGATCCCAAGACCTGCCTGCACCCTGATGTGGCCGGCCAGCCCAAGCAGATCTTCAGCTTCGCGGAAGCCGTCGATAGCGATAACCGCGCCATCAAGCTGAAGGACAAGCCGCTGAACTGGGGCGGCGACAAGCAGCTCTGCACCCGCGAGACCAAGTTCGAGACCGTCGAGCAGACCGATTGCGGCGCGCGCGGATTCGCCGTGACCGGTTTTGGCGCGGTGGATATGAGCAGCGGCGGCAGGACGCTGCGGTTTGCGGTGCCGTGATGGTGGCAGCTCTTGCTCCGCCGTCGTCCCGGCCTAGTGCGCAATTGCGCACGGGGGGCCGGGACCCATTACCCCAGGATCGGGTTTGGCGAAGAACGATAGCCAGAGTGCCCCATTGATGGGCCGCGGAGTATGGGTCCTGGCCTTCGCCAGGACGACGAGTTGAGAGAATCGTGATGACCCAACCCCGCGCCTTCGGCCACGTCGACACCTGGGTGTTCGACCTCGACAACACGCTGTATCCGCACCACGTCAATCTGTGGCAGCAGGTCGACGCTCGAATCGGCGAGTTCGTGTGCAACTGGTTGAACGTCGGCCCGGCGGAAGCGCGCAACATCCAGAAGGATTACTACCGCCGCTTCGGCACCACCATGCGCGGCATGATGACCCTGCACGGCGTGCGCGCAGACGATTATCTCGCTTACGTCCACAAGATCGACCATTCGCCGCTGGAGCCGAATCCGGCACTTGGCGCGGCGATCGCAAAATTGCCCGGGCGCAAGCTGATCCTCACCAACGGCTCGGTCGACCATGTCGATGCGGTGCTGGCGCGGCTCGGCCTTGCCACGCATTTCGACGGCGTGTTCGACATCATCGCCGCCGAATTCGAGCCCAAGCCGGCGGCGCAGACCTACCAGAAATTCCTCGATCTGCATGCGGTCGATCCGGCCAAATCAGCCATGTTCGAGGACCTCGCCCGCAACCTCACCGTCCCGCATCAGCTCGGCATGACCACGGTGCTGGTGGTGCCTGACGGCACCAAGGACGTGGTCCGCGAAGACTGGGAGCTGGAGGGGCGCGATGCAGCCCATGTCGACCACGTCACGGACGACCTGGCGGGGTTTTTGGCCGGGCTTTCTCGGTAGGCCGTAGCCCGGGATGGCAGCGGAGTATGCCTTGACTCCGCCCCCCCAAATCCCGAAAAAGCGCCCCAATCCATCAAAATGCCCGTTCCGAAGAGGAAGCCTCCGATGTCCCTGTCCGCCCTGGAATCCACCATCAACAGCGCCTTCGAGGCCCGTGACGGCATCTCGACCTCGACCAAGGGCGAGGTCCGCGAGGCCGTGAACCAGGCCCTGGAGACCCTGGACAAGGGCGAGGCGCGCGTTGCCGAGCGCGGCGCTGATGGCAAGTGGAAGGTCAACCAGTGGCTGAAGAAGGCCGTGCTGCTCTCCTTCCGCCTCAACGACATGGACGTCATTCCCGGCGGCCCGGGCCAGGCGAACTGGTGGGACAAGGTGCCCTCGAAGTTCGAAGGCTGGGGTCCGAACCGTTTTCGCGATGCCGGTTTTCGCGCAGTGCCGGGCGCGGTGGTGCGCCGCTCGGCCTTCATCGCCAAGAACGTCGTGCTGATGCCGTCCTTCGTCAATCTTGGTGCCTACGTCGATGAGAGCACCATGGTCGACACCTGGGCGACCGTCGGTTCCTGCGCGCAGATCGGCAAGCGCGTGCACATCTCCGGCGGCGCCGGCATCGGCGGCGTGCTCGAGCCACTGCAGGCCGAGCCCGTGATCATCGAGGACGATTGCTTCATCGGCGCGCGCTCCGAGGTCGCCGAAGGCGTGATCGTGCGCAAGGGCGCGGTGCTGTCGATGGGCGTGTTCCTGGGCGCGTCCACCAAGATCGTCGATCGCGAAACCGGCGAGGTCTTCATGGGCGAGGTCCCCGAGTATTCGGTGGTGGTGCCCGGCGCGCTGCCCGGCAAGCCGATGAAGAACGGCCACATCGGCCCGAGCACGGCCTGCGCCGTGATCGTCAAGCGCGTCGACGAGCGCACCCGGTCGAAGACCAGCATCAACGAGCTGCTGCGGGATTGAGTTCGGTCTGCAAAGATGTAATCCGTCACCCCTGAGGTGGCCGCCTCTTCGGCGGCCCTCGAAGGGCGACGGCCCGGCTAGTTGCCGCACCTCGACCCCTCACCCTTCGAGGCTCCCGGCGCGATGCTTTGCATCGCGCCACTCGCACCTCAGGATGACGGATCGGGCATCCTAATCGAACCCACCCTCCCTCCATCGCGACCAATTCCCGGGTGCCCCTCGCGCCCGGAGCCTTTGGCATGGACTGGACCTGGTACCTCTTCCGCTTCGACGGCCGCATCAACCGCGCCCTGTTGTGGCAGGCGCTGCTGATCGTCGCGCTGCTGGCGGGCTTGCTGGAGGTCATCGGCCAGGTCGTGCGGGCCGTCGAAGGCGGCACATCGCTCGCCCTCAAGCTCGGCTTCGAAATCGACCTTGATTTCGCCCTCGACGACGTCTTCAGGGCTATCGATCCCCGAACTTATCGTACGCTGGCCTCAAGCGATCGTGCGACCCTGATCATCAAGACGCTGGGCACGGCGCTGTTCTTCTGGATCTTCCTCGCGACCGCCATCAAGCGGCTGCACGATCGTGGCAGGAGCGGCTGGTGGATCGTTGCCTTCGTCTTCGTCCCCAGACTGCTTTTTCACTTCGCGGATTCGCTTCCTACCTCCATCTGGTTCGTTCCGTTCGACTGGACGATCTATGCGCTGTGGCTGTGGGGCCTTGTCGAATTGTTCATTGTGCCCGGCACTTCGGGCGACAACCGATTTGGTCCCGATCCGCTTGCCAAGGCCGAAGAGAGCCTTGCCGCGCCCCCTGCAAAAATCTGGGACCAGAGCCACGAGATCGAATTTGTCCCGCCGAGCGCTAGCCCACCCGGCGGCATGCATGTTAAGCGGGGCTCATGACCGATGCTCTCTCCATTGCCCGCGACCTGATCCGCTGCCCGTCAGTCACTCCTGAAGATGCCGGTGCGCTTGGGGTTCTTGAAAACGTTTTGAACGCCGCAGGTTTCACCTGCCACCGCGTCACCTTCAGCGACCCCGGTACCGCCGACGTCGACAATCTCTATGCGCGGATCGGCACCGAAGGGCCGCACATCACCTTTGCCGGCCACACCGACGTGGTGCCGCCCGGCGACGAAAGCGCCTGGAGCGTCGGCGCGTTCTCCGGCGAGGTGAAGGACGGCTTCCTGCACGGCCGCGGCGCCGTCGACATGAAGGGCGGCATCGCCTGCTCGGTCGCAGCTGTGCTGGAGCATCTCGCCGCGAACGACGGCAAGCCGCGTACCGATGGAAAGGGTTCGATCTCGTTCCTGATCACCGGCGATGAGGAAGACGTCTCGATCAATGGCACCATCAAGCTGCTCAAATGGGCCGCCGAGCGCGGCGAAAAATTCGATCATTGCGTGCTCGGCGAGCCCTCCAATGTCGAGACGCTCGGCGACACCATCAAGGTCGGCCGCCGCGGCTCGCAGTCGGGGACGCTCGTCGTCGACGGCGTGCAAGGCCACGTCGCTTACCCGCACCGCGCCTCCAATCCGGTGCCGGATATTTCGCGATTGATCGTGGCGATCTCCGACGAGCCGCTCGACCACGGCAGCGCGCAGTTCCAGGCCTCCAATCTCGAATTCACCTCGGTCGACGTCGGCAACAAGGCCTACAACGTCATCCCCGGCGAGGCCCGCGCAAAATTCAACATCCGCTACAACGACAATCACACGCAGGCATCCCTGCGCGAGCTGGTCGAGACGCGGCTGACAAAAGCCTGCGGCAACCGCATCAAGGCCCGCATCGTCTGGGAGCCGTCAAACTCCAACGTGTTCGTGACCAAGCCCGGCCCGTTCACCGATCTCGCAGTCTCTGCGATCGAGGAAATCACGGGCTGCAAGCCGGAGCTGTCGACCTCAGGCGGCACCTCGGATGCGCGCTTCATCTCCAGCTATTGCCCGGTGATCGAGTTCGGCCTGGTCGGCCAGACCATGCACCAGGTCAACGAGCGCGTGCCGGTGACGGATCTGGAGAAGCTGACGAAGGTCTATCGCGGGATCCTGACGCGGTATTTTGGATAGCGCTCAACTGAGGCCCGGATCCGCGCAAAAAGCTACCTTGCCAAATGCCGGACGAAAATCCGCACCACATAGCCTTTGAACCGCGGCGCTTCGTCATACAGATCTGACGCGATCCGCTCGATGGTTTCGCGCAAGGACAGGAACTGCGCTTGCCGGGCGCTGCTTTCGGTGCCTTGCATGCCCGCGAGCTCGTCCATCGCAGCGTCGCTGATCTGGCAGTCCACAACGTCACCATCGTTGAGCATGGTGAAGCGGAAGGCCAGACGTTCGCGGTCGTGGCCGATGATCCTGTCGCGCGCGAGCGGCATCCAACTGTCCCGTTCGGCCCCCGAACGGGACAATGCTGAAATTCGTGTAACTTGTCACCCCACAGGTGGCGGGCATCTCACAGCCGGGGTTGCCGGCCGGCTTCAGTACGCGAGAGCTGTTCCAGTGGGCTTGTCCAACGCCGCTGCCAGCGACTTGTACTCATCGCAATCCGTCCCGCAGATCGCCGCGATCCGGCTGAGATGAAACATCGCCTGCTCGCGATTGCCCTGCTCGAGCTGCCATAGACCATAGTACTGCCAGGTCAGCACGTGGTTGGGGTCGATCCTCAGCGCGTGCTCGTACCAGACCTGCGATTGCTTGTAGTCACCGAGCTTGCGGTAGGAATACCCGATCAGGTTCGCGACATTCGCATTGCCGTCGTGGCCGAGTGACTTCAATTGCGCGATTGCGGCGATGTAGTCGTTGCGCTCATAGATGGTGTCGTAGGCCACGCGATAGCCCGCAGCAAAGGCCGGATCATCGATACTGGACTGGTTGTTGGCCTTCTTGCCCTTCTGGGTGGCTTTGGTGCCGGAGCGCGCTGGATAGGTCGGAGCCGGCGTGCTGCTCTGGCTGGGAGCGGGGTGTGCGAAGGGGTCCATGCCGCCTCCGCCGCCACCACCACCACCGCCGCCACCTCCGCCGCCTGCCGCCCAGACAGGTGCATATCCGGCTGCGGCAACGAACGCCGCAAGATAAGCGCCGCGAACGGCAAGCCTGATGATCGGACTGACCATTGTGGTCTCCTGATGTCTGCTCGAACACGCCCCGGACGAGATGATAACCCTGCTTCGGCAGGGATATTCCCGGGACGCACACGCAAGCCATCAGGAGCTCGGCACGACAGGCGTGCTGCCATTGTTCGGGCAGCTCTGGCCTGTTTACTGGAACGCGACTTCGGCAAAGCTACGAAGCTTGCGCGAATGCAGCCGCTCCGATTCCTGCTGCTTGAGCCGTTCCAGTGCCTTCAGGCCGATCTCGAGATGCTGGCCGACCCGGGCTCGGTAGAATTCGCTGGCCATGCCGGCAAGCTTGATCTCGCCGTGCAGCGGCTTGTCGGAGACGCAGAGCAGCGTGCCGTAGGGTACGCGGAAGCGGTAACCGTTGGCAGCGATCGCGGCCGATTCCATGTCGAGCGCGACCGCGCGCGATTGCGACAGGCGGCGAATGACTTCGGGCCCGGAGATCTCCCAGTTGCGGTTGTCGACGCTGGCGACCGTGCCGGTGCGCATCAATCGCTTGAGCTCGAAACCTTCCAGGCCCGTGACGTCCTCAACCGCCTGCTCGAGCGCGACCTGCATCTCGGCGAGCGCCGGGATCGGCACCCACAGCGGCAGCTCGCGATCGAGCACATGGTCCTCGCGCACATAACCATGGGCGAGCACGTAGTCGCCGAGCCGCTGCGTGTTGCGGAGGCCCGCGCAGTGCCCGAGCATGAGCCAGGCATGCGGCCGCAGCACCGCGACGTGATCGGTGACGTTGCGCGCATTGGAGGGACCGGTGCCGATGTTGATCAGCGTGATGCCGCGATAATCAGGCGCGACCAGATGGAAGGCCGGCATGTTCGGCGTGCGCGCGGGGGCTGTTCCTGTCGTGCTTCCGTCGCTGCGCGTGATGACATTGCCGGGCGCAACGAACGAATCGAGCCCGGCCTCGCCGGACTGGAGCCGCTGCTGGCACGCTTGCGCGAAGGCATCAACATAGAACTGGTAGTTCGTGAAAATCACGAAATTCTGGAAATGCTCGGGATCGGTGCCGGTGTAGTGGTAGAGCCGGCGCAGCGAGTAATCGACGCGGGCGGCGCGGAACAGCGAGAGCGGCTCGGGTGCGCCTGCCTGACGCTGGAACGTGCCGTCGGCGATGGAATCGTCCATCGTGGTGAGATCAGGCACGTCGAACGCGTCGCGCAGCGATCGGGTGACCGGCGAGTTCTCGCTGGTGGTGATGGCGGCTTCGATGTTGATGTCGCGGCGATAGGCGAAGTGGATCGGGATCGGCTCATTGGATTCGC
>Ga0209148_1000687_pt1 | contig 28073 bp, 16 predicted proteins | sample AraplaCol_mMF_r2_2_FD_184288 | JGI IMG/M metagenome (GOLD analysis project Ga0209148, IMG submission 184288) | Arabidopsis root microbial communities from North Carolina, USA - plate scrape CL_Col_mMF_r2 (SPAdes) (version 2) | ecosystem: Host-associated > Plants > Roots > Endosphere | place... | reverse complement strand
AAGGCATTGTCCGGCCCGCGCATGATGTGCGGATCGCGCACGCCCTTCTGCTCGGCGATGTCCTTCCCGAGCAGGACGGGCTCGGCCCCGTTGACGTCGGTGAAGCGGTAGCCGTCCGTCGAGGTGGCGAAGTGGATCGAGTGGTCTTCGTCGCGGAAGAACACGAACAGGTAGGCGGCCAGGTCTTGTTCCGTCGGCGGCCGCGCACCGGCCAGCGGGGCGATCGCCGGCACCACTTGCAGCCCGGTCGCGCCGCACGGCGCGCCGGCGGCCAACATGGCGAGGCCGGCGGCGGCGCCGAGGAACAGCCGTTTCATTGACATCTCCACATTGTCTTGCTTGCTCATTCGTTTCATCTTTATCTTGCGGGAGGTTACAGGCTGCCTTCGAAGAACATCGGGGTGTAGCCGATGACGCTGCGCGCGGGGTTGCTGAAGGTCAGCGGTACGGTGACGCTGGCGCCTGCAGCAAGCGAACCCGTCAGCGTGACATAGGGGTAGCCCCCGCTGCTGCCGCTCGCGTTGTCCAGCGTGACGCCACTGGTCAAGCCGCCCAGCTTGAGTTGCAGCGGCGCGCTCAGCGCGGCGCCGCTGGTGTTGGTGACGGTGAGCCCGCCCACGTATTTGCCGGTGGCGCGGTTCAGCGTTGCGCCTTGCTGCGTCATCGTCACGCTGGCGCCCAGGTCGATGGGGCCGATGTTGACGCCGAGCGTGTGCGGCGCTTCCGCGTTGCCGGCCCGGTCCACGCTCCAGTAGGCCACGCTGTGCGTGCCCTTGGCGCTCAGTACCAGCGACGTGCCGCTTTGCTGCGCGCCGCCATCCACCGCGTAATAGGTCGTGGAACCGGCGTTGGCGTCGGCGGCCGTGAACGCCAGCGTCACATCCGAGGCGTACCAGCCGTTCTGCGGCGCGGCCGGACTGGCCGTGACGGTGGTGACCGGCGCCGTCGTGTCGACGCCCTGCACCGTGCCGTGGAAGCGTACTTCGTTCAGGTTGCCGTACCAGGCGGCGGCGTTCCAGATACGGATGTAGCGATACGGCACGCCGCCCGTGACCGCGAACGTTTGCCACTCGGGCGTCGCGGCTGCCGCGGTGGTCAGCGTGGTCCAGCTGGTGTTGTCGTTCGACCCCTGCACCACCGTATATTTCGCACGGGTGTAATACTGGTCCTGGCGGCCCAGCAGCTCGACGCCGGTCAGCGTGGCCTGGTTGCCCGCCTTGAAGTCGAACGTGATGGAGCCACCCGAGCCATTGGTGCCGAGGCGGAAATCCGACCCCGTGCCGACGTTGGCGTCGAACAGGTAACCCGCGATCGTCGCCGTGGATGCCGCCGTCCGGTTGGCGGTGGTATCGATCAGCGTGGTGCTGGTGGTCAGGTTGCGCAATACGTCCGACTCGTCGACCAGGTACAGGACCGTACCGTCGCTCACGGCGGTGAGCGGGTAGCCCGTCTTGCCGGAAGCCGTCGTGTAGTCGACCTCGAATTTCACCTGGCCGGGCGCGGTGCCTTGCGGCAGCGTGGCCGTGGCGACGAAGTTGACGTTGTCCGTCGTCGTGACGGCGGCCGGCACGCCCTGGATGGTGGCGGTGACGTTGCTGATCGCTTCCTTGGCCGTGAAGTTCAGCTTCACGGCGTTGCCCGGGACGATACGGGTGCGCAGCGCCTGGGCCGAGCTGATCGAAGCGGTCGCGATCATGTTGGTCGATGCGACCACGCCGTACAGCTTCAGCTCATTCATGTTGCCATACCAGTTGGCGCCGTTGTAGACCCGGATGTAGCGGTAAGGCTGGACGTTGGTGATGGCCAGGGTCTGCCATTCCTGGGTCGCCGCCGCCGGGCTGGAAATCGTCTCCCAGGTCACGTTGTCGTTGGAACCCTGGATGACGGCGCCGCCGATCCGGCCGTAAAAGCTGTCCTGGCGGGCGATGATTTCCGCCCTGGACAGCGTGACCGTCCCGCCGCCCTTGAAGTCGAAGGAAACCCAGCCGCCGGCGCCGCTGCCGTTGACGCGGAAATCGGTGCCGGTGCCGAGGTTATTGTCGAACAGGTAGCCGGCCACGGTCAGCAGGTCCGCCATGCTCCGCCCGCTCGAATCGCTCGGCACGGTGATGGCGAGCGGATTGGCGATGAGGCCAGTCTGGTCCGCGATGAACAGCGACGTGGCGTCGGTCGTGAACGGCGTCGGCTCGGCATCCAGGCCGGCGGCGGTCTTGTAGTTGATGAGGAACTTCACATCGCCCGGGGTCGCGTTGGCGGTGACCACCCAGGTGGCGGTCCAGTTCATGTTATCCGTCGTGGCCACGGTGGCGGGCTGGCCCTGCACCATCGCCACGACGTTGTTGATCGGCTCGCTCGACTGGAAGCTGATCTTGACGGTATTTCCCGCGACCACACGCCGCCTCAGCGCCTGGTCCGAGCTCATGGTCACGGCCGTCAGCTTGTTCACCGTCGCATAGCGCGTGCCGAAAATCCGGAACTCCGACATCTGCAGAATGGCGTACGGCTGATACACGGGGACGAACGGCTCGAGCATCTGCATCTTGAAGAAGCGGAACTTCAGATTCTTGAGGTCGTCCTCGACCGGGATGTCCTGCATGGCGTCGACCCGGACGGTGAGGCCGGGAGTCAGGCGGGTCCAGTTCTCCTTGTCGTTGGAGCCGAAGATGGCGGCGCCCCCGGTACGTTCGGGGAAGCCGCCGATCGTCAGCGTCTTGAAGTCGTTCGCCGCGACCTTGAAACTGGGCCCGAAATCCATGTTATAGGTCAGGTTCGGACCGAAGCCGACGGTCGTGTCCTGGCTGTTGTCCACCAGGTTGCCGGCCTGGGTGCCGAAGTCCGACGTGAAGAACAGTTTGCTGAAGTCGAGGCTGCCGTCGCCCAGCAACGGATTCAGTTCCTGCAGGCCCGCGGCCGCGGTCCTCAATGCCGTCAGCTTCTGGAAGAAGACATCGTCGCTCGCGGTGCCGATGACGTTCATCATGTCGGCGTACGCGGCGTTGTAGGCGGGCAGCGACGAGTCCACGTAGACCGTGTCCGCCTTGTACCTGGCGTCGGCCCTGTTCACCGCGCCCTGGCGGTCGGCATCGACGACGACGGTGACGCGTTTCACCGTCACCGTGGCGCCGTCCGAGGCGCTGACGTACATGGTGTAGGTGCCGGCCTGGGTCGGACTCCACGAGAAAGCGCCGCTGGAGGTACTGAAGGAGGCGCCCGGCGGCAGGTTGTCGGCCTGGTAGACGAGCACTTCGCCGGCGCCCGTGTCGGTGGCCGACAGGTCGAGCGTGGTCGGCAGCGTCGCGCCCGCATACGTGTACAGGGTCACGTCGTCCGCGCCCTGCGTGAACACGGGCGGGGTCAGCAAGGTGCTGGCCTTGACGTTGACGTGGTCGACGTCGACCGTCGTACCGTTGCCCGTGAACGTGAGCGGGATGTAGTCGTTCACATTGCCCGTGAAGATCACGTAGCGCCACTGGCCATGCGTATCCGGCAGGGCCATGGTCGTGCCATAGTTATCCATCAGGGCCGTGCCATTGGTGCGGATGCGGATACCGTAGTTGGTCGCGCCGTAGCCGTAGCCGAACACGGAAAACCTGCTGCCTTCCGGCGTCGCGGTGGCCCGGATGAAGGACGCCGTACCGTCGTTCATTGCGACGGAATTCGTGTCCAGCAGCGTGTAGCGATCTTCGACTTCGCGATACGGATCGACGGTCGGCTTCACCAGGTAGGTGCCGCCTTCGGCTTCCGCCGCCTGCGGGATGCCGATCCAGAAATCGCCGCCGCCATCGCCGCTGTCCCAGGCGTACCCGATGCGGTCCGCGAAGAACTTGGTGAAGTTGGGTGCGCGCTGCGTCATGTCGACGCCGCGGCCGTATTGGTAGTAGTAGAACAGCTCCCAGTAATTCAATCCGGACCGGCCGCGATATGCCGTCGATACGGCCTTGTAGACAATGGTCGGGTTGCCGGATTCGTCGGTATGGGACGCGGTCGGGACCCAGGGAATCTCGTGCCCCGTCATGTACGTGCCGTACAGTTCGGCGGCGTCCAGGATGCGGTCGTTCAGGAATTCGTAAGGGCCGACCGCGCCCGGGTCGGTGGACGCCGTCCCGGCGACCGGGTCGACCTTGGTGCCCTGCGCAATCATCAGGCGCGCCAGGATCTCCGCATTGGTGATGTCGCCGCCGCCGTGCGCCTCGTCGCGGCCCATCTCGACGTGCTGCACGGCGGGCGTGACGTCTTCGCCGGTCAGGTCGTTCTTGGTCACCAGGCGGAACAATTGCTTGACAGCGCCGTTCTGTCCCTGGTCGACCGCGTCCTTGTTCACCATGAACCATTCGACCGACTGGTTGTACAGGTCCCGGTTTTCGGAAAAGATGGCGCCGGTCATCGCGGCGATCGTCGTGTACAGATGCTGGTTCATGAACCGGCAATTGCAGCTGTTGAAGGTCTGGACGACCGGGATGACCAGGTTATTCGTGAACCTGGTGGTGTCGTCGTCCGTCCACGCCAGCGCCGGCGTCTGCGTGGTCGTGTACCGCAGGATTTCCGCCCCGCCCACCATTTTTTGAAGCGGAATGCCCGTGTGGATGTGGGAATCGGTGTAGTACGCGTACTGGGCCGGGTCCATCAGCTCGTACAGCCGGATGATGCGCATCGCGTTGGCGCGATAGGTATCGTCGCCCGTCACCAGGTACAGCACGGCCTGCGTATAGACCGTGTTCGCATCCTGGATGAACAGTTTTTCGATCCCCTGCGTCGAAATGCCGTAATAGCGCGGCTGCGTGGAATCGGTGGAACTGATGTTGTAGATCGCCGGCGTCTTCGAGGCGGCACTGGAGAGGAGCATGCTGTTGAAATAGCTGTTCCAGGGCTCTTTTTGCGCACGCACCTCGGCCCGCATGTTTTCCAGCTGATCCTTGGTGAATCCAATGCCGGGATGCTTGAAGCCGCTCGCATCGACCCGCTCGCTGAGCGTCGGAAGATAATTGGTGGCCAGCGTCTGGATCGTGTCGGCGGCGTAGGCGCTGCCTGACTGGAATGGCAGGAGTGCCGCGGCCAGGATCGCCGCAACTGCGATCTGGCCAAGGTGCCGGAGCGGCCCCGCGCATTCGTATCTGGTTCTGTTCATAAGTCTCCCTTTCGCGTTTTATTTATTCAAGACGGTAAAGTCCGTGCTGCCGACCGCAGTTTAAGTTATCGATATCACGCGCAAATATATGGCTTACCGCGGCGTGCCGCATCGTCCGTTCGGACTATGGAAAAAGAAGATGCCCCTATTTCTCGATCGTCGAGAAACCAAGCACGCCATTGAGCAAGACCCGAACCAGCTCGCTCTGCCTGGTGACGCCGGTTTTCGAGAAAATCGCGCGCAAATGGGCGCGCCCCGTGTTACGGAGGATGCCCAGCTTCCCGGCCGCTTCGTCCAGGCTCAGGCCATTGAGCAGTTCGATCGCGAGCTGGGCCTCGGCCGGCGTGAAGTCGAACAACTGGCGCGCAATATCATGCGCGGGCTCGGCGGCGACGTCCGGGTCGCGCAGGAAGATCGCCACCATGGACCGCGAGCGTCCATCCGGCACGTTCGCCAACGGGAAGCTGCGGACCACCGCCGCCAGCTTGCGCCGCCCGGATGGCCGGCTCAGGCCCATGGCCGCGACGCGCGTCGGATGCTCGCGCGCGCCGGCCAGCAAACGCTGCAAGTCGCGCGTCTCGGCCGGGTTACCGGCCGCCAGGTGCCGGCCTGCCAGCCTGAGGCCGTCGGCGCTTGCGAGGACCTGCGAGGCGGTGGGATTCGCCCGCAGCAATTGGCCGGTGTCGTCGAGCACGATCACGCCAATATTCAGCCGCTCCAGTCCCTCTTCATAGATTTTCATGTGCAGCTCGTTGCCGTTCAGGTGCGCCGCCAGCGTCAGCGCCTGCCTGATGTGCGGCACGAACATGGCGAGCCGCTGCTTGTCCTCGATGCCGAATGGCGGCACATGCGGAAAGCGGTGCAGGCGCAACAGAGCCGTCGTTCCAGCCGGGGTCGTGATGTTTACGCCCATCACGTGGCCGGCGCCGGCCGACGGGGCGTGACGTAAGTAATCACGGAAAAACGCGCTGCCCTGCCATTGCGCATCCGTCATCAGATCCGAGACCAGCATGACGCATTCCGGCGGCAAATCAATGAAGGGATCGAATTTGTACCATTTACTGCGGTAGGCCTGCTCCATGGCCTGGCCGCAGGGCGGAGCGCACACCAGGTAGCCGGGATCGCCCGCCGATGAGTGCCGCACCATGAGCGCCGCGTTCGCGATTTGAAAATAGGTCGCCATGAGCGCGAGGCAGCTGCGCCATGGATCCGCTTCCTGTACCGACTGATACACCGCATGGATCGCCAGGTTGAACAAACCTGTCCCATCGCCGGCCGCGGACGATGATGAAGTCGGAAGAGCCATCTCGAGGGTCGGGTTCAAAAGACATACCTCATTTGCACGCCATAGCGCTGGTTGAGCGGTACAAAATTCATTGGATGATGGGTAGCGCCGTAGTGCTCCTCGATGTGCGCGCCTGTGATATTGGCGCCGTCCAGCATCAGCGACAGCCGCGCGGTGACGTCGTAGCCGACCGCGACATCCAGCGTCCCGAAAGGCTTGGCAAAAACCGGCACGCCCACCGCACCTGACGAACTGGTTGTCGCGACAAAGCTGCCGCGGTGGTTGTAAGCGAGACGCGCCTTGACCCTGCCCCGCTCGTACATGCCGGTGAGGTTGCAGCTATTCCTGGACAACCCCACCGGCGGCACATCCTGCCCGGCGATGGACGACGGCGCCCGCGTATCGACAAACGTGCAGCTCGCCTGCACGCCCAGGCCGTCGAACGGCGCCGGCAGCCTGTCGAAAAACTGCCGGTATGCGATGTCGATGCCCTTGATCCTGGAGAGCCCCACTTGCCGATAGGTCGCGACCTGATAGTCTTCCCCATCGATCACCCGTGTTTCGGCGGTCGTCTGGATCAAGCCGTCGACGAGTTTGTAGAACGCGCTCAGGGATGCCATTCCCTTGGCACCGAAATAGCGTTCCAGCGCCAAATCGACATTCCTCGACGTATATGGTTTCAGGTCCGGGTTGCCTTCCTCGGCGTCATGCTGGACCGGGTTCAAAATCCGCACGTGCGCGTTCAGGTAAGAGAAATTGATCTGTCCCATGGTTTTCGATGCGGCCAGCCGAACGATCAGGCCGTCGTGCACGCGGACCCTGGCATTGAACGACGGCAGCACATCGCGGCGCGTCGAATCGCTGGCCTGCGGCGCCGGTGCGCCGGCCGCATCCACGCCGTACGATTCGCCGTGCAGCGCGGTGTCGACATAGCGCACCCCGATATCGCCACTGGCCGGTTTGCCGGCAACGTCGATGGCGTAATTGAACTTCACATAAGCCGCCGTCGTCTTTTCATGATTGAGCTGCCCATATTCCGGCATGGTCGCGTCGGCGGCCGGCAGGCCGTACATGGCGCGCAGCGCCGCCTGCTGGCGCACCGCGGCACTGGACAACGTCGGATAGGCGCCGATCTCGCGCGACTGCGCGGCGGGAACCTGGTACACAAGCGCCGGATCGACCGCCGCCAGGGACGTGCCGCCATTGCAGCCGTCGATGCAATACAGGTGGACGTAACCGAACGCCCGGCGCGTGTAGCCGTTCAGGCGCACCCCGGCGTCGACCGAGCGGATCGCGGGATGATCGACGCGGTAGTGTGCGTCGAGCGTCGCCGCGGTATTTTTTTGCGTCCCGTCCGCCGCGATCGAGAGCAGATAGGCGGGACGGTAGTTCGCGGGATCGGCCAGGTCGACGCCCGCCACCGACACGTGCGACGGCGCGCCATCGTTGAGCGCCAGGTTCATCGATGGAATGCCGGCATGCATCCCCCATTCGAGCAGCGTATTGCGCACGGCCGTGTCGTTGTGGCTGAGACGCGCCTTGACGGTCAACGCGCCGCCGCTCCATTGTCCGCCGATATCGTAGAGCTTCACCTTGCGGCCTTCGTTGCCGACGACCGATGCGCCGGTCATCGTGCCGTCGGCGAACGTCCCGCTGCGCAGGTTGTCGCTGCCGTCGTTATTGCGGTCGCCCCACAAGCTGTAGTTCGACGTCGGGGTGCCCGCATACAGGCGCGCCGTCTGGAAAGCCTGGTCCAGCAGGTAGTTCATGCCGAAATAATTGGCGTAGAGACTGATGGAGGCGCCGGGGCGCCACTGGAAAGCGGCGACACCGCTGTCGCGTTCACGCGCGCCGTTGTGGCCGTTGCCGGTGAACATGCCGACCGGCAGGGTGACCGCCTTGCCCGAACCGGCGTAATTGTCGACCACATGGGGACGCTGCACTTCATCCTCGGTCAGGCCGAACACGCTGCCGGCATGGGCAAGGTTGACCAACACACCCAGTTCGCCCACACGGGTGTCCCAGCGCCCGCTGATCAACCCGGATGCCTGCGCCCGCGTCTTGCCGCCAAAACCAGGCGCCATCCGGTAGTTCGTGGCCTTCACCGCCACGTTTGCCGTCGAGCCCTTGAAATCGAACGGCTGGCGGGTGCGGATATTCAGGGTGCCGCCCAGGCCGCCTTCGATATCACCGGCGGAAGAACTCTTGCCGACGTCGATGCCGGCCAGCACGTCCGCCGGAAAGTCTTCGAGGTCGAGGTTGCGGCCATTGGTTTCGCCCGACTGCGCCTTGGCGCCATACACTTCCAGTCCGTTGAGCAAGACTTTGGACTGCTTCAGGCCGCGGATCGCGAACGCGCCTCCCTCCTCCAGGTAGCGCTGCACCTGGACGCCCGGGATGCGCTGGGCGGCTTGCGCGGCATTCTGGTCCGGCAACCTGGCAATGTCGTCGGCGCCGATGGCATCGACCATCGCGTCGTCGTAGCGCTTCCTGTCGCGTGCGCTTTCCGGGCCAGCGCGCACGCCGCTGACGATCACGGTCGCCGCCGCGCCGCGCGGTGCGGCCGCCGCCCTGGCGGCCGGACGCGCGGGACCGCGCACGATGACCACCGCACCGGCGCCGTCACGCACGGCCCGCAATGGCGTCCCTTCGAGCAGGCGGGACAAGGCCGCTTCCGGCGCCATCTTCCCCCTGACCGCCCGCCCCGCCAGGCCAGCGACTTCCGCCACCCGGTAGAGCAGTTGCACGCCAGACTGCGCCGCGTAGGCGTCGATGGCAATCCGCATGGCGCCGGCCGGAATATCGAACTCCCTGGCCGGCGAATCCGCCCTGGCATCGAGGCAGGCCGCAAGCAGGCATGCGATGGCCAGCGTGGCAACATGGGGAGGTTGTGTCATGGTGTGTCGTTACAAAGACCGGATTGTCGCTTCCATGGTAAGACGATGCACGCCGGAAAATCCCCCATCGTGATCCAAAATTTATTTTCGACAAGCCACACACGGGTGTGGCATGCTGTTTCCATGCCACCCGATTTACATGAAGCGCTGGACAATTGGTTTGTTCAAGAAGTGCTTCCCCTCGAACCCATGCTGATCGGCTATCTTCGGAATCATTGCCGCGAAGCCGACGACATCGTGGATCTGCGCCAGGACGTGTATGTTCGCGTGTACGAAGCGGCCGAAGCGGGCGTGCCGGCCAACACCAGGGCCTTCGTCTTCGCCGTCGCCAGAAACCTCTTGATCGACCGGGCCAGGCACAGGCAGGTCGCCGCCATCGTCGCGCTGGCGCCGTCCGGCGAGCTGCCGGACCCCGTCGATGAGTTGTGTCCCGAGCGCCACGCCATGGGCCGGCAAGACATGCAGTGCCTTCAGCAAGCGTTTTCCGACCTGCCCCCCAAGTGTCGGGAAGTGGTCGAGCTGCGCAAGATCGCGGGATTGTCGCAGCGCGACGTGGCGGCCCAATTGGGCATTACCGAGGGAACCGTCGAAAAGCAGATTGCGAAAGGCATACGATTCCTGGCGGCCGCCCTTGGCGCGTACGGAAGCAAAGTGAAGACGATCAGCGAAACCGGGGTGGCATGAGCAAGCATCTGGAAATTGAACGACAAGCGGCGGCGTGGCTGGCCAGGAAAGATGGCGATCATTGGTCGGCCGCCGATCAGGCGCAACTCGATCGATGGCTCGCGTTGGCGACGGCCCATCGCGTCGCCTATTTGCGCCTGGCCGCGGCGTGGTCCAAAACCGACTCGCTTGCGGCTGGCGCGACTGCGCCGGCCGCGGCGCCGGCACGGCCCGACCGTGCCCTGCCGCGCTTTTCGCAATGGCGCATCGCCGCCGCCGTCCTGGTGACGGTAGGCGCTGCCGCGGGCTGGTCGGCGATGCGCTCGCCCCCTCCTGAAGTGCGCTACGAAACCCAGCTCGGCGCCCATCAGACCTATGCGCTGAAGGACGGCAGCAAACTCACGTTGAACACGGCGACGCTGCTGCGCGCGCGCGTCAGCCGCGGCGCGCGCACGGTCTGGCTCGATAAAGGCGAAGCCTATTTCGACATCGCGCACGACACCGCCCACCCGTTCGTGGTGATTGCCGGCGCAAACACGATCACCGTGCTGGGCACCAGATTCACCGTCCGGCGTGAAGCCGGCGGCACCGAGGTGGCGGTCGTCGACGGCCGTGTCCGGGTCGAGAATGGCCAGATGCCGAGCCAGCCGCCAGTGATCCTGGTGAAACACCAAAAGGTTCTCGCCACCCCGGAGGCGATGCGGAAGTCCGAAGAAAGCGAAGGCGCCATCGACCGGCAGCTGAGCTGGCGGGAAGGCAAACTGGTATTCGACCAGGTCACGCTGGACGCTGCCGCCAGCGAATTCAATCGCTACAACAAGAAAAAACTGGTGCTGGCCGACGCCGACGCGGCCAGGCTGAAAATCGGCGGGCGTTTCGACGTCGACAATATCGAAGGTTTCGCCCATCTGTTACAGCGCGGCTTCGGCCTCGACGTCCGCGAGACCAATGACGCGATCACCATCGCAAGCCGCCGGCCGCCGGCGGCGCGGCGCGCCGGCACGACGCACCCGCATCGCGATTGACGCCCTGCCCGTCGTCCCGCCTGCCGCCTCAGCGCGGCGCCGAACCGCCCCGTCCCCGCTGGTCCGCGGCGCGGGCGACGATCGCGTCGGCGCGCGCCTGGGCGCCGGCTTTCTCGGCGGGCGTCAGGCCGGCGCCGATCTCGTCGAGGAAAGGACCGTTGAATGGAATCGCCTGCTGCTCGGGCACGCCATCCAGCTTGACCATGATGTCGCGCAGCGCCATGCCGTAGGCCAGCGCGCTCTGGCGGTCGGCGGCGATGGCCGGGTGCCCGAACCAGAAACCGGTGAACAGTTCGTACAGGCTGGACCAGTAGCCCTGCTCGGCCTGCTCGTTCAGCATCCCGTTGACGTGCGCCTTCCATTCCTTGACGAGCGGATCGTCGGGGCGCGTCGAGAGAGCCGTCGGGTCGCCGAACGGGCCCTCCTCGACCAGTTCCGCCAGCGCGCCGGGAACAAACGCGCGCGCGGCGCGTTCGAGGTGGTCGATGCGCGCCATCTTCATCCTTTCGTTCAAGGTCGCGCAGGCATGTGCGGGGTCGGCGAGCACTTCCCGATCCGTTCCTTCGCGCGCGGGCAAGTGGCCGGTCCGCTCGAACACGACGCAGGCATGCAGCAGCCACCAGGCTTGAAACGCATCATGCGGATCGCCGCTCGCGGCCAGGCGCTCGATGCGCCGCGCCAGCGGTTCGGCCGGTGCCGCCTCGGGCGTGGGCGGCGGCGCGCCCAGGTCGGACAGCCAGGCCGGCCCCGGCGCACCCGGCTTGCCGGCCATCGGCGCGGCCGGAGCGCGCACGGCGGCCGGCGCCGGTCCGTCCGCCGGCGTCGGGCGCCACGCCGGCAGCACCAGCACGACGACCAGGCCCAGCACGGCACATGCCGGCACGACCGTTTTCCACTTCATGTGCGCTCCGCGTTCTCTGTTCGTGGACAGCGTAGCAAGCCTTCTCCGCCGCGCCAACGCCGGCGCTGTAACAGGATGTTGCGGCGAAGCTACTGTTCAGGAATCCGCTCCATAATGACGACGTATTTGATGGGCAGCGCACAGAATAATGCCGGAGGCAGAGGTAGACTATAACCATGAGCACACATAAAAAACTGGCGGCGGGTATGGCTGGCTTTGCCAGTATGCTGTGGCTGGGCCTCACGGCCGCGGTCGCCGCGAACCAGCGCCGTCTCGTGTTCAATCCCACCGTCGAACGCGAAGTGCTGCATCCACGCAGCAGCGGCCACCGCACCCGTCCCGTCGTGCTGCGCGCCAAGGACGGCACGCGGCTGTCCGGCTGGCTGATGACGCCGCCGATGCCCGGCTCGCGGCCCGCCGTCATTTATTTCGGCGGGCGCTCCGAGGAAGTGTCCTGGGTCGTGCGCGATGCCGGCAAGCTGTTTCCCGGCATGGCTGTGCTGGCCGTGAATTACCGCGGCTACGGCGACTCGCAGGGCGATCCGGCCGAGGCGCACATGGTCGACGACGCCTGCATGCTGTTCGACTGGATGGCGGCGCACCATCACGTCGATCCGCGCCGCATCGCCGTCGTCGGCCGCAGCCTGGGTTCGGGCGTGGCCGTGCAGGTGGCGAAGGAGCGGCCCGTGCACTCCGTCGTGCTGATCACGCCGTACGACTCGATCCTCGCGCTCGCCAAGCGCAAATTCCGCGTGATGCCGATCGGATACATGCTGCGCCACCGCTTCGAGTCGATCAAGTACGCGCCCACGCTCAAGGCGCCGACCTTCGTCCTGCGCGCGGCCAGCGACGACGTCGTGCCCCATTCGCACACCGACCAGCTCGTTTCCAAGCTGGCCCGGTTGATCGCGGACGAGACGGTGCCCGATTCCGACCACCTGACCATCCCCTACCTGGACGACACCCAGGAACGCATCGCCCGTTTCCTCACGTCGCAGTTCGCCTCGCCCCCGGCGGCGATCCCATCCCCGGCGGCGATCCCATCCCCGGCCGTTGCCGACATCGTCATCCCGGCCGCGACGGCGCCGGCCGCGGTGGCCGTGGCCGCCGCCGCCGCCGCCGCCGCCTTGCCCGTTCCGCCCGCGCTCCCCCTCGCCAAACAATAAGCACTGTCGTTTTCTATACGAAACCGACTGGACTTATGGCCATTTATATTTTAACCATATAAATTGCGAAGTAAAATCGTATTTGCCACGAATAAACGGGCTGATGCATAGTTCCAAAAATCCCCCACTCCCAGCACAGCCGTTGCGCCGGTACAATATGGGATTCAGGAGCCAATCGATGAAATTCAAGCATATTTGTATGACGATCGCGGCGCTGTGCATCAGCGCCGGCGCCCGCGCCGACATGGCCGGCGCGAAGCTCGCGATCGTCTACGATGCCGGCGGCAAGTTCGACAAGTCCTTCAACCAGTCCGCCGCCGAAGGCATGGCCCGGTTCTCGAAGGAAACCGGCGTCAAGGTGTTTGAAGCCCAGGCCAACTACGACACCCAGGCCGAGCAGGTGCTGCGCGCCCTCGCGCGCAAGAAGCTGCAGCTGATCGTCTCCATCGGCTTTTCGCAGACGCAGCCCGTGCAAAAGATCGCGGCCGAATACCCGAACGTGCACTTCGTCATCATCGACGGCAATGCCCAGGGCAAGAACGTCAATTCCGTGCTGTTCAAGGAGCAGGAAGGCTCCTACCTCGTCGGCGTCGCCGCCGCGATGGCGTCCAGGACCAAGACCATCAGCTTCGTCGGCGGCATGGACATCCCGCTGATCCGCGCGTTCGCCTGCGGCTATGAACAGGGCGCGAAAGCGATCAATCCGAAGATCCAGGTGCTGCAGAACATGGTCGGTACGACGGGCGCGGCCTGGAACGACCCGGCCAAGGGCGGCGAGCTGGCCCGCGCGCAGTTCGACCGCGGTTCCGACGTCGTCTTTGCGGTCGCCGGCGGGTCCGGCATGGGCGCCCTGCAGATGGCCAAGGAAAAAGGCAAGCTGGCGATCGGCGTCGACTCGAACCAGAACTATCTGTACCCGGGCACCATGCTGACGTCGATGGTCAAGCGCGTCGACAACGCCGCCTACGAAGCCTTCATGAAAGCCAGGCTTGGCCAGTTCACGTCCGGCATCACCTACGAAGGCCTCAAGGAAGGCGGCGTGGACTGGGTGCTCGACAAGGACAACCGCATGGTCGTCACCCCCGAGATCGAAAAGCGCGTGACGGCGGCCCGGGCCGACATCATCGCCGGCAAGATCAAGGTGGTCGACTATCGCGCCGCCGGTTCCTGCCCGCAGTAAGGTATCGAATGGTGTCAGGATCGAAGCGCGCCGCGCCGGTTTTCATGCCGGCGCGGCGCGCTTTTAAATGAATGCATCCCCTTTTACTCTGTCTACCGAAAACGGACCGCCATGCAGTCAGCCGTAGAATTTCGCAACATTAGCAAAGCCTTCGGGGCGGTGCAGGCGAATGCCGACGTCAGCTTCCCGATCGCCAAGGGCTCGATCCATGGCGTGATCGGGGAGAACGGCGCCGGCAAGTCGACCCTGATGAGCATCCTGTACGGCTACTACAACGCCGACAGCGGCCAGGTCCTGGTCGACGGCCAGCCGCGGAGCATCCGCACGAGCCACGAAGCGATCGCGCTGGGCATCGGCATGGTGCACCAGCACTTCATGCTCGTCGAGAACATGACCGTCCTCGACAACGTCATGCTGGGCAATGAAGGCGGCGTCAAGCTGGCCGCGAAGCGCGGCGCGGTGGAAGCGACGCTGCGCGAGATCTGCGACCGCTACCGCCTCGACGTCGATCCGCTCGCGACGGTCCACGATTTGTCGGTCGGCGCGCAGCAGCGCGTCGAGATCCTCAAGCAGATCTACCGCAGCGCCAACATCCTGATCCTCGACGAACCCACGGCCGTGCTGACCGCGCAGGAGACGGCGTCGCTGTTCGAGATCCTGCGGCTGTTCAAGGAACAGGGCAAGACCATCATCCTGATCACGCACAAGCTGCAGGAGATCATGGAGATCACGGACGAGGTGACGGTCATGCGCGCCGGCCGCGTCGTCGGCGCGGTGAAGACGGCGGAGACGTCGCGGGAACAGCTGGCGGGCATGATGGTCGGCCGCCCGCTCCAGAGCGAGCTGCCGCGCGCGCCGTTCAATCCGGGCGCGGACGTGCTGAAGGTGTCGAACCTGCAGCTGAAGGATGCGAACGGCGTCGCCCTGCTGTCCGACATCGGGTTCACCCTGCGCGCCGGCGAAATCGTCGCCATCGCGGGCGTGTCGGGCAATGGCCAGAGCGAGCTGCTGGAGATCCTGTCCGGCATGCGCCTGCCGACGTCCGGCCGGGTCGAATTCCTCGGCCGGGAGCTGCCGTACGGAGGCCGCGCGAACGCGGACGGCCTGCCCGCGACGTTCCGCGCACTCGGCATCGGCCACGTGCCGGAAGACCGCCTGCGCGACGGTGTCATCAAGGATTTCTCCGTCATGCAGAACACGGTGTTCGGCTACCAGGACGACGTCAAGAACCGCTGGGGCCTGTTCGACTATAAAAAGATCGCGCAGCGCTGCGCGCACCTGATGACGGCGTTCGACGTGCGGCCGAACAATCCGGACCTGCGCATCGGCCTTCTTTCCGGCGGCAACCAGCAGAAGGTCGTGATCGCGCGCGAAGTGGCCGCGCAGCCGAAGCTGATGCTGGTGGGCCAGCCGACGCGCGGCGTGGACATCGGCACCATCGAAAGCATCCACACGCAGCTGCTGCGCCTGCGCGACGAAGGCGTGGCGATCCTGCTGTCGTCGGTGGAACTGGAAGAGGTGCGCGCGCTCGCCGACCGCATCATCGTGATGTGCGGCGGCCGCATCGCCGGCATCCTTCCCATCGACGAATTCGACACCACCCGCATCGGCCTCCTGATGGGCGGCATGCACAACTCCCCCGCCCGACACCGAGCATGAAAAAAACCGAACTCCCACGCTGGGCCACGGGTTTCGTCCTGCCCATCCTGAACCTGATGTCGGCGCTGCTCGTCGCGGCGCTCGTGATCCACCTGCTGGGCGAAAGCCCGTCGGCGTCGCTCCGCATCCTGGTCGACAGCGCCATCCTCGATCCGGAAGGCCTCGCCTACACGCTGTTCTACGCGAGCACCTTCATCTTCGCCGGCCTCGCCGTGTCGATCGCCATGCAGGCGGGCCTCTTCAACATCGGCGCCGAAGGCCAGATGTACGTCGGCGGCCTGGGCCTGACCTGGGCCGTGCTGGCGCTCGACGCCCACCTGCCCGGCTGGCTGATGATCCCGATCGCCATGACCGGCGCCGCCGCCTTCGGCGCGCTGTGGGCCTTCATCCCCGGCTACCTGCAAGCGAAACGGGGCAGCCACGTGGTCGTCACGACGATCATGTTCAACTTCATCGCCGCGAGCCTGATGAACTTCGTGATCGTCAAGTACCTGATCCCGGAAGGCCAGCAGAACCCGGCCTCGCGCGTATTCGCCGACAGCGCCGCCCTGCCCCTGCTGAACAAGATCCTGCCCGTGCTGGGCGACACGCCGCTGAACATCAGTTTCATCGTCGCGATTCTTGCGCTGGTGATCTACGGCGTGGTGGTGTGGCGTTCCAGCTGGGGCTACAAGCTCCAGGCGACGGGCCTGAACGCGCACGCCGCGCACTACGCGGGCGTCAAGATCAGCCGCACGATCATCGTCACGATGCTCGTGTCGGGGGCGCTGGCGGGCCTGGGCGCCGTGAACTCGGTGATGGGCTCGACGCACTACCTGTCGCTGAACTTCCCCGCCGGCGCCGGTTTCGTCGGCATCGCCATCGCGCTGATGGGCCGCCAGCATCCGGTCGGCATCTTCCTGTCGTCCGTGCTGTTCGGCGCGCTGATCCAGGGCGGCTTCGACCTGTCGCTGGAAAAGCCGAACATCCCGCAGGAGACGTTCATCTTCATCCAGGGCCTGATCATCCTGTTCTGCGGCGCGATGGAGAATTTCTACGCCCCGGCCATCCTGAAACTGATCAACCTGACCCGACCCAACAAGGGGGCTTGAATGGAAGACTTCCACATCGCCAGCATCATCGTCTCCACGGTCCGCAACGCGCCCGTGCTGATGTTCGCCGCGCTGGCCGGCCTGTTCGCCGAGCGCTCGGGCGTCGTCGACATCGGCCTCGAAGGCAAGATCCTCGCGTCGGCGTTCGCCTCGGCCGCCGTCGCCTACGTCACGCAGAACCCGTGGTACGGCATCCTCGCCGGCATGGGCGTGTCCGTCGCCCTCGCCATGGTGCAGGCGTTCGTGTCGATCACGCAGAAGGGCAACCAGCTCGTGTGCGGCATCGCGATCAACATCGCCATGAGCGGCCTGACGTTCGTGCTCGCGCAGTTCTTCTTCCAGCAGGGCGGCCGCACGCCCGACCTGCGCAACGCGCGCCTGCTCGACGTCACCCTGCCCGGCACGGCGGCACTCGACCACATCCCCGTCATCGGCTGGCTGTACGGCCACCTGATCGGCGGACAATCGGTGCTGGTCTACGTCGCGTTCCTGCTGCTGCCGGTCGTGCACTGGGTCGTGTACCACAGCCGCTTCGGCCTGCGCCTGCGCGCCTGCGGCGAGAACCCGCACGCGGCCGACGCGGCCGGCGTCTCGGTCGAACGCACGCGCTATCTCGCGATGTTCGTGGCGGGCGTGCTGTGCTCCTTCTCGGGCGCCTACCTGACGCTGGTCCAGAGCGGCTTCTTCCTGCGCGACATGTCGGCCGGTGCCGGCTACCTGGCGCTGACGGCGCTCGTCTTCGGCAACTGGCGGCCGCTGCACACGGTGCTCGGGTGCCTGATGTTCGGCCTGTTCGGCGCGATCCAGATCCAGCTCGAGGGCGTCGACATTCCCGTCGTCGGGCGCTTGCCCGGGTCGTTGATCCAGGCGATTCCGTACATCGTCACGGTGGTCGTGCTGGCCGGTTTGATGGCCAAGTCGGTCGCGCCGAAGGCGATCGGCAAGCCGTTCGTCAAGTCGCGCTGATGCGGTTTCGCGGGTATGTCACCGTTCGTTGAACGCGTGGACGGGGGGACCCGTCCACCCTACCCGTAACGCTCACGTAGCGTTCGATTCATTCGTTCGCGCGCCGCGACGAGCGTGCCAGCGTCCACGCGAATCCCACTCCCGCCGACACCCCGGCATTCTTCTCGAACAGCGGGCTGTCCCGGTTCGCATTCCCCGCATAGCTGTCCAGGCGCACGAACCCGAACACGCGCACGTCCGGGTCGATCCGGACCGTGCCGAACACGCCCGTCCGCACCAGCATCAAGCCGCCGTCCGCGCGATACGCCGGCCGGTCCGCCGTCGCATACTGCGGCGCGACGTCGTAGAAATAGCGGTGGATGCGGCGGTCGCCGAACACGGCCCCCAACTGCGCTTCCATCGTCCAGCGTCCCGCGTCGCCGCGCCGTTCCCACACGAAGCGCGGCTCGGTCGTCCAGCCCTGGCGGCGCAGGCCGCCCCGCCCTTCGATGACGGCGCGCAGCGGCAAGTCGAAGCGCAGGCGCCCCGCGTCGCCCAGGTCGGCGAATTTGTATTTCACGCGCGGGCCGAATTCGACGAGCGTGCCGAGATCGGGCATGCCGCGGCGTGCCGCCACGTCCTTCGAATGCGCGGGCAGCGCGGCGGCGAAACCGACGTCGAACTCCACGCGGTCCTTGTTCACCAGGCGCGCGCCGACGCCTTCCTGGTCCGCCCGCAGCACCTTGCCGCGGTACAGGAGAAACGGCAGCACGAGGCCGCGGTTGCTGCGGTCGGACGCGCCCGGATACGCGGGCGTGCTGAACACGGCCGCGCCCACGCCCGCTTCCCACAGCGGCAGGTCGCGTGCATCAGGTTCGGCGGCCGCGGCGGACAGCGACAGCGCGAGCAGCGCGGGCAAGGGTAAAACGAGACGAAGCAGGGTAGGCATGGCGATGGTCCGAAACGGGTAACCGCAGATTCTAACGGCACCCGGCGCCCGCGCGGCGCGCGGCCAAGAAAAAAACCGCCGCGGCCTCATGAGCACGCGGCGGTTTGCGAAGGTGTGGTGCCGGGGTTACGGCCAGATCGCCTTCAGCAGTTCGGCCAGGTTGTAGCCGCCTTTGATCATTTGCGTCTTCGCGAGGGCCGAGCTGGGCACCGGGTAATCGTTCGGCACTTCCAGGGTCCACGTGTAATAGGTCTCGCCTTTCTTGCCCACCTGCGGCACGATCTTGCCCGCCGTGACGCCGGCGAACGCCAGCTTCGAGACGGCCAGCGTATCGTCCGCCCACTGGTACGGCCACGTCACGGGATCGCCCGTGTTGCGCGCGACGTCCGGCTTGGCGTCGATGACGGCCTGGGCGAACTGCTCCGGCGTCCTGGTGCGGATGCGGCGGAACGCGTAGTCGACCGTCGTGCTGTCCCAGTACGAGTGGAACGGCTTCGTCAGCGCCTTCGGCACGCCCGGCTTGACGGGCTTCGGCTCGCCGGGCGGGATCAGGTTGGCGGACATCTGCTCGACCTTCGCGTCGTCCATCAGGAAGTTGTTGCCGCCGCGCGAATCGAAGACGACGGTCTCGTCGATCTCGGCCTTCGTCTTCGGCACGACGAAGCGTCCGTCCTTGTCGACGAAGGCGGCGCCCACGTGCAGCGGCTGGACGATGTCGCCGGCCAGGTGGGTGACGAGGATCAGCGCCTGGCGCTGCGTGAATTTGTGCGGGTTCGTGGCCGGGGTGTCCTTGCCCTGCAGGACGGCGATCGCTTCCTTCAGCGTCTGCACGATGTCGTCGTCGGCCGTGCCGGCGGCGCCATCGTGGTAGTGGTCGAGCTGGAACGGCACGTCGGTGTAGTGGTACTCGCTGTGCTTCGGGTTGGCGTTCACGTACTCGATCATTTCCGGCGTCTGCGGACCGCACCAGTTGCCCTTCACGCAGTCGGGCCAGGTGGAGACCGCCGCCAGCGATTCGCCGGGCAGCAGCAGCGCCCTCACCCGGGCTTCGGCATGGCTGCCCTTGATCAGCCGGTCGGCGATGGCGCCCACGGCGCGGTGGCCGTCCGTGCCCCACGCGGCCGCGTCCAGCGACACGAAGGCGCACGCCAGCGCCACGGCACATGCGATTTTCTTCATTGAGGATCTCTCGTTCATACTGTTTATATCGTTAATGCACCTTGCGGATGCGCTGCGGCGCGGCCAGGCTCGCGCCCCCAAGCTCCGGATGCTTCTGCAAATACGCGATCAGGCTGTCGAGGTCGCGCAGGCCCGTCTCGACGCGGCGCGTGCCCCCGGCGAACATCGGGATGTTGTCGCCGCCCCCGGCCAGGAAGTTATTGGCCACCACGCGGTACGTCCGGTTGTCGTCGAGCGGCGCGCCATCCACCTTCACGCTCGTCACGCGGCGGCCCGGGGGCTGCGTGCCGTCCCACGCATACGCCACGCTGCCGGAGACGGCCAGGATGGACGGTTCGGACGACGCCGGCCGGTCCCACTGCTGTTCGAGCACGCGGCGCAGCTGGGCGCCGGTGAGGTCCATGACGACGAGCGTATTCCCGAACGGGAGCACGGCCTGTGCCTGGCCGAAGGTCACGACGCCGCCCTCGCCCGCTTCCAGGTCCTTGCGGATGCCGCCCGGGTTCATGAAGCCGACCTGCGCGCCCTGGTCGCGCGTGGCGGCGACGGCCGCGTCGGCGATCACGTCGCCCAGCGCCGATTCGCCCGACGGCATCTCGTGCCGCGACAGCGCGCCGGCGATGCGCGCCACCGGCTTGTCCAGCTCGGCGCGGCTCTTCGCGCGCACGTCAGCCAGGTAGGCGGACAGGCCGGGATCGGGCTTGAAGGCGTCCGGCGCCATCACCACGTTGCGCACCTGGATGTCCTCCACGGCCTTCGTGCGCGGGTCGAGGGTCATCCGGATGCGCGACAGCAGGTGCCCGTAGGCGTCCGCCTGCGTGACGACACGGCCGTCGACCTTGCACAGATAAGCCGTGTGCGAATGGCCGCTGATGACGAGGCGGATGGCCGGGTCGAGTTTCTTCGTGATGGCGACGATGGGGCCGTGCAGGGTATTGCAATCGACCTTGTCGTACGACTGGTCGGCAAAGCCGCCTTCATGGATCAGCACGACGAACACCTGGGCACCCTGCGCGCGCATTGCGGGCAGCACGGCATTGATGGACGCCGCTTCGTCACCCACGGCCAGGCCCTTGATCGACGCGGCGACCGTCACCGAGGCGAGGTCGTGCAGCACGGCGCCGATCAGGCCGACCTTGACGCCCTTGACGTCGACGATGCGCCAGCCCGGCACGAGGTTCTTGCCCGTCCGCGCGTCGACGACGTTCGCGGCCAGGTAAGTAAAACCGGCGCCCTTGAAGTCCGGCGCAAAGCGGCAGGCTTTATCCGGCCGCGGCGAGTCGCAGCCGCCGTGCTGCTGGCGCAGGAGTTCCTTCGGGCCCTGGTCGAATTCGTGGTTGCCGAGCGAGCTGGCGACGAGGCCCATGCGGTTCATCGCCACGATGCTCGGTTCATCGGCGAACATGGACGACACGGCGGGACTCGCGCCCACGAGGTCGCCGGCGGCGACGAACAGCAGGTCGGGGTCGTCCTTGCGGAACGCATCCAGCGCGCCTTTCAGCACGTCGATGCCGCCGGCCTGGATGGTGCGCGGCTGGGTGGCCCCCGGCGGCGTGTACGTGTATTTGCTGGGTTCGAGATTGCCGTGGAAGTCGTTCAGGGCGACGAGGTTGATCTCGAGCGGCGCGGTCACGCGGACCGGCGCGGGCGCGCAGCCGGACAGCAGCAGCGCCGCGCCCAGGGCCGTCGCGGCAAGGCGCGCGCCGGCGGGACGGGATACGATCATGTGTAGCCTTTTGTAGTGCGAACAGCAGCCATCGATTATGGCATCGGTGTTTCCGCCGCGGGTCTTTACAGACGGCGAAACAACGAAGAAAAGACGGCCGGTGTCGCCACCGGCCGTCCTCGTTACGTCATGCGCGCCGGATCAGAACTCGTACTTGACGGTGACCTGCGCCGACCACTGCGATTCGCCCTTGACCTGGCGGATCTGGTACGGGTCGACCGACGAGCGGACCGCGTACACGTAGTGGCCGTTCGCATCCAGGCCGGCGTAGTCGACGAAGCCGCGGGTCTGGCCGCCCGACGAGAAGAACGGCACCTCGTTGATGTGGCCCCACTTCTTGTTCAGCAGGTTGCCGAAGTTCAGGATGTCGAACGAGACCGATGCCTTGTTACGCTTGAACATGCCCGGGATTTCCTGGCTGAGGCGCAGGTCGAAGCTGTTGGTCCACGGCGAGAAGTCGCTGTACCGCGTCACGACGCCGCCGGCCGCGCTGCGCAGGGCCTTGTTGGCGTTGACGATGTCCCAGAAACGCTGCTCGTTGGCGTGGTTGCTGGCCGTATCGCCCGCGAACACGACTTCACCCGAACCGAACGCTTTCGGGATGTACAGCAGGTCGTTGCCGCCGACACCGTCGCCGTTCATGTCGTTCTTGAAGGTCCAGCTGTACGGCTTGCCGGTACGGCCTTCGTAGAACACGCCGAAGCGGGTTTTATAGGTGCCGAAGAAGGCCTTCTCGAAGTTCAGCAGCGCGTTGATGCGGTTCTTGACCAGGTAGGCCGAGTTGGCGGCCACGTCTTCGTTCGGGTTGTAGATCGAACGGGCGTTGAAGTTCGAGCCCGACGTCGACGACGTCAGGTTCGACACTTCGGTCGCGTAGGTGTGGCTCGCGGCGACCGACCAGCCGAAGCCCTTCGTCATCGGGTACGACAGCGACAGGGTCGACACACGGGTCTCGCCCTTGTCGGTGCCGGTCACCTTGATCACGTTGCCGAAGGCGGAATTGGACAGCGACTTGACCGTGTTCGTGCAGCCTTTCGTGGTGCTGACGGCGTTGTTACCCACGCTCCAGCATTTGGCATCCAGGCCGCCGGCGTTCCAGAACATCTGGCGGCCATCCGGCGCGGTGCGCGTCTGCTGACCCAGGTTCAGGCTCTGGAAGTAGATGCCGTCCTTGGTGTGGGCGTACAGGAGCTCGGCGCCGGCGACGAGGCCGTACCATGGCAGTTCCGTCTCGAAGGCCAGGTTGGCTTTCCAGATCGACGGCTGTTTCAGGCCTGGGTCGAGCAGGTCGACGTTGGCCAGCGGCGGGGTCGAGCCGCCCAGCGTCGGCTGCTTGTTGACGTCGGTGCTGAACGCGCCGGTGGCCGTCGGCGGGCACTTCGTGTTGCTGGTGGCCGAGCAGGTGATCTGCTGGGTCGTCATGCCCGTGTTCTGGAACGGATTGGCCAGCCACACGCTCATGGCGGCGCCCTGGAACAGGCCGGCGCCGCCGCGCAGTTGCATGCGGCGCGGCGTGTCGAAGTTGTAGTTGAAGCCGAAGCGCGGCTGGAACAGCTTGGTGCCGTCGATGGTCTGCTGGTTGTTGTAGCCGAAGCCGCCGGTCTGGCGGCCGTTCGGCACCAGCACCGCCGCCTGCGCCACTTTCGGGTTGGCGACCGGCTGGCCGCCGACGCCCACGTCATCCACGCGGAAGCCGTAGTTCAGGGTCAGCTGGCGGTTGACGTTCCACGTGTCCTGCAGGAACAGGCCGGTGTTCGTCATGTTGAACTGCGCGACGGCGTCGTTCAGCGTGAAGCCTGGTGCCGGCACCTGCAGCGTGTACGACGTGAAGCGGCCCGTGCGCAGGTTTTCCAGCACGGCCGCTTCGACCTGGGCTTGCGACGCTCTCGTGCAATCGATATTACTGTTGGGCGCCAGACCGGGAACCGTGTTGTAGGTCAGGCCGTTGTCGCAACCGAAGGTGTAGTTGCCGTACACGTTCTGCAGGAACGCGTTGTAGATCTTGTTCTTCTGGTAGTCGGCGCCGAACTTGAGTTCGTGGTCGCCCAGCGTCCAGTTGGCGCCCGCATAGTAATCCTGCGTACGGGTGCTCAGCGAATTCATGTGGCGCGAGTTGTCGGTGCCCAGGTTGATCGTGCGCGAACCGGTGGTCACGCCGCTCGGGGTGCCGGCCGGCACGGCGCCGACGAACTGCACGCCGATGGTCGGCAGGGTCGAGTTGTTGGTCGGGACCGAGTCGTAGTTACGCGACGAGGCCTTGAACTCGGTCGAGAAGGTCGGGGTCCAGTCCGAGAACAGCTGGGCCACGGTCGTCTCGATCTGCTTGCCCTGCGAGTAGTACGCCGAATCCAGGCTCAGGCCGGTGGCGCTGAACAGCGAGTACTGCGGCTCGGCCTGCGTGGTGCGCTGGTAGCGGATGTTGGCGCGGTGGTTGTCGCTGATGTTCCAGTCGACCTTCAGCATCTGCTCGCGCGACACGAAATTGCCGCCGCCCTGGGCCAGGCCGCCGGCGTTGACGCCGTACTGGCTCTTCATGATGTTCTGCACCGCGGCGATTTCGGCCGGCGTGATGGCGACCGTCGTGCCGTTGGTCGAGCCGATCGGGCCGAAGTCCGGCGCGTTGCGCGACGAATTGGTTTCTTCCGACAGCGCATACAGGAACAGCTTGTCCGCGACGAGCGGGCCGCTCGCCCACACGCCCTTGGTCGTTTCCTTGAACGGCACCGGATCCGAATAAGAGTCGTTGGCCGAGTTGTAGCGCTGGCCGGCCAGGCGGTCGTCGCGGTACACGTAGTACACGCCGCCCTTCCACTGGTTCGTGCCGGACTTGGTGACGGCGTTGATGTTGCCGCCGGTGTAGCCCTTCTGCGTCACGTCGTAGTTGGCGACGTTCACCTGGGTCGACTGGATCGCTTCGATCGAGATCGGCTGGCGCGCGGTCGGGCTGCCGCTCGCTTCCAGGCCGAACGTGTCGTTCACGTTCACGCCGTCGACGGTGATCGAGTTATAGCGCGAGTTCTGGCCGGCGACGGACAGTTCGCCGCGTTCCTTGTCGGTCTGCGAGACGCGCGGGTCGGCACGGGCGTAGTCTTGCAGGTTGCGGTTGATCGACGCCTGGATCTGCAGCTGGGTGTTGCTGATCGCGGTGCCCGCCCCCATGTTCGAGCGGCTGAAGATGTCCGAACGGGCGCGGTTGCCGGCGACGGTCACGGTCTGCATCGGTGCGCCGACGGTGGCGTCGACGGTGGCCGTTTCCGCCAGTTGCAGGTAGATGCCTTCGCGTTTTTCGGTAACGCCGTCCTTGGTGATAATGATCGTGTACGGACCGCCGGTACGCAGGCCGCGCGCGATGTAGCGGCCTTCGGCGTCGGCAACGACGTTGCTGACCGAACCGGATTCGGTGTGGATGATTTGCACCGACGCGCCGGCGGCCGGTCGGCCGTCCGCGCTCGAAATACGGCCGCCGACAGCCGAGGTCGTGTTCTGCGCGAGCGCCGGCGCCCCCGCGAGCGCAATCGACAACGCCAGCGCCAACTTTGTCAGCTGGATCCGTTTTTGATAGATCATTGAATTAACCCCAAATAGACTTGATTTTATGGTTGGGAACGAAGTTCCCCCCTCGTAGTACTGCAAACGCTTGACCGGCGCGCTTGTGACGGCCGGCCTATTTTCTGTCTGCCGTTTTTCCGGTGCGGATGTGGTTGATAATGCAACAGCAAAAAGCGGCGCACGCCAGTCTAGCGGTTAATTGTTTCCAGGCTATTACACCCAGAATCCGCTGTTTTTCTTATTCGCCGGATTGATAAAAGACCAATATGCATTAAGGTTCTTATCGAGACAAATACGTTTTCTTTTTGGAATTTATAGCTTGCGCGTATAAGTTGCTTAAAAAACGTGCACGCTACCGCACGCGGGTTTCCCTTTCCCTCAGGAACGGACACGGCGGGATTATAAATGCGGCATTCTCTGGTGGAATTCATTCGCCGGTTTTTTAGGCGAACAGAATGAGAAATCGCGGCGTTTGTAGCGAGTTGGCCACAGAGACGGCATATGCATATGCCTGGGCCACGCAGTCAAGGTGGCAATGGTCGTACGGGAGATAAAACCGGCCGCGGAACCGCCGCCGGCAGGAGGAAACGGCGGCGTTCAGTGCTTCACGGCGGTGCGGTCGAGCGCCACGACGTCCGCCTCGAAGCGCGCATAGCGGGCGTCGAGCTGGCGCGTCAGGCGCTGCTTGTCGGCGTCGGGCAGGAAGGCGTAGCGGATACTGTTGTACGACGCCTTCTTCACTTCCGCATAGCTCGGCTTGTAGCGGCTGGCGAACAGCACGTACTCGTTGGCCAGGTTGTGGCGGGTCACGCCGGCGTCATCCGTCGAGATCACGTACGGCACGCCGTACTTGCGGTACAGCGTGATCGGGTGGTTCTCGCCCTGCACGCCCTCGATGAAGGCGTTCGACGTCAGGTTGATCTCGACCGGGATGTTTTTCTCGCGCATGGTCTTCAGGATGCCGACGGCGTTCGTCTCGTGCGCGAGGTCGATGCCGTGGCCGATGCGCTGCGCGCCCGCCACGTTCAGGGCCTGGTCGATGTGGTACTTGAGGTCTTCCGGCGGCACGTCGCCCAGCGCCAGCTCGCCCGCGTGCATGGCCACGTTGACCTTCGGGTAGACCTTCTTCAGGAAGCGGAACATCTGCATGTGCAGCGTGTAGTCGCGCATCGACACCATCTGGCTTTCCTGGCCCACGATGTTCACGCCGACGATCTTGCCGCCCCGCGCCGCCGCCTCGAACGCGGCCAGCATGGACGAGAACACGCGCGACGGCGAGAACAGGCGCACGACATAGGTCTGGTAGCGCATCGTGAAGTTCTCGTCGTCGATGCCCTGCGCCGCGTCATTGACCGTCTTGACGAAGCCGTCGACGGACGCCTTGAAGGCCGGGCTGGCGTCGAGCTTTTGCCGCGCGGTGTCCAGCAGCTGCGCGAACCTGGCGTCGTCGCGCGCGCTGTCCCAGGCGCGCTTGTCGAACTCGGGGTCGGACACCGTGTCCGGGCTCTTGAACATCGTCTCGATGTACGACACGTTCTCGGCGAGCGCGCGGTTCTTCAGCTCGACGAGGCCGTCGTGGAAGTTGTGGTCGGAGACGGGGCCGAAGTAGCCGAAGGTCTGGAAGAACTGGCGGTCCGGCGGCGGCTGCACCGCGCCGTGGTTGTTGAAATCCTTGCTCGACCAGCGCTGCAGCAGCTCGCGCCACGTGAAGTCATCGGCGTACACGTCGGCGCTCGACAGGCAGGTGCGGTCCTTGGGCTGCTTGGCGCGCTCGGATTCGACGATGCTCTTGTCCGTCTCGATGCGGTAGGTCAGCTTGTTGACGCAGGCACCCTGCTTGTCCAGCCAGTCGACATAGGTCTCGGCATAGATCGCACCGGAATAATGGTGGTGCAGGTCGCCGCCCTTGGGCATCTGCGAGAAGAACAGGACCAGTTCCGCCGTCTTGGGCTGGGGGCCGGCGATCAGGGCGGCGTAGTGGCGCGCCGTGGCCGCTTCGTTGGGACCGGACGCGGGGGGGCGCGCGGAAGCGGTGGCGGCGAGGGCCGCCAGGGTGATCAGCAGGCTGCTGCTCAGGGTTTTTGTCATCGTTGTCTCGGCTGGTGAAAGGTATTCGTTCAGGCAGCCAAGCGCCGGCGAACCAAGAACCGTCGCCCCCGCGCAGGCGGGGGCCCAAGTTGTGCGCGCCCACTGCGCGAACTTGGGTTCCCGCCTGCGCGGGAACGACGTTTCACGTGTTGCGACCGTGCTCCTTATTTACCGCGCCCGCTCGTGCACCCGCTTGCCCGCCGCATACGTGGCGCGGACGGCGCGGTCGTCGCCCAGCAGGGCCAGCGCGAACAGGTTTTCCTCGAGCGAGTCGCTATTCGCCGTGCGGCGCGCCAGCAGCGGCGTCGCCTTCGGATCGAGGACGATGAAGTCGGCCTCGGTGCCGGCGGCAAAATTACCGATCGTCCCTTCGAGCTGCATGCTGCGCGCGGCGCCCAGCGTGGCGAGATAGAACATGCGCAGGGCCGGGAGATAGCTGCCTTTCAATCGCGCAACTTTATACGCTTCATTCATTGTTTGCAACATCGAGAACGACGTGCCGGCGCCGACGTCCGTCCCGAGCGACACGTGGGCGCGCGCGCCGTCCGCCTTGGCGACGTCGAACAGGCCGCTGCCCAGGAACAGGTTCGACGTCGGGCAGTGCGAGATCGCCGAGCCCGTGTCGGCCATCAGCGCGAAGTCGGC
>Ga0209148_1000686_pt1 | contig 28101 bp, 21 predicted proteins | sample AraplaCol_mMF_r2_2_FD_184288 | JGI IMG/M metagenome (GOLD analysis project Ga0209148, IMG submission 184288) | Arabidopsis root microbial communities from North Carolina, USA - plate scrape CL_Col_mMF_r2 (SPAdes) (version 2) | ecosystem: Host-associated > Plants > Roots > Endosphere | place... | reverse complement strand
CTGCCGGTGCATGTCATCGGGTTTCAAAGCATCGACTGCCGCCGCGACGGCGTGACGCGCGACCGTGCCTTCCTCCATCTGGCGGGCGCCAGCCGCATGAAGGGCACCGAACGCCTGCTCGATGTCTGGCGCCGGCATCCCGAATGGCCGACGCTGCACGTGCTGCAGTCGCCATCCACGGCACGTAGCGAGCGTCCCGCCGCCGCGCCCAACCTCGATCATCGGGTGACTTATGTCGACGACATCGAGGACATCCGCCAACTGCAGAACGCCCACGCATTCCACCTGTGCCTGTCGGAAGCGGAAGGTTGGGGGCATTACATCGTGGAAGCGATGAGCTGCGGCGCCGTGGTACTGGCGACCGATGCCCCGCCGATGAACGAGCTGGTGACGGCCGAACGCGGGTTGCTCGTGGCGGCCCACGAAAGTGGCGCGCTCAATGCTTCGGCCCTCTGGCACTTCGATGAAACAGCGCTGGAAGCCAGCGTCGCGCGGGCCATGGCCATGAGCGACGAGGAACTCGCACGGATGAGCACCGCAGCCCGCACCTGGTACGAAGCGAACCAGGCGGCCTTCGCCGGCAAGCTTCGCGCCGCCATCGATGCGCTCTGCTGAACACCTGCGTTCCGTGCCCTGAGGGCGCGGTCGCGTGTCCACGTCCCGGCGACAGCCATGCCGGTAGGACTGGGGCTTCGGGACGCCAGTCATCCACAGGCGCCCGCGTGCGTTTAGAATTCATGATCATTTAACGGTGACGACGCCCTTGTCCAACAGCGCCTATACCCGAACGGAACACCTCCGCGCCCTCTGGCCGTGGCTGCCTCTCTGGGCGGCCATGGCCTTGCTTGCGATCTTCGCGCACGGACCGATGCCCATGTTCTCCACGCGCACCCTCGCGGTCGCCTGGGAAATGTGGGCGCATGGCCACTGGCTCGTCCCGCACATCAACGGCGAGCCGTACAGCGAGAAAGTGCCGCTGCTGTTCTGGATGATCCACGCGGGCTGGGCGGTGTTCGGCGTCAATGACGTGTGGCCGCGCGTGCTCGAGGTGATCTTCGGCGGCGTGCAATTGGTGCTTGCTTCGCTGCTCGCCAGCCGCCTGTTTCCGGCCCGGCCGTGGGTCGCCAAGGCAACCCCGTGGCTGCTGATGGCGCTGGCTTACTCGTTCCTGTTCGGCCTGCAGATCATGTACGAGGTGCTGCTGGTCGTCTGGGTGCTGGCCGCGCTGCTGTGTCTCACCCCCACGGCCACGCGCGCCGCGCCGCGCTGGTGGCTGTTCGGTCTCATCGTCGGTGCGGGCCTGCTCACCAAGGGACCGGTGATGGCGCTGCACGTCGTGTTCCCGCTGCTGTTCGGCCCGCTGTGGAACGACTGGGCGCGGCAGAACAAGGCGCGCTGGTACGGCTTTGGCCTGCTCGGCCTGTTGATCGGTTTCGCGCTGCTGCTGGCCTGGGCCATTCCCGCGGGCGAGGCAGGCGGCGAGGCGTATCGCCAGCGCCTGTTCTTCACCCAGACCGCCGGCCGCGTGGTGGCCAGCAAGGCGCAGGATCTGCAGAACCACGCCCGCCCGGCGTGGTACTACCTGGTGTTCCTGCCGGTGATCCTGTTCCCGCTGAGCGGCTGGTTGCGCGGCATCGTTGCCGTTCCCACCACGCTGTTCCGCCGCCCCTGGAAGCCCGGCACTGCGGCAGCGCTGTGGGCCGCGGGCGTCGCATTGGTGCTGCTGCTGGCTTCCGCCGCGAGCGGTGCGTTCCCTGGCTGGGTCGACAAGCTGCTGGTGCTGGTGTTCGTGCTGCCGCTGTTCGCGGTGCTCATGCGTCAGCCGCTCGAACCCGGCCTGCGTTTCCTCGTGGCGTGGCTGCTGCCGACCTTGCTCGTTTTCTCGCTGATTACCGGCAAGCAGCTCTACTACGTGTTGCCCGAACTCGCGGGCGCGACCATGCTGGTCGCCGCATCGGTGGCGGACCTGCGCGAACGGCACAAGGGGCTGGCCTCGCATTACGCGTTGGGCACGTGGCCGCTGTCGCTCGGTGCATTCCTCCTCGCCATCGTGCTGTTCGCGATGCCCTCGGTGGTGCCCTCGCGCTTTCCGGACAACATCTGGCTCGTCGGCATGGCGCCGTATGCGCGGTTCTTCGGCGTCATCTTCATCGTGCTCGGCGCACTGCTTCTGCTGCGCGGGCGCGGCGAAATGCGCCGCCTGGCCTTTGCTGGCCTGATCGGCACCGTGGCGCTCAATGCCTTGTTCACCCTCGGCCTGTGGTATCGCTACGACCTGACGCCAGCCTCGCTCTTCCTCGCGCAAGCCGATGCGGCGGGAAGGCCGATCGGCAACCTCGGCGTCTCGTACAACGGCCAGTACCATTTCGCCGGGCGCCTCATGCATCCGATTGCCCGCATCCAAGTCGCGCCGGGCATGCCTACCCAGGTGGACGAGGACGACGATGACGTGGTCCACGACGGCGACACGCTGGACGATTTCGCCCGGCACCATCCGAACGGCGTGATCGTGTCGTACGCCAAGCATCCGCCTGCCAATGCGTTCCGCTATGCGCGGCTGATCCAGCCGTCGCGCACCGGCTGGTTGATGATCTGGGATGCCTCGACGTTGAACGCCCTGCAGAACGGTCGGCAACCGCCGGAGCCGCGCCAGCCGACGCTGCTCTATCCGCAGGACTACTGGCGCACGCGGACCGCGATGCGATGACCGATCCCCTCGTCGATCGGCTGCGTGCACAGATCGGCGGCGTCCGCGATGGCGCGCTGCTGCGGTTTTCGCTCGGCAACGCCCTGCTCGGCGAGGGTGTCTACGGCGAAGCCGCGCAGGCGTTTCGCGATGCGCTGGGCTTCGATCCGGACTACTCCGCCGCGTGGAAGCTGCTGGGCAAGAGCCTGCTCGCCATGGACGACGAGGACGGCGCGGCCAGCGCGTGGCGTTCGGGCATCGAGGTCGCGACGGGTCGCGGCGACATGCAGGCCGCGAAGGAAATGACCGTCTTCCTCAACCGGCTTGCGCGCCCTCGTTGACCTTGTAGGGGTCGGGCCGATCGTGCGCGGTGTAGCGCTTGTAGTGCCACTGGTACTGCGGGAACGCCCGCTCCACGCATTGCTCCACGCCGCGATTGAGCGCGGTGCAGGCGACTTTGAGGTCGGTACTGTCGATGCCTTCCGGCGCCGGCAGCACGTGGATGCGATAACCGGCGCCGTCCGGCAGGCGCTCCGCAAAACTGAAAAGCACGGTCGCTCCCGTGCGCGCCGCCAGCCTCGGCAGCAGGACCATGGTCAGCGCATCCACGCCGAAGAACGGTGCGAACTCGCCCTCACCCTCGCGCGGCTTCTGGTCCGGCAGGATGCCGACCGTGCCACCCGCGCCCAGTCGCTTGAACAGCGTGCGGACGCCAGCGCCCTCTGCACGGACCTGCTCGGGCGCCAGCTTGCCGCGCACCTTGCGCAGCAGCGCCTCGATGGCCTGGATGCGCGGCGGGCGGTAGAGAATCGCCATCGGCGTCTTGCTGCACAGCCAGTAATTGAGCAGCTCCCAGCAGCCGAGATGCGGCGCCGCGATAATCACGCCCTTGCCCGAGGCCAGGGCATCGGCGAACAGCTCGCCGCCTACCACCTCGCGCACCAGGCCCAGCGCCTTGTCGGCACCGCCACCCCAGATCGCGGCCACCTCGGTAACCGATTTGCCCGACTCTTCCATGGTCCGACGCAGCAGGTCCCCACGCTCGGCCTCGGACAGCGACGGCCGGGTGAGCCGCAGGTTCACGGCGCTGTAGCGCGCACTGCGGGAACGCGAACGCAGCGAACGACGGCCGATCCATGCGCCGATCGCATGCACGGTACGCAGGGGCAGCAGGCTGACGAGCCTGAGCAGGAGGTAAAGGAGATAGATGTCCGGGCGCATCCTTGGGAGTGTAACCGCCTACAAAGCGTTCACGTCCCCATCAAAGCCACTTAAGCTTGGCGCCCATCTGCCGCTAGCCTGCCCATGATTGCACTGATCCAGCGCGTCGAATCCGCACGTGTCGAGGTCGACGGCGAAACCGTGGGCGCAATCGGCGCCGGGCTGTTGGCGCTCGTGGCCGTCGAGCCGGGCGATGGCGAAGCCCAGTGCGTGCGCATGCTCGAACGCCTGCGGGGTTACCGGGTCTTCTCGGACGCCGAGGGAAAGATGAATCTCGCCCTGTCCGAGACCGGCGGTGGCCTGCTGCTGGTCAGCCAGTTCACCCTGGCGGCGGACACCCGCAAGGGCATGCGCCCCAGCTTCACGACCGCCGCGCCGCCCGAGGAAGGCCGGCGCTGGTTCGACCGCCTCGTGGCGCTGGCGAAGGCCGCGCAGCCAGGGGTGGAAACCGGACGGTTCGGTGCCCATATGAAGGTTCATCTGATCAATGACGGCCCGGTGACCTTCCGCTTGGAGGTGCGCTGAGGCGTTCCCCTTCCCCTCGTCGACACGCGCGAATGCCAGGCCGAATCGGCCCACTGGCGCGATTCTTGCGTTGCCCCGACGAGTCCGATCCACTTGAAAACTGGTCAAAAAATCATCAAATGACTATACTGATCGGTTCCTGTAACCCGCGGCGGTCGGCATGACTAATAAAGCTCACGAGCAACAGTCTGAAATCAAACAGCTCATCTCCAAGGGTCTGGAGCAGGGCTACCTGACCTACGCCGAAATCAACGACCACCTGCCCGACGACATCGTCGATCCGGAGCAGATCGAAGACATCATGGCGGTGCTCAAGGGCGTCGGCATCGAAGTCCACGATTCCGCACCGGACACCGACACCATCTCCGACGGCGCCGCCCCCGGCACCAGCACCGACGACGAGTCCGCGGCCGAAGAAGCCGTGGCCCTGCTCTCGGCTGTGGACGCGGAGGTGGGCCGCACCACCGACCCCGTCCGCATGTACATGCGCGAGATGGGCACGGTCGAGCTGCTGACCCGCGAGGGCGAAATCGCCATCGCCAAGCGCATCGAGGAAGGCCTGAGCCAGGTCCAGACCGCGCTGGCCAGCTTCCCGCTCACCATCCAGTTGCTGCTCGAGGAATACGACCAGCACGTGGAAGGCAAGCGCCGCCTGAGCGAGATCCTCGCCGGCTTCGCCGATCTCGAGGAAGCTGCCGACGCGGCCCAGGCCGAAGCCGATGCCGCCGTGGAAGTGGATGGCGACGCCGCCGACGAAGAGGAAGAAGTCGAGGCCGCTACCGAGGACGAGGACACCGGCCCGACCGGTCCCGACCCGGAAGAAGTGAAGCGCCGCATGGAAGAACTGCGCTCGCTGCACGCCAAGTTCCAGAAGGCTGCGCCCAAGGCCGAGATCAACGACAAGAAGGTCGCGAAGATCCGCGAGCAGATGTCGGAAGCCTTCCTCAACCTCAAGCTTCCGTCGGCGCTCATCGACAGCTTCGTGCGCAAGCTGCGCGAAGTGGTGAACGACATCCGTCACCACGAGCGCGTGCTCATGGACATCTTCGTCAAGCAGGTGAAGATGCCGCGCGCCGAGTTCCTGAAGAGCTTCCCGTCCAACGAGGGCAACCTCGAGTGGGCCGCCGAGCTGTCGCGCAAGCGCCAGAAGTGGTCGCCGAACATCAAGAACTTCCGCGAGGCCATCGACGCGGAGCAGGAAAAGCTCGCCCAGATCGAGCGCACCCTGTACCTGCCGCTGACCGACATCAAGGAAATCAACCGCGCCATGTCCGTCGGTGAGGCGAAAGCTCGCCGCGCCAAGAAGGAAATGGTCGAGGCCAACCTGCGCCTCGTGATCTCCATCGCCAAGAAGTACACCAACCGCGGCCTGCAGTTCCTCGACCTCATCCAGGAAGGCAACATCGGCCTGATGAAGGCGGTGGACAAGTTCGAATACCGTCGCGGGTACAAGTTCTCGACCTACGCCACGTGGTGGATCCGTCAGGCCATCACCCGTTCGATCGCCGATCAGGCGCGCACCATCCGTATCCCGGTGCACATGATCGAAACGATCAATAAGTTGAACCGCATCTCCCGCCAGATGCTCCAGCAGTTCGGCCGCGAGCCGACGCCGGAAGAACTGGCGAAGGAAATGGAGATGCCGGAAGACAAGATCCGCAAGGTCCTGAAGATCGCGAAGGAACCGATCTCCATGGAAACCCCGATCGGCGACGACGAAGATTCGCATCTTGGCGACTTCATCGAAGACACCAATGCCAGCTCGCCCATCGAGTCGGCGACGGAAACGGGTCTCATGGAAACGGTGCGCGACGTGCTGGCCGGCCTCACCCCGAGGGAAGCCAAGGTGCTGCGCATGCGCTTCGGTATCGACATGAACACGGATCACACGCTGGAAGAAGTCGGCAAGCAGTTCGACGTGACCCGTGAGCGCATCCGTCAGATCGAAGCCAAGGCACTGCGCAAGCTGCGTCATCCGAGCCGCTCGGAAACGCTGCGCTCGTTCCTCGACATCGACTGATCGCGGTTCGAGAGGCAGACGAGAAAACGCCCGCGCAAGCGGGCGTTTTCTTTTATGGGTTCAACGCGCCACGCGACTTACTGCACGGTCGGTTGCGCCAGACGGCCAGGCCCCAGCCACTCGAGCCCGCGACGCACCCAGGCCACGACAGGCTCGGGATTCCATACGAAGGTCGCCACGCTTTCGGGTGGCATCTCGTATTCGAAGCGATTCTTCCCCTGCGTTACCGATACACGGCGAGCATGGGTGCGGATGTTGACCATCACGAGCACGATCGATCCGTCCTCGTTACGGAACGCCACGTTGGCGATGCCTTTCTCGGCATCGGTGTCGTTGGATTTGATCCGCACGGCACCTGGCAGAACGAAGCGGCTGAAATGCGCCAGTGCGTAATACTCGTCGTTGCGCGTGACCTCGCCGGTACGCGAGTCGATCTCGATCACGCCATTGCACACGCTGCATCCGCCGAGATGCGGACCATGGTTCTCATCGAGGGCGAGGTTCCAGTAAATCACCCCCCGCGCCCATTGCCGCGTGCCGGTGACGAGAAGATTGCGCGTGAACCACAACAGTTCGCCATTCATGCTCAGCGCCCAGTCGCCGCCCGAGCACTCGGTAATGAAGGTGTCCTTGTCCGGGTGCTCGCGATGCACGCGCCCTTGTTCGTGTTGGCTGCCTTCATAGCAATGCCATGCCACGCCATCGACGTAGCGTGCTGCCGCCGGATTCGACAGCACCGCGAGGGGTTCTTCCGGGTGACTCCAGTTGTGATCCCAGTCGAGGATGCGCGTCTTCGGTGTGCGGTTCGCCAGCTTCGGCCCCAGGTAGTTCCCGATGATGCGCGCACGCGTTTCCGCGTTCATCGGCATGCCCGGATAGGTGATCGGCGAGAAATGCGGCTCGTTCTGCAAGGTCAGCGCGTAGATCGGGATGCCGTACCGACGATAGAGATCGAGGTAGCGCACGAGGTAATCCGCATACACCTCCTCGTACTGTTCGAGCAGTTCGCCGCCGATGAGGTTCTCGTTGGTCTTCATCCATGCCGGCGCGCTCCACGGCGACGCCACGATGAGAAGACCTGGGTTAATCGCCAGCGTCGTGCGCACCGTGGGAATAAGGTCTGGCAGGTTCGCGGCGACGTTGAAGTGGTGAAGGTCGGTATCGGTCTGCCCGAACGAGAGATCGTCGAGGGTGTAGAACTGCGCCGAAAAATCCGATGCGCCGATCGTCAGCCGCATCATGTTGAAGTTGAGTCCCGGCGGCGGGCCGTATAGCTCGCGCAACAGTGCGCTGCGTTTCGACGCGGATAGCTTGTTCTGTATGAGCCACGCCGATGCGTCCGTCATCGCCGCGCCAAAACCGGTGATGGTTTGATAGGTCTGATCCGCTTCGATCACGATATCGGCGGGCGATGCATCCGCCGCGCCCATGGGGATGTCCGGTTGCGATGCGAGTTTGTAGCGGTGGTCCGCCGTACTGAGCCAGAGTGCGACAGCCGGCCGATACATACTGGCGGATGCCGCTGCCTGCGTGAGCGGCACGGGCTCCTCGAAATGCGGCACCGACAACGCGGCGAGCGTGAGCAGCGGGATCAGGGCCAGAAGGGCCGCGATGAAGCGCCTCGCTATCGGGCCGTGTTCGTGGTGCTCATGATGTTCGTGGTGCTCATGCATGGCGTTGCTGTCGACGTGCCTCGATCCACCCGCGAATGCGCGCGGCATCCGCGGGGTCTACCGCGTTGTAGACCAGCATGCCCAAGTCGGGCCGGCCGTCCACGGCAAACGCGGAGTATTCGAGTTCGAGCAAGCCGTGGTCGGGAAGATGCAGGCGCTTGAGCCCTTCACCGTGGCCGCGCACGTCGTTGTCCTGCCACATCGCCTTGAACTCGGGGCTGATGCGCGACATGTCCTCGACGAACTGCCCGATCTCCGCGGTAGCACCGGCACGCGCCGCGTCGGCGCGAAACGCTCCGACGACGAAGCGAGCGACGCTCATCCAATCTTCCTGATGCGAACGCACGCGCTCGTTCGAGAACATCATGCGGATGATGTTGCGTTCCGCGGGCGGCAGCTGCGAGTAGTCCGTAAAGACGGTTGCCGCCGCCTCGTTCCACGCCACCACGTCCCACAACGCGGTGCGGATGATGGCGGGGCTGGCCTCGAAGGCGTCGAGCACGCGCTGCAAACGCGGCGATACGCCCTCTGGTGATCGATAACGCACCTCGGGCGGCCGACCGAGCGCCAGCATGAAGAGATGCTCGCGCTCCGGCTCGGTCAGCATCAATCCCGCGGCGATGCGGTTGAGTACGTCAGCCGACGGTGCGCCGCCCCTGCCCTGCTCCAGCCACGTGTACCAGGTGGGGCTGATGTTCGCCCGCTGCGCCACTTCTTCACGGCGCAACCCTGGCGTGCGCCGCCGGCCGCCGATGACGCCAAAGGCGGCGGGATCAAGCCGAGTACGGCGATCGCGAAGAAAGGTGCCGAGCGGGTTGTGGGGAGACGCGGACATCGCAGCCTGTTGGTCCTTATACCCGGATAACGTCACTACTTTACCGGTATCGGTGTGCGGCCCATCGTACGCCTTCCCGACTTTGGAGACACCCCGATGCGTATCTTTCTGACAGGCGCCACCGGCTTCATCGGCTCACGCGTCATTCCGGAGCTGCTTCAGGCGGGGCATCAGGTGCTCGGCATGACTCGCTCGGACGTCGGCGCGGAGGCTTTGCGTGCGGCGGGCGCCGAGGTGCATCGCGGGGAGCTGGAAGATCCGGCGAGCGTCCAGGCCGGTGCCGCCCAGGCCGATGCCGTGATCCACACCGCCTTCGACCACGACTTCTCGAACTTCGCCGCCAACTGCGAAAAGGACGCCCGCGTCATCCGGGCGATGGGCGAAGCACTGAAAGGCAGCGACCGCCCCCTGCTGATTACCTCGGGCACCGGCATGGGCTCGAAGGGCCCGGGGCAACTCGCGACCGAGGACGTGTTCAACACCGCCCATGCGAACCCGCGCATCGCGACCGAACTGACCGGCGCAGAACTGCTGGAGCAAGGCATCGCCGTGTCGGTCATGCGCCTTCCGCAGGTACACGACACCAAACGGCAAGGCCTGGTCACCCCGCTGGTCGAGATCTTCCGCAGCAAGGGTGTGGCGACATACGTCGGCGACGGCCAGAACCGCTGGCCCGCGGCGCACGTGTCGGACGTGGCGCGGCTCTACCGGCTCGCCATCGAGAAATGCACACCGGGCTCGCGCTACAACGCCGTGGACGAGGAAGGCATCACCACCCGCGCCATCGTCGAAGTGCTCGGCGAAGGACTGGGCATCCCCGTGACCTCCATCGCGCCCGACGAGGCCCCCGGGTTCTACGGCTGGATGGGCGGCTTCGTCGGCATGGATCTACCCACCTCCAGCGCGTGGACCCGCCAGGCACTCGACTGGCACCCGACCGGCCCGTCCATGCTCGAGGATCTGCGCAACATGGACTACTCGCGACGCGCCTGAGCGCGTCGCAAGCGCCTCAGCGCTGATTGCGCTTCTTCTCGTCCTTGGCGGCCTTCTTTTCCTTCATGGTCTTGGCAGGCTTCTTCTTTTCGTTCTTCTTCGAATCCATTCCCTTGCTCATACGACACCTCGGTAAGTGCTTCAGCCAGACGCCGTCGCTCGGGTGCAGATTACGCCGTATCGGCGGCGTAAAGGAGCCGGCACGTACATGGCCGCGTTTTCGGCATCGCCGGGCGTATGGCGGCGAAGGAATTGAGATAGACCGTGCGCAAGCAAGCCTCCGCCGACATGCCAACCCACCGCCCTATCGGCTAGACTTCTCGCCCGCGCAGGGCCTATAGCTCAACGGTTAGAGCAGGGGACTCATAATCCCTTGGTTCCAGGTTCGAATCCTGGTGGGCCCACCAATGATTGCGATACGTTCCGCATATTCTTTCAACGTTAGTTTTGCGCCTAGCGCAGAACTACGCTTGAGTGTCGCCTCCCCGTAAACTTGGTCCAGACATAACCGAGGTCTCCGGGCAAACTAAGCCCAAGGAGACCCACGATGCGCAAGAGCAAATTCACCGAGAACCAGATTGTCGCCACCCTCAAGCAAGTCGAAGGCGGGCGGCAGGTCAAAGACGTGTGCCGTGATCTGGGCATTTCCGAGGCGACCTACTACGCCAGGAAATCAAAGTACGGCGGCATGGAGGCATCGGACGTGCATCGACTGCGTGATCTGGAAATCGAGCACAACAAGCTCAAGCGGATGTACGCCGACATGGCCATGGAAAACCACGGCTTGAAGGAACTGATCGCAAAAAAGCTGTAGACCCGGCGCATAAACGCCCGCTCGTGGCCTGGTTGGTGGGAGAACAAGGCTGGAGTGAGCGTCGGGCATGTCAGGCATTGGGTGTGTCGCGATCGGCGCTGCGCTACAAGGCGCACCCGGATCGCGACGAGCCGGTGATCGCCGTACTGGCGGAGCGGTTTCCCGAGCGCGGGGTCGACAAGCTGTTCCAGGTCATTCGTCGCCGCGGCTTGCCGTGGAATCACAAGAGGGTTTGGCGTGTGTATTGCCTGATGCAGCTCAACCGCCGTCGTCGTGGCAAGACGCGCGTACCGACACGGCATCCCATGCCGCTGGTGGCCGGCGAGGCAATAAACGGGAGTTGGTCCATCGACTTCATGTCCGATGCCCTGTGAGACGGCCCCCGCTTCCGCACCTTCAACGTCATCGACGACTTCACCCGGGAGGCCTTGGGCGTTGAAATCGATTTGAACCTACCCGCGTCGCGCGTTATCCGCACGCTGGAGCGGGTAGCGGCCTGGCGCGGTTACCCTGCGAAGCTTCGCCTGGACAACGGCCCTGAGTTTGTTGCCCTGGTCCTTGCCGAGTGGGCCGAACGAAAGGGCATCAAGCTCGACTTTATCGAGCCGGGGCGCCCCATGCAGAACGGTTTCATCGAACGCTTCAACGGTAGCTTCCGTCGCGGCGTGCTGGACATGCATGTCTTCCGCAACCTGAGCGACGTGCGCGACCAAGCCGAGCGGTGGCTGGTCGACTACAAACGGGAAGTACCCCACGACAGCCTGGGCGGACTCACGCCCGTCGAGTTCAGGCAACAACACAATCCGGCGACCTTGGGTTATGGGTGGCACTAACTAACGGGGGGCGACAGTTCGGACGAGGTATCTAGAATCGAGGCGGCAAGTCCAGCCTGGTCAGCCAGGCCGGCGACGATGGATTGCTCAAAGGCAGTCAGCTTCTGCGTCGACATTCAAGCAGTCGAGGTCTTGATGGTATCCAGAAAGCCACGAATCGGCGAACTGCGTTTGTCGAGGCGCGGCTTGCCACCGACAGATCTTAGAACGGATCGCGAGAGAAGCTTGTTGCCAGCGATGCATGAAGTTTCGGGCATCATCAAGCAGTCTGGGCATGCACCGCCTCGTTCCGTACATAGGGATCCCGTGCCGCAAAGAGTCGCCTTAGAACTCAGCATAGCCGTTAGCATTGAAGAGCCGGCGTTGCGCCAGAGCGCGGAAAGATTACCAAGGTCCATGGTTGTTCCATTCCGGTAGACGACAAATGCCAGATCGGCCGGGAAGATGTACTCGCCTAACGAGCCTAAGTCCAAGCCGGAGTACTCCGACATATGCTTCATCAGCAGGTGCGAATAGCTATGAAGCAGCGTGTAAAGATACAGGTAAACAGGCGGGGTCACAGACTCGGACAAGTTGTCTAGGAATGAACTCATCGGCTGCGCAGCACTAAGTAGTCCGGCCCCAATTCTCTCGCCAGCGTTCAGGTCGAACATGTCGGGGCAATCTAGATCTCGCAGCCATTCGAGAACAAGTTCTTCCTTAAGGCGAACATAAATGGCCTCGTTGCCCTGTTGAACGACATACACGGGAAACCGCGTGCCGTCATTCTGCCTAACTGGAGGAAACAAGTTTAGACGGACCGGCATGTCCATGCCGCGTTTGTCTCGAAGAATAGGAGCCGGCTCCATTCGAGAGTAGCCAAAACTAAAGCGGCATAGATCGAACTCTCGAATAAGGCCCATATCCTCCAAGCCGAGCTTATCCAAAAGGGAGCGAGTGGCGTTCTGCACCTCGCCGGTCTTGTCCTTATCTTCGGGTGCTAGGTCTTCATCGAGTCTTGTAAAAGATACATAGGGCTTCTTGCCATTCGTCCTTTTTTCTACATCGAGACGTGTGCTTTTAAGTGCGGCGTGCTCGATGGCAAGGCGAAAAGGGTCGAACTTAGACGCAAACTTGGATTGTCTGTCCCGAATGTTTGATACGACGGCTATGGGGAGGTCAGTCTTTGGCAAAAGAATCTGCCTTTGGCGAAGGTCATCGACGATGCGCTGCCGATTATTGTATGCAGTATCAAGAAGGTCTCTCATTGCAGCGCGTAGAGACTCGGTCATGGCGTCGATCTGCAGCTCGATCGTCTGAATTGCATTGCCGGCAGCCAAGTAATCCAAGAGATCCTTCGTGCATTCAGATTTTCCGTCGCACGCCCTCTTTACGTCATCTTCGGTAATTGGCTGAGATGCAAAACCGTATAGCCTAGCTATAACGTCCTTCAGCTCAGTATCGCGGCCTGGACGAAGTCGTGTTAGAAGTTGCTGGCTTCCGTCTTTAAAGTCGATAAAGAGGTCTGACTTTACGTAGTACGCGCTCGATGCCCGATAGGGTGTCGCCTGCATACGAACCTCGGTCAGTCGGTCAGATTTCATCGCAGGTCCGATGATGCGCAGTGTGTCTCGGTCGTTCTGTAGCCACTTTGGCGACAGCGGCTTGTCGCAGGCGGCACATTCGAAGAACCAGTCACCAATCCCCGCTGAGCGACGATTTAGCCGGAACTGAGAGCTTCCGCAAACGCAGCTGTCATATCGCTTTATGACCTTGGAATCGCGGTCACTCCAGTACCATTGCCCGGGAAATGCCGCTTCCCAGTGGCCTGACCAATGCACAAAGATGACATCCAGTTGCTCCCAGTCACAAACGCCTTTCTTTTTTGGATTGCGGCAGTTTTCTGGCGTCAAGTACTTCAGGTCATCGTCAAGCCTACCTAACGACTCATAGTCTTGAAACAATCCACAAGTCCTGCACACGAACGTTAGTGGTGCCGGTGTGTACTCCATGTGGGATGGCCGGCATAGGTAGAAGCGATCTAGGCCGGGAAGCTGAAATTCTGTCCTGGAGGGATTAAGGAGTGCTTGGTCGACACACTGTCCAGGGAGAATGCGCGGCTTGGTCGGGTCGCCATCTCTCGCTGATAAGGCGGCGTTGAACCAGGCTCGGCCGAGTTCGTTTATCCGTTCAAAGATCAAGTCTATAGTCGGCTCTGAGAGCTGTATGGTTTCGCCGGCAGCTGATCGGGCAATGCAAGCACCCATTCCTCCCTCGAAGGTAAAAAAACTTTCCGGTGCATACGCGGTCGCCAGCTGGTTGCGGGACCGGTTCATCGATTTTGCCTTGGCCACTCTAATTATCTCCGTCAGCTACGGGCCTCAGTGGCATTGTCCGTCGAGTCGATGTCTGCCCCTGAGCCACGCCGGATGAAGGTCATTACTCGAGCAGTCACCCCATCTTTCACGAGCTTGTAAGAGACATCCAAGCGCGACTCGTGGATCAGTCCAGGCTGATCTACGTCGCGTAGCGATGTCATCGGACGGAGGAGGCTGTTACGGGCACCGAAGAACCTAACCAGTGGGGTTGAATTGACCAGCCGCTCGACATCAAGATCCTGCTGGTAGTGAGTTAGTTGCCCCTTGAGCATTGATCGATAGTAATTCTTGCCCTCAGGAGATGGCGAGAATGATAGGCCAAGCGCCTTCTCCATAAATGCCTCAGTAGCTTTCATGTTGGCCGGTAAGGCTAAGAAGTCCCGTACTTCGGCTGCCATGGAATACGTGCAGCAATTTCTCTTCTTGTCGTCATCGGCTGCACACAAGAGCTCGATGGCGTTTATGCCGCAAACAAACTCTTGGAAAAAGCTTGGCATTACGCGAATGAGGGCATTCTCCGCCCAACGATCAACTGCCGCTGGCAGAATCATTCGCTCGAGGAATCGATGGAAAATGTCATGAATCTCGAGAACAAATCGATCTCGATATCGTTGCGGTACTGGGACCAGCAATGAAAAGCCAACATGGGTGCGACCGACACGTGATGAAGCTTGGACGTACTCAGCGATGTCGGACGGGATGCCGGCGAAAAACATCGCATTGAACTCTTCAACGTCAACACCATGAGATATGGCGGACGTGGCAATAACCGACCGTAGGGTGTCGTTTAGCTCGGGAAATGGCTCTTTGGTTCCAACGCGGGTTTCGGCGCGTCGGACTATGTCCTGAATGTCTGCAGCTGAAACGGCTCCTGAAATAAGCTCAGAGTTCAGTACATGATCCGGGTATCCCTGGTCACGGTGAAGCTTCTCGAATTGGACTCTTTCGGTGTCAATAACCTGGTCGCCACCCTTTTTGTTGGTGACGTAAGTCAGGGCGATACGGTGCAGGTTCACCAACGTAAGAAGCGTTGCAGCATTGGAACCGGCCAGGAGCCGAGCGAATTGATTCTCCAAAGGTCCATGTGATACCCAGCGGACCAATTCTTCACGCGCAGCTTCTTCCTTGGTTGCATCTCCGCTACGAAGGGACTCATAGAGAGCCGTGAGCATGAGATGGTAGTGCCCAAGGACCGAGGCCATCGCTACTGTGTGGCGGTGTCCATTGGTTAGAATGGACGCGTAAACGCGTGCCCAGTGACTCCGCATTTCCACATCGTCGACCGCAATGGGGACCCGCTCTGCGTCTTCAGGCGCATCGTTCGGCTGAAGAGGAGTTGCATAGAACGAATCGTAAAGAGTAGGCCCTGGGTACGGAAACTGCACTGTGTTGTCGCGCTGATAAAGGTTGCGCATTTGCCTCTGTGGTTCGCTAACAGTGGCTGATGCCGCAATAACCTTGATCTTTCTGCGCGCCGTTGAGTTTGGCTCAAATGCCAGTTTGCCCTTTAGCAGGGGGGCAAGTTGATCGAAACCTGCTTCAAGAGCGGATTCGAACAGCCCGGAGAACGTGCCAAGCGACTCATCAAGGAGGTGTGCTTCGTCCTGAATAAGTAAGGCTGGGAAAGGATCGAAGAATCGAATGTCCCCCGAAGAATAAGACGGAAATAAGGGGGCAGTGCCATTGCCAGGATGGCCATCCCAGTCCTTAAATTTCATCGGCACATATAGGCGATCGCTCGCTGTCTTAACTAGCGGGGCGAAACCGAACATCGCGAAGAATCTTCGGATAGTACCCTGCGACTGGCCGATGGCTGCGAGCTTATCGACCGTACCAAGAAGAACTGACGGAGCTAGTTCATAAATGTCCTCGTCAACGATGTAGAAGGGCAATGGGGTCGGCTTGGTGAACCGAGCGTTCCACGAGCAAATTTCCTTGGATGAAGAACAATAGTGACCCATTGCATTGGATCCACTACCGGAATGCCGCCGTAGAGCGAGCAGGTTGCCATTCTTACTTCCACAGAAAGGGCAGGACGATAATTTCAGCCAGCGCTCTCGAGCACTTTTGTAGGGCTGGATTTCTAATTGCTTGGATTCCTCGCTTGGAGGGACTTCGCTATCGCTAGGGACCTCGCCGTATCCTTCATCCGAGTGCCAATTGGGCGTATTGCTTCCACCCACCCAGAATCCCAATGAAAACGGGTTACCGGGGTGCCTCCGCGAGTGCCTAACCTCCTCAGCAGCACCCATTGTGGTGAACGTCCGGCGCGCCTGTTGAAGCGTTAGCAAGCGCAGCGGGTAGCGCATCAATGCCGTCACGCCTCTGTCCTTACCCCTAAGGCGGTCAAGGAAGAGTACGTATACAAGAAGACCAAGGAATGCCTCAGACTTGCCGCCGCCGGTCGAGAAATACAGCAGTGTGACTGCATTGGCGTTCTTAGCAACCTCAGGCGTGTAAAAGTCGTGGAACTCCGGAATGCGCGTGGCGAATGCAGGAATGGACGCGAGGATAAATGCGAGCTGGAACAGCCGCCAGTCTTTATAGCCCTTCGCCCTGGCCACTTTGGCCATAGCGGTATTCATCGATATCCACGCCTCGAACGGGATTCCAAGCGAAGACTTCTGTGGGCCAGGGCCACTCCAACTTCCGCGAGATTTCTCGAGGATTTCCAAGCCGCAGCGAATGGCTGCTAACTCCCGACGCCACGCCGCGAGATCAAGATGGAGCTTCTCGCGTTCTGCTGCGATTTGTTCGACGGCATTGGGACCCTCTACCCCATGATCCACCGGGTGCTGCTCAACTTCCGTAAGCCATGCTTCGTAAGCCGCAATGAGTGGCAACAGACCATTCAAGCAGTCAGGCTGCGATAACTTTTCGATATTGCACTGGACCGCGCCGTCGGTCGGCCGGATTCTTGGCAGCACATAGCGGGGTGCCCAATTAGTCTTCAGTCTGTGTAGTGAGCCCTCAGTAGTGAGGGTGACACCACCGTTAAACCCTAATGCCGGATACTTCAAATATTCGTTATAGCGATAGGACGGTTTCACGCGATCAAGATGCAGGAATTTGTGATCGGTAGATGGCACATCGACGACAACAGAAACCTGAAAAAGCGAAGGCTCAAGTTCCTTAAAATTGGTCTTGGTGAGCGGTGTCGTCCAGTTCTCTAATGCAACATGAATCGTCGTGCGGCCTTTGTCGATTGGATCTTGCGCAGTCTGGACAACCCAGCGCAGCTCAATCTTCGGTATGACCACTGGAAGGTTGGAGGTGCGTACCCTATCCAGGTAGTTCTTCCAGTCACGCACGTCAGACGGCAGCACTCGGGTCCGACGGTATCCCCAAGTCTTTCCACCCATACTGGGATCTGTACTCACTGCCCAATCTGCAAGCTGTTTATTGATGGCTTCATTTAAGGCATCGGTTGCTCTTTTGGCGTCGCCTTCTGCCGTCATCGGCGTAAAGGTGAACGAAGGGAGGGCGAGCCCGAGGCGTAACCATTTCGGTGGAGGCGGGATGTCTTCCGCCAACCTGTCCGGTGTGCTTAGCTCCGCGGTGATCTCCTGAATTGGACTTGCTTCGCTCTCGACCGTCTCTTCCACACTGGCTTCTTCTATACCTTCTGCCTCGGTGTCTTCGCGCTCCGACGCACGATCGAGCCGGTTGTCGAACGGCAGTCCCATTGACTCGTAGGCGGCCCGGCGAGCCTCATAACTCCTCATTGCCCAGTCCGGATGGGATTTGCCGCCAGGTAGCGCTGCAATGAGCTCGGTCAGTGCGTCTCTCACCTTGCTGCGGACAGTGGCGCGTGCCTCTCTGGTCAACGGAAAAGTCGCCTCTAGACGGCCTCCAGGTCCAACCTCTTCCTCAGTAGGTAGAATGCGGACATATACCGCGCCGGTTAGCGATACCCCAAGCGAAGCATCCTTGGCAGCCGCCCGAATCTGGAAATCCATGCCATGCGCGCTTATGCGAATTGGATCCGCCTCCTCGTCGCCGCCACGCTCTTCTGCGGGCATCGGTACGATGAATTCTGACATCAGCGTGGCGCTGGGTTTTGCCCCATAAATTACTTCGTAGAAGCTGCCGCGGCCGGCGAGTCGTGCGGACAGATTATTAAGCAAGCTATCAACCACCGCCTCTTTGTAGGCGGGGTGAATGCCATGCGAGTTCTCACTAAGGATGGACACTGGTCTTTCCCTTTGGATGCGAAGGTGGTTCCACGCGTTCCACTCTATAGACGCAACGCAGCGCTTCCTGCTGGAGCTCATGAATGACGTCCTTTGGCACCTTGCGATAGGCGACAGCGCTCTCTGGCTGAAAAAGGATTTCGGCGTATCGAGCTACTAGCTCGCGGCCGAGGTACTGATTTAGGCGTCGCGCGCTGCGTACAAAGATCCAATGCTGCTCAGCTTCCTCGTCACCGATACCCAACGCCCGACAAAAGACCTTGAAGTAGCTTGAGTCTTTCGCCGCGTGGGGTCGCGTATCATCCTTAGCCTGCAAGGCGAGCCAGTAGTACACACGGCCAAGTCGGCAGCTTTCAGCTCTTGCGTCGAGTTCGATCATCTTGGCGTGAACGTCGCGCGCGAGCGCGGACCGCTTCTTGGTGCCAAACAATAGCGCGCAACGCCTTTGCACATCGTCGTGATACAACTTGAGCAACATGCGAACCGGATCGACGATAGAGTTCACTCCGGCACTATCCAGCTGGAGAGACGATTCCACCTTGGCACGAAGCTCGTCACTCATCTCGAAGACGAAATCACCAGGTTGAATGGCGCTCGCCAACGAACGCCTGAAGGGCGGATCTTCGTCGGCTAGGTAGCGATAGACCCATGAAGAGACGTACGTTCTTCCGCGACCTTCCAAGTCAAACTTGTAATCCGCTTGCTGGTCGCTCTGTCCACTGCTCTGAACTCCATCAAGCTTAAAAGTCATCGACATTTCTCGAAGCTTGCCGATATCAATTGGATTGGGCACCTCAGACAGCCGTTGCTCAAGCTGCTGAGCAAGCAATCCGATGCGCCCTCTATAAGCTTTGAACGCTTCGATCTCCTTCATTGACTTCAGCGTCTTGAGGGAAGATTCGGCCTGCTGATAAGCAACCAAAATAGTCGTTCCGTGTGGAACATTTGAATCTGTAATTAGGATGCGAAGAACGTCGGCATTTATGCCGACGAAGGCAAAGTCTTTTCCATTCCGTTGATCAGCGGGCATCCTTTTGATTGTTGCTAGCGTATGCAACTCCATATGTGGCTCAGCTGCATCCCAATCATTCGCTAACTTGCGCTGGAGGAAGCGCCGGGATAGCAGCACATACTTATTGCTTGGAAGAATAATCGCGAATGTTTGACGGTAGCTCGTCGAATGCTTTTTAACCTCGACTAGCAAGCGCGACGCTAACGGGGTTGCATCACGCCAGTCATCAATTAGCTTTTCGGCACGTTTGACGACGTCTTCCACCTTAAGGCGGACGCTGTTGAGCGATCCGGACGCTAGCGCCGTTTGAAGCGCCAATTTCACTGCCGTCCAAGAATCATGGTTGCTGAGTCTGCCGAATCCTTCCTCGGTCTCTGCGGCGCTTAGATCCATATATCCGGCAGGCATGTTGGATAGGCGAAGTATGTACATACAGGCCTGCAATAGCGCTCTATGAGCAGGATCATCTTCGCTTCCGGCGAAAGCCGTGAGTCGCTGAAATGCGAGCGCAACTTGGGACGCATCGCGATCAACAATGTATACGTTGAAGTTCGAGTTGCTTCGTTGAGCGGGCTTCCAGTCAGGCGGAACTGGTTGGGCTGAAAGCAGTGCCTCTTGTGCTTCCGCGGACCAGACCTTCGTTGAGAAGTCCAGTTTTGAGTCGACCATCCTGCCGCGAAGGATGAAGAATGTCTTCGGGTCATCGGTAACGATGACGGCACCGGCTTCGTCCATGCCAAACTTCCTCGCGGCAAGGAGGAAATCGGGGATGTGCATGGAAGCGTTGTAATCGGAGCGGACTGATGCGTCGGTGGCATCTAGAAGAAGTACTTCAGGGCGCCCGTGAGCACCTAGCGCATTGAGCGAAGTGCGCCATGTTGCTCGCTTCGCCGCATGATGCATAACGAGTAGCGCTCCTGGAGCCTTCGCTGGCACGCCCCATTCCATGTTCACCTTTTCTCGAAGGCGACGTCGAATTGCCAAGTTCTTGACTTTCGATAGCGTTCGTTCGAGAGGATTGGCTGCGGCCGCTTCCCAGGACTGATTACTCGGGCTAAAGACAAAGGTGGGAATCAGTTCTGCCAACGATGGATCAGATAATTTTTGGTTGTGCTGATCTAGATCGTTGAGTGCGGACAGGACCGCGAGAAATGCTGAGGATGAAGTGTGCGTTTCTGGTTCGTGCGAGCCGTTGTCACTCATGACCCAAAGGCTGCAGAAGAGCTCGTTGAGATCCTTTCGATCAGCGAGAACACTCTGAAGGGGCGTGCGGCAGGCGTAGTTACCTGGATAGAGTAGGGCTCTCAGGCCCCGCAAATCCTTAGCAAATACACGCTCTATATTTGCTAGCGCATGAAGGAGTGGCAATCCCGCAAGCTTGGCGGGCCAGGCGAGGCAAAGGGTGATACCACCATGATCCGCAGCGGTGAGTAGCGTGTCGACCAGCTCCCTTGCCCATGGCTGTAGACCTACAGGCTCACTCGAGGTACGCACTTTGTACTGTATTGAAGCATCACCTGATCGAACATGTGCCCACGGCCGATCAGGTCGAGCTGGCTGATCCGGCACATCAGACGGAGATATCGCAGGTGGCTTACATTTCGGCGCTCGTTCTTTTGTCCCCGTCGAGCGCAAGGATATCTCTTGCACACGCTCACTAGTCTTATTTCGGGCCTTGGCTCGATCTGATTGGCGTTCCGCTAGAGATCTGAATTTGGCCATTGCAAGCACTCAGCTTAGTTGGCGGGGCCTGCCACGTCAGATAGGTTGAAGGCACGCTTCACCGCTTCTTCCATAGTCACCTTCTCAGCGAGGGCGTCTTTAACAGCCTGTGGATCTGGCAGCGCAAGCTGATTCAATTCAAATGCTGAGACATTGGTTGCGCCCGAGATACATCGAAAGTTTCGGTCCACCACGTATGTGCTGAGCAGGCTCGCCAGTTTGGTGGGCGATAGATGAGGCTTATCGCCTGTGACCTCGACTATGACGACGTGGTTCTCGCCGATAAACCCTCCATGCTTTCTGTAGACATCGGGCGACACAGCGGCAGCGACTAGGCGTCGAGGCTGATCGTTCGACGTGACACGCTGTATTACGACACACGGAGACGACACCACGGAGGAGTGCATTTTGTCGCCCATGTCTACAAATCGGTGCTCTCCATCACGGGCTGATACGGAATCGAGTTGGACGGCCCTTCCTGGAACGATATCTCTCGACCAAAGCAGTGGCATGGCAGTATGGGCCCTGGCTTTTCTTACATCCTGTTGCGTCTCAAACTTCGGGCGTTTGTCTCGATTCCAGACGTAAGCGCCAATCCGGACTTTGTATCCATAGTCAGATAGTCGAAAAGCTGTTGCTGATGCGGCCTTAAGTAAGGGCACGTCAGTAGTTGCACGCGGAACTGGCCAAACCGCTCCGTCGCTTGGCAATGAGCACTTCCCTACGTTCCTGTATTGGCCGGAACTTGACACCACTGAAACGCTAGTCTGTGACCGACCTTTCTCTGATCGCCGGCGCAGAACTGTCATGGCTGTTTCTTGCTCAACATCAATAAAGATGCCTTGCCTGTCACTAACAACGCCTATGTGCTCGATTACTGAATTGCTAATGAGAAATTTTCGTAGGCTCGTGAAGTACTGGCCGGATAGAAAGCTTGTCGGCGTAACTAGCGCCGCATGGCCTTCGGCACGGAGAAGGCGCAGACAAAGTGCGATAAACAGGCAATAGAGATTCGGTTGACCTTCAATGACGTCAGCATACGTTTCTCGTAAAGGATCCAGCTCCGCGGCCTTCATCTTTCGATAGGGAGGGTTGCAGACAACGACGTCAATTTTCCCAAAGCATGTACGAAGTCCGTGCAGCGAATCAGTCTGGCGAACTCGAAATGCCGGAGAGTAGCCCGTCTTCTGGATATCGTCATGAAGTGCCATACATAGAAAGAGCTTGGAAAGCTCGCAAAGCGTGGCATCAAGATCGGTTCCCGAAAGGTGTCTTTCTATATGTCTGAGTGATTGTAACGGCGTTCGTCCGCGCTTCTTTAGGGCGGCACGCATCCTCAGGGCAATGGGGGCTAGGAACGCAGCCCCCCCACACGCTGGGTCCATGAACGACTGGCGACCAAAATCCACTCCTTGCTCAGTCAGGTCGTTGAGAAGACCGTCCGTTAGCGATGTGGGTGTAAAGAACATCGCTAACTCCTTCTGATAGCCCTGGGTAGTTAACAGAGCGTACGAGGAGCTAAGCCAGTATGTGGCGTCAAGAAAAGTCATGCCGCGTAAGATCGCTACAAATTCTGCAACCTCTGCCTCGGCTGCGAGTTCTTTGGAGTAGCGAAGGGCTGGCTTTCGGAGTGCGGGAAACGAAGCTCTGCACCAAAGGTGCGATAGTGTCCCTACAATAGTCGTAGCGTCACAGTGATGTCGCTCGGCTACTTGGCCGAGCGAGCGGATGCGTCGTGTGATTGAAACCTTAGAGAAGGGAGCTAGCGGTTTGTCGGGCACCGGTTTCTCCTGCCCGAACACGATGCCCAAACCGTCGATGCTAGGCCCTGGAGAAGAGGGAGGCTCTCAAGGTCGCCAAGTGCCCTGGATGTTGGGGCGTACTGATTCGGACGGATGATTCGGGTACTAGTGGTGACAGGCTGTTGAGCTCGGTACTTGATTCTGTGCTGCGCAGCGCATTGGAGGACGTTCCCCGCAGTGACCGTATCCAGGGGCGCGCACCGGGCTGCAGCCTCCCTGATCTCGGAAACGGTTAGTTTGGCCATTTAGATTCCTTCCCCCAGGCACTTAAGTAGCGGGCAGCGTCGATAGAATAACCCCGGTTCTACGGTACTGCCACCCCCTCACGCCGGGCTGCTCCTGAGCGAGCAGGTCGAACCCCTGCTACGTAGAGCTTTAGGAATCCTTTCTTTAATCAACGGTTCGGAATGCGACCTCCACGGAATATCCTTTTCCAAGTTTTGCCAAGCTGCTTCATTCTGAGAATGAAATGTGCTGCAAGTTAGAATAGCTAATCTCGTTCGATGGCAGCTGTGTGCAGCGAGTTCATCGTAGCTTCGGAAAAGTCGCCATCAACGTAGACTAACCTCAACCGAAGGTTTTCCAATCCGGGATTTCGAAGGCGCGTTTGCGGGACGAACTTGTGGGTGGGATGAGATACCCACTCCACGTCTTGAAGAAGTAGCACGCTCTTCCATTCTGAGAGCTCAGGCAAAGACTGCAGTTCATAGAAACCATGCGCAGCATACTTAATTGGTCCTCGGGCTACCTTATACCCGAGCGAGGTGAGGCCATTAGCATGTGACCCAACGCATATAGCGTCATGCAAATAGTGCATTCCAGCCATAAGTGCAGAGCGTGCGCTCTTATCAATGGCCTCGTCTTCTTTGAGACTGTGGACTATGTCGTGACGAAGAGCATTCATTCTTTTCCAGTCGTGCTTACGGCCCTCTTCTGCTTGACTGGCATCAGTGGTATCCAAGATAAATGCGCGCACTCCTACCAGCGAAGTCTTCTTGTATTGGTAGGCGGTCTTGCAATGAGCACATTGCCCGTCCAGCGTCTCTGTGCCAGGGTCAAGGCCATAGAGCGGGGCAAGGGCAGGTTCAAGAGCTTCGAGCCCGGCATAGGTGTCCTGAAAGGCTGATACGTCATCGTCGACATTGCCAATGGCATCTCGATATCGCCTTGCTCCCCGCCTCAGGCGCGCGCCGGTAGGCAATCCATCCCAATGCTTCAAAAGGTGCCTAGCGTTGTTCAAATCTTCTGACGTGATATCACGAGGCCAATGCAGCGGATCAATGTCAAAAAATTGCAGAAATTCGCACTCATGCGTCGACGTATCGATTCTTGCAACTTGCAGAAGGCGCACATTACGTAATGTAACGCCGCTAACAACTGAGAGTGCGGACTGGAAGTCCTCTATCAAATGCAGACCTTCTCGCGCTGCCACGACAAGATCACCTTTTGGGATGTCTTTCGAAAACTCCAAAACAACATTGGACCCGCCCATTTTGAAGCGCTCACCGACGTCACCATGCACCGGTTGGAGGCTGAGTGAGCAATCGACATTCCTGATCTTGATCTTGAACGTGCTCCTGTTCGTCAGCGATAAGGAAATGGGCTGGAAGGCGGAGATCCGGTACATGCTCATATTTATTCAACTAAGGTGCAGAAGATTCATTATATTGGCAATGGACCGTACGGAGACAGGCGATGAAGTACGCGGATGGACAACGAGTGCTCGCTGGTGACGTGGTTGAGATCGATGGTCGATATCACGGACTAGTGATCGCTGCCATTGAGGACAAGAGCTATTTGCCGGGTGGCGAGGATTGAGAGTACCTGGGCACCGGAGCAATGATCGATACCGATTTTGCCGGGCTGGTGCACTACCCAGAGTACGACGAAGAACTGGTTCTAGTCCGTCGGGCCGAATAGCGACGCGGCCAGCGTCCGCTTTGGACCTCAAGCGAACATCGCCGGGCCGATCGACAAGTAGCAGCCGAACTGCCTTCATGCACGGGAGAGCTAATGTAGGTTACAAGCGACGCCTTTGATAAGCGCCTTTCGGAGGAGCCCTCCTAGTAGTGGTAAGAAACTAAAAAATGTTGGGGTGGCAAGTGGGCCGGCTGCGACCACTTCGATGCGTTCACGTTACTAGTCAAGGTTTCACCCCTCGCTCTTCTACCGAATGACCGTTGTCCAGACAGCTTTTCGTCGCTCCTTGCCCCATTTCGTGAGATCGCCGCAGTTCGCAAAACTGCTCAGGGGAATTAATGGGCTCATTCAAGCGACTTGCCTTGCCTGCCTTCATGATGGCGATAGGCGCGATATCGCCTGCTTCTTACGGCACGTGCTGGGAATATGGCGCAGGCCCGACCGCCATCTATCGAAAGCCGACGGTTGCCGCCGAGTTCAAGGATGCGGCGGCGGTTATCACGGGGCGAGTCACAGCCGCGCGTAATATTTCCGAACCGGACGATCCGGAGGGCTACGCGTGGACAATTTATTCGGTCCAGGTATTAGAGACCTTCAAAGGTACGCCGCAGCGGACGATCCAGCTGTTGTCGGAAAACACGACTGCCAGGTTCCCCATGGATACCGGGAAGACATATCTTCTCTTCATAAGCCAATCTTCAATGATCGAGATGGCCGGGAAAGAACGTCTTCCTACGAACTTTATAGACATCTGCGGAAACTCTGCGGTCGAAGAAGATGCACGGTCTTTGATCAAGGAGGTGCGGCATTTGTCGAAATCTCAGTAAGGTTCGCTTCCCACCGAGGCGGAAGACAATACCCAGGTCGATTCGAATCATTAGGAGTGACGAGGCTTACGAGTTGAGCATGAGCGAGGACAGCCGCTCACGATGAAGAGTGGCGGGTTGCCATTGAGGCGCAACCGTCGCGTCGCCTCTGACGAATCGATTCTTCCACCACAAATCTGAAAACAGGCGAAGTGATCGAGACACCCCGCATTCAGTGCATCTCATTACGCCGCCCCTACGGAGTGATCTTCTTACGGGCAAGATCGGGCCTCAGTCCCTCTCCGTATAACTGCCGCAAGAACCTCATCAAAAGTGGGTTCCGCAGATCCGAATGGCTGTTAACTATCGGCTTACCCGTCGAGACGTTCCAGACTGGCACGTTGACGTTAAGCGCCTCATTTCGCGGGGTCAGAATCAGGGCATTGCGATATTCGTTTCCGCTGTCCTCCGCCTCCCAAGCGGACATCACCCGCGGATATACCCCCGCCTCGTTGGCATCGCCGGCTGCCTCCCTCACTTTTCGCGCAAATTCGTCGAGTTCCGTCCAGTCCAGCCCTTTTCCCCCATCTTCTTCTTTCACCATGTTTCGCGTTTTCCAGTCACCACTTTCCGTCGGAGGAAGTGTCAGGTAACTGCTGGCCGTCGGCTTTCGATGGTCATAGGTAAGGTCGTAGTCGATATAGTATGTGTCGTGTCCGATGGTCTGCTTGGCCGCGACTCGCTCCATCCGCGCCCCCTGCGGATAGCGATAGAACAGCGTCGAGAAAATGCGGGCAAAGGGAAACGCCGCTCCAGTCGCTTGATCATTAACGCTCGTTATCGAAACGAAGACCGGGGAGTGGTAGCTGCCAATCCTTTCGCTGCCACCCTTTTCATCGAATGCCACGCGATGAAGAGGGGCGAATACCGCCGCCTCGACGGCCGGATTGATGGCGATGACGACATCGCCTTCTCTGCTGAAGGGAGGGTCATGCTGTAGACCCTGGTCCTTCCGCCGCCGAATGTTCTCCTTCAGGTCGGTCATGTCGCGCACCAAGGATGGCGACAGTGCGGAGTAGACGATCAAGCCACCGAAACTATGCCCCACGATGGTGAGGCGAACTTTCTTCGTGCATTGATCCTCACCTATGCCTGATATGTAATCGGGGTCGTCTATCGATTTCTCGACCTCTTGATTCCACGCGACATTGCGCGCGTCTTGGAACGATCGAAGGCGTCCGAACAGCTCACGGACACTTCCTTTCGCGACGCGATCGGCGGCATTCTTCCTGCTCCAGAAAGTGGTGGCGGACTCGATGCCATCGCCAATGAAGTTTGTCGACTCAAAACGAGTTCCAGCGCCGCGCCACCCCACATACGCGCCAACGACCTTCATCTTGCAAGCGGATTGGGCTTCCATCGCGCTGAGTTGCCCAAGGACCATGCGAAACCAGCGGACGTTGGCGTCCGAGCTTTGCGCTGTGTGCTTCCATCCATGAACGAATACGACGACGCTCGTGGATTGCTCGACCGGCGATCGCCTGAGTGAGTCCAGGGAAAGATCAATCTGCCGGGAAGCGTCGCCAAACTGTGGGATCGCCGGAAATGGAAGGCCCTGGTCGTCGAATTCGACGAAGTTAAGGTCGTATGGTCCTAACCCGACGTCATTCCGACCCGCCGCGTGCTCAACGATAAGTCGATCGCATCGGCTATCGACCGCGCCCAATTCGTCGCTGGATTCGTCCACGACCTGCGGGGTGCAATCGATGGGGGATACAGACGTGGCTTGCGTGCGATAGGGGACGATCCTGGCGCACCCTGCTACTAGCAGTAGAACGCCAAGGCAAGCCACTGTGACGAGAGCTCGAAGACTATCGACCATACCGGCTCGCGAAATGGCCGTGGACATGCGCGTCGCCTCCTCCATGACGTCATTCCCCTGATGCGGAACCGCCATGGAACGCTTGGGTCTCCTACGTTTCAATAGCGCGAATGGCGGACCCCGTAACCTATGAGGTGGCATGCCTCATGCTTACGTCCCACGAGCACCAGCGCCAACATGTAGCGGGTGACGCGGCCCATGATTATCCCGCTCCCTGTAGGCTTCACGCTTCTTGCGTCGATGCTTCCGGACCAGCTACCGGCAGGCGCGGCTTTGCGTGTCGGGTAGCAAAGCGCCTAGCGCAATTCCGGCACGAAATCTCGGTCTTCCGGCCCATTCCCCCTGCGGCACGTTGCCATACCACCAAGGTCGCATGTGCCATGCTCCCGGGCCGGTGAGAAAATGGCCGGTCATCCTCCGTAGCCTCGACGCCGACCATGTCTTCCGATCGCATCCGCTCCTCCCTCCTGCGCGACCGCGTGGCCAGCGCGGAGGCTGCCGCCGCCTTTATCCAGCCCGGCGAGACCGTCGCCATGAGCGGATTCACGGGCTCGGGTTACCCGAAGGCCGTGCCGCTGGCGTTGGCTCGCCGGATCGAGGATGCGCATGTGGCCGGGCAGGCCTTCCGCATCCGGCTCATGACCGGCGCCTCAACGGCGCCGGAACTCGACGGTGCCCTGGCGAAGGCTGACGGCATCGCATTGCGCATGCCGTTCCAGACCGATCCGGATGCCCGCCAGCGAATCAACGCGGGCACGCTCGACTACATCGACATCCACCTGAGTCACGTGGCGCAGCACGTGTGGT
>Ga0209148_1000685_pt1 | contig 28110 bp, 31 predicted proteins | sample AraplaCol_mMF_r2_2_FD_184288 | JGI IMG/M metagenome (GOLD analysis project Ga0209148, IMG submission 184288) | Arabidopsis root microbial communities from North Carolina, USA - plate scrape CL_Col_mMF_r2 (SPAdes) (version 2) | ecosystem: Host-associated > Plants > Roots > Endosphere | place... | reverse complement strand
CGATGCTCGCAGGCTTCGCGGTCGCCTACCCGGTCAACGCGCTGCTCATCCGATCCGGACTGAAGGAGGCGATGTGACAACCACAACGTTCCCGCCGAACAGCCTGGGAGGACCCTCCGCATCCCCCGGATGCCCGCCGCGCGGCGCGTATACCGGAGGTATGCCGCAACGCACAGCCATGCCTGCACGCCCGCCCCTGCGCCGGTCCCGTCGCCGGCCGGTGAGCCCGACTCGTGGCCGGGCCGAGGCCGCCCGGGCTGCCCGCGGAATCGACCGCTTCATCGTCGATGTGCGCCACGGGCGCTTCGAACGTGCGCTGTCCGGGGTGACGGCGGTCGGAGCGCTCGTGACCACGGCCGAGATCTTCTTCGAGCACGACAAGGCCAGCTTCGGCAAGCCGTGGATGTGGGCCCCGATGGTGGTCGGGCCGCTGGGTGCGCTCGCCGGCCTCGGCGGATTCGTGAGCCACCGGCTGGCCAAGACGGCCCTGCCGATCGCCTCCGCGGTCGTGATCGCAAACGGTTTGCAGGGCACGCTCCTGCACGCGCAGGGCATCTCGCAGAAGCCCGGGGGATGGCGCAACCTGCGTTACAACATGGAGATGGGTCCGCCGCTGATGGCGCCCCTGCTGGTCACCATGGTCGGCGGGATGGGGCTGCTGGCCGCGATCCTGCGGCGCGAACCGTGACGGACGGCCCCCGCTTTCCCGGATTCGACGTGCTCGCGCAGTCCTCGCACTGGGACGACTTCACCCGGGCGGTGGTGCTCGACCGCCTGCACGACCTGCCCGCCGTCCGGTTCTTCACCCCCGACCAGCAGGCGACCCTGGTGCATCTGGTCGATCAGCTGGTCGGCCAGCGCGTCGAGCCGGGCGAGCCGAAGGTCGAGATCGCCAGGATGATCGACTCCCGCCTCGCCGAACGTGAGACCGACGGCTGGCGCTACGACACGATGCCGCCGGACGGCGAGGCCTGGGTGCGCACGCTGACCGCCCTCGACGACGACGCGAGCGCCGCGTTCGGCGCCCCGTTCGCCGAACTCGCCTGGGACGATCAGCACGAGCTGATCGAGCGCTTCCGCTCATCCGACCAGCCGCACTGGCACGGTCTGCCGCGCTCGGCGGTGTGGAGTCTGTGGACCCGCTACGCGGCCACCGCCTTCTACTCGCATCCGGCGCTCTGGAACGAGATCGGCTTCAGCGGTCCGGCCTATCCGCGCGGGTACAAGAACCTGGGCGTCGACAAGCGGGAACCGTTCGAGGTGCGCGACGCGCATCCCGATCGCGATCCGCTGCGGGGCGATGCGCGATGAGCACCGTGCGCGAGCGCAACGAGTCCGCCTGGCTGCTGAGCGACGACGGCCTGCGCTACCGGCACGGCCTCCGCGACGACATGCGCCGTTTCGACGACGACGACGAGGTGGATGCCGTGATCGTCGGCGCGGGAGCCGGCGGTTCCACGATGCTGCAGCGCCTGGCCCGCCAGGGCTGGCGCGTCGTCGCCCTCGACGCCGGGCCGTTCTGGAATCCCGAGACCGACTGGGTCAGCGACGAGGCGAGTTCGCACAAGCTGTATTGGACCGAGCCGCGCCAGATCGGCGGCGACGACCCGGTGCCGCTCGGGTCGAACAACTCCGGCCGCGGCGTCGGCGGATCGATGGTCCACTACGCGGGCTACACGCCGCGGTTCCACCCCAGCGACTTCCGCACCCTCAGCAACGATGGCGTCGGGGCCGACTGGCCCATCGACTACCAAGAGCTGAAGCCCTACTACGAGAACATCGAGCAGGAGCTGCCGGTGTCGGGCGACGACTGGCCGTGGGGCGACCCGCACGGCTACCGCTATCGGCCCCAGCCGGTGGGCGGCAACGGCGAGCTCTTCCTGCGGGGGGCGCTCGCGGCCGGGATCGAGGCCAGGGTCGGGCCGGTGGCGATCGCGAACGGCCGGTTCGGCAACCGGCCGCACTGCATCTACCGGGGCTTCTGCCTGCAGGGGTGCAAGGTGAATGCGAAGGCCTCGCCGCTGATCACCCACATTCCGGATGCCCTCCAGCACGGCGCCGAGGTGCGGCCCGACAGCATGGTCACCCGCGTCGAGGTGGATGCCCGCACCGGGCGGGCGAGCGGCGTGCACTACGTGCGCGACGGCAGCACGCGCTTTCAACGGGCGCGCGCGGTGATCGTCGCCGGGTACTCGATCGAGACGCCCCGGCTGCTGCTGAACTCGACGTCGTCGCGATTCCCGAACGGCATCGGCAACGACTTCGATCAGCTCGGGCGGTACCTCATGGTGCAGGGGGCGCCGCAGACCGCCGGCCGGTTCGACCAGGAGGTGCGCATGTTCAAGGCGCCGCCGCCCGAGGTCAGCAGCGAGGAGTTCTACGAGACCGATCCCACCAAGCCGTACAAGCGGGGGTTCTCGATCCAGACCGTGTCGCCGCTGCCGATCACCTGGGCCGAGCACGTGATGGCTCAGGGCTACTGGGGCGCGAAGTTCCGCACCTACATGAGCGATTACGTGCACTGGGCGTGCCTCGGGGCGCTGTGCGAGTTCCTGCCGCTGCCCGACAACCGGGTCACGCTCGCCGACGAGGTCGATCGCAACGGCATGCCGATCGCCCATTTCTCGTACAGCCGTTGCGACAACGACCGTCGATTGATGGATGCGGCGACCGCCGTGATGGAGCGCATCCTGAAGGCCGCCGGGGCCGACGAGGTGATGACCATCAACCGCAATGCGCACCTGGTCGGGGGAGCCCGGATGGCCGAGAACGAGCAGCAGGGCGTCGTCGACCGCGACTGCCGCAGCTTCGCCGTGCCCAACCTGATGATCACCGACGGCAGCGTGCTGCCGACCCAGGGCAGCGCCAATCCGGCGCTCACGATCATGGCGATCGCTGCTCGCGCGGCGGCCCGCCTGATCGAGCGACCGATCGAGTGAGGCCCGAGACAACGAAGGAGAACAACATGCACACCGTCAGCGATTTCGTCATTCAACGCATGCGGGAGTGGGGTGTTCGCCGCGTCTTCGGATTTCCGGGAGACGGGATCGGCGAGTTCGACGGCGCGCTGGGCGCCGCCGACCGGGCCGACGACGGCTTCGAATACATCCGGCCCACCCACGAGGAGATCTGCTCGCTGATGGCGACGGCGCACGCCAAGTTCACCGGCGAGGTGGGCGTCTGCTTCGCCACCTCCAGCCCCGGCGCGTTCCACCTGCTGAACGGCCTCTACGACGCGAAGATGGACAACCAGCCGGTGGTCGCCCTGGTCGGCCAGCAGGGCCTGGCGGCGTTCGGCACCTTCACCCAGCAGGAGAGCAACCTCGAGCGCACCTTCGCCGATGTGGCCGCCTATGTGCAGACCATCGTCAGCCCCGAGGGGGCGCAGGCCGTGGTGGACACCGCGTTCCGCACCGCGATCGTCACCCGGCAACCCACCGTGATCGTGCTGCCGCACGATGTTCAGGGCATGAAGGCGGCCGAGCTCGGCCCCGAGAACTGGGTGTCGCGATCCAGCGCGGTGGCGCCGTCGACCCGCGTGGTCGGCCCGGCCGAGGAACTGCAGCGGGCCGCCGACATCATCAACGCGGGCAAGCGGATCACGCTCCTGGTGGGCGCCGGCGCCGCGGATGCCGGGCCGGAGGTGCTCCAGCTCGCCGAGCGGGTCGGCGCCGGCATCGTCACCAGCCTGCGTGGCAAGCCGGTGATCTCGTCGGAGGTGCCCTTCCACACCCAGCAGCTCGGGCTGCTCGGCACGCTGCCGAGCCTGCATCAGATGGACGACTGCGACACCCTGGTGATGCTGGGCACGAACTATCCCTACGGGCAGTTCCTCCCCTCCAGCGACCAGGCCCGCGGCATCCAGGTCGATCTGCGCGCCGAGCAGCTCGGCCTGCGCTACCCGACGGAGGTCAACCTGTGGGCCGACGTGAAGGCGACGCTCACCGCGCTGCTGCCGCTGATCGAGCAGACCAGCGACCGCGAGTGGCAGGACAAGATCGTCGACGAGATGCGCGGCTGGGAGGAGGAGATGCACGCCCAGGCGATGCTGGGCTACCCGGATGGCGCGAACCCGCGGCGGGTCTTCCACGAACTGAACGAGCGGCTTCCCGACGACGCCATCGTCACCGCCGACGCGGGGACCACGGCCGACTGGTACGGGCACCACATCCGACTGCGCGGGCGGATGAAGGGCGATCTCTCCGGCCGGCTCGCCACCATGCTCGCGGCCATGCCCTACGCGGTCGCCGCGAAGTTCGCCTATCCCGAGCGCCCGGTGATCTGCACCATCGGCGACGGCGCGTTCCAGATGCTGGGCATGAACGAGCTGATCACGATCAAGAAGTACCAGGAGCGCTGGAGCGACCAGCAGCTGATCATCGTCGTGATGCACAACGACGACCTCAGCCAGGTCTCGTGGGAGATGCGCACCGAGGACGGCAACCCGGTGTGGCCGGGCTCGCAGGATGTCGAGTCGGTCGACTACGCGGGGTGGGCGGAGCTGCTCGGCTTCCAGGGCATCCGGGTGACCAGCGACGACGAGATCGGGGCGGCCTGGGATCGCGCCTTCGCCCACCGCGGTGTGACGCTGATCGACGCCTACGTCAGCAAGAACGTGCCGCCGCTGCCGCCGCACATCACCTTCGAGTATGCGAAGAACATGGCCCGTGCCCTGCTCAAGGGCGACCCCAACGAGTTCGCGGTCATCCGCGATTCGGCTCGGGCGCTCGCCTCGGAGGGCCTCGAGCGGGTGAAGGGTGCTCTGCACGTCGGTCACGGCCACCACGGGGAGTCATGAACCGCGGCGCCGGCGTCGGCGACGGCATCGACGCGATCGCCATGAGCGCATACGAGGTACCCGCCACCACCGAGGGGCGCGAGCAGGCCGAGAGCGACGGGACGGCCCGGTGGAGCAGCACCGGCGTGCTGATCGTCGAGCTCACGGCGGGCGGCGAGACCGGGCTGGGCTACGCGTACACCTCGCGCGCGGCGCTCGCGATCGCGCAGGATCAGCTCGCCCCGCTGCTGCTCGGCGCCGATCCGCTCCAGACCGGCCGCCACTTCTGGGCAATGGCGGGCGCGGTGCGCAACCTGGGCTGGAACGGGATCTGCGCGGGGGCGATCTCGGCCATGGATGTCGCGCTGGCCGACCTGTCGGCGCGCCTGCTCGGCATCCCGCTCTGCACCTTCGTCGGCGGAGCCCGTGACCGGGTGATGGCCTACGGCAGCGGCGGATTCACCAGTTACAGCGATGCGCAGCTCGAACGGCAGCTCGGCGGCTGGGCGGCCGACGGCCTCCGCGCGGTCAAGATGAAGGTCGGAACCGATCCCGGGGCCGATCCGGCGCGCGTCGCCCGCGCCCGGCGGGCGATCGGCGACGGTGTTGAGCTGTTCGTCGACGCGAACGGGGCGTACTCGCGCGCGCAGGCGCTCGGCATGGCCGAGGTGTTCGCCGGGTCGGGCGTCTCGTGGTTTGAGGAGCCGGTGTCGAGCGACGACCTCGAGGGACTCCGGCTGCTGTGCGAGCGCGCTCCGGCGGGCATGCAGATCGCGACGGGGGAGTACGGCTACACCCCGGCCGCCTTCCACCGGCTGATCGCCGCGGGCGCGGTCGACACGCTGCAGGCGGACGCCACCCGGTGCGGCGGCGTCACCGGATTCGTGTCGGCGCATGCGCAGGCGCAGGCGGCGACCATCGCGCTGAGCGCCCACACCGCGCCCGCCCTGCACGCGTCGATCGCGTCGGGGCTGCGCGACGTCGTGCACGTCGAGTACTTCCACGATCACGCGATCATCGAGAAGCGGTTCTTCGACGGAACCCCCGCCCTGATCGACGGCGACCTGGTGCCCGATCTCGACCGGCCGGGGCACGGGCTGACCCTGAAGCGGCAGGATGCCGAGCCCTCCCTCCGCGAGGAGCTGCGCCTCACCCGCGACGCAGCTGCCTGATCAGCTCGCTCTTGGTCTTGTGCGAGTACCCGCTCATCCCGAGCTCCTTGGCCCGGCTGCGCAGCTTCGACACCGTCCAGTCGTCGTACGAGCCGGCCTCGCCCCCGCGTTCGCCGACCGCTTGCGATCCGTCGCGCGCCACGGCGTTCGAGATGCGCGCGGCCTTCTCCTTGCTGTCGCCCTGCTGGCGCAGCTCCTCGTAGAGCTTCGGATCCTTGAGGCTGTTGGTGCGTGAACCCGGCATGATCTGACTCCTCTGCCTTCCGTGTTGCGACATGACCGCTCTCCGGACTACGCCGCGCCGAGCACGATCGCAAGGGGTTCTGCCGGTCGTGCAGGCTCTGCTCAGGTGGAGCCCGATGGGTGCCGCGCCCTAGGATTTCGCGGGTGACCGTTCAGGACCCGCCGCGTTCTTCGGGTGACGACGCCGTGCTCGACGGTGCGGCGCCCGACGGCGGGGTGCCCGACGACGCGGTGCCCGATGACGCGGCAGCGCTCGACGACGCGATCCCGCACGATCTGGACTGGACGATCCCACCGGTCGGCTCGATCGCCTCGCGCTTCGCCGCACCCAGCGGTGAGCTCGCGGTGGTGTCGCTGGGTGATCCCTCCCATCCCCGGGTGGTGCTCGTGCCCGGCGTGTCGGGGTCGAAAGAGGACTTCGTGCTGGTGCTTCCGGTGCTGGCGGCGGCCGGGTACTTCGTGCAGAGCTACGACCTGGCCGGCAACTACGAGTCGGCCGACGCCGCGCCGCCACCAGGTACCCCCTACTCCTATGAGTTGTTCGCCGACGACCTCATCGCGTTCCTCGAGTCGGGCGGACCCGCCCACCTGCTCGGGTACTCCTTCGCCGGCACGATCGCCCAGATCGCGACGGTGCAGCGTCCGGAGCTCGTCCGCAGCCTCGCCCTGCTGGCCACGCCGCCACGGCCGGGCAACGGCTTCCGCGGCGTGAAGATCCTGGGCCCGTTCACCTGGATGGCGACCGGCGACGTCGGCGCGAAGCTGATGCGCTGGGGCATCGTCACCAACAAGAACAAGGTGCCGCAGACCCGTCTTGACTTCGTGCGCCTGCGCTTCGAGAAGACGACCATGCGCAGCATGGCCGACATCATCCGGCTGATGAAGCGCGCGCCCGAACTGCGTCCCCAGCTGCGGGATGCGGCCATCCCGAAGCTGGTCGCCGTCGGCTCGCACGATCTCTGGCCGGTCGAACTGCATGCGGAGCTCGCCGAGCGCATCGGAGCGCGACTCGCGGTGTACGACACCGGACACAGCCCCTGCGAGACCACGCCGAACCAGCTCGCACGCGACCTGCTGGCGCTCTATCAGAGCGCTACGTAAGCAGGGCCTCTATCAGAGCGCTACGTAGGCAGAGCCTCTACGCCGCGCGGCCGTCCGCCGAACCCGATCCGTCTGGCAGGTCGCTGTCCGGCGATGGCGCGTACGCCATCGCCCATCGACGGCGCGCGGCGCGGCGGGCCCACGGGTTGTCATCCGGCCAGTGGTTGCGCAGCGTCGGGAGCACCCACGAGATGCGACGGCGCAGGCCTCCGAAGGTCGCGAACGGGCGCGCCGAGATCTGGACGACGAACTCCGGGTCGTAGCGCACCGTCATCCAGGGCTTGATGTGCAGGCTCAGGTCGAGGTCGTCGTGGATCGTGCGCTGACTGCGGTGCACTTCGTCGCGCAGCTCGTTCCACACCCCGTGACGCATCACGAAGTTGGAGCCGAAGATGGGCGGATGCCCGAGATACGGGGTGAGCGACCAGTACATGCCGCCCAGGTACCAGGCCTTGCCGAGCCGGTGCACCAGCTCGCTCGAGCCGTAGAACTCACCGGTGCCGGTCAGCACCGAGAGCTCGTCGTCGTGGGCGAAGATCGCGATGGCGCGGGCCAGCCACCCGGGAGGACACACCGAGTCGGCGTCGATCCGGGCGATCAGCTCTCCGCGCGCCGCGTCATAGCCGGCCGAAGCGGCGCGCGGAATCCCGGGCACCGGCTCGGTGATCACGCGCGCGCCGCCGTCGCGAGCGACCTGCGCCGTGTTGTCGGAGCTGCCGTTGTCGACGACGACGATCTCGACCTCGACCGACTCGGGGATGCCGGTCTGCTTCGCGAGGGCCGCCAGGCAGACGGCGAGCATCTCGGCATCATTCCGGGCCGGGATCACCACGGAGACGAGCATGCATCCACTCCTGTTGCGCCGGGCCAGGGTGGTCGGGCGCAGAACAGGTTACTCCGGAGCGACACTCACGAGTGCTCACCGGCTCCGCCTCCACAGGTGCAGGCTCGCGTAGCTGCGCCACGGGGCCCACGCTTCGGCTCGCGCGGCGAGCGCCCGCGTTGCGGACGGCAGCCCGAGCGCCTCGGCCCTCTGTCTGATCACCAGATCCGTCTCGAGGAAGCTGTCGGGGTTGCCCAGCGCGCGCATGGCGAGGTAGTCGGCGGTCCACGGTCCGACGCCCGGCAGCGCCAACAGCTGTTCGCGCAACTCGGCCGCGGGAGTCTCGACGTCGAGGCGGAGGCGGCCGCTCGCCACGGCATCCGCGACCCGGATGATGGTGGCCACCCGGTTCGCCGGCCCGCGCAGCACGGCGGCGCCGCGTTCGGCGATGGCCTCGGCGGTCGGGAACATCCGGAAGCCTCCCGAGATCGGCCCGCCGGATCTCTCGGCCGTGCCGGCATCAGCCGTCACCGGTTCGCCCAGATCGGCCACCAGCCGCCCGACGACCGTCCGCGCCGCCGCGACCGAGATCTGCTGCCCGATCAGGGTGCGGAACAGCGTCTCGGCACCGTCGGCGCTGCCCGGGATGCGGATGCCGGGCGTGGCCGCCACCAGCGGTGCCAGCACCGCATCGGAGGCCAGCGCCTCGTCGATCGCCACCGAGTCCGCGTCGAGGTCGAACAGGCGCCGCACCCGGGATGACAGCGCGGGCAGGTCGGCCAGGCTCGCCAGGCGCGCCGTGACGATGACGCCGGCGCGCTCCGGATCCAGCCGCACCGTCACGTCGGCCCGGCCGTGCGGCAGGGCGAGCGGACGCGAGAACTGCGTGTCGTCGCCGGTCTCGAGGCCCGGGATGGCGTGGTCGGCGAAGAAGCGCATGAGCCCGCGACCGTCGAAGGGCGGTCGCGCCGGGAGCCGCAGCGTGAGGGGCGTCGACGATTCGTCGACGCGCTCGTCGGGACGTGCGGCGAGTCCCCGGCCAGACCGTGCGATGCGCCGTAACTCCGTCGGGGTGGCCCGATAGACCTCGGCGATGGTGTCGTTGAACTGACGCAGACTGCCGAATCCGGCCGCGAACGCGATGTCGGTCACCGGCAGCTCGGTGGCGGCGAGCAGAGAGCGCGCGGTCCGGGCACGGTTGGCCCGGGCGAGCGCGAGCGGCCCCGCGCCCAGCTCGGCGCGCAGCACGCGGGTCACGTGCCGGGAGCTGTAGCCGAGCCGGCGCGACAGGCCCTCGACGCCTTCGCGTTCGACCACGCCGTCGTGCACCATCCGCATGGCCCGCGAGGCCAGGTCGTCGCGCAGGTTCCATTCCGGCGAGCCCGGCACGGCGTCCGGCTGGCAGCGCTTGCAGGCGCGCAGGCCCGCCTCGTGGGCCGCCGCGGCGGTGCGGTAGAAGCTCACGTTGCCCGGCTTCGGGGTGACGGCGGGGCAGCTGGGGCGGCAGTAGATCCCGGTGGTGTGGACCCCGGCGATGAACTGGCCGTCGAACCGGGCGTCGCGCGACGCCAGCGCGCCATACTTCCGATCGAACTCCACCTGGCGATCGAACTCCGCGTCATCCATGCCTCAACCCTCGCACGGGCCGACGACACCGATCAGCGGAAATCGGACATCGCAGCGAGAACCCATCGGACGCGATCCGATAATCTGGCCGCATGACCACGGTCCTCGGCAGCACGGTCGCGCCGGAGTTGCCGCCCGATCCCCGGCTGGCCGCCCTGCGGGCCGAGCTCGGCGACGTCGTGCGCACCGACGATGCCGCGCTGAACGCGGCGCGGGCCGACCGCTCGGGCCAGGTCTCGCAGAGCCGCCCGCTCGCCGTGATCGAGGCGACCACGGTGGAACAGGTGCAGGCGACGATGCGGTTCGCGACGGCGCATCAGCTCCCCGTCGTCCCTCGGGGAGCCGGCACCGGGCTCGCGGGCGCGGCCATCGGGGGCGAGGGCGAACTGGTGCTCTCGACCCGCGGGATGAACCGCATCCTCGAGGTGTCGGTCGACGACGAGCTCGCGGTGGTGGAGCCGGGGGTCCTGAACGGTGACCTCAATGCGCAGCTGGCCGAGCGCGGGCTGTGGTGGGCTCCCGACCCGGCGAGCAAGGCGATCTCGACCATCGGCGGCAACATCGCCACCAACGCCGGTGGACTGCTCTGCGCCAAGTACGGCGTCACGCGCGAGGCGGTCCTGGGCTTGAAAGTGGTGCTCAGCGACGGGCGGCTGATCAGCATGGGTCATCGCACGGTCAAGGGCGTCACGGGCTACGACCTGACCGCGCTGATGATCGGCTCGGAGGGCACCCTGGGCGTCGTCGTCGAGGCGACGCTCAAGCTGCGTCCGCTGCCGCGCGGCACCGTGGCCACCATCAGCGCCGGGTTCGCCAGCGTCGAGCTGGCCGCACGCGCCGCCGCCGTGATCGTCTCGAGCGGCATCAAGCCGGCCATCATGGAGCTGCTGGATGCCACGGCCCTCGACGGCATCGGCGCCTACCTGGGGCTCGACCTGAGCGGCCGCGGCGCCCAGCTGTTGATCCAGACCGACGGGATGGGAGCCGACGCCGAGGCCGAGGACGCGCTCGCGGTCATCCGCTCGCTCGGCGGCGAGGCCGAGTTGACGACTGATCGCGACGAGGGCGAGAAGCTGTTCGCGATCCGGCGGCAGTTCCATCCGGCGATGGTGGCGCGCGGCACCGTGCTGATCGAGGACGTCGCCGTGCCCCGCAGCGCCCTGCCTGCGATGTTCGCGGCGATCGAGCGGATCGAGGCGAAGTACGGCATCAGCATCCCGACGGTCGCACACGCCGGAGACGGCAACCTGCACCCGAACTTCGTGTTCGGCGAACCGGGAGACCGGGCCGAGATCGTCGACGGGCACATCGAAGTGCCGGAGTACGTCTGGGCGGCCGCCGACGAGCTGTTCCTGGACTGCCTGCGGCTCGGGGGCACCCTGACCGGCGAGCACGGGGTCGGGATCCTCAAGAAACGGTGGCTGCGCGACGAGCTCGGAGACGACAGCTTCGCCCTGCAGAAGCAGCTCAAGCAGGTGTTCGATCCCCTCGGGATTCTGAACCCCGGCAAGGTGTTCTGAGCAGGCCTTTCGCCCCGTTCTGCCGACCGCTGTTCGCAGCGCTCTCCCAGGAATAGTCATGCGTGCGCATGGGTTGTATCAGGCAAGGTGACTACTCAGATGACTTCCACGACAGAATCCCGTGCGGCTGAGACCCACACGCCTGGGGCCCCGCTGACCCGAGTCCCGGCGCTCGCCCGCACGCCCGTGCCCCGTCCGACGATCGGCCGGTTGCGGCTGCGTCCCGCGCGCCGTGGTCGCGGCTTCATCGTCGGATCGGTGGATGCCGCCGGCCCCGACACGAACGGCTTCGCGCCGCGCGACCGGGTGGCATGGCGCGACACCGGCGACGAGCTCGACGACCTGCTGCTGATCGACCAGGACGACGTGCTCGGCGTCCCGTCGTGGATCACCGACGAGCAGGTCGTGAGCTACCTCGGCCCCGGCCTGATCGCGCGGGCGCTCGTGCGCACCCGCCCGTTCGCGCGCGGCGACCAGGTCCGCATCGTGTCCACCGACCGCGTGGTCGCCGACATGACGGCGGCCTGGGCTCGCTCGCTCGGAGCGCGCGTCGTGGATCCGGCAGCCGACGCCGCGGGGCAGACCGCCCGCATCTCGATCCACGATGAACCGCGCGTCCGCAAGACGGTGCTCGGCAGCCACGGCAAGCTCGCGCAGGCGGCGGTCGAGGTCTTCCAGGCGATCCGTGCCGGCGTCTTCGACTCCGTCGAGACGATCACGGGTCGGCCGGTCGGCGCGGCGTCCAGCATCGCGGCCTGAGGGAGTTCGCGCAGCGGTCGCGCGCCCGCTTCACGCGGTGCCGAGGCGGCATCGTAGGCTGGGGCCATGGCCTTCCTGGCGCTGAACAGCGACGACGAGTTGACCCCGGATGCGGCGGCGGCCGCCCGCGAATTCCTGGCGACGCATCCCGGCCCGCTCTCGAATCTCGATCGCGTGCTGCTCGGATCGGCGTCGGTCTTCACCTCGTACACGGCCTGGTTCGCGCTGCGCGACGAACTGATCCCGTTCCTGGGGGAGCGGGCGGTCAACCTGTTCTGCTTCGCGATCAGCGACGGCTATCCGGCGCCCTACCCGACCACGTTCTTCCGGCGCGAGCTCGAGCTGAACGGCGACGACCCGCTCGACCCGCAGGTGACCGAGGCCGAGCGGCTGCTGATCGACTGGGGCCGCGCGCTCGGGGCCGGGGCGGCATCCACTCCCGCAGCGCTTCGTGACGCCGTCGAGCAGACCTTCCAGCCCAAGCTGCGGTTGCTCCTCACGGCGTTCGCCGGGCTGATGGTCGCGGTGTGCATCGTCACGGTCGTCGGCCAGGTGCCCAACAACGACTGACCGCCGTAGACGACCGCCGACGTAAGGTTCACAGGATGAACATCCCCGCCCTGCTCACCAGCGCCCTGTTCATCGGAGGCGTGGTGCTCGGCCTGATGGTCGCGGATGCCATCGGCGGCATCATCGAGGCCCGTCGCGCGCGCAACGCAGAGGACGACGGCGAGCCCGACACGCTCACCCGCGTGCGAGTCCGCGAACTGAGTTGGACGGTCGTGGTCACGGCGGCGCTCGCGGTCATCGTCGCGTTCGGCGTGGATTCGGCGGCGCGCCTGGTCTGGGACGAGGAGCGCCCGCTGGTCGGGGCCTCGATCCTGCTGGGGCTCACCCTGCTCAGCTTCCTGATCGGCATCACCGCCGTCGTCGCCGTGGTGCGCCGGGAACGGCCGACGTACGCGCGCATCCGCCGCGATCTGCGCGATCGCTCGTCGTTCACGCTCGAGCGGCAGGAGCTGCTCGAGTTCGAGGACCGCCTCGACCGCGCAGACCGGAGCCGCACCCGGCGCTCGCAGGCCGCGACGGTGCTCCGCGCGGTGGGCCTCGCCGTGCTCGTCGGGCTGACCGTGCTCGCGGCGCTGCTGTTCACGCCGGGCGTCGCCATCGGATTCGGGGTGGGCGCGCTGCTCGGAGTGGCGGCCTTCGTGGTCTCGCTGCGGGCGCGCGTGGTCGCCAACGCGGCCCTCGACGCCGTGCTCGACACCCAGCGCGCCGAGGTCGCCGTGCTTCTGGAGCGCGCCCGGATCCCGGCCCGCGGCAGGGTGCCCGGGCTCGGCAACCGAGTCGCCCGCGCCCTGGCGATCCTGCGCGAGCAGCAGAAGAACTAGGGTGTGAGCCATGACGGCGATGCCCCCCCATTCGACCGCGCCCCACGCGGCCAGCACGGTCGCGGCTCAGACCGTGATGCCGGAGGCGCCGGCTGAGGTGCAGGCGGCGACGATCGATGCGCCGCATCCTCAGCTGGCGCAGCCGGCGCAGCACCGCTCGACGCTGCTCGTCTTCGGCATCATCGGCTTCCTGATCGTGGGTGTGGCCGCCCTGATCGTCGTGGTCTACTTCCTGTCGTTCCTCGGTCCCGGCCTCACCTTCGTGGGCGGGATCCTCGCGCTCGTTCCGCTGACGATCGTGCTCTTCGGCATCCGCTGGATCGACCGGTGGGAGCCGGAGCCGTTCGGCATCCTGCTGTTCGCCTTCTTCTGGGGCGCCGGCGTCTCGATCGTGCTCGCCCTCACCGTCGACACCGCCGCGCAGATCGCGATCGGTGCCCGCGGCGGCCCGACGAGTGCCACCGATTTGCTGCAGTCGGTCGTGCAGGCCCCGATCGTCGAGGAATCGGCGAAGGGCTTCGGCGTGCTGTTGATCTTCCTGGTTGCCCGCAAGTACTTCGACGGCCCCGTCGACGGCATCGTCTATGCCGCGACCGTCGCGGCGGGCTTCGCGTTCAGCGAGAACATCCAGTACTTCGGTGTGCAGATCTCGACGGAGGGCGGATTCGACGGCTCGGTCGCCGAGATCTTCTTCATCCGGGGTCTGCTCTCGCCCTTCGCGCACGTGATGTTCACCTCGATGACGGGGCTCTTCATCGGGATCGCGGCACGGCAGGGCAGCCGCATCCTGGCGATCGGACTGTTCTTCGTCGGCCTCATCCCGGCGATTCTGCTGCACGCGCTGTGGAACGGCGCGCTCGAGATCGTCTACGACTTCTACGGCTACTACGCGCTGGTGCAGGTACCGCTGTTCGCGATCGCGGTCGTCGGGGTGGTGCTGCTGCGACGGCGAGAAGTCAAACTGACCCAGTTGAGGCTGGGCGAGTACGCCGCGGCGGGCTGGTTCAACGCGGCCGAGGTGCAGACCCTCGCGACGCCGGCCGGACGCCGCCGCTCGCTCGCCTGGGCGAAGAGCCGTGGGCAGGGCGCCCAGATGAGGACCTACATCCGGGATGTCACCCGGCTGGCCTTCGCGCGCAACCGCATCGTGACGCAGCGCGACCACCGGGCGGCGCAGGCCGACGAGGCGGTGCTGCTCGGCAAGATCACGGCGGAGCGCACCGCGCTGGTCGCCGCACTCGCCTCGGCGCCCACCGCGCCCGGCGCGGCACCGGCTCCGGCGATCTAGCGCTCGCCTAGGAACCGGTGAAGAAGCCGGTGAAAAAGTCGGAGAAGACGTTCCAGCCCCAGAACACCAGGAATGCGGCGATGATCACGACACCGAGTACCGAGACGCCGCGTTTGAGCCGTGCGCCCTGGGGCGCCACGATGTTGACCGACGGATCGCCGATCCGGTCATCCGCATAGCGCGCCGTCTGGTCGAGGGCCTTCGCTCCCACCGTGTCGGCGATGGTGAACAAGCGCTGCAGCACCGCCGGATCGGTCAGCTGGAACATGCGCGAGGAGTAGACGAACATCCACTGATCGATCAGCTCGACGTCGAACGGCGACGCCTCGTCGATCAGCAGCGACATCAGGTCGGGCGTGAAGATGTACAGCGCGTCCTGCTCGTACTCGGCGGGGCAGTACAGCGTGAAGTGCTGGTCGAAATCGCCCTCGAGGTGCAGCACCTGCTTCTTGTCGAGCACGACGGGGAGGTTGCTGCTGAACAGGGAGTTGTTCGACTTCGCGTCGAGCACGATGTTGGGCATCGCGCGATCGAGGTAGAGAGCCAAGAAGCCCCAATGGTGCGTCGTCTGGCTCTTGCCCGATCCGGTGATGTAGCTGAAGTTGCCGATGTCGAGAAAGCGGCCGCCGGTCGTCAGGTGCTCCAGGACCTTCTGATCGCGTCCGATGTGGAAGATCTCGCCCGGGTATGACGGCGCGACGTCCCTCGGCTGAAAGCGCATGCCGTTCGCGCGGGCGAACCGATCGAGGCGGTACCACTGCTCCCATCGGCTGCCGTTGGTGAGCCGGGAACGCACGGCGCCGATCGTCACGGCCGCGATCACCACGACGAAGATCGAGGGGAACAGCACGCCGATCGGATCGCCGGTCTGGATGCCCTCGGTGAACAACGAGGCGAGCACCCCGCCGAACACGAAGACGAAGATCGCCACGAACAGGCCGACGCCGATCGCCGACCCGAGCGCGAGCGTGTTGTTCGCCCACGGCTGCCCGGATGCGCGTGCCTGTGCACGCCAGGCCGTCAGGTCCGCCCGCGCGACGGGCTCGGTGAGCGCGGAGTAGTCGAGCGTGCGGACCGCCATGGGGACGATCTAAACAGACTCGGGGCCCGAACAGACTCATCGCCCAACAGACTCATCGCGCAACAGACTCATCGCGCAACAGACTCATCGCCCAGTGGCGGGTCATTGACTCCGGCTCTTCTGGGCGATGAGTTGTTCTGACCCCAGCGTGCACCCGACTGCGCGCGAGGTCAACCCTTCGCGGGTTCCCATCTCGGGCACCCCTTCTACGATCGAGAGCATGAACCGTGTGGTGCGCTTCGATCGGTTCGGCGGCCCCGAGGTGCTCGAGCTCGTCGATGAGCCCCTGACCGAGCCCCGGGCGGGCGAGGTGCGGGTGGCGCTCCGGGCCGCCGGGCTCAACCCGGCCGACTACAAGCGCCGTCGGGGCGGACCGCAGTACGCGGTCACGCTGCCGACCGGGATCGGGCGCGAGCTGGCCGGTGTGGTGGAGGCCGTCGGCCCCTCGGCGGACGGCTCCGCGGCCCACCTCTCGGTCGGCGACGAGGTCTTCGGCACCGTCCCGGATGGGGCATTCCAGACGCATCTCGTGGCCGGCGCGGGCTACTTCGCGCGCAAGCCCGCCGCGCTGCCCTGGCCGGTCGCCGGCGGACTCGCTCTGGTCGGCCAGACCGCGTGGGACGCGTTGGCGTCGCAGCCGCTCGAGCAGGCGGCCGAGCACGCACCCCGCCCCACCATCGTGGTGAGCGCGGCCGCCGGGGGAGTGGGCGGCATCCTGTCGCAGCTGGCGGTGCTGCGCGGCATCCGCGTGATCGGCAGCGCGTCTGTTGAGAACCACGCGTGGCTGCGGTCGCGCGGAATCGAGCCCGTCGAATACGGCCCGGGTCTGGTCGAGGCCGTTCGGGCGCTGGCGCCCGAGGGCGTGACGGCGGGCTTCGACCTGCACGGCGAGAGCAGCATCCGGCAGTTCCTGGAGCTCGGGATCCCGCCGCACCGGATCAACACCAACGCGATGGACCCCGCGGCCATCGCCTCGGAGGCACCGGGTGTGCGGCGCGTCGGGCGCGGGCCCACCAGCATCCCGACCCTGGATGCGCTCGCCGCCCTCGTCGTCAGCGGCGACCTCGAGCTGCCGATCGCCGCCTCGTACGAGTTCGACCGGGTGGCCGACGCGTTCCGGCGGCTGGAGACCGGTCACCTACGCGGCAAGGTCGTCATCGTGTCGGGGGAGGCGGCTACACCAGAGTCATGACTGATACCGCGACCGCATCCGCCTGGGTCACCGCGTACCGCACGGCCTGGGAGGCCAACCTAGACGCCGACATCCGGGCGCTGTTCACCGACGACGCCGAGTACCTGATCGGGCCGAGCGACGAGCCGGTGCGCGGCATCGACGCGATCGTCGCTACGTGGCTCTCACGGGCCGAGAAGCCCGACGACACCACGTTCCGCTGGCAGGTGCTGGGCATCGACGGCGAGCTCGCCTTCGTGCAGGGTCAGGTCGACTACCGCGACGGGCAGCTCTTCGACAATCTCTGGGTGATCCGGCTCGCGGCCGACGGGCGTGCGACGTCGTTCACCGAGTGGTGGATGAAGCGGCCCGGCTCGAAATAGCCCGCCTCGAGCCCGTGCCCGCGGCCCGCGCCGGGCATTCTGGGCGCTGGTGCGCAGCCCGTTCATAGGGTGTTCCGAGAATCCGGGCATCAACTGTGGACATGAGCGACAACGACCCCCAGCCCGTCGGCCCGGCCCCTTCGGAGAACGGCGCGCCCGCTGCATCCCTCGCCGACCCGACGATGGGCAGTGGGGCCCCCAACGCGGCAGCCCCGGTCAGCGCGGCGCGTCGATACCGCGGGCTGCTGATCGGCGGAGCGACGGCGATCGCCCTCGGCATCGGAGCCTGCGGGGTCGGCGTCGGGGTCGGACTGTCGGGGTTGACGTCGAGCTCGACCAGCCGGGCGACCGGCGGCGGCTCATCGCAGGGAACCTTCGGCGGCGGATCGGGCGGTTCCGGGAGCTCCGGCGGTCGCCAGGGCACCTTCGGCGGCCCGGGCACGACATCGGTCAACGCGACCGCCGCCACCGACGCGCAGAAGGTCGGTGTGGTCACCGTGGTCTCGACGCTCAACTATTCGCGGGCCGAAGCGGCGGGCACCGGCATCATCCTGAGTTCGACGGGCGAGATCCTCACCAACAATCACGTCGTGCAGGGGTCGACTGCGATCAAGGTCACGGTGGAATCCACCGGCGCGAGCTACACCGCCAAGGTCGTGGGCACCGACGCGACCGACGACGTCGCGGTGCTCCAGCTGGTCGACAGCAACGGCTCGGCCGTCACCGGCTTGACCAAGGCCACCATCGACACCGGCACGCTCTCGACCGGCGATGCGGTGACCTCGGTCGGCAACGCGGAGGGCACCGGCAACCTGGTCGCCGCGAGCGGCACGGTCACCGCGCTCGATCAGGCGATCACGGTCGCCAACGACATCACGGGCACCCCCGAGCACCTCAGCGGCCTGATCGAGACGGATGCCGACGTGGTCTCCGGAGATTCCGGTGGTCCGCTGATCGACAAGCAGGGCGAGGTCACCGGCATGGTGACCGCGGCATCCAGCGGTTCACGCACCGTCACGGGATACGCGATCCCGATCAAGTCGGCGCTCGCGATCGCCAAGAAGATCGTCAATGGGGAGGCGAGCTCGACCATCGTGATCGGGCTGCCCGCGTTCCTCGGGGTCGAGCTCGCGACGGCGCCCGGGGGATCCGGTGCGCAGTCAGGGTCGGATGCTGGGTCCGGCGCTCAGTCCGGGTCGGGCGCGCAGCCCGGGTCGGGTGCGCAATCCGGCGTCCTGATCGGCGGCATCATCGCCGGCACGGGGGCGGCGGGCACGGGCCTCACACCGGGTGACCGCATCACCGCCGTCGACGGAACGGCGGTGTCCAGCGGCGACGCGCTGCGTTCGATGATCACGGCCCACGCGGTCGGCGACAGCGTCACGATCACCTACACGGATGCGTCCGGGGCGACTCAGCAGGTCGCCGTCACCCTGACGGCGGGCCCAGCGGCCTAGACACCGACAGCGGAGCAACCGGCGGCGCGGACGTGGCGTGCGCTCCTAGAAATGCACGCCCAACAGCATCAGCACGCCCAGCGCAGCCACCACGAGGGCGGCTCCACCGAAGATGGCGGTGACCGTCGCCAGGACGAGATCCCGGCGCTCGAATCGCGAGTTGTAACCACTGGTCATGTGAGCCCCCCTCACTGCTCTCTTCACATGACCCTAGTTCGGGGGACAGCGCATCGCCAAGCCCCGCGCATTCGCCCTCAGCGGACATCCAGGAACGGGCCACGAAATCCGGGCCACTCCGCCGCTCGGTGGGCCGGAAAAACTCGTACCCTGCTCGCAGCAATATGTCCCTAGGATGGGGGACATGTCGGTCGCCCCCCAGGCTGACACGATCTTCCCCCAGATCGCTGTCGCTTCCCCTTCCTCGTGCGCCCTGTGCGGCGCGCGCATCGCCCAGAGCAGTGCATACTGCTCCCACTGCGGCGCCGCTCACGCGGTCGCCACGGATCGCAAAGGTCGGCCCGTCGACCTTGCGGCAACCCGCAGCCTTCAGCTGGCCATCCTGGTGATCGTCGCCAACATCGTCGTCGGAGCGTTCGCGCTCGGCGTCGTGGTGCTGACCTCGGACACCAAGAATCTGGTCAACGCCGCGCTCGCGCTCGAAGTGTTGCATTTCTTGGTGGTCGGCGGTCTGATCGCCGCGACCATCTCGTACGGGGTGCGCGGCATCCGCGAGACCAGGAACGGGCGGCTCGGCCGCCGCAACTGGGCGGTGCTGAGCATCGTGGTGTCGGGCCTGGTCGGGGTCGTGCTCGCGGGCTCGCTCACGGCCACGTTCCTGATGTTCTTGCAGCAGCAGGGCTGACGAGCAGAAGACCTGAGCACCGCCGCCGGTGTCGGGGCGGGATCAACCCTTCACGCACGCTCCGGAGCTGATCGGCGCGCTGAGCCCCGCCGCCTTCTGCACCACCGGCGCGAGCACGGTGTCGGTCATCGCATAGCCGAGGTTGGCATCCGTCGAGCTCTTGGCGAAGACGATGCCGGCGATCGAGCCGTTCTGCTCCAGCAGCGGACCGCCCGAATTGCCGGGCTCGATGTCGGCGGCCAGCGTGTAGAGGTCGCGGTTGGTGCGCGCGCTGTTGTAGATGTTCTCGACACTCTCGGTCGAGTGAGCGAGAACCTGGGCGCCACCGGTCGTGAAGGGGCCGCCGAACGGATAGCCGTCGATCACCCCGTCGTCGCCGACGGCGAGCGGCCCGCCGAGGGCGAGGGTGGGCACGCGCAGGCCGGACACCGCGATCACGGCCAGGTCGTTCTGCGGGTCGAAGTAGACGATCCGTCCGTCGAGCGCCTGACCGTTCGGTGCTTGCACGATCGGCTGCGTCACGCCGGCGACCACGTGGGCGTTGGTGACGACCCGGTCTCGGGCGACCACGAAGCCCGAGCCGGACTGGTTCTGCCCGCAGGCGTATGCGGTGCCGTTGATCCTGACGACCGATGCCGCGGCGGTCGCGAGCGCGGAGGTGCCGGTGTCGACCTTGGGGACGCCGGGCGACTTGGTGATGCCCGAGAATCCGCCCGAGATCACCGGGAGGCCCTGGGCGAGCACCGCGGATCGCAGTCGGGCGAGGGCGGCGGTGACCGGCTCGGGGGTGACGGTGTTGATGGCCTGGAGCACCCACGAGTTGCTGACCGCGGCGCTCAGCACCGGGATGCCCAGCGACGCCACGCTGCCCGCGAGCAGAGCCGTGATCAGGGCGCCGACGACGAGGTTCGCAACGGCGCCGCCGATGCGGTCGAGCGGACGCAGCGGGGACTTCTCAACCCGGCCGCGCAGGGCGCGACCGATGCCGGCGCCGGCCATGCTGCCCAGGATGATCAGGGCGACCGCGCTCGACACCACGAGGAAGGTGCGCCAGAACGGGTCGGGCACGACGGTGCCGATCACCGGGATCAGGAAGAAGGCCGCAACCGCGCCGGCGACCAGGCCCACGATGGCGCTGAGGCTTCGGATGAAGCCGGTGCGCCATCCCTCGCTCAGATAGACGAGAAGCACGATCACCACGAGCACGTCGAGGAGTCGGGCGGCCAGCATCCCCTCAGTCTGACGGATGCGACGCTGAATTCACTCTGAGCGCGCGCGGCGTCGTCTCACCGCACGCGCGAGCCGGCCCGTCATGTCGCGGGCGGCGCCGCCGGCGCCGCGGCATCCTGAACCGCCGCGACCGGCACACTCGGCTCGCACAGCCGCACGATCAGCACGATCAGCCCGGCGAGCGGGAGCAGCAGCCAGAACAGCTGCGTCCAGCTGCGTCCGGCGTCGCGCAGCCGTCGCACCGCGACCGCAAGACTCGGCAGCAGCACGGCGATCGACCACAGGCCGGCCAGGCTGAACGTGGTGTAGCCCCCGGTGAACGCCGGACCGTAGTCGAGCATCCGCGAGTACATACCGCCGAACATCGGCACGCTCAGCGCGTTCAGCGCGGCGCTCACCAGTGTCGTGAAGAGGGTCCACCACCAGAACTCGGGCCGGGTCGCTCGCCCGGTGAACTCGGCGTACTTGCGGAATCCGGTCTTGATCGCGTCGAAGAAGGTCATGCCCTCAGCCAACCGGCGTGCGATGGCGGGTGGCAGGGTCGAAGGGCCCATGGATGCCGCTGCCGCCACCGAAAAACCGGCCGCCGAAGGCGCGCTACGGCAGGTACCGCTGCACGAACTCCAGCGCCGTGTCGGCCACCTCGCGCCACCCGGAGTCGATGATCAACGAGTGCCCGCGCCCCGGGATCACGGCGAGCTCGGTGTCGTTCGGGTTCTTCTGCTGGATCTTGTACTCGTTCTCGACGACGGCCTGTGGCACCGTGTGGTCGTCCGCGCCGGCGATGAGCAGCAGCGGTCCGCGGTCGTCGCCGTCGGTCTTCACCTCGGCCTCGGAGTGGCGGGTGAAGTTCGCGGTCGCCGCCTGGAAGATCGGCATCTCAGAGGCGGGGACGTGGTACTTCTCGTACAGCGCCTTCCCCTCCTCCTCAGTGAGCGCGTTGGTCCAGCCGTACGCGAACTGCTCGTAGGTGAGCGTCACGCCGTGGTGCGTGTGGTTGAAATGCAGCAGAGCGGGCGCGCCCGACTTGAGGGCCGACAGCGGCAGGGCCGTCACGCCCTTGAACTGCGCGGGATCGATGGCGACCGTGACATCCGCTTTGCCCTCGCCGGCGAGCTTCTGCGCGATCATGCCGCCGAAGCTGTGGCCGATGAGCACGGGAGGTCCGGTCAGCTGGTCGATGACCTCGGCGTAATGGTCGGTGACCTGCTGGATCATCTTGCCGGCGAAGGCATCCTCGTCGGCCTTGGCTGCTTCGACCGTCTCGGGGTCGCCGGGCCAGCCGGGGGCGAGGGTCGCGTAGCCCTCCGCCTCGAACAGGTCTCGCCACGGCTGCCAGCTGCTCGAGAGCAGCCAGAGTCCGTGGATGAACACGACGGGCGTCTTGCCCGAGGCGTTGGCGGCGTCGACTTCGGCTTGTTCTGCGGGGGTGAGGGTCATGGCGATGCTCCTGAAACGAGTTGGGGGTCGCGGTCCAGGCGCGCGTGCTGAGGCGAGCGTCCGTCGGATTCAGGATGCTCCCGCCCGGCCCTCCGCGATAGTGGGCGGTTTGGGGGACACCGGGCAGCCCCCGCGCTCGCATGTCGCGAGGCGCGCGACCGCCACCAGGGAGCGTTGCATCACGCCGCAACCCAGAGGCGCGACTTCGTGACGTGCCGCCACTGCTGGGCGGCGTCGATCCAGGGCGGGCTGAGCAGGTGAGGTCGGCCGCGGATCATGCGCATGCGGAATTCGCCGGCGTGCAGCAGGTGGTGGTGGAACGAGCAGAGCAGCACCCCGTTATCGACGTCGGTCGGGCCCCCGTTCTCCCACTCGTCGACGTGATGAGCGTGGCACCAGGACGGTGGGGCCGTGCACTGCGGCCAGACGCATCCGCCGTCGCGGGCGGCGAGGGCTCGGCGCTGAGCCGGGGTGAAGTAGCGCTCGCGGCGGCCCTGCCAGAGGGGTTCGCCGACCGCATCCACGATGATGCGTCGGAGGCCGCCGTCGCAGGCGAGCTCGCGGGCGGTGGCGATCGAGACGGGCTCCTGGGTGTCGTCGAGCCAGGCGGCGCCGGTTCCGCGAGCCAGATCGTCGATGCGAACGACCGCGGTCACCGTCGCGGTGCCGTGCAGCGAACCGACGATCGCGTTGTCGGCACGGACACCCGCCGTGAGCAGCCCCATCAGCACGTCGAAGCCCCGTTGCTCGCGCGACCGTTCGTCGCGCACACCGCCGTCGTCGCCGACCGACACAGCCGGGTCAGCGGGGTCGACGAACCGCGGCTGCCGCGTGGGGGAGGTGCGCTCGGCGATCGCTGCCCGCAGCAGTGCCGCGTTGACCGGGTCGGCGAGGCCGGAGAAGGGCGTCATGCCGTCGTAGGCCTCACGGCCGAGCACGAAACGTCGGCGCCGCCGCTGCGCCTCTTCGCGCGGCTCGACGCCGTCGGGGTCGAGGGCCACGGCGAGCATGCGCGCCTGCACGGCGACGAGGTCGGCGCAGGTGGAGCACGCCGCGCCGACGAGGTGCGCCTCGGCCTCGCGCAGCTGCGCGGGTGAGGCGGTGCGCCCGGCCTCGGTGAGGTGGCGGATGATGGCGGCCGCGGCATCCATTCCGATCTCGGCCTGCTGCATCGCCTCGCCGACCAGCGGGAACGCGGCGGGCAGCACCTCGCCCGCCAGCGAGACGTGCGGCGCGACGCCCCGACCGACGCGGATGCGCCGGGCCGCCTCGCGCTGCGAGATGCGGGTGACGAACTCGAGCAGGTGGACGCCGCCCGCGAGCCCGTGGCGCCGAGCGAGCTTCTCCATCGAGTCGACGTGCGAGCGGGAGTCGAGCTCGGCGGCCACCTCGACCCGCAGTGCATCGACGAGCCGACCGAGCCGCTCGACCTCGTCGGCGCGGGTGCACAGCTGCTCGTCGCCGAGCGCCGCCGCCGGCTCGCGCGCGGCCGACGCCAGGGCCCGGGTGGCCTCGGCGATCGCCTCTGCTGTGCTCATGTAAGAAGTGTGAGGCGCACCACCGACATTCTGTTTTTGCTGATCAGAGTGCGGTTTTTCGGTGGATAACCCCCTCCGCCGCAAGCCTGTGGAGGAGAGGATGCCGGCGCCCGCCAGACCCGCCACCCCGCCGCCATCACCCCGCAGCAGCCGCCCGCCGCCGCACCGTGCGCACCCCGACGATCCCGACCGCTGCGATCACGATCGCCACCCCCACCACCGGCGCCCACAGCTCGGGCATGACGAGCGCGCTGCGGAACACCTGCACCGCATAGTCGAGCATCTCCCGGGGATAGTGCGCCAGAACCCGCGAGCCGAGCGCCGCGCTCACCGCGGTGATGACCGTCGGCCCGACCCAGAGCAGCACCAGGCTCACGATCGCCGCGATCACCCGGCCGACCGTCTGGATGCCGCACCACGCGATCGCGACCCCGATCACGACAGCGGGCGCGAACCTCACGATCTCGCTGAGCACCGAGGTCAACAGCGAGCCGCTCACAACCGCATTGATCGGGAACACCATCCCGCTCAGCCACGGGCCGAAGGCGATCGCGGCGGATGCCATCCCGAACAGCGCGCCACCCTTCGGCGCCCGCGCGATCAGGGCGGTCACGGCGACGCCCAGCAGCATCCCGCCGATCGACAGGCCAACCAACGCGCCGAGGTACGACGTCGAGTCGGGCCCGGCGCGCAGACCTCGCGACACCGTCACGGCCGTCTGCACGATGGCGATCACCTGCACGAGCAGCACGCCGCTCTCGAGCGCGACCCATGCCGAGAGGGGATGCCGCGCCGGCACCGCGCGCCCCACGATGCCGGCGATGGCAGCCCCGATCCAGAGGACCGCGACGAGCAGCACCGCCGAGTACTGGCTGAACGGCAGCAGCACGATCGGCATGTCGGCCGGCAGCGTCGCGGTCGCCCACAGGTTCTGCAGCGGCAGTCGCAGACCGGTGATCAGCCAGGGCAGCAGCCCGACGATCGCCGCGGCAGCGCCGAGCGGGAGAAAGAGAAGGGAGGCGAGCGGCTGGCGGCTGAGCATGATTCACATCCTACGTGGTGCCAAATATATGTTGTGTAACCAAATGACACGACATACAGTGGACCCCATGCCCACCGCCCGCACCACCCCCGCCATCACCAAGGTCTCGATCCTCAGCACCGGCCACGTCGCCATCCGCCCCGAGCACGTGCGCGGCAACGGCACCCCGATGCTCTGGTGGCTGCTGACCAGCCGCCGCTGGACCGCCCCGCGCCCGATCAACGTCTACGTGATCGAGCACCGTGACGGGCTCGTGCTCTTCGACACCGGGCAGGACCGCGCCTCGGTCACCGACCCGCACTACTTTCCGCGCGGCATCGTCGGCTTCTTCTACCGCCGGCTGGCCCGCTTCGCGATCGGAGCCGGCGACACCCTCACGGCGCAGCTCGAGGCACTCGGCTACCGGGCATCCGACGTGACGATGGCGATCCTGTCGCACCTGCACCAGGACCACATCGGCGGCATCGCCGAACTCCCCAACGCCGAGATCGTGGTCAGCGCGATCGACTGGGCCGGCATCGACAAGCCCGGCGCCCTGCTCGAGGGAGTGATGGCCGACCACGTGCGGGTGCCGGGCGCGCGGTATCGGCCGGTCGACGTCCCCGCCTCGACAGATACCGAGATGGATGCAGCGATCGCGCCGTTCACCCACGCCCTCGACCTGCGCGGCGACGGCAGCCTGCTGTTGCTGCCGACTCCCGGGCACTCACCCGGATCGATGTCGCTGCTGGTGCGTGCCGAGGGTCTGCCACCCCTGCTGCTGGTCGGCGACCTCACCTACGACATCACCCTGCTCGCCGGCGAGCACGTGCCCGGAGTCGGCGAGAAGAAGGGGCTTCTCGCCTCGACCCGGGCGGTGCTGAGGCTGCGGGAACGGCATCCGGACCTCGTCGTGCTCGCCGCGCACGACCCCGCCGCGGCAGGGCTACTGGCCGCCGCCGTCGCGTCTGCGAGCGCACGGTGAGGCGCGCCGAGAAGCTGCGCTGGCTCATCCTCGCCGCGCAGCGAGAAGGCAGCCGGATGCTCGCGGCCGCCCTGCGCCCGCTCGGCCTGACGCCGGCGCAGTCCGAGGTGCTGCGCCTGCTCGGCGACTACGCGCCACTCACGCTCACGGGCCTGGGCGAGCTGCTGGTCTGCGAGAGCGGCACGAACCCGAGCCGCCTCGTCGACCGCGTCGTCGAGCTCGGCCTCGTCTCACGCGCGACCCCGGATGCCGGGGATCGGCGGCAGGTCATCCTGCAGCTGACGGCGAGGGGTCGCTCGCTGGAGGAGCAGGTGCGGGCGATCGAGGAGGCGATGTACGCGGGGCTGGACGGGGTCGGGACGGATGCCGAGGTTGCGACCGTGATCGCGGTACTCGAGCGGGTTGTGGCCGGGCATCCGTCGGGGGATGCGATTGCGGCGCGGGTTGTGCGAGAGGCAACTCCGGCGTGAGGGCGGGCATTGCAGCGTCCACAGGTTGGTCGGCGATCCTCATCGGCGAGAGAGGTAGTCCTAGAAACCAGCTGATCGACCGGTGGCAGCGTCTAGCGAAAATCGCGCCTTCGCTGCATCTAGTCGTGAATCCGCGTAGTTGTCCGAAAGTCACAAGGTCCCGCTACCGTTCGGGAGACGCCAGGAGGCAACCGTGAAAAGAGCTTTGAAGATCTTCCTTTCGAACGGACCTTGGCTAATCACGACCATTTGGGTGGCTGTGATCGTCCTGCGCGCACTCTCAGTGACCCATGGAAGCGTCTTGACGGCAATGACTGTGCTGTCAGGCGGAAACCTCTTTGCTGCGGCCGCCAGCGCAGCGATATCCCTCATCTGGGCCGTCCTGACGATGACCATTGGTCTTGTTCCGGCGGGACTTTTTTCGCTACGCCATAGGGAAGATTCGGGCTCGATTCGCCTAGGGCGTGTTGATCAAGAAGGTGCGGGGTGGCCAGCCGCCGCGAGTTGCGCGGGAGAATGGGCGTGTGAAGATCCAGGTGCTGCATATCGAGGATTGCCCGAATTGGCAGGAGGCGGGCGATCGAGTACGGCTGGTGCTCGACTCGATCGGACGGGGCGATGTTCCGGTGGAGTTCGTGTTGATCCGCACCGAGGCTGAGGCGGTGAGCTCTGGTTTCGCGGGCTCGCCCACGATTCTTCTGGACGGTCAGGACTTGTTCCCGTCCCAGGGGAACACTGCCGACTTGGCGTGCAGGGTCTATCTGACCGAGCGCGGCTTTGCGGGTGCGCCGACGGTGGGACAGCTTGAGCGCACGCTGCAGGAGCGCGAAGCGCTCAGCGGAGATCGGTCTTGATCCAGATCAGCGCCGCGGCGAGGCTGACGGCGGCTCGGTAGTTGCGGGCGAGTTTGTCCGAGCGCATCGCGATGCCGCGCCACTGCTTGAGACGGTTGAAGCAGCGTTCTACGACGTTGCGTCCCTTGTAGCGTTCCTTCTGCTTGTCGCCGAAAGCGATCGGCCGGCCCGGCTTCTTGCGGCGGTGCGCGATCTGGTCGTCCCGCTCGGGGATGGTCGCCGCGATCCTCCGGTCGCGGAGCCAGGCGCGGTTCGCCCTTGAGGGGTACCCCTTGTCGGCGAGCACCCGGTCGGGGCGGGTGCGGGGGCGGCCCTTCCCGTCGCGGGGAACGCGGATGTTCTCCAGCACCGCGCTCATCATCGTGGTGTCGTTGATGTTCCCGGCGGTGATCATCATGCTCAGCGGCCGGCCGCGGCCGTCGCAGACCACGTGCAGTTTGGTCGTCAGCCCGCCGCGGGAGCGTCCGATCCCGTGATCAGGCGGCTCGGACCACGGATTCTTGTGATTCGGCACAGCCCCCTGTGTCCCGGGCGAGGGTCGCGCCGTGCTGATGCACGCGCGCGATCGTGGAGTCGATCGAGACGACCCAGTCGATTTCCCCAGCGGCGTCGGCCTGCTTCTGCACCTCGGTGAGCAGCTTCTGCCAGGTGCCGTCCCCGGCCCACCGGTTGAACCGCTTGTAGATCGAGTTCCACTTCCCGAACCGTTCCGGAACGTCACGCCACGGCGCACCGGTCCGGTACTTCCACGCCATCCCCTCGATAGCGAGCCGGTGATCCGTCCACGGCCGCGACCGACCGGTCACCGTCGGCATCAACGGCTCCATCACGGCCCACACCTCGTCAGAGATCTCCTGTCGCGTCACCGTTCAAGACTCACCCACCGAGGAGCGGAACCTCTTGATCAACACGCCCTAG
>Ga0209148_1000684_pt1 | contig 28163 bp, 23 predicted proteins | sample AraplaCol_mMF_r2_2_FD_184288 | JGI IMG/M metagenome (GOLD analysis project Ga0209148, IMG submission 184288) | Arabidopsis root microbial communities from North Carolina, USA - plate scrape CL_Col_mMF_r2 (SPAdes) (version 2) | ecosystem: Host-associated > Plants > Roots > Endosphere | place... | reverse complement strand
TGTTGAGTCGGATTGATCTGGCTACGATAGACCGCGGCATATCCCGTCAGCAGCATCTGCTCCGCGAGATCGTCGTTATCGGCCTTGCAGGCGGCAATGACGAGGCCATCCTTGGTGCGGTCGAACTCGCTGCATTGCACCCGGCGTTGCGCAATCAGCTGGTCGAGCGCTGCGCGCGCATCCGCGCCGTGATTGGCGCGGATATCGGGCGCAGCGATGCCATAGAGCCGCACCGTCTTGTCACCCAGCTGCAGCGTATCGCCGGTAATGGCAAGCGGTGTGCCTTCTGTCGTGGTGGCGCCGACCGGCAGCAAAGGTGCGGCATCGACCGACTGGACCGGCACGGCCTTGGGTGGCGCCGGCTCATCGGCGGCAACCGGCTTCTGCTGCTTGGCGAAGGCGGAATCGGCAAGCACGCTGGCACAGAAGGCAGCTGCCAGAACAGCGAACCGCACCACCTTGCCGGCGCGCTGTCCGGTTGTGGTGATGGCCCCCTTAGGGTTTCTGGACATTAACGAAATTCGTAATGATCGCACGACCTTAGCCCCTTCTTGCTCGCGCTGCAGTGGTAACGAGGGAAGGGGCGGGTGTCAAATAGCGATCTCGTGTCCGTTGGTCCGCATTTTAACCGGCGGCCCTGATGCGCTCCCCGGGGCTGGACAGCCGGGCCATTTTTGGCCATAACTGAATGAACATTCAATTTTTGAATATATATTCAGTAAATATCGCCCTGGTCATAACCGCGAAAACACGAGCGGGCGGGGCGAGGGGAGGATGGCAGGGACATGGCGGAAACATATGATGCGATCGTGATCGGCGGCGGCCATAACGGCCTAGTCACGGCGGCCTATCTCGCCAAGGGCGGCGAAAAGGAAGGCAAGAACAAGCTCAAAGTCCTCGTGCTGGAGCGCTACCACAAGGTGGGTGGCGCCGCCATGTCGGAAGAGATCTATCCCGGCTTCACCTATTCGACCTGTTCTTACGTCTGCAGCCTGTTGCGGCCGGAGATCATGCGTTTCCTCGACCTGCCGCGACACGGCTTGCAGGTCATTCCTTATGAGATCAATTCGACGCCCAATCCCCATGGGGAGGGCATCATCACCTATAGCGACCATGACCGTACACGCGAGTCGCTGCGCAAGCATTCGGTGAAGGATGCCGAGGCCTACGATCATTACGCGGCGGAGATCAGCCGGCAGTGCCGCTTCATCAAGCCGCTGCTGATGGTGACGCCGCCGGATCCCACCCGGCTCAATCCCTTCGCCCAGAACCGCATCAATCCCTGGGGCAAGCGGGAGGATCTCGACGGCCTGCTGAAGATCGCCGCCGAATTCGGCCGCATGGGCGACAAGCAGATGTATGAGATCATCCGCTTCTGGACGATGTCGATCGGCGATTTCCTCGACGAATATTTCGAGCATCCGCGTTGGAAAGGCTTTGCCGCCGCGTCATCGATCATCGGCACCGCGCTGGGGCCCTATTCGCCTGGCACCGCCTATGTGCTGCTGCATCATTACATGGGCGAGGTCGACGGCCAGATCGGCGCCTGGGGCTTTGCCCGCGGCGGCATGGGCTCCGTCTCCAAGGCGATCGCATCGGCGGCGATGGAGGCCGGTGTCGAAATCCGCACCAATGCCGAGGTCGACAAGGTCATCATCAAGAGCGGTCGTGCCGTCGGTGTCGCGCTGAAGAACGGCGAGGAGATATATGGCCGCACCGTCGTCTCCAATGCCGACCCAAAGCGTACCTATCTGAAGCTGATCGAGAAGGCGGAACTCGACCGGATCGATCCCGATATCCACAGCTACGCCTCGAATTTCAAGATCCGCGGCTCTTCCGGCAAGCTCAACATCGCTCTCGACGGCCTACCGCAATTCGCCGGCCTGCCGAAGGAAGCGCCCTGGGGAACGATCGATATCGGCGGCGACTTCGATTACATCGAGCGCGCCTATGACGATTACAAATATGGCAGCTGGTCGAAGCGACCCTTCCTCGATTGCGTGATCCCCACCACCGTCGATCCGACCATGTCCCCGCCGGGCAAGCATTTCATGTCGGTCTTCGTGCAATACGTGCCTTACAAGCTCGGCGAGCAGCCCTGGACGCCGGAAATGAAGGCGCAGTTCGAGAAGGACGTGCTCGACACCATCGAGGAAAATGCGCCTGGCTTCCGCAAGCTGATCCTGCATTGCCAGACGCGGACCCCCTGGGACATCGAGAACGAGGTCGGCCTCACCGAGGGCAACATCTTCCAGGGCGAGCTCACTCTCGACCAGATGCTATTCAACCGGCCGTTCCCCGGCCTCGGCCAGTATCGCGGTCCCTTCGACAATTTCTACATGTGCGGTTCGGGTACCCATCCCGGCGGTGGCGTCATGGGGGCTCCCGGCGCCAATGCTGCCCGCGAAATGCTGAAGGACTTCAAGAACGGGGTGGTGAGATGAACCGGAGCGGTGAAATGAACCACGGGGCTTATGACGCCATCGTCATCGGCGGTGGCCATAACGGCCTGGTGACGGCGACTTATCTGGCCAAGGCGGGACAGAAGGTCCTGGTGCTGGAGGCCAATGAGCAGGCTGGCGGTGCTGCGGTCACCCGCGAATTCGCGCCCGGCTACCGGACCTCGGCCGTCGCCCATATCCTGCACGCCTTGCATCCGAAGATCGTCGCGGACCTCAACCTGACCGGCCATGGATTGCGGTCGACGACGCATCAACTGGGTACCACGGCCATGGCACCCGGCGGCGCACGGATCGACATCACGTCCGACAAGGCGGCGACGATGGCCTCCATCGCCCGCATCTCGGCCAAGGATGCCACAGCCTATCATCCCCGCATGGAACGCTTGATCAGGCTCGCCGGCGCGCTCGGCAGCTTCATCCTGCGTACACCGCCCAGCCCCTCGCCCAAGGAGAACGATTTCCAGACCAAGCTGGCGCTTGGCATGTTCGCCCTGCAGCTCCGCATGATGGGCAAGAAGGACATGTTGGAGATGAGCCGCATCCTCACCATCAATGTGGCAGATCTGGCGACCGATTTCTTCGAGAGCGATATCGTCCGTGGCCTGCTGAGCTTCGAGGCCACGCTCGGTGTCTATCTTGGTCCGCGCTCACCCAATACCGTCTTCAACCTGCTCTATCGCCTGTCATCGCTCGGCAAGAGCGGCATGGGTGGGCTGTTCCTGCCACAAGGCGGGATGGGTGCCGTGGTCGACGCGCTGGTGAAGGCGGCCACAGCCGCCGGTGTCACCATCCGCACCGCCACGCCGGTTGCCCATGCGCTGGTCGAGCAGGAGCAGGCTGTCGGTGTCGTGCTGGCGAATGGCGATGTCATCCGGGCGCCGGTTGTCGCATCCAGTGCCGATCCGCAGCGCACGCTGCTGAAACTGGTCGAGCCCGGCAATCTCGATGTCGAGTTCATGAAGCGCATCCGCCATCTGCGCATGAACGGCTGTGTCGCCAAGCTGCATCTCGCGTTGGATGATCTGCCAGAAGCCCTGCGGAATAGCGCCGGCCGCATCGTTGTCGCGCCATCGATCAACGATGTCGAGCGCGCCTTCGATTGCGCGAAATATGGCCGTGTCTCGGACAAACCGGCACTTGAGGTTGTCGTTCCAACCCTGGCCGATCCCAGCCTGGCGCCGAGCGGCAAGCATGTTGCTTCGGTGCTCTACCAATACGCACCCTATCGCTTGCGTGAAACCACGCCCGACCAGGCGCGCCAGCAGGTGCTGGAACGCGGCCTCGACATGCTGGAGCAGGTGGCACCAGGTACAAAGGCGCGGGTCTCCGCCAGCGAGGTACTGACGCCGCACGACCTGGAGAGCCAGTTCGGCCTTTCCGGCGGGCAATGGCACCAGGGCGAGGTCACCTTGGACCAGGTCTTCTTCCTGCGTCCCGCCGCTAGCTTCCAGCAATATCGCATGCCGCTGCCGGGCCTCTGGCTCTGCGGGGCGGGCGCGCATCCCGGCGGCAATGTCTCCGGTGCGGCCGGCGCCAATGCCGCGCGTGAAATTCTCAAGGACCTGAAGAAGAGGAGGGCTGCCTGATGACCCATGTTCAACATCTGCGGCCATTCCTGAAGAAGACGCCGTTCCATCATCGCATCGAACCGCTGATGATGGGCAATGGCTGGATCCGCTGGCAGGGTTATTACTCGCCGGCCTTCTACGACTCGCCGCAATCGGAATATTTCGCGGTCCGCAACGGCGCCTCGGTCTATGACGTCTCGCCGCTGATCAAATATGCGATCAGGGGCAAGGATGCGGCGCGTTTCGCCAACTACCTCGTTACCCGCGATCTCACCAAGGTGAAGCCGATGACAGCGGCCTATACCGCTTGGTGCGACGATGACGGCAGGATGATCGAGGAAGGAACAATCTTTCGCTTGGGCGAGAATGACTTTCTGCTGAACGCCGCCTTGCATCAGCTGCATTGGCTCAGCGAGGCCTCCTATGGCTTCGACGTCGATATCGCTGAGGTTTCGGAGGAAGTCTGCGGCCTTTCGCTGCAAGGACCGACCAGCCGCGATATCCTCAAGCTCATGGGTGTGCAGGGCATCGAGAAGCTGGCCCATTTCGGCATCATGGAGACGATGGTCGACGGCCACTGGCTGCGCGTCGACCGGGCCGGCTTCACCGGCGATCTCGGCTATGAGCTCTGGGTGAAGCCGCAGGATGCCGACTGGCTGTGGGACACCTTGTTTCGCATCGGCGACGCTCACAAGATCGCGCCGATGGGCTCGCAGGCCCTGGACATGACGCGTATCGAGGCCGGCTTCATCCTGGTCGATGCCGACTACACCGGTGCCCATCACGCCGTGCGCCCGACCAACCGCGTCTCGCCGATCGAGGCCGGGATCGGCTGGGCCGTCGCCCTCAGGAAGGACCAGTATTTCGTCGGCAAGCGGGCGCTGCAAAAGGAAAAGGCGGAAGGCTCTTCCCGCCATATCCTGATCGGCGTCGAGATCGAAGGTCGCAAGCCGGCACCGGGCGCCTTCCTTTATTCCGACCAGGCGGCGAAACACGAGCTCGGCCTCACCACCTCGGCCATGTGGTCGCCACTCTTGAAAAAGAACATCGCCTTCGCCAAAGTGCCGCCCAGCTTCGCGAAGCCCGGCACCGAGATGTGGACCGAGATCTGGTATCCCAAGGAACACAAAATCGAACGCAGCATGGTGAAGTGCTGGGCCACCAACCGCATGTTCTTCGATCCGCCGCGCAAGAAGGCATGACAAAAGAAAACAGCAACATCCGCCGGCAGCGGCGCCAGGATCTGATCGAGGCGACCATCACCGTCATCGCCGCCCATGGCTATGCCGGGACGACGGTCAGCCGGGTCGCCGAGCAGGCGCAGGTCTCCGCCGGGCTGATGAATTTTCATTTCTCCAGCAAGGACCTGCTGTTCCAGGCCGTCTTCGAGCATCTCTCCGATGAATATGAGGCGATCTGGCGGCAATGCCTAGCGGCGGCCGGAGCGGCGCCGCTCGAGCAATTGCAGGCGATGATCGGCGCCTATTTCCATCCGCAGATATTCACCGCGGATAAGCTCGCCGTCTGGTTCACCTTCTGGTCGGATGCCAATCTGCGCGACCATTACCGTGCCGCTGCGACCCGGGTGGAAGAGCATTACAGCAAAGAGATTGTCGCCCAGTTACGCCGTCATCTGGCGGGGCAGGCCGATGCTGCACGGCAGGCACGCGAGATCGCGACGCCGCTGATTGCCATGATCGACGGCTACTGGCTGCAGGCGATCATCTATCCCGCCCGCTTCAAGCCCAAGGCTGCGATCAAGGACTGCGAGAACTACCTTGCTTTGAAGCTCGGCCTCAATCTCGGTTGAGGCCGGGCCATCGGCGCCGTCTGCGTGCTATTGCGTGGCCCGGCGGTGCAGGCCCCAACTGAACGGGCAATGCGGCTTCAGAGAAACGCGCTCATGGGCCAGCGCATGGGCCAGCGACTTGTCGCCGCCACGCAAGGCAGCCTCGATCAGCGTGCGGTGCAGGATATCGCGCTGGGCGTGGCTGCCGCCGAACAGATAGGCCCGGTAGCGCACCGGCATCAGATGCTCGACTGTTTCGGCATAGCGCCCGGCGCCGAAGGCAAGGACGGCCTTGAGGATGGGTAGGCCCACTTCGCGCTCCATCATGCCATTGGTGTTGTTGGCCGCCGCCATGTCCTCGACCTGGCGCAGGAGAGCTGCCGCTTCCTGCTGCCTGCCGGTCGCCACCAGCGCTAGCATGGCATGCATGTCGTTGAAGGCATAGAAGCCGGTTTCGCTGCCCTTGGCATAAGTCGCGGCGAGATCATCCCAGCGGCGGCCGACATCGATGCCGTTCAGATGCATACGCCAGAGGAGCGCGGTGGCATCCACCAGCATGAGCTGGATTTCGGTCGGCTGGGGATGCACGCCGCGGTCATAGATCTCCAGCGCGCGGGCATGGTTGCCCTGGTCGAGATGAAACAGGGCGGTATGCCACCAATTATGGAACTGGAAGGCATTGTCGGCCTGGGCCCAATCGGCCTGGCGCGATTCCATGAAGGCGATGCCTTCGGCCTGCCGCGCCTGCATTTCCAGCACATGAGCCACGGCATGCTGCGCCCAGCAATCGTCGGCATTGAGGTGGAGGGCATGGCGCCCCGCCTCTTCCGCGGCGCCGTAGCTGCCGCATTCCTCGAGGCCGAAAGCCTGCATGCCGAGCAGATAGCCATAGGCTGCATCGTCCCGGCTCCAGAAGGCGATGGATCGCGCGACCCTGCCGCGCAGATTCTCACGGTCACCCTGGAAGAAGTCGCTCAAATGCCCGGCCTGCAAAGCCAGCAGGTCGCGCGGATGATCGGCGAGAAGACGGTCGAGCGTATCCTTGTAACCGCGCCAATCGCCCTCGGCCCAGAGCGACAAAGCCTGCACATGCCGGCGCTCGCGGTCGTTGCTGCGGTTGTCGAGCTCCTTGAGGCGCGCCACGCATTCCTCGATCGGCGGCAGCATGCTGCGTTCCCACATGCTCACCAGGACATGTGCCTTGAGAACATGGCCCATGGCGAAATCCGGCTGCCGCGCCAGCGCCTCGTCGATGATCGCGACGGGGTCGCCGCGGTAGACGTTGAAGGCACCTAGAGCCCGCTCGTAGATCTCGAGAGAGATTGGATCCTGGGTTGATACCGCATCGCCGCGGAGATCTTTCATCACACCCTCATCCTGTTATGGCCGTGATGCATACCGGGCCATAGTACGACAGTGGCCAGGTGTGAGAAATCGGAAAAGTCGCGAGAACCGGACAGGCATGAAGCGGGTCTGGGTGTGGCGTATTTTCTGACGGGACGGCCGGTGTAAGTCGTCTGGGAAGTGTGTGACACGCTTTCTGACGCCGAAGATTACGATTGCAACATCCGGATCGGGTATGCGCTCTTGTCGTCCGACTTGTTCGCGCTATCATCTGCCCCGTGGAGCAGCCCCGCATCATCCTGCTGCCAAGGAGGCACTTGTGACAAAGGAACGGATTGGTTTCGTCGGTATCGGCCTGATGGGCCATGGCATGGCCAAGAACCTGGTGGAAAAAGGCTGGCCGGTGACCGTGCTTGGTCATCGCAATCGCCAACCAGTGGAGGATCTCAAATCGCGTGGTGCGACCGAGGCGACCAGCGCCAAGGATCTCGCGACGCGCAGCGATGTCGTCGTGCTTTGCGTGACGGGGAGCCCGCAGGTCGAGGCGGTGATCAACGGCCCTGATGGGCTTGCCGCGGCCGGCAGCAAGCTGCTGGTGATTGATTGCTCGACCTCGGAACCGGCCAGCACCCTTCGCCTGGCGGCGGAACTCGCACCCAAAGGCATCACACTCATCGACGCACCGCTCAGCCGCACCCCGGCCGACGCCCAGGCCGGAACGCTTGATGTCATGGTCGGCGGCGCGCCGGAGGTGGTAGCGCGTGCAAGACCGATCCTCGAAGCCTTTGCCGGACGCGTCATCGAGACCGGCCCGACAGGCACCGGCCATACCATGAAGCTGCTCAATAATTTCGTCTCGCTCGGTTATGCGGCGCTTTATTCGGAAGCCCTGGCCCTCGGCGCCAAGGCCGGGCTGACGGCCAAGGTCTTCGACAGCGTGCTGCGCGGCGGCCGCATGGATTGCGGCTTCTACCAGACCTTCTTCAAATACGTGGTCGAACGCGACCGCAATGCCCATAAGTTCACGCTGAACAATGCGCTCAAGGACACCACCTATCTGGCCGCCTTCGCCAATGCCATGGGGCTCGCCAATCCAATGGGGGCTGCCGTGCGCAATTCCTTCGCTCTCGCGGTCGGCGCCGGCCGCGGCGAGGATTACGTACCGATGCTGTCGGACGTTGTCGCCGAACTGAACGGCATCCCGGCGAAGTAAATCCCGGTGAGATAAGCCGGCAACGAACGGCGCCGTCAGAAATGACGGCGCCGTTTTTCTTCAGTCGCTGATCGCAAAGATGCCGGGCTGACGATCGCGAACCCGGCTCGATGGCTGATTCGATAATTGTGTTTAAAACAACAAATGTAAGTGGTATCATTGGTTTTATAATAACGAAATGATTGAGAGCCTTCCTTTAAGCGAAAGGGATGTGATGGACGACTCACCCAGCGAGCCGACTCAAGCTGTCGATCCTCAACCAGCAAATCCGACGACATCCGGGGCCGATGAAAGCGCGGCGGAAGACCAGACACCGGCTGCGCCGACGCTGGCCGTGCCATCGACTTCTTCGATGCCCGCGGCTTCAACGACCGCTTCTCCGGCGGCTGGAGCAGAGCGGGTTCAAGAGTTCAGCTTCGATCCTTGGGTGAATGGCCCGCAGCCGCCGGATCTGCAGCCGCGCCTGGCGGAGGTCGAAAAAATCACCGATCCGGTGCTTCGCCAGCAAGTCGAAGCAAATGTCCGCTTGAGGACCCAGCGGGAAATTTCAGCTTTCACGGACCAGCAGCGCGAGGCCAAAGCCCAGGCCAAGGCGATCATCGATCAAGGTGGCGATCTCGGTAATATTCCCGCGAAGCTCTTGCTGCAGATCGATGTGCCCGGTCGGCGGGCGTTGCAGGATTATGCAGTGGCGCATGGCGATCCGAGAACAGATCCCGTCATTTATTATCGCCTGAAGAACCAGTCGCTGGACGATCCTGCGGCATTCCAGGCGCTCGATCTCGCCGATTACATGGCCCAGCTCGACAGCAAGGATTATGGCGAACTTCAGCAATTGCAGGCCAATTTAAAGAGCGGCCAAGCGCCGTCGGATCTGTCGCTGCAGCAGGTCTACAAGGCCAACACAGACAGACTGTTGCAGCAATTGGACCTGGCATCGGCCAACGACAATCTGGAGAAAGATTCGGAGAGGGAACAGCAAGCGGCCTTAATCAGGAAGGCTGTCGATCTGCATGTCGCGGCGACAGAGGCGGCGACCGGCAAGAAGATGACTCCGGTTGACCATGATGCGCTGCTGCAGCAAGCGGCGGCACCGAATGTGCTGACATTGCGATCCTCGAAAGCAGTGCCTGCGGCGATGGCGGGAGCGATTGCGCCCGCCATCGGTCTGGGAGGTGCCGGTGAAGTCCTTGGCGGTGGCGCGGGATTGGCGGGGGAAGGCGCCTTGGCGACAGCCGGCCCTCTGGCTCTTCTCGTCGCGGGCATTCTGGCTGTGACGGCAAAATCAACCGCCGGTCGCGCTCTGGATGAGTATCAGGCGCCGACGACTAGCAGATCACCCGGTTCATCTAGCGCTGTACCCGTGCCAATTTTGGAGAGACGGACTCCTCGCAGCAAGAAGAAGGAGGCGGAGTGTGACGAAGAGCGCGCGGCGTGTGCACGACGTTGTGCTGAAGCAGAGACCGATCCCGACATGAGAGAAATCTATTACACGGGCTTCGGCAAATGCATGAAAGGTTGTTTGTCAGTGGAGTGCGGGGGTAACATCCCATAAAGGAGGCAACAATGAAATCTGGTGGTTCTGACCCGGTTGTAGATCGTCTGCGGCGCCTGATTGACGCGAAGCGCGGAAATGAGGCATTGGCGGAAATAGAGCGCTTGCCGGAGGATAGGCGCAATCATACGCATATCCTGCGGCTCAAGTCTTTTGCACACGGGCTTCCAGGTGGGGATATCAACGAGTTGTATGCCCTATCGCGTACACTCGCGACGAGAGAGGACAATTCCATCGGAGACTTGTATTGGGTCGGTCAACGTGCTGCTGAGTTTTGCGATTATAAAGATGCTGAAGCTTTCCTCACGTCGGCGATCGACCGCTCAAAGACAGAGGGCAACTCTTACTATTTAAATTGCGCTCTTCTCCTTCGTGCATATGTGAGGTGTCATCTCAGGAAATTCTCTGAGGCGAGAAAGGATCTTGAAGAAATCCCCGAGGACGACACCGAGATTTTCTGGTCGAGCAGACTGGGGCATATCAGCAAAGAAACCCTTGTCCATCACTTGAGCGGTAGCCATCCATCGCCCGCTCGATCTGCCGCACCTTGTTCCTGTCGAAAGGCGCGGGGTTCGATGGAAGAGAAAAGATAGCGGGAGCGCTTGGGCTACGAGAAGAGTTGAACCAGTCGACTTCCGTTATCTCCATAAAACGAAACGGCGCCGTCATTTCTGACGGCGCCGTCTTCATTTCCGTACTGAGCGGATCGATCAGCCGCTGATGCCGGGCATCAGTTTCTTGTCGTCATTGCCGCCGCCGAGGCTCAGTTCCTCCAGCGTCAGGTCGACCGCTTCCTCGAACTTGGTCAGCGTCTCGTCCAGGCACTTCTGGTCATGGGCCGAGGAGATGAACCAGGGCTCGCGGCTGTCCGGTTCGCACATGACGCCCATGTCGATCAGATAGCCCGCCATCGTGTCGTAGAAGGTGTAGTCGCTGAGCTTCCAGTTGCGATAGGTGGTCGGCGCCTCGGCGCTGAAGAACAGGCCCGACATGCTGTAATGGCCGGTGAAGCTGTGCGGGATGCCGCGCTTCGACAGCACCTTGTGCATGCCTTCCTGCATCGCCTTGCCGTAATTGGCGATCACGTCAAAGGCGTCGGTGTTCTTGAGGATGTTCAGCGTCGCTTCGGCGGCGGCGAGGCTCATCGCCTGGGCGGTGTAGGTGCCGCCATGGGCAACGCCCTTGCCGTACTTCCGCATGATCTCTTCCTTGCCGCCGATCGCCGAGATCGGATAGCCGTTCGCTACGGCCTTGGCGACGGTGAAGATGTCAGCCTCGATGCCATAGAGCGCCTGGGCGCCGCCCTTGCCGACACGGAAGCCGGTCTTCACCTCGTCGACGATCATCAGCACGCCGTACTTGGTGCAGAGCTCGCGCACGGCCTTGATGAATTCCGGCTTCGAGGGGATGCCACAGCAATTGCCGAGGATCGGCTCGATCAGCACCGCCGCGATGGTGTCGTGGTTCTTCTTCAGGACTTCTTCCAGGCGGTTGGCGTCGTTATACGGCACCTGCCAGAACAGCTGGCGGACGAGCTGGGGGATGCCCTGGCCATAGGTGATGACCTTTGGGTCCTTGCTCTGGTCCTTCATGTCGTCCGGATCGGCCGTCCACATGGTGGCGTCGAACAGGCCGTGATAGGAGCCTTCGAAGGTGACGTAGTTGTCCTTGCCGGTATAGCCGCGGGCGAGGCGCAGGGCCGCCATGACGGCTTCGGTGCCGGAGTTGGAGAAGCGGACCAGTTCCGCCGCCGGCATCATTTCCTTGATCAGCTTGGCGACGGTGACTTCCTTCTCAGTGCCGAGCGCATAGACGGTGCCGACCTGCTGCGCATTGCGCGCGGCGGCATCCACGTCCGGATGGCAATGGCCGAGAATGGCCGGGCCATAGCCCAGGCGGTAGTCGATGTATTCGTTGCCGTCGATGTCCCAGAGGCGCGCGCCCTTGCCGTGATCCACGAATACGGTTTCCTGGTCGCCCCAATAACGGAAATTGGAGCTGACACCGAGAGGCATGTGCTTCAGCGCCTCCTGGTAATGAGCCCGCGATTTCGTCAGGTTGCGTCGCTGGGTTTTAATCGTCGTCATGATGAAGTGCTCCCGTAGGTCATCCCTAGTTTGCGTCGATATATCGATCTTTATTGGCGCGATGACGCCGTTAACATTAAATAAAGATATAGTTATGGTACGTAAAACGGCCTCAGCTGTCCAGTTCATTAAATGAACATTTAATACCGCGCTGCAGCAAAACGAAACGGGTCAATGCTTTATCAACCGAATCCTGATAGGTTACGCGACGCCTGAATTGGGCTTTAAGAGGTTAAAATGGCCAGAGTTGAGGCCGCCAAAGAGCTGCGTCGCAAGCAGCTGATCGATGCCACGATCCGCGCCATCGGCCGTTTCGGCTATGCCAACGCGACCTTGACCCAGGTCGCAAACGAGGCAGGCCTGTCGCCCGGCATCGTTAATTTCTATTTTAAATCAAAGGAACAACTGCTGGTCGCAACGCTGGAGCAGATCGCCGACGAATATTCGGCGCTGTGGCAAGCGGCGATCAACAAGGGCAAGGTGTCGCCGGCGGCGGGGCTCGAAGCCATGATCGAGGCCGACTTCCTGCCCTCGGTCTGCAATTTCGAGAAGGTGTCGATCTGGTACGCCTTCTGGGCCGAGGCGCGCAGCAACAGCGCCTATCATGATGTGGTACTGCGCCTGGAAGGCGATTATTTCCAGCAGACCGAGATCCTCTGCAACCGCATCATCGCCGAAGGCGGCTACCAGGAAATCGACGGGCGGGAGATCGCCACTGGGCTCAATGCCATGATCGACGGGCTGTGGTTCGACTGCCTGATCGATCCCAAAGCTTTCAACCGGGCGGAGGCGAAGCGTGTCTGCCGCACCTATCTGGCCTCAGTCTTCCCGGCGCATTTCGCAGGGGGCGCCATGCCGGAAGGGGGGCGGCGCTCGCGCTCAGAAGGCGAGGGCACGCTGGGCATGGCGCTCGACCAGTCGACCCAAGGCCGCGACGCCCATCGCGCCCGCCTGGCCGCCGCCTTGCGCCGGCGCCTGGAGCCTGTCGGACCGCTGCGGCGCGAGGTTCTGGCGGCATCGGTCGGGGTCTCGGTGAAGACGCTGGAAAGCTGGCTCGACGGGCGCGGCGAACCCAGCTCCTGGCAGATGGGCCGGCTCATTCCGGCAACTGACGCCCAGCTCTGGTTCGAGGTCTATGGGCCGGTCCATGACGAGGCGCAGCGCCTTTACGATGCGCGCCTGGCGCAGCAGCAGGAACAGGCCCAGCGCGAGCGGGCGGCCCTGCAGGCGCTGCGTGCGAGCCCAACTGATACGTCAGGCAGCGTGAAGCCGGAATGAACGGGCGGTCGTCATGATCGACGTCGACATATGTCCAGAGCCCGAGAGTAGCGGGTTTATCGACGTTCCCGGCGGCCGCCTCTGGTATCGCAGCAATGGCGACAGCCATGGCGACCGGCTGCCTTTGGTGGCGCTCCATGGCGGACCCGGCATGCAGCACGATTATTTGCTGCCCTTGACCGCCCTCGCCGAGGAACGGCGCGTCATCCTCTATGACCAGCTCGATTGCGGGCGCTCGGATCATCCGGGCGATCCCGCCAACTGGACGCTTGAGCACTATCTCGCGGAGATCGAATATCTGCGTCATGCGCTCGGCCTCGGGCGCTTTCATCTCTTCGGCAATTCCTGGGGCGGCAGCCTCGCCGCTGTCTATGCCGGTGCCGGTTCACCCGGGCTGGCGAGCGTCATCCTGAGTGCACCGCTGATCGAGACGGAGCGCTGGCTGGCGGACAATGCCGCCTATTGCCGGGCCATGCCGGAACCCCATCGCAGCCTGCTGCTGGGCGAGGCGCAGCTCGACGATCCGGCTTACCAGGCGGCGGTCGATGCCTTCTATCGCCGCCATCTCTGCCGCCTCGATCCCTGGCCGGAGATCGTGCGGCGCACCATCGACGGCGCCAATACGGCGGTCTATCAGGCGATGTGGGGGCCGGCCGAGTTCACCTCGACCGGCATGCTGCGACATTTCAATGCCACCGCTTTGCTGGAACGCATCACGGTGCCGACGCTCTTCATCTGTGGTGAATTCGACGAATGCGCGCCGGAGGCTGCTCAGGATTTCGCCAGCTTTGTACCGCAGGCGGAAGTCGCCATCATCAGTGGCGCCTCGCATCTCGCCCCGGTCGAGCAGCCGGAAGCCTATATCGCGCGGCTCAGGGCGTTCCTCGATCCGATCGGATGAGCGTTACGGCTTGCCCGTCGGGCGGGCATGCCAACGATGCCAGAGGACTAACCAGATCAGGCACAATCCGCCGGCCGTGCCCATCAGATAGCTGGCGGAATGGGCCCAGGCATCTGCGGTAAAAGCAACCCACTTCTCGGCCGGGATGACCTGGTCCCAGCCGAAGGGGGCCTTAATCGCTTTCATGCTGGTGAGAAGCGCGGCGATTGATCCGGCAAGGATGGCGGATATCGCCATCACCAGGAGAAGGCGGTGGATGAGTGGCCGCAACTGCCGCAACGTCATGCGCGGCCAGGGGCCGAGCCGTGCGGCGATCGCCAGGCAGAGACCGAGCGGCAAGCCGACCCACCAGGTTGCAAGGATGCCCCAGCCGATCGCCAGAAGGAACGGCGAGTTCGTATGGAAAATCGGCGGATGTGCAATCGAGAAATATTCGACGCAGAGATGCGCCGTTACCTGGTCATGCAGGATGCCGTAGAAGATCGCCGCCAACAGGCAGAAAACGGTGATCTTCGCGGCCTCCGCAAGTTCCGACAAAGGCTCAGCTTTCCGCCACCAGATGGCCGCCGCCGAGGTCCCGATAGGTGACGTATTTCGGCTGGTAATCGACCGGGCGGAAGGGGCTCGGCACTTCGCCTTCCAGGCGCTGGCGCACCATGTTGCGGCGGGTAGGGTCGGGGATCGGCACGGCGGCGAGCAGCTTCTTCGTATAGGCATGCTGCGGATTGGAGAGCACGGAAGCGGTCGGCCCGGTCTCGACGATCTGGCCGAGATACATGACGGCGATGCGGTGGCTGATCTCTTCGACCACCGCCATGTCATGCGAGATGAAGAGATAAGAGAGGCCGAATTCCGCCTGCAGCTCGCGCAGGAGATTGAGGATCTGCGCCTGGATCGAGACGTCGAGCGCCGAGACGCTTTCATCGGCGATGATGACCTTGGGATTGAGGGCGAGGGCGCGGGCGATACAGATACGCTGGCGCTGGCCGCCGGAGAATTCATGCGGGAAGCGCGTTGCCTGTTCGGCGGTGAGGCCGACCCGCTGGAAGAGATAAGCAACCCGCTCCTTAAGCGCATTGCCGCTGGCCGTGCCGTGGATCACCATCGGCTCGGCGACGAGATCGCCCACCGTCATGCGGGGATCGAGTGAGGCGAAGGGGTCCTGGAAGACCATCTGCATCTGCCGGCGCACCCGCTGCAAATCACGGCCACCCAGGCTCGCCACTTCGCGGTTGTCGACGATGACCTGGCCGCTCGAGGGAACTAGGCGCAGGACCGCCTTCGCCGCTGTCGACTTGCCGCAGCCGGATTCGCCGACCAACGCCAGGGTCTCCTGCGGCTTCAGGCTGAAGGAAACCTTCTCCACCGCATGGACACGCTGCTGCGTCCGGTGCAGGAGGCCGCCCTTGATGTCGAAACGGACATTGAGGTCGCGCACTTCGAGCACTGGCTTGGCGGCGGCGCTGCTGGCAGACAGGGAAGGAGCACGGGCGCCGGCGCTGAATTTCGGCACGGCATCGAGCAGCGCCTGGGTGTATTCGTGCTGCGGACGCTTGAAGATCGCCTCGACATCGCCTTCCTCGACCATCTTGCCATGGCGCATGACGATGACGCGGTCGGCCATCTCGGCGACGACACCCATGTCATGGGTGATCATGATGATGGCGGTGCCGGTCTCACGGCGGAGATCGGCCATCAACTCCAGGATCTGCGCCTGGATGGTGACGTCGAGGGCGGTGGTCGGCTCGTCGGCGATCAGCACCTTCGGGTTGCAGGACATGGCCATGGCGATCATCACGCGTTGGCGCATGCCGCCCGACATTTCATGCGGATATTGCTTGAGCCGCTTGACGGCTTCGGGGATGCGCACGGCCTGCAGCGTTTCGACGGCGCGCTTGCGGGCGGCGGCGTCGCTCAAGCCCAGGTGCCGGCGCAGGCCCTCGCTCATCTGTGCGCCGATGGTCAGCACCGGGTTGAGCGAGGTCATCGGCTCCTGGAAGATCATGGCGATGTCGTTGCCACGCACCCCCTGCAGCGATGCCTCATCGAGCCTGAAGAGATCGCGGCCGCCGAACATCGCCGTGCCGCGGGCGACGCGGCCGCCGGGCTTCGGCAGCAGACCCATCAAGGCGAGCGAGCTCACCGATTTGCCGGACCCGGATTCGCCGGCAATGCAGAGTGTTTCACCCTGGCGCAGGCTGAAATTGAGGCCATCCACCACAGTCACCGGTCCGCGCGGTGTCGCGAATTGTACGGCGAGATCCTTGAGATCGAGAACGACCTCGCCGATCTGACGTGCTGCCGTCGTATCGGGTGTTGCGGCGGCGGTTGCGGTGCTGGAGGCCAAAGCAGTCATCCTGAAGTCCGAGTAGTGGTCTTGAAACAAAACGGGGCGTGCGTGCCCGACTTAGTCGAGCACGACACGCGGGAAATAGAACGACACCACCCAGTTCGGCATGTCGACGATCTCGCTGATACGCAAGTCACCGCAGACCGAGCAGAGCATATAGGCATCGACCGGTGCGATCTTGTGGCGTGTCGCCAGCAGATCGACCATGGCAGCGACGGCATCACGGGCGCCGGTCATCAGATCGGGGCCGATGCCGGTGGTCACGTCATAGCCCTTGGCGTCGAGGTGACGCGAAACCGGGCCAGGTGTCCGGAATCGCGGCATCTTGAGATTGGCGCCCTTGACCAGCTCGATCTTGACGGTGACGTCGAGCTGGCTCTCGATCGCCGTGCCGCAGACCTCGCCGTCGCCTTGCGCCGCATGGGGATCGCCCAGCGAGAAGAGCGCTCCCTTGACCTCGATCGGCAGATAGAGCTCGGCGCCGAGGCCGAGATCGCGGATATCCATATTGCCGCCGACACGCCGGGGCGGCACGACCGAATGCAGACCGGGCTCCGCCGGGGCGACGCCGATGGTGCCGGCGAAGGGCTTCAGCGGCACCTGGGCGAGGCTACCGAACATGCTGGGCGCCAGCGTGTCCGGGTCATATTTCCAGATATGCAGGGCCGGTTCCTTGAACTGGTCCGCCAGCAGGCCGAAGCCGGGGATATTGGCCGTCCAGCCCCAGCCGCAGGGCTTGTAGCCCAGCATGGTGACCTTCAGGGCATCGCCGGGCTCGGCCCCATCGACTTCGATCGGGCCGAGCGTCGGATTGACCTTGCTGAAGTCGAGGCGGGGGATATCCCCCGCCGTCCACTCCGGCGTTATTTGCCCGCAAGAGGAATCCTTGCATTGCAACTCGACGACATCGCCGGAGCCGACCTTGATGATCGGCTTCAGTGAATTGTCCCAGCCAATATGATGCTGATGATCGTGAAGGGTGCAGGTTACTGCATGCGGGCCGTGTGTCATTGCTTCACCCAGACATCTTCATAGGGAGCGGGCTGGTGGATGACGTCGACGAAGAGCGACTTGTCTCCAGTCACCCGGTCAGACCGTAGGGTGTAGCGCTTCGGATTGAAGAGCGGCACCCAGGGCGCATCCTTGTCCATGATGTCTTCGAAGATCTTGGTCCAAGCGGCAGTACGCTCGGCGGCCTTGGCCGGATCGGCGATGGCATTGGCGGCCTGGGCCGCGGCGTCGACATCCTTGCTGCAATAATGGGCGTAGTTGTAGCCGCCGTCCTCGGCGCCGGCGCAGCCAAGGATCGCCGTGTAGAAATTGCTGGGATCCGGGAAGTCGGCATACCATTCGGTCAGGCTCATCGGCGCACCGGTCTTCTTACCGGCGATACCGTTGAAGGCTGCGTTGTCGAGGCCCTTCAGGTTGAGCTTGATGCCGATCGCCTTGAGGTCGGTCTGGATCGACTGGGCGAGGCGCGGCCAGGGTTCGACATTCTGGAAATAGATGTCGGTTTCGAAGCCGTTCTCCTGGCCCGCTTCCTTCATCAACTCCTTCGCCTTGGCGACATCGAAGCTATAGCCCTTGTAGTTCGGGTCATAACCGGCCATGGCGGGCGGCAACGGCTGATTGGTGGCGGTGCCGCGGTTGTTGACGATCTTGACCAGGCGTGCCTTGTTGATTGCCATATTGACGGCTTGGCGCACCTTGACGTTGTCGAACGGCTTCACGTTGACATTCATCGTCATGTAATTGGTGTTGAGCTGCTCGGCGGTATAGAAGCGATCCTTGTATTTCGGATTCTGCGAGACCTCGAGGAACTTCGCCGGCGAGAAGATGTCGCCGGTGAGATCAGCCTCGTTATTCTCGACCTTCAGGGCCTGCGTGATCGCTTCCATGCCGAACTGGATCACGACCTGATCGGCGTGGGGCAGGCCGGCATGATGACCATAGGGCGACCGCACCAGAGTGATGCTCTGGCCCTTGTCCCACTGCTTCATCATGTAATCGCCGGTGCCAACCGGATGATGACCGAAATCATCGCCATACTTCTCGACTTCTTCCTTCGGTACGACGAAGGCGAAGTTGATCGCAAAGACATGCAGCATGGTGGCATCGGGCTGGGTCAGCTGGAAGACGACGGTGTAATCATCCGGCGTGGTGATGCCGCTCAAGGTCGTGGCTTTGCCATTGACCATATCGTCATAGCCGGCGATCGGCGCGAAATAGCCGGAGCCGGGGCTCTGGGTCTTCGGATTGACGGCGCGCTCGATCGAGTACTTGACGTCGGCGGCCTTCATCTCGCGGCCGTTCTGAAACTTGATGCCCTGATGCAGCTTGAAAGTATAGGTCTTGCCGTCAGGCGAAATAGTGTAGCTCTCAGCGAGGTCGGGGACGAGCTCGTTGGTGCCGTGCTTGTAATCCATCAACCCGTCGAAGATCGCCTTGATGGTCGACCAGTTCTGGAAGTCGTAGCCGATCGCGGGGTCGAGCGTGTTGAGATCGTCCTTGTAGACGATCGAATAGCTGCCACCATTCTTCAGGTCTTCGGCCTTACTGGTGCTGAAGCTGCCGGCGAGCGCCGTACCAGCCAGCAGAGCCAAAGCGAAACTGGCCCCCAAGGTCATTCTTTTCATCAAAGTCCCCTCTTCTTTGGTTGTGCGGGTCAAGAAACAAAGTTGCTGTCCGGCCGGCATGACTCCATCCGGCCGGACAGCATATCGGCTTCGGTCGCGTTACTGCGCGTCCTTGGCAAACAGCACGTCGTAATTCACCGGGATATGGATCGGGTCGATGAAGACGCTGTTATCCTTGCCGGCGATCCGCTTGGAATGGATCACATAGGCCTTCTCGTTGAAGATCGGCGCCCAGGGCGCGTCCTTCATGACGTCCTCGAAGATCTTGCCCCATTCGGCATTGCGCTCGGCCTGCTTGGCCGGGTCGGTGATGGCATTGGCCTTGTCGGCGCGATCATCCAGCGCCTTGTTGCAATACCAAGCCCAGTTCCAGCCACCGTCGACCGCACCGCCACAGCCCAGGATGGCGGTGTAGAAGTTGCTGGCATCCGGGAAGTCGGCGATCCAGGCCATGCCGCCAGACCAGATCATCGGCGCGCCGTCCTTCTTGCCGCCGGCGGCAATTACGAGGCTCTGATCAAGCGACTTGATATTGGCCTTGATGCCGATCGCCTTGAGGTCAGCCTGGATCGCCTGGGCGATCTTCGGTTGCGGATCGGTGTTCATGACATAGAGATCGGTCTCGAAGCCGTCGGCAAGACCCGCCTGCTTCATCAGCTCCTTGGCCTTGGCGACGTCGTACTTATAGCCCTGGTAATCCTTCTCGTAGCCCGGCATGGCGGGCGGCAGCGGCTGATTGGCGACCGTGGCGCGACCGTTGATCAGTTTGACGATGCGTGCCTTGTTGATCGCCATGTTGACGGCCTGGCGGACCAGGACATTGTCGAACGGCTTGATGTTGACATTCATCGTCACATAGCCGGTCTGCAGCTGATCGGCCGAGATAATCAGATCTTTCAGGCTGGCATCATGCGTGACTTCGACGAACTTGGCCGGCGGAATGCCGTCGCCCGGAATGTCGATCTCGCCCTTCTGCATGCGGGTCAGCGCCACCACCGGATCCTGGCCGAGCTCGAAGGTGATCTTGTCGAGATAGGGCAGGCCGGCGTGGTAGTAATCTTTGTTGCGCGCGAAGACGATCTTCTGGCCCGAGGTCCATTCGGCGAGCTTGAAGGCGCCGGTACCGACCGGATGATGGCCGAAATCGGCGCCATATTTCTCGACTTCCTCCTTCGGCACGGCATAGGCGAAGTTGATGGCGAAGACATGCAGCATGGTGGCGTCGGGATGGCTCAGCTGCACGACGACGGTGTAGTCGTCAGGCGTGGTGATGCCGCTCAGCTCGGTCGCCTTGCCGCCAGCGACATCGTCATAACCCTTGATCGAGCCGAAATAGCTGGCGCCGGGGCTCTGGGTCTTCGGATTGACGGCGCGTTCGATCGAATACTTGATGTCGGCGGCCTTCAGCTCGCGGCCATTCTGGAACTTGACGCCGTGGCGCAGCTTGAACGTGTAGGTGATGCCGTCCGGCGAGATGGTGTAGCTCTCGGCGAGGTCGGGAACGATCTCGGTGGTGCCGGGTTTGTAATCCAGCAGGCCGTCGAACAGCGACTTGATCATCGACCAGTTCTTCCAGTCATAGCCGATGGCGGGGTCGAGAGTCGGGATATCGTCGTGGAAGGTGACGGTCATCTCGCCACCCTGCTTCGGCTCATCGGCCTTCGCCGTCTGGAAGGCAGCAATGCCGACAGCCAGCATGGCAGCCAGTGATACTGACATCATCAAACGCTTCATCTTGTCCTCCTCTATGCCACCGACGGTGGCTCATGGTCTTTTAGTTGGTGCTCTTTTGTTTTGTGCTCTCTACGCTTTGATCACCGCAGCTTGATGCGGGGATCGACAAAAGGCGCGATCAGATCGGCCAGCAGGCTGCCCATGGCGACGGCGAAGGCCACCACCAGCATGACACCCATGATGATCGGGATATCGAGCTGCTGGATCGCCTGCCAGGTCAGCTGACCGATGCCGGGCCAGCCGTAGACGGCTTCCACCAGCACGGCGCCACCCATGAAATAACCGATATCGAGGCCGATCATGGCGATGATCGGCAGCAGCGCATTGGGGACGATATGCAGGACCAGGATGCGGGCGCGGCTGAGGCCCTTGGCCCGTGCGGTGCGGACATAGTCCTGACGCAGCACCTCGATCACGCTGGAGCGCATCTGCTGGGCATACCAGCCGGCGCCCAGCAAGCCGAGCGAGAGGCTCGGCAGGATGAGGTGCTTGAACTCGCCATAGCCGCCGATCGGGAACCAGCCGAGATAAACGGCGAAGAAATAGAGCAGCAGCAAACCGAGCAGGAAGGCCGGCATGGAGACGAAGACGAAGGTCATCGCCATAATCGCCTGGTCCAGCGTCGAGTTGCGGCGCAAGGCGGCGATCAAGCCGAAGGTGAGGCCGAGAATGAGTTCGAAGAAAATCGAGCCCACCATCAGCAAGGCCGTCGCCGGTAGGCGCGGGAATACCAGATCGACAACCTGGCTGCGCTGCAGATAGGAGCGGCCGAGATCGCCCTGCAGCAGATGCCAGAGATAACGGCCATATTGTTGCCAGATCGGCAGATTGAGCCCGAGCTGCTCACGCACACGCTGTACCTGCTCGACACTGGCGGTGCGGCCGGCCACCTGGCGCGCCGGATCGGCCGGCAACAGATAGAGCAGGGCGAAAGTGATGATGCTGACACCGAGCAGGATCAGCAGAGCCTGGATGAGGCGGCGTAGAATATAAGCAGGCATCAGTGCCGTCCCCGCAAGGTAGGATCGAGAATATCGCGCAAGGCATTGCCCAGCAGGTTGAAGGACAGCGCCAGGACGGCGATGACGATGCCGGGATAGAAGACCAGCCAGGGGAAGCTTTGGAAGTAGCTCTGATTCTCGTTGATCATGCCGCCCCAGCTCGGCGTTGGCGGCTGCACGCCGACGCCAAGATAGGAGAGTGCCGCTTCCAAGAGCACCGTCGTCGCGATACCGAGTGTCGCCCAGCAGGTGATGGTGGGAATGAGATGCGGCAGGATGTGGCGGAACAGGATGCGGAAGGTGCTGGCGCCGATGCTGCGCTCGGCGGTGACGTATTCGCGTTCCGAGAGCGAGGTGGTTTCGGTGTAAAGCACGCGGGCGATCTGCACCCAGTTCACCATCGAGATGACGATGACGACGATCCACAGGCTGGGGCGGAAGATCGCCGCCAGCACGATCGCAAGCAGCAGCGACGGGAAGGCCATCATCAGATCGGTGAAGCGCATCAAGGCAGCACCGAACCAGCCGCGCATGAAACCAGCGGTGACGCCGATCAGGGCACCGATCGCGACGGCGATGCCATTGGCGAGAAGCCCGATGATCAATGAGGCGCGGGCACCATAGATGAGGCGAGAGAGAAGGTCGCGGCCGAGGAGATCGGTACCGAGCCAGAAATGGCTGCTCGGCGCCAGTGGCTCACCGATATCGGTGAGGCCATCGGCCAGCTGGTCTTCCGGTGAATAGGGCGCCAGCCAAGGCGCGAAAATAGCCGCCAGCACGATGACGGCAATCAGCAACAATCCAAGCAGCGCCAGCTTGCGCTTCAGCAATTCCTTGATGATGTACATATATACGTCCGAACCCCCGCGATGCTCCGGCCACATGAAAGGCCCCGAGCATGCATGACCCACATTCAATTCAATTCCATACCATGCCACACGGGAGGGGTGCGGGCGATTGGTATACAGATGACCGAGCGGCAGCATAGGAGCAAACGCAGCTGGTATCAACGTGACTCGATGACAATTGCGCTTATTCCATAGGCGCAACGGCCATCACCCCCGCGCGGAGCGTCTGGGTCGACACGCGGCCAGTGACGGGAGCGGCCGTAAGGCAGCGGAACAACGGAAAACGGCCGTTCCGTGCCCTCAACTCGCTCAGGAGGGGCGGAACGGCCGAACCGGTATCGAAAATAAAGACCCGCTTACGGCGGGTCGCCGTCAACGGGCGTTGGGAAAGCGGACGGGCCGCATCAGGAAGGCCGGCATATGATCGCCAAAGGCTAGCACCGGACGGTCATCATCGTGATCCCGATGGTGATCCCGGTCGCGGCCAGCGGCGCGGCGTTCATGGCGGTTCTGCTGGCGGACGGGTTCCAACGGCGCCGGCTTGGCCGGCGGCGTCACCGGCGCAGCGGTGGTCGATTCGAGCTGCTCGTGGCGATGCAGGGCATTGCTCGGATGCGGAATAACGGCATCAATGATGGCTTCAGCCGGAATCGACGCGCTTTCGCCATCCGGGCGCCGCTTGCCACGGCGCCGGCGCGCGCCATCACCCTTCGCATTGCTAGCCGGGGCGGCAATTGGCCCAGTCATTTCTGCCGTCGGCTGCTGGACGACAACCGGGCTGGCGGCCTGGTCGTTACCGCTCCGGTCACGGCGCGACGATCCGCGCTTGTTGCGATCGTGACGGCCGCCGCGGCGGCGCTTGCCGTCGCCTTCCTCGAAGGGCAGCTGATCGACACCCTCGATGGTGAGGCGGGGAATCTCCTTGCCGATCAGCTTCTCGATCGCCGCGACATGCTTGCCATCGTCGGGGGTGGCCAGCATGTAGGCGCGACCCTCGCGGCCTGCACGGCCGGTGCGGCCGATGCGATGAACATAATCTTCCGCATGGATCGGAACGTCGAAGTTGAAGACATGGCTGAGGCTGGAGATGTCGATGCCGCGGGCGGCGACATCGCTGCAAACCATCAGGCCCGCATCGCCGCGCTTGAACTTTTCCAGCGTTTCCGTCCGCTTCGATTGCGGCATATCGCCGTGCAGCTGCACGGCATTGAAGCCGTGCTTGGTCAGCGAGCGGTACAGGATATCGACATCGCGCTTGCGGTTGCAGAAGACGAGGGCGTTGGTCACTTCTTCCGCCCGGATCAGGCGGCGCAGCGCCTCGCGCTTGTCCATTTCATCGACGATCGCCATACCCTGGGTCACCGTCGTCGCGGTGGTGGCCGGCGCGGAGACAGTGATTTCCTTCGGATTCATCAGGAAGGCGTCAGCCAGGCGGCGGATTTCCGGCGCCATAGTGGCCGAGAAGAACAACGTCTGGCGCATCTTCGAGATGAGGCTGACGATGCGCTCGACATCCGGGATGAAGCCCATATCCAGCATGCGGTCGGCTTCGTCGATCACCAGGATCTTGACGTCGGTCATCAGGATCTTGCCGCGCTCATAGAGATCGAGCAGGCGGCCCGGCGTCGCAATCAGCACGTCGACGCCGCGGTCCAGCTTCTTTTCCTGGTCGGCGAAGCTCTCGCCGCCGATCAGCAGCGCCATCGAGAGGTTGATGTGCTTGCCGTATTTCTCGAAATTCTCGGCAACCTGGGCGGCCAGTTCGCGGGTCGGCTCGATAATCAGCGAGCGCGGCATGCGGGCCTTGGCACGGCCGTTATGCAGGATCTCCAGCATCGGCAGGGTGAAGGAGGCCGTCTTGCCGGTGCCGGTCTGTGCGCAACCGAGAACATCGCGACCCATCAGGACGAAAGGGATCGCCTGGGCTTGGATCGGGGTGGGTGCGGTATATCCGGCTTCGGAGATTGCCTGCAGGATTTCGGGGCTGAGCCCCAGCTCGTCAAATGTCATGTCGCTCGAAATGGGCGCCGAGGCGGGCCTGGTCGACAGGCCGTCCGAAGCAGCTGGACCCATCGGACTGCTTCCAAAAAACGGCGGAACTATAGGGATTATGCGGCTTTTGTCAATCAAACGGCGGGCGTATAAGGCATTTGACGCTACCGAACGTTGAAGGGGTGCCATGCTGATAGAGCATGCCAAGTCGGTTCTGCTGCTGATCGACCTGCAGGAAAAGCTGATGCCGGCTATGATCGAGCCTGACCGTCTCGCCCGGCAAATCGGCATTCTCCTGGCGGCGGCGCGGCAACTCAGCGTGCCGGTGGTGGCCAGCGAGCAATACCCCGCCGGCCTTGGTCCGACCGTCGGTCCTATCGTCAGAGAATTGCAACAAAGCGAAATTTTCACAAAAACCGAGTTTTCCTGTCACGCCAATCCGGTCTTGCGCCGGCGCCTTGAAAGCGCCGGAGAGCACGTGGTGATCGCGGGGATCGAGGCCCATGTTTGCGTATTGCAGACCGCGCTCGACCTGCGCGCGGCCGGCCGCAGCGTCTTTGTCGTCGCCGATGCCGTATCGTCGCGGCGCCCGGACAGCCGGGAGATCGCCCTGCAGCGCCTGGTCGCCAGCGGGGTGACATTGGTGAGCGTCGAGATGGTGCTGTTCGAATGGCTGCGGCGCGCTGACCGGCCGGAATTCAGGCCGGTCAGCCGCCTCATTCGCTGATTAGGCCCGGTTCGGGAACGGCCCGCTGCTCAGCCATCAGCAATTCGGCAAGGTGCAGTTTTGGTCGCCCGGATCGGCTTCAGGCAGGGGAAACAGCTGGGTCGTTACGAAGCGGAGAAATTGCTGCAACCGCGGGTCATCCGGCCCGCTGATGTCGCCGACCGAACCCTGGAGGAAGGTCATCGGATCGCTGCCGCGGCAGTAAGCGGCCGCCAGGGTAATGGTGCCGCCAAGACTATGCCCCGGTGCGTCACCAATCTGTCCGCCTGAGGCGCAGAGGTAGTCCCCGTTGGTGGGGGCGCCGTTGAAGACCATCCGGATGCGCCGTCCGTTCGGCGATGGCTCTATGCCTTTCGCCTGGATCGCCGCATTGACGACCCGGTTGAAATCGTCCTGTGGGATCGGGAAGGGATTGCCGGTGATATCGGCGTGCATTGGGGCGGTATAAGGCGCCCAATGATCCTGGAAGGCGTCATAGGCGGATTCGGTGTGCTGATAGTCGATGCGCCCGGGCGTGCAGGCGCTAAGCAAGAGAGCAAGCGACAGAAAGGTGCCGGAGGGGCGCATATACGGGGTAAGACCGAACATAATCAGGCTCCAATAGACGCCCTTGAGAGGATCCGCGCATCTCCTGGCGGACGGGCTAAGTTAAACATGATGTGGAAGAAGCTTGAACTCAAGGCACTAGAAGTCGTGCCAGCAATCTGACCAAGCCGGCCGTTGTGACCGGTCACTGCAGCGGAGTCCCGGTCTAGCGACAGAAGGCAAACGGCGAGAACATGCAGTTGTTGTCGTTGCCGGTCGGCCAGGGAAAGAGCTGTGTTGCCACCATGCGCAGGAATTGCTGGAAGCGCGGATCGTCCGGCCCGGTGATGCCGGCAACGGACCCTTGCAGGAACGTCATGGTGTCCGAGCCCCGGCAATAGGCGGCGGAGAGGGTGATCTCATCGCCCTGGCGATGACCGGGCGCGGCACCGGTCTGTCCGGCCTCGCCGCAGATGTAATTGCCATTGGTCGGCGCGCCATTGAAGATCATGCGGATGCGATAGCCGCTGGGTGACGGGTCGATGCCTTTTGCCTGGATGGCGGCATTGACCGCCCTGTTGAAATCATCCTGTGGGACCGGGAAGGGGTTGCCAGTGATATCGGCATGCATCGGACGGCTATAAGGTACCCAATGATCCTGGGATGCGTCATAGGGCGATTCGATGTGAACGTAGTTGATGCGCCCCGGCGTGCAGCCGGTCAGCAGCAGGGCGAGCGCGAGGCTGGCGGCGGAGATGCGCAAGAATGGGGAACAACAGAACCGACGACAACCGAACATGATCAGGCTCCAAGCAATGCCGCCAACCCGGATATGTCGCATATCATTGCTGCATAACCAGGCCGAGAGATGCTACCGGAAAAAGCGGAACCTGCGGCTATAGTGTTGCGCCGGTGAGCTGACACCCCGGCTACAATAGGACGATCAAGAAGCGACATGACTGTTCACCTGCAGAAATTATGCGTCGGCATCAATACCATCCAGGAGCTGGTGGAATATCGCGATACGCTGGCAAAGCGGCTGAAGAAAAGCGGCCGGCCGCTGGAGGACCAGCATTGGACGCGGCACCGGCCGAAGCGCGATGAAGAAATCCTCGATGGCGGGTCGCTCTATTGGATCATCAAAGGCTCGCTGTGCGTGCGCCAGCGCATCTTGCGGCTCGACGAGGTCGAGGACGAAGCCGGCAAGCCGTTTTGCGCCATCGTCTACGATCCGACCGTCATTCTGACCGAACTTCGGCCGCGGCGCGCCTTTCAGGGCTGGCGCTATCTGGAAGAGGGCGATGCACCGCCCGACTTGCCGAATCAGCGCGTCGCCTTGCAGCAGGCCGCAACGGCAGCGGAGATGCCGGAAGAGATGGCGCGCGAACTGCGGAGTCTGGGACTGCTTTGACGCCCCGCTTGCCGTGACGGGCGAATCACCCGCTGCGCCTGTGACGCGACAGTGCCTCTATATGACGTCGGATCTATTGGGCGATGAGCGCCGCCGGCGTGGTCTTGAACGACCACAGCGACACGCGTGTCAGCGAGAATCGGATCGAGCTGATAACCGGGCGAGACGATTCGCTGCGCTCGGTCACCGATTCCGCCGCCGATTCTGCGCTGCAACAAGCGGGTGGAGGTCCGTCCGCATGTCGGCAGGGGGCTCGAAGTGGGGGATTGATGCCAGCGTGCGGGGGGATTCGCCGGTGACAAGGCCGGCCTGAGCGAAACTGGACGGTCGCAAAGCCGCGGATTCCCTGGCTTTGGTGAAAAAGTGAAAGCGGCTGATTTTTTCTTCTGGACAGTTCAAATCGACTCGCCTAAAAACCGCCCCACACGACGACGCCGGGCGGCAACGAACGGCGACGACGAGATGCGGAAGGCGGATCTGCCAACCGCTCTGAGAGCGAAAAGCTTCAGTGATCTGAACAAGATCAATTCGAACGCTTGTATCGCTGCTACGGCATCGCTATATTGCGAGATTGTGCCGGGCCGAATCAGGGTCCGGGACGTCGCGTGTGCGGTGTCTGCTGATTGACAAGTACATCTGAAGAGAAGGGATACGCGGGCGGCGGATCTAGGCTGGGTTTGACCTGGTATTTGATCTTTGCCGAATGCGTGTCTTCTTAAGAACAGGCTGATTGCCTGGTCTG
>Ga0209148_1000680_pt1 | contig 28419 bp, 24 predicted proteins | sample AraplaCol_mMF_r2_2_FD_184288 | JGI IMG/M metagenome (GOLD analysis project Ga0209148, IMG submission 184288) | Arabidopsis root microbial communities from North Carolina, USA - plate scrape CL_Col_mMF_r2 (SPAdes) (version 2) | ecosystem: Host-associated > Plants > Roots > Endosphere | place... | reverse complement strand
CGACGGCGAGTTGATCGCGGCCGCCGAGGAGGAGCGTTTCACGCTGGCCAAGCACGCGCGCGGGGAGCTGCCGCGCGGCGCCATCGCTTTCTGCCTGAAGCAGGCCGGTATCACCATGCGCGACGTCGACTGGATCTGCTCGCCGCTGAAGACCTACACGAATTACGCGCAGCGCCTCACCGAGTATTTTCGATACCAGTTCGGGCACAGCCCGAAGATCGAGCTTTACGACCACCATCTCTGCCACGCCGCGAGCTCGTTCTACGGCTCCGGTTTTTCCGAGGCGACGGTGGCCTGCTTCGACTTCTCCGGCGATTCCAGCTCCGGCCTCGTCGCGCATGCGCGCGGCAACGATTTCCGCGTGCTGACGCGGTTCGGCCGTCACAACAGCCTCGGCCTGTATTACGGGATGCTGACCCAGTATCTCGGCTATCAGATGACCAATGACGAGTACAAGGTCATGGGCCTGTCGTCGTATGGCAGCCCGGAATATCTCGACAAGTTCGCAAAACTGCTGCGCCCGAACGGCATCAATTACGAGCTCGATCCCGAGCTCGACAAGCGCCGGCGCGATGCGGACATCTACACCAGCGATTTCTCGACGCGGCAGGAACGCATCTTCACGGAGAAGATGGAGGAAATCCTCGGGCCGCGGCGCCTGCGCGGCGCGCCGCTCGACCAGCGGATGACCAACATCGCCGCGAGCGGCCAGAAGCAGCTCGAGATCGTCACCACCGAAGTGATCCGCTCCGCGATCGCCGAGACCGGTTGCGGCGACGTCTGCATCGCCGGCGGCGTCGGGCTGAACTGCAAGATGAACATGGAGATCGCGGCCGAGCCGTCGGTGAAGCGTCTCTACGTTCCGCCGGTGCCGCACGATGCGGGCGTGGCGCTGGGCGCCGCGATGATGAAATGCGCGGAGGCGGGCCACGCGATCTCGCCGCTCTCGCACGCCTATTGGGGGCCTGAATACTCCAACGACACGATCCGCGAAACCCTCGACAAGATCGGTGCGCGCTTCGAGCTGCTCGACGATCCCGTGGCGCGCTGTGTGACCGATCTCGCCGAGCAGAAGACGGTGGGCTGGTTCCAGGGGCGGATGGAGTACGGACCGCGTGCGCTCGGCAACCGCTCGATCCTCGCCGATCCGCGCCAGGCCAGCATGAAGGACCGCATCAACCTCACGATCAAATATCGCGAGGAATTCCGGCCGTTCTGCCCGTCGGTGCTGTATGAGCGCCAGGCCGAGTATTTCGAGGATGCGTTCGACGCGCCCTTCATGGTCGTGACCTTTCCGGTCAACGAGAAGGTGGCCGATACGATGCCGGCGGTTGTCCATGTCGACAACACCGCGCGCATCCAGAGCGTTCATGCTGACTCTAATCCGCTCTACAGCCGCCTGATCGGCGAATTCGCGAAGGCAACTTCGCTGCCGGTCCTGATCAACACCAGCCTCAACATCAACGAGCAGCCGACCGTGAATGCGCCGCTGGAGGCGCTGCACACCTATTTCTGCTCGGGGCTCGACGTGCTCTATCTCGGCAATTACCGGCTGGCGAAAGCGGGCTGAGATCAGCGCTCGTCCGCGATCACCTTGCCGTCGTTCGGCAGCGCCCCGGGGCTGACCAGCTCGACTGCGCCGCCGAGCTTGGTCACGGCCCGCAGGCTGCTCGCGATCTCTTCACGCAACGTATCGCCTGATGTGTCCGTCTCGGCCTTCAGCGTCATCGCGTCGGCCTCGCCCTGGCGGGTGACGACGAGGCGCAGCCGTCCGAGTCCGGGATGGCGCTTGCCGATCTCGGCGATCTGCTCGGGGCGGACGAACATGCCTTTGACCTTGGTGGTCTGGTCGGCACGGCCCATCCAGCCCTTGATCCGCATATTGGTGCGCCCGCACGCGCTCGTGCCCGATAGGGACGCGGTGAGGTCGCCGAGCGCCAGCCGAATCCAGGGATGATGCGGATCGAGCGAGGTCACGACGATCTCGCCGACATCGCCCGGCGCCACCGGATCGCCGGTGCCCGGTTTGACGATCTCCATGATCAGATCCTCGTTGACGACCATGCCGTCGCGCGCCTCGGTCTCGAACGCGATGAGGCCGAGATCGGCGGTCCCAAACGCCTGGTAGGCGTCGATGCCGCGCGCCTTGATCTCGGCCTGGAGGGAGGGCGGGAATGCTGCGCCCGAGACCAGCGCGCGCTTGATCGAGGAGACGTCGCGGCCGGCTGTCGCCGCGGCGTCGAGCAGGATCTTCAGGAAATCAGGCGTGCCGCTGTAGCCAACGGGCCGGTAGGCCTCGATCAACTCGATCTGCTGCTCGGTATTGCCGGGACCGGCGGGGATCACGGCGCAGCCGAGCGCGCGGGCGGATGAATCGAAGATGAAGCCGCCGGGGGTGAGGTGGTAGCTGAATGTGTTGAGGACGATGTCCTCGGGGCGGAACCCGGCCGCAAACAGCGCCCGCGCGCCGCGCCAGGGGTCGGCCTGCCGTCCCTCCGGCTCGAAAATCGGGCCCGGGGAGGTGAACAGGCGCGCGAACGATCCCGGGGCTGCCGCCACGAAGCCGCCGAAGGGCTGGGAGGCCTTGTGCAGGGATGGCAGCTCCGACTTGCGCAGCACGGGAACGCTCGCCAGCGCCGCCCTGGAGGTCACGGAGGCCGGATCGATATCCTTGAACCGCTCGGCGTAGGCTGGTGCGGCCATGGCGCTGCGCAGCACGTCAGGCAGGCGGCCGAACAGATCTGCCTCGCGCGCGGCATGGTCGCGCGTCTCGAGGGCGTCGTAATGGGCGGTCATGGCAGATCTTTCCGGGTTGGCATCCGTTGCGCGCCGCCGCCCGCATGGGTATCAGACGGCCATTGGTTGGGTGTGGAGAGAACGCGATGGCGGACGGGAGCATCATTCCGGTCGAGGAGACGGCTGAGGTCGTCGCGCGCCTGAAGCGCCGCATGATCGAGGAGGCGATCCCGTTGTGGTCGACCGTGGGCTGGGACCATCAGGCGGGCGGTTTCATCGACCGATTGCACCGGGACGGCACGGCCGACGTAGCCGCGCCGCGGCGGGTGATGGTGCAGGCCCGCCAGATCTACTGCTACGCCAAGGCGGCGCAGATGGGCTGGTATCCGCAAGGCCGCGCCATTGCGCTGAAGGGGCTCGAGCATATGCTGGCCAAAGCGAAGGCGCCCGACGGCAAGCCCGGCTATGTGCACCGGCTGACGCCTGAAGGCACGGTGCTGGATGCGCGCCGCGATGCCTACGATCACGCCTTCATCCTGTTTGCGCTCGCGACCGTTTATTCGCTCGACCAGGACTCGCAGGTCCGCGCGGAGATCGACGCCCTGCTTGCCTTCCTCGACGGCCATCTGCGCTCGCCGCATGGCGGCGTGCACGAAGGCCTGCCGGTTACGCTGCCGCGCCGGCAGAACCCGCACATGCATCTGTTCGAGGCGATGATCGCGTGTTTCGACGCGACCCACGATCTGTCGTTCCAGAATCGCGCCGGCGAGTTCTTCGCGCTGTTCCTCGCCAATCTCTACGACAAGCAGAAACGCGTCCTCACCGAGTATTTCGAGGAGGACTGGTCGAAGATCGAACCTGTCAGCGTCGAGCCGGGCCATCAGGCGGAATGGGCCTGGCTGCTGAAAGGCTTTGAACGCATCACGGGCTGCCCGACGGGCACGCGGCGCGCCGAGCTGCTGGCGACCGCGCTGCGCTACCGCGATGCGGCCACCGGCTGCCTCGTCGACGAAGGCGACGATGCCGGTAACATCCGCCGCGCGACGCGCCGGCTGTGGCCGCAGACCGAGATCGCGAAGGCGTGGATCGCGCAGGCCGAGTCCGGTGAGGTAGGCGCGGCGGAGGAAGCGCGGGCGGCGCTGGTGCGGCTCGAGCGGCACTACCTGAGCCATCCCGTGCGGGGCGGCTGGTACGACCAGTTCGACAGCGAGGGAAAATCGCTGGTCGATACCATTCCTGCGTCGTCTTTCTATCATGTTCTCTGCGCGGTCACGGAAGCGGAGCAGGTTCTGAGTTGAGCTTCACAGCCACCGTTTGCGTCGCTTGAAGCTCTTGAGGTTCTTGAAGCTCTTGCGCTGGTCGCCGGCACCGCCGAGGTAGAACTCCTTGACGTCCTCGTTGTCGCGCAATTCGTCCGCGGTGCCGTCGAGCACGACCTTGCCCTGCTCCATGATGTAGCCGTGGCTCGCCACCGACAACGCGGCGCGGGCATTCTGCTCCACCAGCAGGATAGTGACGCCGAGGTCGCGGTTGATCTTCTGGATGATCGAGAACACCTCCTTCACCAGCAGCGGTGACAGGCCCATCGACGGCTCGTCCATCAGGATCATCTTCGGGCGTGCCATCAGCGCGCGGCCGATCGCCAGCATCTGCTGCTCGCCGCCGGAGAGATAGCCGGCAAGGCCGGTGCGCTCCTTCAGGCGCGGGAAGTAGTTGAAGACCATGTCGAGGTCGGCGTCGACCTCGCGGTCCCGCCGGGTGAATGCGCCGAGCCTGAGGTTTTCCAGCGACGTCATGTCGGCAACGATGCGCCGGCCCTCCATCACCTGGAAGATGCCGCGGCGGACGATCTTGTCGGGATCGATGCCGGCGATCGGCTCGCCCTCGAACACGATCTCGCCGCGCGTGACCTCGCCGTCCTCGGTCTTCAGCAGCCCCGAGATCGCCTTCAGCGTCGTCGACTTGCCGGCGCCGTTGGCCCCGAGCAGCGCCACGATCGCGCCCTTGGGCACGTCAAGGCTGAGGCCGCGCAGCACCAGGATGACGTCGTCATAGACGACCTCGATGTTGCGCACGGCGAGCAGGGGCGGCGCGGGGACGACGGTCGGCGTGGCGCGGGCTGCTTCGCGGGTGTCGGTCATGCTTCATAACTCTCCGCTGTCGTCGCCGGGCCTTAAGCGCAATTGCGCATCGGGACCGGGCGACCCAGTATTCCAGAGACGCCTGACGTTCCCCGAGAGGCCTCGGCGTACTGGATCCCCCGCTCCAGTGCGCACTGCGCACAAGGCGGGGGACGACAATTGTGGATGGCTAAACGGCGTGGCTTACCAGCCCAGCAGTTCCGGCTTGCGCGGCAGCTCGACCGTCTTGACCTTCTCGAGCTTGATCGTGCCCTTGGCCATGAGGTCGTTGAGATCGCCGTCGGTTGCGCCCGAGATCTTGGTGCGATAGAGGTCGACCTTCAGCGTGCCGCGATGGTCCTTGTCGGTCCAGGTCGAGGGATTGCAAACGCCCTCCATGCCTGCCGGCACCCAGTCCTTCTTTTGGTAAAAGCCCTTGGCGACGTTCTCGCCGGTAGCGCCGCCGTTCTTGGCGGCCCAGTCGAGGGCCTCCTTCATGTACAGCGCCGAGCAGACCGCCGCGATGTAGTGCACCGGACGATAGACCTTGCCCGTCGGGTCGGACATCTTGGAGATCTCCATCACCGTCTTCATGCCGGGCGCATCGCCGTTCCAGCTCACGGCGGTGCGCAGCGGGAAGATCACGCCATCAGCGGCGTCGCCGGCCGTCTTGGCCGCGTTCTCATCCATGCCCCAGACATTGCCGAGGAACTGGATCTCGACGCCCGCGGTCTTGCAGGCCTTCATCACCGAGATGTTGGAGGCCGCGGTGTTGCCGAGATAGGCGTAGTTTGCGCCTGATGACTTCAGGCTCAGGCACTGCGCGCTGTAGTCGCCGGGGGCGAGCGCGAACACCAGCGGCGGCAGCACTTCGAAGCCTAGCTCCTGCGCCATCGCTTCGCCGGCGGCCTTCGGCGCGTTCGGGTAGGGGTGGTTGGCGCCCATATGCACGAATTTCGGCTTGCCGGGCTTGCCCTTGGCCTTCCAGTCCTCCGCTGCCCAGATCAACATCGCGCGCAGCGAGTCGGAATAGCTCGGGCCGTAGAAGAAGTTGTAAGGCGCGGGTTTGGCCTTGCCGCTGGTGCCTTCGGGATCGGTGAGGGCCGCGGCATAGGAGCCGGACAGGTCGGGGATCTTGTCCTGGGCGAGGAAGCCGGTCAGTGCTTCGGTATCGGCGGTGCCCCAGCCCATGATCGCGGCGACCTTGCTGTCCGGCGCCGACCATTTCTTGTAGAGCGCGATCGCACGCGGCACCTGGTAGCCGTAGTCGTTGGTGTCGATGCTGACCTGCTTGCCGCCGATGCCGCCGTTCTTGTTGACCCAGGCGAAAGTGTCGGCAACGGCCTGCCCGTAGGGTGTGCCGACGTCGGAGGTGCCGCCGGAATAATCGGCGAGATGGCCGATCGCGATCTGGGCCTGCGCACTCGCGGAGAAGGCCGCGATCACAAGCGCGAGCGATGCGGTGCTCAAAAGGGACTTCATCTTCATGGGTCGGTTCCTCCGGTTTATTGTTTAAGTGAAGTTGCCCGGCTCAGTGCGAGAACGGGTAGAGTTTCCAGTACGCCTTGATCTGCCGCCAGCGATGCGCGAGCCCGTCCGGCTCGAACATCAGGAATGCGATGATGATCACCCCGATTGCGATCTCGCGCAGGAAGGTGATGTTGTTGTTGAGCGACAGCGCCTTGTCGATCGCGCCGCCTTTCAAGGACAGGCTGATGAATTCCATCGATTCCGGGAGCAGCACCACGAAGGCGGTGCCCATCAGCGTACCCATGATCGAGCCGGTTCCGCCAATGATGATCATGGCGAGGAACAGGATCGAACGTTCGATGCCGAAACCTTCCTGCGACACGACGAGTTGGTAATGCGCGTAAAGCGCGCCGGCGATGCCGGCGAAGAAGGCGGCAAGCCCGAACGACAACGTGCGGTATTTGGTGAGGTTGATGCCCATGATCTCTGCGGAGAGATAGTGGTCGCGGATCGCCACCAGTGCGCGCCCGTCGCGCGTGCGCATCAGATTGGTGACGAGGATGTAGCTCGCGAGCACATAGGCCAGCACGACATAGAAATATTGCTTATCGCCGCGCAGCGTGTAGCCCAGAATCGAGAACGGCTCGGCGCTCGCTGGCACCGATCCGCCGGAGAACCATTCGGCGCGGGAGAAGAAGTCGAGCAGGATGTATTGCGCGGCGAGCGTCGCAATGACGAGGTAAAGCCCCTTCAGCCGCGCCGCCGGAATGCCGAAGATCAGTCCGACCATCGCGGTGACGACACCAGCGAGCGGGATCGCGAAGAACACCGGGATCTGCGCATTGTTGGAGATATAGGCCGAGGTGAAGGCGCCGAGCAGGAAGAAGGCGGCGTGGCCGATCGAGATCTGGCCGGTAAATCCAACAAGGATGTTAAGGCCGAGTGCGGCGATCGAGAAGATGCCGATCTGGATCAGGATGCTGAGCCAGTAGCCGCCGAGGACCTGCGGCACGAGGCAGAGCAACAGCACGCCTGCGATTGCGAAGTTGCGGCTGGTCGCGGTCGGGAAGATCGTGGTGTCGGCCGCGTAGGAGGTGCGGAAATCACCAGCAGGGATAAGGGCAGGGCCGGCCATGGGTCAGATCCGCTCGATGTCGTGGGTGCCGAACAGGCCGTAGGGCTTGATCATCAGCACGATGATGAGGACGTAGAACGGTGCGATCTCGTAGAGATTGCCCCAGTGCAAATATTGGCTGTCGACATATTGCGCGACGTTCTCGAGCAGCCCGATGATGATGCCGCCGAGCACCGCGCCGGCGACGGAATCGAGCCCGCCAAGGATCGCCGCCGGAAACACCTTGATGCCGTAGGCGGCAAGGCCCGACGACACGCCGTTCACCACGGCGACCACGACACCCGCGACCGCCGAGACCGTGGCCGAGATCGCCCAGGCCATCGCAAACACGCTCTTGACGGAAATGCCGAGCGACTGCGCGACCTGCTGGTTGAACGCGGTGGCGCGCATCGCAAGCCCATATTTTGAAGCGCGGAAGAACCAGGCCATGCCGATCATCATCGCGACCGACACGACGAGGCTCATGACATAGACGGTCTGGATCTGGAGCCCGAGCAGGCTGACCGACTGGCTCTCGAACACGCGCGGGAACGGCTGCGGATTGACGCCGAACATCCACTTCAGCGTGGCCTGCAGCACCGTGGAGAGGCCGATCGTCACCATGATCACCGAGATGATCGGCTCGCCGATCATCGGCCGCAGGATCAGGACCTGGATTGCGATGCCGAACACGAACATGAACACCAGCGTCATCGGCATGCCGATCCAGAACGGCACCTGGTATTTCGCGAGCAGTGCCCAGCACACCCAGGCGCCGACCAGCAGCAGTTCACCTTGCGCGAAATTGACGACCTGGGTCGCCTTGTAGATCAGCACGAAAGACATCGCGACCACGCCATAGAGCGTGCCAACCACGAGGCCATTGACCAGGAGCTGAATGAGGAAGGCGGTGTTCATGCTGGGACGCTCGCTGACAAATCCGGCGCGCTCTTCCCCTCTCCCCTTGTGGGAGAGGGTGGCTTCGCGAAGCGAAGACGGGTGAGGGGTTGTCTCGGCAGTGACGATGCGGAGAGAGGACCCCTCACCCCCAAGAGGGTGTGGCTGATGGCGGTGATGCCCTCTCCCACAGGGGGGGAGGGCGCATCGACTGACAGCGCATTCTCCGAAAACGACATCACTCCGCCGCCTCCGCCATCTGCCCACGTCCGCCGAGGTCCACCACGCGCAGCGTCGTGCGCACGCGCTGCGTGGTGCCGTCCTGGAAGCGGATCACGGTGTCGACGGGGATGTCGGCGTCGCCGCGGTAGATCGCGTCGATGATGCCGGCATATTTCTCGTTGATGACGCTGCGGCGCACTTTTCGCGTGCGGGTGAGCTCGCCGTCGTCGGCATCCAGCTCCTTGTAGAGCAGCAGGAAGCGCGAGATGCGCTGGGCCGGCGGCAGCGTGGCGTTGACGGTCTCCACTTCCTTTCGGAGCAGCGCATAGACCTCGGGACGCGAGGCGAGGTCGCTGTAGGTCGTGAAGGAGAGCCGGTTCTTCTCCGCCCATTTCGAGATGATGGAGTAGCGGATGCAGATCATCGCCGCGAGCGCGTCGCGGCCGGCGCCCAGCACCACGGCCTCGGCGATATAGGGCGAGAACTTGAGCTTGTTCTCGATGAATTGCGGCGAGAAACGTTCGCCGCGCGAGGTCTCGGCGAGATCCTTGATGCGGTCGATGACGACGAGCTGGCGGTTGGCATTGAAATAGCCGGCGTCGCCCGAGAGCATCCAGCCGTCCCTGATGTCGGCGACGCTCGCTTCCGGGTTCTTGTAATAGCCGAGGAACATGTTGGGGTGCCGCACCACGATCTCGCCGACGCCATGGACGTCGGCATTGTCGATGCGGATCTCGACATTGTCGGCCATCGGCACGCCTGTGGTGTCTGGGTCGACTTTGCCTTGAGGGTGTAGCGTGTAGGCGCCGAGCAATTCGGTCTGGCCGTAGAGTGTGCGCAGCGGTACGCCCATGGCCTGGAAAAACTTGAACGTATCAGGCCCGAGTGCCGCGCCGCCGGTCGCGGCTGAGCGCAGGCGGGTGAAGCCGAGCCGGTCGCGCAGTGCGCGGAACAGGATCGCATCGGCAAAGCCTGAGCGCTTGCCTTGTTCGAGCGCCGCCAGACCCGACTTCATGCCGATGTCGAACAGGCGCTGCTTGAACGGCGTCGCGTCCATCACCTTGGCGCGGACGTCGGCGGCGATGGATTCCCAGACACGCGGGGCAAAGAGCACGAATGTCGGCGCGATCTCGCGCAGATCGTTCATCATCGTATCGGGCTCTTCGACGAAGTTGATCTTCATCCGGCAGAGCAGGCCTTTGCCGAGCACATAGACCTGTTCCATGATCCAGGGCAGCGGCAGCACCGAGACATATTCGTCGTCGGGGCCCTTCGGATCGAAGGCAAGATAGGTCGCGCAATGGCCAAGCACGCGGCCGGCGGCGAGCATCGCGAGCTTTGGATGTGAGGTGGTGCCCGACGTCGTGCACAGGATGGCGACATCCTCGCCCTTGGTGGCATCGACCAGCTTGTCATAAAGCTCCGGCTCACGCGCGGCGCGGGCACGGCCGAGCTGGGCGAACTTCTCCGCCGACATCAGCCTGGGGTCGTCATATTTCCGCATGCCGCGCGGGTCGGAATAGATGATGTGCTTGAGATCTGGCACGCGCTCGGCCAATGCCAGCAGCTTGTCGACCTGCTCCTCGTCCTCGGCGAAGACAAGCTGTGCCTCGCCATAGTTGAGGAGATAGGACGCTTCTTCATCGAGCACGTCACGATAGAGCCCAAGGCTCAATCCGCCGATCGCATGGGTCGCCACTTCTGCCGCAACCCAATCCGGCCTGTTGTCGCCGATGATGCCGATGACATCGCCGCGGCCGAGGCCGAGCTCGATCAGGCCGAGTGCGAAGTCGCGCACGCGGGTGTGGTAGTCGTTCCAGGTGAAGGGGCGCCAGAGGCCGAGATGCTTTTCGCGGAGCGCGATCTCGTTGCCGTGCTCTCTGGCATTGAGCCGGAGCATCTTCGGATAAGTGTCGGCCTGGGCGACGCGCCCTGCATAATCCATCATGCCGCGCTCTCCTGCGCCGGCGGCGCATCGTCAGGATCGACCAGCGCCTCGTCCTCTTCGCCGAGATAGGCGCGTTTGACGTGGGGATCGGCCAGCACGGCGGCAGGATCGCCCTCGGCGATCTTGCGGCCGAAATCCAGCACCATGACGCGGTGGGAGATGTCCATCACCACGCCCATGTCGTGCTCGATCATCACCACCGTCATGCCGAACTCCTCATTGAGATCGACGATGTAGCGGGCCATGTCCTCCTTCTCCTCGAAGTTCATGCCGGCCATCGGCTCGTCGAGGAGGATGAGGCGCGGCTCCAGCGCCATGGCGCGGGCGAGTTCGACCCGCTTGCGCAGGCCGTAGGAGAGGGTGCCGGCTTGCGCTTTACGCACCGACTGGAGGTCGAGGAAGTCGATGATCTCCTCGACCTTGCGGCGATGTTCGAGCTCTTCCTTGCGCGCGCCGGTCAGCCAGTACAGCGAGCCCGTGAGGAAGTTGTTCTTCAAGAGGTGATGGCGGCCGACCATGATGTTGTCGAGCACGCTCATATGGTGGAACAGTGCCAGGTTCTGGAAGGTGCGGCCGATGCCGAGCTTGGGGCGGGCATTCGGCGTCAGGCCGGTGATGTCGCGGCCCTGATAGAACAATTGGCCTTCGGTCGGCTTATAGCGGCCGGAAATACAATTCACGATCGAAGTCTTGCCGGCCCCGTTGGGGCCGATGATCGAGAACAGCTCGCCCTCGTTGATGGCGAAGCTGACGTCGGTCAGCGCGCGAACGCCGCCGAACCGCAAGGACACGCCGCGCACTTCGAGACTGGTAGCCACCAAACAAATCCCTCCCGGTGATGGCGCATTCAGCGGCGCTCTTCGTCGGTTCCTCTCTTGCGATCCTAGTACGGCTGTGCCGGTGAGGCCATGCAGCACATGGTCCCGACCGGAGCCGTGCCGCTCTCGTCCTTTTGGGGGATCAAAAGCCGCATCGCCCGAGGTGGTTCTCAATAGGGGAAAGCGCTATTTTGAAATGTCTCCGGCCTGACAATTCTGCGACAAAGTTTTTCGGGCGGCCGCGACCTCCTTCTTTCGTAGGATGGTGGCCGGAAAAATCATGTTGCATTGCAACAGAAGGATGGAGTGACGAAACGGTGCGGCTGGCCTCTCGCTCATGATTTCAGAGGATCAACTGAGGCGCGTCGCCGCCTGGTCGCGCGAGCTCACGCCAGCGGAGATCGAGGTGGCTCGCTCCGGGATCACTGAGCGGTCCTACGCCACAGGCGAGACCGTGTTCATGCGCGGTGACAAATTCGACTATTGGGCCGGCATGGTGAGCGGCCTCGCCCGCATGGGCGGGGTGTCGCGCGACGGCAAGGAGACCAGCCTTGCCGGGCTGACGGCAGGCGCCTGGTTCGGGGAAGGCAGCGTGCTCAAGAACGAGCTGCGCCGCTACGACGTGGTCGCGCTGCGCGACAGCCGCGTCGCGCTGATGGACCGCTCAGCCTTCATGTGGCTGTTCGAGAACAGCGTCGGCTTCAACCGCTTCCTGGTGCGCCAGCTCAATGAGCGGCTCGGCCAGTTCATCGGCATGCTCGAGGTCAACCGCACGCTCGATGCGACCTCGCGCCTCGCCCGGAGCATTGCCTCGCTGTTCAACCCGATCCTCTATCCGGAATCGACCGCGCATCTGGAGATCACCCAGGAGGAGATCGGCGCACTCTCCGGCATGTCCAGGCAGAACGCCAACCGCGCGCTGAACCGGCTGGAGAAGGAGGGGCTGCTGCGGCTGGAGTATGGCGGCGTCACCATCCTCAATGTCGAACGGCTGCGCGGATACGGGGATTAGCGAGTATTGGCGGGGGCGTGCACCGGCCAGAGGTCGGCGCGCCAGCGGATGGCGATGGCCAGCATCGCGATGAAGCCGGCGGCGGCGTAGAGCGACCCCGTCGCGGAATAGCCGATGATGTCGATCAGGCTGCCGGCCGCGAGCAATCCGATCGGCAGACCGTAGATCACCATCATGCGCACCCCCATCACGCGGCCGCGCAGGTGTGCGCTGGCCGTCCGCATCAGGATCACGGCAGCCGAGATCATCGACATGCTTTGGGCGGTGCCGGCCAGCACGAGGCAGGCCATCGCCACCGGGATGGTCCTGATTTCGACGAACACCAGCAGCATCGTGTACCAAGCCAGCGTCGCGCCGATCAGAAGCCGGGCAATGCGCAGGCCGCTGACCAGACTGAGCGTGACGGAGCCGATCAGCGAGCCCAGCGCGAAGCTTGCCGAGAGATAACCAAGGCCGGTCTGGTCGGTGTGAAAGATGTCGCGCGCGATGTAGGGCAGCAGCCCATTGGTCAGCGGAAACGCGGTGAGATTGGCCAGGAATGCGACGCACAGCGCGGCCAGCATGGCCGGCCCGTTCCAGGAATAGACGAGGCCTTCCCTGAGATCGCGCAGCAGCCGCGAGCCCGAATGGCTGTCGACCGCGCGATGCTCGGCGGACTTCGCCGGCCGGGTCAGGCAGAACATCAGACTGGCCGCCACGACATAGAGGCAGGCGATCACCACGTAGACTTTGCCGATGCCGAAGGTCGCGAACAGGCCGGCTCCCGTCAGCGCTCCGGCGATGCGCGCGCTGTCCTGGGTCGTGCGCGACAGGCTGATTGCCCCCACCAGCAGCTCGGCCGGCATGATGTCGGCAAGGAGAGCACTGCGCAGGCCGAGATCCGAGGAGCGGATCAGGCCCATGATCGTCACGATAATCATCACCTTGAGCGGCGCCAGATGACCGGTCAGCGCCAGCACCATGATGGTCGAGGCGAGGATCGTATAGGTAAGACGCAGCACGACAAGAAGATCGCGGTGACCGATGCGATCGCCGACCATCCCGAGCACCGGAGCGATCAGCGTTCCCACATATTGCAGCGAGGCGAGGACGGTCAGCAGCAGCACCGAGCCTGTTTCGACCAGGATGTACCAGCCGAGCACCAGCGTCTCGATCTCGAACGCCCAGGAGGTGAGCAGGTCCGATGGCCACTGAAAGCGATAGTTGCGGATGCGGAATGGTGCGAGCGCCGAACGCCGTGTGGCTGCGCTCACAACGCGATGACGCGTGTCACGGCGATTCCCTGCCTGCGTTGTTTCTTCTTGGTGCTGGGCAAACTAGCGCTGGCGATGCGCCTGTCAATCGCAGCCGCTGCGGGCCGCCCCTGCGCCCGGCTCCTACCTCGCTGCGGCCTTCTGCTTTCGCTCTGCCAGTGCCACTGCCATGGCCGAGATCAGGGGACGCATGAAGAAGGCTTCATCGGCGGGCGACACGTCGGTGCGCAAACCATGCGCTGCGAGTTCGCCTGACACCGCGGGGCCGACCGAGGCGATCAGCGTGCGTTCGAATCCCGCGCGCAGCTTCGCCTCGCTGCCATGCGCCTTGGCAGCCTCGATCAGCCGGCGGACCTGGCCGAGATTGGTCAGTGCGATGGAATCGATTCGTCCCTCCGCCATGTCGTCGATGGCGGCAACGATGTTGGCGTCGGCAGCCTTTGAGTCGTAGACATAGGGTAGCACGGTATCGACCTCTGCCCCCTGCGCTGACAGCGCGCCCGTTAGCGCGCTGTGGTCCTTGTCCGGGTAGAGCTGGAGGCCGAGGCGGTGCCCCTTCAAGTCGAGCTTGCCCAGCATCTCGATCACGCCTTCGGTGGTCGGCTTCTCCGTGGTCTGTTGTGCCTCGAGCGAGATTTCGCGCAGCGCCTTGCCGGGTTTCGGCCCGCGGGTGAATTTTCGCGATTTGGCCAGCGCCGCCACAAAAGGCTGGTCGAGCCCGCGCGTGCGCGCGAGCTTCATGATCCGCCGCAGGCCCTCGCCGGTCATCAGCACGAGGTCGTCGAGGGGCTTGTCGATGGCACGGCGGATCCAGGCTTCGGCCGGAGCGGGGTCCGGTGCATCCTCGATGGTGAACATCGGACATTGCACGACCTCGGCGCCTTGCTCGGCCAGGAGTTTTGAGAACTGCGCCTCCTCGCGGGTCTCCAGGATCAGGATGCGGGTGCCGTTCAAACGGTCGGCCATGGGCGTGCTCCGGTCAGTCCAAAAATCGCAATCGTCCGTTCATCCTGACTCCGTCGTCGGGATTGGCGCAAGGGTCGCCTCGGTGCTAGAGCAGGGCGCAAATCGCGGGGTGTTCCGCGAGGTCTGCCCAAACCGTCATCAAGAGCTATCTCTTCAACAGCCATGCCCGATCATCAATACGTTCTGACCCTGTCCTGCCCCGATCGTCCCGGCATCGTCTCGGCGGTGTCGACCTTCCTGGCGAACTCCGGACAGAACATTCTCGACGCCCAGCAGTTCGACGACGTCGAGACCAAGAAATTCTTCATGCGCGTGGTGTTCACCGCGGCCGATCTCGCCGTGGAACTGGCCGCGCTCCAGACCGGCTTTGCCGCGATCGCCGAGCGCTTCGGTATGGAGTGGCAGATGCGCGACCGCGCCGCGCATCGCAAGGTGATGCTGCTGGTGTCGAAGTCCGACCATTGCCTGGTCGACATCCTCTATCGCTGGCGCACCGGCGAATTGCCGATGACCTTGGCCGCGATCGTCTCCAACCATCCGCGCGAGGTCTATGCCGGGCTCGATTTCGGCAGTATCCCGTTCCACTATCTGCCCGTGACCAAGGAGACCAAGCGCGAGCAGGAGGCTGAGATCCTCGATCTCGTCGCCAGGACCGGGACCGATCTCGTGGTGCTCGCCCGCTACATGCAGATCCTGTCGGACGACCTGTCGGCCAAGCTGTCCGGCCGCTGCATCAACATCCACCACTCGTTCCTGCCGGGCTTCAAGGGCGCAAAGCCCTATCACCAGGCCCATGAGCGCGGCGTGAAGCTGATCGGCGCGACCGCCCATTACGTCACCCGCGATCTCGACGAAGGCCCGATCATCGACCAGGACGTCGAGCGCATCAGCCATCGCGACACTCCCGAGGATCTCGTTCGCAAAGGCCGCGATATCGAGCGCCGCGTGCTGGCGCGCGCGATCCGCTATCACCTCGACGACCGCGTCATCCTCAACGGCCGCAAGACCGTGGTTTTCGTTGATTAGCGAATGGTGAGTGGCGAGTAGCGAATAGAACAGGGGGGCGTATTCGCAACTCCCGATCCGCCATTCGCTCCCTTAATGCACCGCGTCGCCGGACGTGGACCCGGTCGCGCCCTTCTGCGCCTGCTCTTGCTTGTCGCGATCCGCCGCCGGCATAAGCCGCTTGCGCTCGCGCTCCTTTATGTAGGCGTCGTATTGCGGCGTACCCGGCCGGGGCGGGGCATCCGCGGGCAGGCCGCCGGCCCATTGCGGGATGTAATCGCCCATGCCGGCCGAAAGCTTTTCGTTGACCGTGCCGCAGCCGGACAGGCCCGCGGAAAGCCCGACGAGAAGCAGGAGAGAATAGGAACGCATGGACATCGCGCGGGCGCCGGGATCGGAACGGGGTGGTGGGACGCCGGATAACCAGCGGTCCTGCATGGTAGCCTTCAACAAGGTAAAATTGGCTTATTCGAGATTGGTATAAAAATACCTTATCGAACTCCGCCGATGTCCGAATTCTGCAAATGAAAGACGAAATCCTCCATCCACGCTGGCGGGCGCGTTCCTAGACTGCGGCCGTCGGCTCGCGACATCGTGGCTTGGCCGGCACGAGGGGTTTTTCGTTGACAGCTCCATTTCATTTGTACAATCGTACAAATGAAATGGAGCGACGTCGGGACTCGGGGTTACTCCGACGTGACCGCGACATCGCTTTCCAATGTTGGTAACCGGAACGCGCGGACGTTGCGCCGAATGGTCGCCAAACGTCCGATTGACAATGAGGGCGCGAAAGACGCCATGTGGCGCGCGATATCGCTCGTGCGTGGGTTAAAGTCAGGCAAGGACCGGGGCAATCGGTCCAGCGCACAAGAAGGCCAGGAATGAAGGGGAGGGACATCTGATGTTCGAACACAAAACGTTTTCTCGGGCGGCTGCCATTGCCGCCATCGCGGGCCTTGCGGGCCTCGCACCGGCCAAGGCGGACGACACCGTCAAGGTCGGCCTGATCCTGCCGATGACCGGCGGCCAGGCCTCGACCGGCAAGCAGATCGAGAACGCGATCAAGCTCTACATGCAGCAGAACGGCGACACCGTCGCCGGCAAGAAGGTCGAGATCATCGTCAAGGACGATGCGGCAATTCCCGACAAGACCAAGACCGCCGCGCAAGAGTTGATCGTCAACGACAAGGTCAACATCATCGCCGGCTTCGGCGTGACGCCGGCAGCGCTGGCCGCGGCGCCGCTCGCGACGCAGGCCAAGATCCCGGAGGTCGTGATGGCCGCCGGCACCTCGATCATCACCGAGCGCTCGCCCTACATCGTGCGCACCAGCTTCACGCTGGCGCAATCCTCGACCATCATCGGCGACTGGGCGGTGCAGAACGGCATCAAGAAGGTGGCGACGCTGACCTCCGACTACGCGCCGGGCAACGATGCGCTGAACTTCTTCAAGCAGAATTTCACTGCGGGCGGCGGCGAGGTGGTCGAAGAGGTCAAGGTGCCCCTGCAAAATCCTGACTTCGCGCCGTTCCTCCAGCGCATGAAGGATGCCAAGCCCGACGCGATCTTCGTGTTCGTGCCGGCAGGCCAGGGTGGCAATTTCATGAAGCAATATGCCGAGCGCGGCCTCGACAAGGCCGGCATCAAGGTGATCGGGCCGGGCGACGTCACTGATGACGATCTCCTCAACAACATGGGCGACGCGGTGATCGGCACCGTGACCGCACATCTCTATTCCGCGGCCCATCCCTCACAGATGAACAAGGACTTCGTGGCGGCGTACAAGAAGGCCTTCAACAGCCGTCCCGGCTTCATGGCGGTGAGCGGCTATGACGGCATCCACCTCATCTACGAGGCCCTGAAAAAGACGGGTGGCGATACCGACGGCACCAAGCTGGTCGAAGCCATGAAGGGTCAGAAGTGGGAGAGCCCGCGCGGCCCGATCTCGATCGATCCGGAGACGCGCGACATCATCCAGAATATCTATATCCGCAGGGTCGCAAGGTCGAAGTCTGACGGCGAGCTCTACAATGTCGAGTTCCAGGTCTTCGAGGCCGTCAAGGATCTCGGCAAGACCAAGAAGTGACCCGCGAAAGCGGGTCATCCCGGGGCGCGCCTGGCGCGAACCCGGGATCTCGAAATTGTTGAAACGGATTCCGGGACGCGCTGCCCCGGAATGACGAGCGTCTATCAGGATCGACCCACATTCGATGACCTCAATCCTCACCAACCTGTTCGATGGCGTCGCCTACGGCATGTTGCTGTTCGTGCTCGCCTGCGGGCTCGCGGTCACGCTCGGCCTGATGAACTTCGTCAACCTCGCCCACGGCGCCTTCGCGATGGCCGGCGGCTATGTCTGCATGCTGCTGGTGAACCAGCACGGCTGGCCGTTCTTCGCGGCATTGCCGCTCGCCTTCGTCTCGTCTGCGGTGATCGGCATCGTGCTCGAGCGCACGCTTTATCGTCACCTCTATGCGCGCAGCCATCTCGATCAGGTGCTGTTCACCATCGGGTTGACGTTCATGTCTGTTGCGGCCGTGGACTATATCCAGGGCTCCTCCCGCGTCTTCATCAATCTGCCGGCCGCGTTGCAGGGCCAGTTCGATGTGTTCGGCGTCGGCATCGGCCGCTACCGGCTGATGATCATCGTGATCTGCGGCCTGCTCACCATCGGTCTGCAGATGGTGCTCGCCAAGACCCGCTTCGGCAGCCGGCTGCGCGCAGCCGTCGACGATCCCCGTGCCGCCAGCGGTCTCGGCATCAACGTGCCGCAGGTGTTCGCCTTCACCTTTGCTTTTGGATGCGGGCTCGCCGGCCTCGGCGGTGCGCTGAGTGCGGAGATCCTCGGTCTCGATCCGTACTTTCCACTGAAGTTCATGATCTACTTCCTGATCGTGGTCACCGTCGGCGGCTCGTCCTCGATCACCGGGCCATTCCTGGCCTCGCTCTTGCTCGGCATCGGCGACGTCGCCGGCAAATATTACGTGCCGAAGATGGGACCTTTCGTGATCTACACCATGATGATCGTGATCCTGATCTGGCGTCCGAACGGCCTGTTCGGCCGCACGGTTGCGCGTTGAGCTTGCCGATGAGCGCTTCGTCCGACGTTGGTTTCCACGCCCAGCGGCAGGCGCGCTGGCACTATGGCGAGGCCGCCTTATGGCTCGCCGTGCTCGCCTGCGGCTTTCTGTTTCCCACACGCTATCTGATCATGACCGACATCCTGCGGCTGGCGCTGTTTGCGATGTCGCTGGATCTGATCCTCGGCTATGCCGGCATTGTCTCGCTCGGGCACGCTGCCTTCTTCGGCGTCGGCGCCTATGCCGCGGGATTGCTGGCGTTGCATGGCATCATCAACGAGCCGGTGCTGGCGCTGATCGCGGCGGGCCTCGCCGCGATGGTGCTCGGCTTTGCCACGAGCTTCCTGGTGATCCGCGGCGTCGACCTGACGCGGCTGATGGTGACGCTTGGCATCGCGCTGCTGCTGGAAGCGCTCGCCGAACGCTTCTCCAACGTCACCGGTGGCACCGACGGCCTGCAGGGCATCGAGATGCAGCCGATCCTCGGCGAGATCCCGTTCGACATGTTCGGCAAGGCCGGCTTCTTCTATTCGCTGGCGGTGCTGTTCGTGCTGTTCCTGCTGGCCCGCCGCATCGTGCATTCGCCGTTCGGCCTGTCGCTGCGCGCGATCAAGAACAACCCGCTCCGGGCCGCCGCCATCGGCATCCCGGTCAACCGCCGCCTGATCGCGATCTATACGCTCGCAGCCTTCTATGCCGGCATCGCAGGGGCGCTGTTCACCCAGACCACCGCGATCGCCTCGCTCGACGTGTTCGCCTTCGATCGCTCCGCCGATCTGATGCTGGTGCTGGTCATCGGCGGCACCGGCTATCTCTATGGCGGCCTGATCGGCGCGGTGATCTTCCGCATGCTCCAGGAGATATTCTCCACCATCACCCCGCAATACTGGCAGTTCTGGATCGGCCTCGTGCTGGTCGTGATCGTGCTGGTCGGTCGCCAGCGCCTGCACTATGGCGTGCTGTTCCTGCCCAATTTGCTGATCAAGCAGATTGCAGGACGCAAGGCGGTTGTATCCGTGCCGGAGAGCGACGCATGACCATCGCGCTCGAAACCCGGAACCTCGAAAAGACCTTTGGCGGTCTGCGCGTGACGCGCGACCTGTCGCTCAGGATCGAGCAGGGCGCCCGCCATGCGCTGATCGGCCCGAATGGTGCCGGCAAGACCACGGTGATCAACCAGCTCACCGGCGTGCTCAAGCCGAACTCGGGCCGCATCCTGCTCGAAGGCCAGGACATTACCGATCTGCCGGTGCACAAGCGGGTGCTGCGCGGCCTGTCGCGCACCTTCCAGATCAACCAGCTCTATCCTGATCTCACCCCGCTCGAGACCATCGGCCTTGCCGTCTCCGAGCGCCTCGGCCATGGCGGCGACTGGTGGCGGCGGATGGGCACGCGCAGCGACGTCAACGGCGAGATCGCCGATCTCCTGACGCGCTTCCATCTGCTCGACGTCATGAACGAGCAGACCGTGACGCTGCCTTACGGCAAGCAACGCCTGCTCGAGATCGCGGTCGCGATCGCCGCCAAGCCGCGCGTGCTGCTGCTCGACGAGCCCGCCGCCGGCGTGCCGGAGAGCGAGCGCCACGACATTCTCGCGGTCGTCGGCAGCCTGCCGCGCGACGTCACGGTGCTGCTGATCGAGCACGACATGGACCTCGTGTTCTCCTTCGCCGACCGCATCTCGGTGCTGGTCTCCGGCGCACTTCTCACGGAAGGCCCGCCCGATCAGGTCGCGCGCGATCCGCAAGTGAAGGCGGTCTATCTCGGCGAGGAGGCGGTCAATGTCTGACCTGCTCGCAATCGATCAGCTTCGCGCCGGCTATGGCGAGGCAGTGGTGCTGCCGAAGATGACGCTGAACCTCGCCGAGGGGCAGGTGCTGGCGCTGCTGGGCCGCAACGGTACCGGCAAGACCACGCTGATCAACTCCATCGTCGGCGTCACCCGCCGTTTCTCGGGCACGGTCGCGCTTGCCGGTACTGATGTCACGAGCTTGCGGCCCGACCAGCGGGCGCGTGCCGGCATCGGCTGGGTGCCGCAGGAGCGCAACATCTTCCGCTCGCTGACGGTGGAAGAGAACATGACCGCGGTGGCGCAGCCCGGTCCCTGGACCGTCGAGAAGGTCTACGGGATGTTTCCGCGGCTCAAGGAACGCCGCAGCAATTTCGGCAACCAGCTCTCCGGCGGCGAGCAGCAGATGCTGGCGATCGGCCGCGCGCTGACCCTCAACCCGAAGGTCCTGCTGCTGGACGAGCCGACCGAGGGCCTGGCCCCCATCATCGTCGAGGAGCTTCTGAAGGCAATCGGGACCATCACCCGGGCCGGCGGCATCTGCTCGATCATCGTCGAGCAGAACGCGCAAAAGATTCTGGGGCTCGCCGACCGTGTTGTGATATTGGAGCGCGGAACGATCGTCCACGATGCCCCGAGCGCCGCGCTGAAGGCCGACCCGTCGGTCCTGGAGCGCCACCTCGGTGTCGCCGGGGCGGCGGCCCACTAGAAAATACCTGGGAGTTAGACGAAATGCAGCGAACCAAAGCCCCCTTCCGTGCCGATGAGGTCGGCAGCCTTCTGCGCCCTGCCAAGATCAAGGACGCACGCGCGAAACTCGAGAAGGGCGAGATCTCGGCCGACGATCTGCGCAAGATCGAGGACATGGAGATCGAGAAGGTCGTGCACAAGCAGGCCTCGGTCGGCCTGAAGCTCGCGACCGACGGCGAATTCCGCCGCTCCTGGTGGCATTTCGACTTCCTGGCCAAGCTCACCGGCTGCGAGCTGTTCCACCCCGACACCGGCATCCAGTTCGCGGGCGTGCAGACCCGTCACGATGCGGTGCGGGTGATCGACAAGCTCGACTTCCCCGACGACCATCCGATGCTGGACCACTTCCGCTTCCTGAAGAAGGTCGCCGACCAGGCCCACGTCACCGCCAAGATGACGATCCCCTCGCCAGCGGTGCTGCACTTTCGCGGCGGCCGCAAGTCGATCTCCAAGGACGTCTATCCCGATCTCGACGCGTTCTACGAGGATCTCGGCAAGACCTACCGCAAGGCCGTGAAGGCGTTCTACGACGCCGGCTGCCGCTATCTGCAGTTCGACGACACCGTGTGGGCCTATCTCTGCTCGCAGGACGAATTGCAGAAGGCGCGTGAGCGCGGCGACACTCCGGATGGCCTGCAGCAGATCTACGCCCGCATCATCAACTACGCGCTGGCCGAGAAGCCGGCCGACATGGTGGTGACGACGCATGTCTGCCGCGGCAATTTCCGCTCGACCTGGATTTCCTCGGGCGGCTACGAGCCGGTGGCCGAGACCATGCTCGCGGGCACCAATTACGACGGCTACTTCCTCGAATACGACTCTGACCGCGCCGGCGGCTTCGAGCCGCTGCGCTTCCTGCCCAAGGGCAACAAGGTCGTCGTGGTCGGCGTCATCACCTCGAAGTTCGGCGAGCTGGAGAAGAAGGACGACATCAAGCGTCGTCTCGAAGAGGCTTCCAAGTTCGCGCCGCTGGAGCAGCTCGCGCTGTCGCCGCAATGCGGCTTTGCCTCGACCGAGGAGGGCAACATCCTCTCCGAGGAAGAGCAGTGGGCGAAGCTGAGCCTTGCGGTCGAGATCGCGAAGGAAGTGTGGGGCAATTGAGCTCTGCTCGTGTCCGGACGCGCTGCAACGCCCTTGCGTTGCAGCGTCACTTCTCCGCCAGATAGACCTCGCCCAGCAGCGACGAATTCGACCACGGCACCTGCTTGTTCTTCGTGGTCGAGACCACCTCGGCCCGCACCCGCGTCAGCATCTGCTGCACTTCGAGGCCCGGCGTGCCGAGATGGCGGGACAGCGCGGCGGAGAAGGGGGAGTTGGCGCCTTCGCCATCGAGCGCGACCTGGCCCGGCGCTGTCGCGAATGCGATCAGCGTGCCGGCCCCCAGCGTTGCGCCGGATCCGAGGCTCGACGGCGCGGCGAGGCCTGATGCGCCCTCGATGCCGCGACTTCCGCCAGCGTTTGCCACCTGCTGCGCCATCGGGTTGTTGCGGCAGGCATCGAAGATCAGGATGTTGGTGCGAACCTGGTCGTCGAGGCCCGCCATGATCGTGTCCATGTCGATCATGGCCTCGGTCATGCTGCTGCCTGGCTTCAGCGCGACGTCGACGGGAATGAGATAGTTGCGGCCGTCGATCTGCACGCCATGGCCGGCATAGTAGACCAGCGCCACCTGCGCCCGTGCGGCCTCGCGCAGGAAGTCGCGCGTCATCTTCTGCATCGCGGCGCGGTCGAGGTCGACGCCCTCGGACACCGTGAAGCCGATGTCGCGCAGGCTCTTTGCCACCGCGCGCGCGTCGTTGGGCGGATTGGGCAGCGCTTTCACATGCGCATAGGCACCGTTGCCGATGACGAGCGCCATGCGGCTGCCGCGAACGGCCGGTGCAGGTGAGGGTGCAGGAGACAATGCGGGTGCCGCACCCGTCTGTTGCGGGGCCGGCGCTGCCGCCGGCTGCGTCGTCGGTGATGGTGCATCGCGCGGGATCGGCGCGGCTACGTCCGTCACGAGCGACAGCCGCACCTTTGCGGTGGCCTGATTGGCCTTGCTGACGGCATCGGAAGCCACGATCGCCAGCGTCGTGTTGTAGTCCTCGCGCGCATGGGTGTAGTCGCCTTTTGCTTCATAGGCCATCGCGCGATGGGTGTAGCCGGAGATCAACACGCTGTTCGGCGGCGTCATGATGTTGACGGGCGGCTTCTCCTTGGCGAGCCGGATCGCCTCGCTGCCGTCGGCAATGGCGCGATCGAGTTCGCCCTTGGCGCGCCAGATCGAGGTGCGGCTGATCAGCGGCTGCGGCAACGACGGATCGAGCCGGATCGCCTGGTTGATGTCGGCGAGCGCGCCGTCGAGATCGCCGAGCGCCTCTTTCGAGACGCCGCGGTTCAGCAACGAGAATGCCGATTTCGGATCTGCCTTGATTGCGGCATCGTAGTCGGCAATTGCCTTGGCGTAGTCGCGCTTGCCGCGCCAGGCGTTGCCGCGATTATGGAAGATGCTGGCGCTTGGCGGGCCGAGCTTCAGCGCATCGTCGAAATCGGCGATGGCGATGTCGTAGTCGCCCTTGTCGTAATAGGCCGAGCCTCGCAAGTTGTAGACCGGCTGGCTCGGCTGCAGCCGGATCGCCTCGGTGGCGTCGGCAATGACCTTGGCGTAGTCGCCTTTCTTGTTCCAGCCCACCGCGCGCCAGAAATAGACGGTCGCGAGTTGCTCGCCCTTGAAAACCTTCAGGGCAATAATCTTGCTGCAGGCGTCGACCATCTGGTCCGCCGGCGTGGTCTCGGTCGTGCAGAGCGGCCCCAGCTGGCTGCGCGACTGGGCGGAGCAGGGCGCCGACCAAAGGGTTGCGGCAAGCAAAGCGAGCGCGACGAGCAGGCGGCGCATGCGGTGATTCCTCGCGGAGAAGTGCTTGTTTGTTGCCCGGCGGCACGCCGGGGTTCACGCCCGCGTCATTGGACGGGGGGGGTAAAGCAGGCGGCGGTATTCCCTCGGTGGGCAGAATTTGTTAGGAGATTGGTCCCAACTTTTCTGCCCACCGCTCTCCCATTCATGAAAAACGACGAAATCCTGAGCCAAATCACCGAGTTCTGCCGCAAGGCGGACATGGCGGAATCGACCTTTGGCCGGCGTTCGGTGAATGATGGAAAGCTCGTGCACCGCCTGCGCGAGGGCAAGCGCATCACCATCGACACGCTGGAGCGGATCCAGGCCTATATCGCGGCTTCGACGACCGGCGGCCTGCCGCCGCCACGGGGGCTTCAGGTCCCTCCGGAAAAGCGCGATCCGCGGGGCAATTTCCGCTTCTTCGAGAACCGGCAGAAATATCTGCTGTTCGTCCACACCTGCAGTGAAAAGCGGGTAATCGCCGACCGGGTGGCGTTGGAGCTGTCCACCATCCATCCGCGCCCGCCGGCGCTGCGCATTTTCGATGCCGGTGTCGGCGACGGTACGGTGCTGGCACGGGTGCTGCGCGCCACGCACCAGCGCTACCCGCACATGCCGTTCTATGTGGCCGGCAAGGAGCTCAGCCTCGAGGATCTGCGCCTGACGCTCGAGAAGGTGCCGGACCGCATTTTCGAGCACCCGGCATCGGTTTTCGTCTTCACCAACATGTTCTATTCGGAGGCGCCCTGGCTCACGCCGGCATCGCCGGCCGCGGCCGCTGCGACCGTCTGGCACGAGGTGCCGCTGAGGGGCGCCTCATCGGGCGAGTTCGAGCAGCAGATCGCCGAGCTCAGACCCTTCCTGGAGCAGAACTGGCGTGCCGCGATCAGCCCGCGCACGGCGATGCCGCTCTACGAGCGGCCGGTCGTGCTCGTGCTCTACCGCGACGACCACCGATTCCTGCTCGATTCGACCATTCCGCGGCCCGGGCAGACCGAGGCCAATTTCGACCTGGTGATCGCATCCCAGCCATACCGGGCCCTGTCCTCGGTCAATTTTCGCGCCAAGCGGATCATTGCACCGCTGGCACGGGCGTTGCGGCCGGGCGGCCGCCTGATCGGAATCCACTCCCATGGCCACGATCCCGGCATGGAAATGATCCAGGCGATCTGGCCTGGAGAAAATCCTTTCTCGGTGAGCCGTCATGAGCTATTGCGCGCCGTTAAGTATGAGCTCGGATCGTTGGGCCGCGACCTAAATTTTAATGCTTACGCGGATAACCGTTCGATCTTCAGGTATGATATGGAAGCGCTGCCCAACGAGGTGACGGGTACGATCGGAACCTCGACGGCCTTTGCAGCCTGGAATGCGGCGGTGTATGTCGCTCAGATTGAGGACGACCGATTGACAGATATGACTCAAAACGGCCGCACTCTGGATGCCGCCAGGGATGTGCTGCGGAAGTACAACGGGCTCTGGTTTCTCGACGAATCCTACGTCATCTCGCGCCGGCGTGATTGACATAATCCAACTGTAAACATCGCAAACGTCCGCCGGTAGCGGTGGAACAAGGGGTTTCTTGATGCGCGCGTCCTATCTCTTCACCAGCGAGTCCGTGTCCGAAGGCCATCCGGACAAGGTCTGTGACCGGATTTCCGATGAAATCGTCGACCTGTTCTACCGCGAAGGGCCGAAGGCCGGCATCGACCCCTGGCAGATCCGTGCCGCCTGCGAGACGCTGGCGACCACCAACAAGGTGGTGATTGCCGGCGAGACCCGTGGCCCGAAGTCGGTCACCAACGAGCAGATCGAAAGCGTCGTGCGCGCTGCGATCAAGGACATCGGCTACGAGCAGGAAGGCTTCCACTGGAAGACCTGCGACATCGAGATCCTCCTGCACCCGCAGTCGGCCGACATCGCGCAAGGCGTCGATGCGCTGCAGCCGGGCGAGGTCAAGGAAGAGGGCGCGGGCGACCAGGGCATCATGTTCGGCTACGCCACCAACGAGACGCCCGACCTGATGCCGGCGCCGATCTTCTACGCCCACAAGATCCTGCGCCTGATCTCCGAAGCCCGTCACTCCGGCAAGGAGAAGGTGCTCGGACCCGACTCCAAGAGCCAGGTCACCGTGCAGTACGAGAACGGCAAGCCGGTCGGCGTGCGCGAGATCGTGGTCTCGCACCAGCATCTGGTTCCGGACCTCACCTCGAACCAGGTCCGCGAGATCGTCGAGCCCTATGTGCGCGAGGCGCTGCCGAAGGATTGGATCACGCCGAAGACCATCTGGCACATCAACCCGACCGGCAAGTTCTACATCGGCGGTCCCGACGGTGACTCCGGCCTGACCGGCCGCAAGATCATCGTCGACACCTATGGCGGTGCGGCCCCGCACGGCGGCGGCGCGTTCTCCGGCAAGGATCCGACCAAGGTCGACCGCTCGGCCGCTTATGCGGCGCGCTACGTCGCCAAGAACATCGTCGCCGCCGGTCTTGCCGACCGCTGCACGCTGCAGCTCGCTTACGCCATCGGCGTGGCGCGCCCGCTGTCGATCTACATCGACACCCACGGCACCGGTAAGGTGTCGGAGGATCAGCTCGAGAAGGCCGCCGCCAAGGCGATGGACCTCACCCCGCGCGGCATCCGCAGCCATCTCGATCTCAACCGCCCGATCTACGCGCGCACCTCGGCCTACGGCCACTTTGGCCGCACGCCTGACAACGAGGGCGGCTTCTCCTGGGAGAAGACCGATCTCGTCGAGCAGCTGAAGCGCGCGCTCTGATTTTCGTGCGTCATTCCGGGTTCGCTTGCGAACCCGGATCCTTAAATCCTCACGTCGCTAGCCCGGGGCGCCTCTTCAAGGCGTCCCGGGATGCCCGTTCAACAACAGGACACTCGCAATGAACGCGAAGCCCGGCTTCACCGATTACATCGTCAAGGACATTTCGCTCGCCGATTTCGGCCGCAAGGAACTCTCGCTCGCCGAGACCGAGATGCCCGGCCTGATGGCCACCCGCGAGGAGTTCGGCCCGAAGCAGCCGCTGAAGGGCGCGCGCATCGCCGGCTCCCTGCACATGACGATCCAGACCGGCGTGCTGATCGAGACGCTGGCAGCGCTCGGCGCCGACATCCGCTGGGTCTCCTGCAACATCTATTCGACGCAGGATCACGCCGCCGCGGCGATCGCGGCCGCCGGCATTCCCGTCTTCGCCGTCAAGGGTGAGACGCTGAAGGATTACTGGGATTACACCGCAAAGCTGTTCGACTGGCACGGCGGCGGTCACCCGAACATGATCCTCGATGACGGCGGCGACGCCACCATGTACGTCCATCTCGGCCTGCGCGCCGAGAAAGGCGACACCGCGTTCCTGGACAAGCCGGGCTCGGAAGAAGAGGAAGTCTTCTTCGCGCTTCTGAAGAAGCAGCTCAAGGAGAAGCCGAAGGGCTACTTCGCCGCGATCGCCGAGAGCATCAAGGGCGTTTCCGAAGAGACCACCACGGGCGTGCATCGTCTCTACGACATGCAGAAGGCCGGCACGCTGCTGTGGCCTGCCATCAACGTCAACGACAGCGTCACCAAGTCGAAGTTCGACAACCTCTATGGCTGCCGTGAATCGCTGGTTGACGGCATCCGCCGCGGCACCGACGTGATGATGTCGGGCAAGGTCGCGATGGTTGCGGGCTTCGGCGACGTCGGCAAGGGCTCGGCGGCCTCGCTGCGTCAGGCCGGCTGCCGCGTCATGGTGTCGGAAGTCGATCCGATCTGCGCGCTGCAGGCCGCGATGGAAGGCTACGAGGTCGTGACCATGGAAGACGCCGCGCCCCGCGCCGACATCTTCGTCACCGCCACCGGCAACAAGGACATCATCACCATCGAGCACATGCGCGCGATGAAGGATCGCGCCATCGTCTGCAACATCGGCCACTTCGACAACGAGATCCAGATCGCGGGTCTGCGTAACCTGAAGTGGACCAACATCAAGCCGCAGGTCGACGAGATCGAGTTCCCCGACAAGCACCGCATCATCCTGCTCTCGGAAGGCCGCCTCGTGAACCTCGGCAACGCGATGGGCCATCCGTCCTTCGTGATGTCGGCCTCCTTCACCAACCAGACGCTGGCGCAGATCGAGCTGTTCGCCAACAACAAGGACGGCAAGTACAAGAAGGAAGTCTACGTGCTGCCGAAGACGCTCGACGAGAAGGTCGCGCGCCTCCACCTCGCCAAGATCGGCGTCAAGCTCACCGAGCTGCGCAAGGACCAGGCCGACTATATCGGCGTGAAGCAGGAAGGTCCGTACAAGAGCGATCATTACCGGTACTGAGACGCTGGTACTATTGATCTCGACGCAAAGCCCCGGAGCAAT
>Ga0209148_1000679_pt1 | contig 28441 bp, 30 predicted proteins | sample AraplaCol_mMF_r2_2_FD_184288 | JGI IMG/M metagenome (GOLD analysis project Ga0209148, IMG submission 184288) | Arabidopsis root microbial communities from North Carolina, USA - plate scrape CL_Col_mMF_r2 (SPAdes) (version 2) | ecosystem: Host-associated > Plants > Roots > Endosphere | place... | reverse complement strand
CGGCGGGAGAAAGTCCAATATGGCCTCTGCAGCGGAACAACTGGCAGCCAATCTCAATTTCGGCGCGTTCGCCAAGGCCGACGAACTGAAGAAGCGCATCTGGTTCACGCTGGGTGCGCTGCTCGTTTATCGGCTGGGAACCTACATCCCGCTGCCCGGCATCGATCCCAACATCTGGGAGCAGGTGTTCAAGTCGCAGGCAGGCGGCATCCTCGGCATGTTCAACATGTTCGCCGGCGGCGGTATCCACCGCATGGCGATCTTCGCGCTGAACATCATGCCGTACATCTCGGCCTCGATCATCATCCAGCTTCTCACCACCGTCTCGCCTCAGCTCGAGGCGCTGAAGAAGGAAGGTGAGGCAGGCCGCAAGACGCTGAACCAGTACACCCGCTACCTCACGGTGATCCTGGCCGCGTTCCAGTCCTACGGCATCGCAGTCGGCCTCGAAGGCGCCGGCAATGTCGTCAGCGACCCCGGCATGTTCTTCCGTGTGTCCACCGCGGTCACGCTGACCGGCGGCACCATGTTCCTGATGTGGCTGGGCGAGCAGATCACCTCGCGCGGCATCGGCAACGGTATCTCGCTGATCATTCTCTCCGGCATCGTCGCCGAGCTGCCCGCGGCGCTCGCCAACATGCTCGAGCTCGGCCGTCAGGGCGCGATGTCGACCGGCCTGATCCTGGTCGTAATCGTGATGGCGGTCGCCGTGATCGCCTTCATCGTGTTCATGGAGCGCGCCCAGCGCCGGCTGCTGATCCAGTATCCGAAGCGCCAGGTCGGCAACAAGATGTTCGAGGGCCAGTCCTCGCATCTGCCGCTCAAGCTCAACACCTCGGGCGTCATCCCGCCGATCTTCGCGTCCTCGCTGCTGTTGCTGCCGACCACGGTTGCGAACTTCAACGCAGGCAAGGGGCCGGAATGGTTCCAGTGGATCACCACCCAGCTCGGCCACGGCCGCCCGCTGTTCCTGATCCTCTATCTCGCGCTGATCGTGTTCTTCGCCTTCTTCTACACTGCGATCGTGTTCAATCCGACCGAGACCGCGGACAATCTGAAGAAGCACGGCGGCTTCATCCCGGGTATCCGCCCCGGCGAGCGCACGGCCGAATATATCGACTACGTGCTGTCGCGCATCACCGTGCTGGGTGCGATTTACCTCGCGATCGTCTGCTTGATCCCGGAGATCCTGATCTCCTATGCGTCGGTGCCGTTCTATTTCGGCGGTACCTCGCTGCTGATCGTGGTCAGTGTCACCATGGACACGGTAGCGCAGGTGCAGGGCTATCTCTTGGCCCACCAGTACGAAGGCCTGATCCGCAAATCGAAGCTGCGCGGCCGCCGCAGGTAGAGCCCACCGCAACATGACGACCAAGCTCGCGCGCCGCATCGTTATCACGATCGGCGCGCTTCTCGTTTTTCTGGCCGGCAGGCGTATCCCGGTCACCGGCATATGGACATCTAACGGGTCGCTGCCGCCAGACGCGGTTATCCGCTTGTCGGTCTTCTCTCTTGGTCTCATCCCCTATCTGAGCGCGGCGATCTTCATTCGATTGCTGTCGCTGGTCTGGAGACGGCTTAGCGCAATCGAGCGCTCAGGCGAGCGCGGTCGCACTAGGATCGCGCGCTACACGCTGCTTCTGACGCTGTTGTTCACCGCGTTCCAGGCCTACGGCATCGCGACGGCCATTCAGCGAATCCCGGAGATCGCAGCCGATTCCGGCGGCTGGTTCGTGCTCTCGACCGCGGTCTCGATGACGGGCGGCGTGTTTGTCCTGATCTGGCTCAGTGAGCAGATCACGCGCCATGGCATCGGCAACGGCCTCGCGCTGATTCTCAGCTTGGCCGTCATCCCGGACCTTCCCGGCGAGCTCGCCGCGATTCTCGACCTGGTGCGGCGTGGCGCGGTTTCCAGCAATCTCGTGCTGGGCCATGCGGCGCTTTGGACTGCGATGGTCGTGCTGATCGTCGTCGTCGAATCTGCGCGGCGGAATGTGCCGATACAATTTGCCGAGCGTCGCCTCGGTGAGCGCGTCCTTCCGTCGCGCGCGGCGGCGCTGCCGATCAAGATCAACAGCGCGGGCTATCTGGTGCCGATCACTGTTGGGCCCTGGCTGATCTATTTGCCGCTCGCCCTTGCCGGTTGGATCTTCAGTGCCGATACGCCCTGGCTCAACGCGGCCTATCTGCATCTTCACTATGGCCGGCCGGCGCATCTCGTCGTTGGATCGATCGCCGTGTTCGTGCTCGCGATCGTCTACACGGCGTTCGTCGTCGATCCTGATTACGCCGCCGATTCGCTTGCCCGGCAGGGCGGTGTGATTCCCGGCGTTGCGAGCGGCGAGGCCACGGCCGCCTATCTCGATCGCGTGGTGTCGTCGACGACGTTGCTTGGCGCGGCCTATTTGACTGCGATTTCGCTGATTCCGGAGGTGTTCTTGGCCTACGGGAATGGGCTAGATTACAAAATGGGTGGTGGTGCGGCGCTGATTGTGGTTTGCACTATTCTCGACATTCAAACACAGGTGCGCGACCTATCGCTCACCAATCCGGGGGGCGTACGCCGATGAGAATTATACTTCTTGGACCGCCAGGGTCGGGCAAGGGGACCCAGGCGCAGCGACTGGTGCAGCGCTATGGCATCGTCCAGCTCTCGACCGGCGAGATGTTGCGTGCAGCCGTCGCGGCCGGCACGCCGGTCGGCCTCAAGGCCAAGGAGATCATGGCCGGCGGCGGGCTCGTGCCTGACGACGTCGTGGTGGGCATCATCTCCGACCGCATCGACCAGCCGGATGCCAAGCACGGCTTCATCCTCGACGGTTTCCCCCGCACCGTGCCGCAGGCCGAGGCGCTGGATAGCCTGCTCCGCCACAAGCACCTCAAGCTGGACGCCGTGATCGAGCTCCGCGTCAACGAGAGCGCGCTCTTGAGTCGCGTCGAGACCCGTGTCGCCCAGATGCGGGAGCGCGGGGAGGAGGTCCGCCTCGACGACACCCCGGAGGTCCTGACCAAGCGACTCGCCAGCTACCGCAGCCAGACGGAACCGCTGATTCACTACTATTCCGAGCGCCGCAAGCTCTCGACCATCGACGGCATGATGGCCATCGACGAGGTCACCCGGGCCATCCACCGCCAGCTGCTGGCCCTGGGCGCAGTCGAGCCCAAGACCCATGCCCGCAACGCGGCCAAGACGGCGCCCGCCAAAAAGGCCAAGGCAGCCAAGAAAGCGGCCAAAAAGCCGGCGAAATCAGCCAAAAAGGCTGCCAAATCGGCGAAATCTGCCAAAAAGGCCGTGAAGGGCGCCAAGAAAGCGACCAAGAAAGCGACCAAGAAGACAGCCAAGAAAACGGTCAAGAAAGCCGCCAAGAAGGCTGTCAAAAAGGGTGCCAAAAAGGCCGCAAAAAAGGTCACGAAAAAGCGAGCCAAGCGCTAGCGGCGGTTGACTAAAGCCCCCTGAATCCCCTAATAAGCCCCGCATCCAAGTCGGATAGTTTCAAACGATGCCGGGCCCCAGGAAGACCAGGGGTGGGCGTCGTGTTCGCGTTTGTGAACACCTGCCCGAGAAACATAAGCACTTAAAGCCCGATTCCTGACGAGGGATCGGCAACAGGAGAGAAGGCCGTGGCCCGTATTGCCGGCGTGAACATTCCGACCAACAAGCGCGTGCTGATCGCGCTCCAGTACATCCATGGCATCGGCCAGAAGATCGCTGGTGAGATCCTCGAAAAGGTGAAGATCCCCGAGGATCGCCGCGTCAGTCAGCTCAGCGACGCCGAAGTGCTTCAGATCCGCGAAGTCATCGACCGTGACTATCTCGTCGAGGGCGACCTGCGTCGTGAAGTCGGTATCAACATCAAGCGTCTGATGGACCTCGGCTGCTATCGCGGCCTGCGCCATCGTCGCGGTCTGCCGGTGCGCGGTCAGCGGACCCACACCAATGCGCGTACGCGCAAGGGGCCGGCCAAGGCCATCGCCGGCAAGAAGAAGTAAGTTTTCGAATCCAATCGCGGCGTGTGGCGATAGGGGAAACCCCTTCGCCACGCGCCTTTCGTTCCACAGGTGTAGCCGCTGGCATTACGGCGGCGTTTGAGATCTTCAGGAAAGGTACTCTATGGGCAAGGAAGCCACCCGCGTTCGTCGTCGTGAGCGTAAGAACATCGCCTCTGGCGTCGCGCACGTGAACTCGTCCTTCAACAACACGACCATCACCATCACCGACGCGCAGGGCAACACCATTGCCTGGTCTTCCGCCGGCACGATGGGCTTCAAGGGCTCGCGCAAGTCGACCCCGTATGCCGCGCAGGTCGCCGCTGAAGACGTGTCCAAGAAGGCGCAGGAACACGGCATGCGCACGCTGGAAGTCGAAGTCGCCGGTCCCGGTTCGGGCCGTGAGTCGGCGCTCCGCGCGCTGCAGGCCGCGGGCTTCACCGTCACCTCGATCCGCGACGTGACCACGATCCCGCACAACGGTTGCCGTCCGCGCAAGCGTCGGCGCGTCTGATTTCTACGTGTTGCGGGCGCATCGGCGCCCGCAATGCCTTTTGCAAGAAGCCGCGGGTTTGGTCTGCGGCCTTTCTCCAACGCCAGTGTTTGAATTTTCAAATCGACTGGCCTGTATGGGTGAAACAGTGACGATCCAGAAAAATTGGCAAGAACTGATTCGGCCGAACAAGCTCCAGGTGCAGCCCGGCAGCGATTCCTCGCGTTTCGCGACCATTGTCGCCGAGCCGCTCGAGCGTGGTTTCGGCCAGACGCTCGGCAATGCGCTGCGCCGCATCCTGCTCTCCTCGCTCCAGGGCGCGGCGGTGCAGTCGGTGCACATCGACGGCGTGCTGCACGAGTTCTCCTCGATCGCTGGCGTCCGTGAGGACGTCACCGACATCGTGCTCAACATCAAGGACATCGCGATCAAGATGCAGGGCGAAGGCCCCAAGCGTATGGTCGTGAAGAAGTCGGGCCCGGGCACTGTCACCGCCGGTGACATCCAGACCGTGGGTGACGTCGTCGTGCTCAACCCGGACCTCCAGATCTGCACGCTCGACGAGGGCGCCGAGATCCGCATGGAGTTCACGGTCTCCACCGGCAAGGGCTACGTGCCCGCCGAGCGCAACCGTCCCGAGGATGCGCCGATCGGCCTGATCCCGGTCGACAGCCTGTACTCGCCGGTCCGCAAGGTCTCCTACAAGGTCGAGAACACCCGCGAGGGCCAGATCCTCGACTACGACAAGCTGACCATGACGATCGAGACCAACGGCGCGATCTCGCCGGATGACTCGGTGGCTTACGCCGCCCGCATCCTGCAGGATCAGCTCAACGTGTTCGTCAACTTCGAAGAGCCGCGCAAGGAAGTCGCCCAGGAGATCATCCCGGACCTCGCCTTCAACCCGGCCTTCCTCAAGAAGGTGGACGAGCTCGAGCTGTCGGTGCGTTCGGCCAACTGCTTGAAGAACGACAACATCGTCTACATCGGCGACCTCGTGCAGAAGAGCGAAGCGGAAATGCTCCGCACTCCGAACTTCGGCCGCAAGTCGCTGAACGAGATCAAGGAAGTGCTGGCCCAGATGGGTCTGCATCTCGGCATGGAAGTGCCGGGCTGGCCGCCGGAGAACATCGACGAGCTCGCCAAGCGCTTCGAAGATCACTATTGAGACCGGCGAATAGAGTGTGGCGAATGGCGAATAACAACTCGCCACTCGCCATTCGCTATTCACCACCCCGGGCGAACGCAGGCAGCCCACCTGAGCAACATGTCCGACGAACCGTCGCGGCAGTTTAAGTAAGGACTACAGAAATGCGTCACGGCAAGGTTCATCGGAAGCTCAACCGCACGGCCGAGCACCGCCGCGCGATGTTCGCCAACATGGCGGCCGCGCTGATCAAGCACGAGCAGATCGTCACCACGCTGCCCAAGGCCAAGGAGCTTCGTCCGATCGTCGAGAAGCTCGTCACCCTCGGCAAGAAGGGCGGCCTGTCGATGCGCCGCCAGGCCATCTCCGAGATGCGCGACAAGGACCAGGTCAAGAAGCTGTTCGACGTGTTGGCCCCCCGCTATAAGGATCGCCAGGGCGGCTACACCCGCATCATCAAGGCGGGCTTCCGCTACGGCGACAACGCCGCGATGGCCGTGATCGAGTTCGTCGATCGCGACGTCGATGCCAAGGGCCAGGACTCAGGTCCGGTGCAGGCGAAGGAAGCCGAGGCGGCGTGAGCCAAATCGCATAGCGTTTCAAAAGCGGCGCCCTCGGGTGCCGCTTTTTTGTATCCCGCAGCCATTTCTCATGCTGCGCACAATGATTTCTGCAAAAGCAATTTGATTGGAGGCTTCGATGAGGATGGCCTTTGGGGTCGTGCTGGCGTTGCTGATGTCGCCTGTTGCAGGCGAGACGCTGGTCGAGCGCGGCGCTTATCTCGTTGGCAGCGTGATGGTATGCAACAACTGCCACACGCCGCGCGGGCCGCAGGGCCTCGATATGACGCGCACGCTCTCGGGCGGTCAGACCTTTGACGAGCCCGCTTTCAAGGTCACTGCATCCAACATCACACCGGACAAGGACACCGGCATCGGTAGTTGGAGCGATGCCGAGCTGAAGCATTTCCTCGTCAGCGGCATCAGGCCCAACGGATCGGCGGTTGCGCCGATCATGCCGACTATCTTTTACACGGTGCTCACGGCGCGCGACCTCGATGCGCTCACGGCCTACTTGCGCTCGGTGCCGCCAATGCATCGCGAGACGCCGGCACCGGAATACAGGGTCGCGCTGAAGCCGGAGATGCCGACCTATGCCGGCAAGCAGGCGACCGAGGCTGAGCTGTCAGACAGGCTCGCCCGCGGCCGCTATCTCATCACCATTGCCCATTGCCTCGAATGTCACACGCCGGAAGGCCCGTCCGTGGTACATGATTTCACTGGCGCGAGCGGGAAGGGCGGTCGCACCTTCAGAGGTCCGTGGGGCGAGTCTGTCTCGCCCAACATCACCTCGGATCCTTCGGCCGGCATCGGGCAGTGGAGCGACGACGAAATCAAACGTGCGATTACGCAAGGCATCGCGCGCGATGGTCGCAAGCTCAAGCCGCCGATGGCTTATGCTGGCTACGCCACCATGACGGCCCAGGATCTCGATGCCATCGTCGCGTTTGTCCGGACGCTACCGCCGAAAAGCTGAAACCTCACGCATCGGTGAGGGACGATTGAAGCTGCTTGTGCAGCGCACGATATCTCCGTCGACAGCAATGGAGATTGACTGATGAAGATCGACCTTTCCGGAAAGACCGCCCTCGTCACCGGCTCGACCGCCGGCATTGGCCACGCCATCGCCAAGGGCCTTGCGGGCTCCGGCGCGAGCGTCGTGATCAACGGGCGGGGCCAGGACAAGGTCGATGCCGCCGTGCGCAAGCTGGAAGGGACGGGCGCCAAGGTGCGCGGCATTGCTGCCGACGTCTCGACCGCGGCGGGCTGCAAGGCGCTGGTCGCGGCGCTGCCCGAGGTCGACATCCTCATCAACAATGCCGGCATCTTCGAGCCGAAGGGCTTTTTCGAGATTCCGGACGAGGATTGGAGCCGCTTCTTCGAGGTCAACGTGATGAGCGGCGTGCGGCTTTCGCGCGCCTACATGCAGGGCATGCTGAAGCGCAACTGGGGTCGCATCGTCTTCATCTCCTCCGAGTCCGGGCTCAACATTCCGGCCGAGATGATTCACTACGGCATGAGCAAGACAGCCCAGCTCGCGGTCGCGCGTGGCCTCGCGCAGCTTACCCAGGGCACCAACGTGACCGTGAATTCGGTGCTGCCGGGCCCGACCATGTCGGAGGGTGTCGAGACCTTCGTGAAGGATCTGGCGAAGCAGAACGGGCAATCGGTTGATGAAGCCGCCGCCAATTTCGTTAAGCAGCACCGCCCGAGCTCGCTGATCCAGCGCTTCGCCAGCGTCGACGAGATCGCCAACATGGTGGTCTATGTCGCCTCGAAGGAAGCATCCGCGACCAACGGCGCGGCATTGCGGGCTGAGGGTGGCATCGTCAACACCATCGCTTGAGCCGCGATCGGGCGCCGGGAGCGAGGTTCCAGCCTAGCTGTTGTGCTTCCGCGCCCCTTTCATTCGTGGCGGGACTGGCTAAAACGGGCCCATGTTCCGGCCCCTCTCGACCCGCCACAAGCGCCTGTTCAGGCTGACATCCGCACGATGGCAGCGGCGGGCGATCTTCCTCCTCGGCGGGATCGGGGTCGGCGCGGCAGCCGTGGCGCTGGCGCAGCTCGCTGATCTCGCACAGCTGGCCTTTGCGCTCCTCATCGCCAAATCACGCTATGCCGTGCTGGCAGTGACGCCGCTCGGCTTCATGCTGTCGGCCTATATGACCATCCGTCTGTTCCCGAATGCGCAGGGCAGCGGTATCCCGCAGGCGATCGCCGCGCGTCATCTGACTGATCAGGCAGCGCGCGAGAGCCTGGTTTCGATCCGGATCGCGGTCGGCAAGATGATCCTTACGCTGTTTGGGCTGCTGTGCGGCGGCTCCGTCGGGCGGGAAGGGCCGACCGTCCAGGTCGGCGCCTCCATCATGTTCGCGCTCGGTCGTGTCTCCCCGCGCCGCCAGCCTGGATTGATCCTGGCCGGTGCGGCCGCCGGCGTCGCCGCGGCCTTCAACACGCCGCTCGCCGGCATCGTCTTCGGCATCGAGGAAATGAGCCGCGCGTTCGAAACCCGCACATCCAGCCTGATCATTGCCGCCGTCATCGCGGCAGGCCTGACCTCGCTCGCGCTCGCCGGCAACTACGCCTATTTCGGCAGCAGCGCGATGTCGCTGGCGCGTGGCGCCGACTGGCTGGCCGTTCCGGCTTGCGGCGTGGTCGGCGGTCTCGCCGGTGGCCTGTTCAGCCGCGTCGTCATCGCCATGGCGCGCGGTTTCAAGAATCCGCTCGGTCGTGCGATCAAAGGGCATCCGCTCTGGTTCGCCTTTGCCTGCGGCCTCGCTGTCGCGATCTGCGGGCTGGTCTCCGGCGACACGATCTACGGCACCGGGTACGTGCAGGTGAAAGACGCGCTGGATCATGGCACCCCGCTGCCGCAGGATTTTGGCGTGCTCAAGCTTCTGGCGACGAGCTTTGCCGCGATCAGCGGCATACCGGGCGGCATCTTTTCACCCTCGCTCGCTGTCGGCGCCGGTATCGGCAGCAACATCGCGTCATTCTTCCACGATGCGCCGCTGGGTGCGATCATGCTGCTCGGCATGGTCTCGTATTTCGCCGGCGTGGTGCAGGCGCCGATCACTGCCTTCGTGATCGTGACCGAGATGACCGACAATCACGGCATGGTCGTGCCGCTGATGGCGGCCGCGTTGATCGCGCATTTCGTCTCTCGGATGATCTGCGAGGAAGGCATCTATCACGCGCTCGCAAAAGGCTTTGTCGAGCGGGCGACGCGTCCGCGCGAGGGGGAGGGAAGATGAGCCGTTTCTGGAGCAGCTTGACGCATGAGCTGAAGCCCTATGTGCCGGGCGAGCAGCCGCGCATGGCGGACCTGGTCAAGCTCAACACCAACGAGAACCCGCTCGGCCCCTCGCCGCGGGCGCTGGAGGCAATCCGCGACGCGGCGGCAGACACGCTGCGTCTCTATCCGGACCCGCAGGCAACCGCACTGCGGGCGGCTCTTGCCGCCTATCACGGCGTGAGACCAGAGCAGGTGTTCGTCGGCAACGGCTCGGACGAGGTGCTGGCGCATGCCTTCGTCGCGCTGCTGAAGCACGATGCGCCGCTGCTGTTTCCCGATATCACCTACAGTTTCTACCCGGTCTATTGCCGTCTGTTCGGCATCGCCTATGAGAGCGTGCCGCTCGACCAGGCCATGCAGATCCGCACCGCGGATTATCGCCGGACGGCCGGCGCGATCATCATCCCGAATCCGAACGCACCGACGGGCATCGCGCTGTCGCGGGCCGAGATCGAGACACTGCTGAAAGAGCATTCCGATGTGCCCGTGGTCGTCGACGAGGCCTATGTCGATTTCGGCGCCGAGACCGCGATTCCGCTGGTCGCGTCCCATCCAAATCTCCTGGTCGTGCAGACCATGTCCAAGTCGCGCGCGCTGGCCGGGCTTCGCGTCGGATATGCGATTGGCGATGCCGACCTGATCGATGCGCTGACGCGCGTGAAGGACAGCTTCAATTCATATCCGCTCGGGCGGCCTGCCCAGGTCGGTGCGATCGCTTCGATCGAGGACGAGGACTATTTCCAGCAGAGCCGCCGTCGCGTGATCGAGGGCAGGGAGCGGCTGATCCGCGGATTGAAAAGCGCTGGCTTCGAAGTGCTGCCCTCGCTCGCCAATTTCGTCTTCGCGCGTCATCCCGCCCATGAGGGGGCGAAGCTTGCGGCGGCGCTGCGGGAGCAGGCGGTGATCGTCCGTCACTTCTCCGCGCCGCGCATCTCGGATTATTTACGGATCACCGTCGGCACGGATCAGCAGATTGATCGGCTGTTGTCGGCTTTGACCGGGATCGTGGGCTGAGCGCCAGAAGCGTAGGGTGGGCAAAGGCGCCTTTGCCCACCCTACGAGACCTGCTACGCAGCCTTGCCTACCACCCCTCGAGCACGATCTTGCCACGCGACTTGCCGCTCTCGAGCAGCGCGTGCGCGCGCTTGAGATTGGCCGCGTTGATCGTGCCGAAGGTCTGGTCGAGGGTGGTGCGCAGGACGCCCTTGTCGATGAGGTCGGCGACGTCGTTCAGCAGGTGATGCTGCGCAATCATGTCAGGGGTCTGGAACGAGGAGCGCGTGAACATCGATTCCCAATGCACCGAGATCGCCTTGCCCTTGAACGTGCTCATGGCGAACTCCGGCGGATCGTCGATCAGGCCGAACCGGCCCTGCGGCGCCATGAATTCGGCGATCGACTTATAGTGCTGATCGGTGAAGGTGAGGCTCGCCACCAGCGCGATGGGCGGCAGCTTGAGCTTCTCGATCTGATCCTTCATCGGCTTGCCGTGATCGATCACCGCGTGCGCGCCGAGATCGAGACACCACTTTTGCGACTCCGGCCGCGTCGCGGTCGCAACCACTGTGAGGCCGGTAAGGCGGCGCGCAAGCTGGATCAGGATCGAGCCGACACCGCCGGCGCCACCGGTGATCAGCAGCGTGCGCGGATCGACGCTCTTGCCGGGGACTGCGCCGAGACGATCGAACAGCAATTCCCACGCGGTGATGGAGGTGAGGGGCAGGGCGGCGGCCTGTGCGAACGAGAGCGATTTCGGCTTCTTGCCGACGATGCGTTCGTCGACCAGATGGAATTCGGCATTGGTGCCCTGGCGCAGGATCGAGCCTGCGTAAAACACCTCGTCGCCCGGCTTGAACAGCGTGACCTCGGGGCCGACGGCATCGACCACGCCGGCGGCGTCATAGCCCAAAATCTTGGTTTCGCCCTCGGGCGGCGCGGCGCGCTTGCGCACCTTGTAGTCGACCGGATTGGCCGAGATCGCCTTCACGGCGACGCGGATGTCGCGTCCCGTGGGCTCCGGCTTGGCGGTCTCGAAATCGATCAGCGCGTCCTGATCCTCGATCGGAAGCGACTTGTTGTAGCCGACGGCCTTCATGGCTTGTCTCCATCAGATGGCGTATTCGCCTGGCGTCCTAACTGTCGCGCTGGCTGCAATTTGGCAAGTACTGTACATTCGGGGATATAGTCCCTGTTTGGATACTATTGGGAAAATACCGATGAAACGCCGCAATTTTGCCCGTCGTCCGGGCTGCTCGGTCGAGGCGACGCTGGATTTGATCGACGGCAAATGGAAGGGCGTCATCCTCTATCACCTGCAGAGCGGCACCCAGCGCTTCGGCGAATTGCGCCGCATGATGCCCGGCATCACCCAGCGCATGCTGACAAAACAGCTTCGTGCGCTGGAGGAGGACAAGCTCGTTATCCGCAAGGTCTATGCCGAGGTGCCGCCACGCGTCGAATATTGCCTCTCCGACTTAGGAGAGAGCCTGCGGCCGGTGATCGATATCCTGAAAGCCTGGGGCGAGAGCCATCAGCAGCGGCTGTCCTGCGCACCGCCGCCTGTCGTCGTGAAGAAGCCGAAGCGCGCGGCGTAGAGATCCGGGAGCGGCGTGCCGCTCCCGGAAGAGTTTGCATCAGAACGCGACCTGCGTGCGCATCGCGACCGCGTTGAACGTCGAGCCCGTGTTCACCGAGGAGGTGGCGCTCGCCTGCTTGGAGATGTCGCCATGCAGATAGTCGAGCATGAAGCGGACGTTGTTGTTGACGTACCAGTTCAGTGCCGCGGTGTAGATGGTCTGGCGTCCACCCGCGATGCCGGCGGCGTTCGCGAGCTGATCGTTCAAATTCATCGTGCTCACGCGTCCGGCGATTTCCCAGGCGCCCCAGCCGCCACCGGCCAGTGAGAAGGGATTGGCCGGCTTGATGCCACCGTACGAGGCGCTCGCCGCATTGTAGGCTCGGCTCTCGCCGGTCAGCACGTAGCCGACCTGCGCGTAGCCGCCGTCGAATTTCAGGCTCGACGCGCCGAGCGGCGGCAGGCCGGTATTCGCCGTGCGGTCGACGTTGAACCAGTAATATTCGCCCTGCGCGATGAACGAGCCGTAGGTCGCGGCCGCCTCGACGCCGTAGACCTGCGCGCCTGACACATTGGCAATCGCACCGGTCGAGATCAGCGTCGTTGGGTCGATCCTGAGCTCGGGCCGGTCGCTGAGCGTCAGCGTCTGCGCCTGTGTCACCAGGTTGCGTGGCGGCTGGATCAGCCATTCCGCATCGGCGCCGATATGCACCGAATAGCCGTTGCCACTGATCGGGTTGCCCGCGACACGGGCGACCGCGCCATATTGCTCGCTGGAGCCGGGCGGGGAGACGCTGGAGGCCGAGTGGATCTGCCCCGTGGTCGGCCCGGTGACATAGGCACCCACCCAGAGCTGGTCGTTCCACCAGCGGGTGCCGACGGCCGAGCGGAAGTCACCGGCCGCGATGTTCTGCGCGATGATGCCGGCAGAGGCGCGCTCCATGAACATGATGTCGTTGGAGCTGGTGGATTCGTCGAGCGTCCAGGCGATATCCATGACGCCGGCTTCCACCGCCATCTTGCCGCCGAACGGCTTGAGGCCGGTGTAGCTGAGATAGGCGTTTTCGATGCCTGACGTGCCGCCGCCCGGCAGGAAGCCGACGGCGGTGGCGCCGGCCGCGCCGGTGCCGCCAAAGCCGTCAGATGTGCCGCCGAAATCGTAGATCAGGGAGTAATTCCAGTCGCCGAAGAACTTGCCGACGATGCCGATACGCGCGCGGCGGACGTTCTCGCCGCTGTCGAGCTTTTGCGGCACAGTTGACGCTGTGTCGGGACGGAAGTCGTAGCCGCCGACATCCCAGTGCACGCGGCTCGTGATGGCGACGCAGTTCTGCTCGTCCGCGGTGCAGATGGTCGGCCGGTTGTTCGGCATCGTCACTACGACGCCTGACGGGGCCACGGGGCCCTTGACCGGAATGGCCGCGTTGGCATTGGCGACGGCAGCTTTCGCCTCCGAGCGCGCTTCAGCCTTGGCCTCGGCCTTCGCTTCCTGCCTGGCTTTCGCCGTGGCCGCTGTGTTTGCGGCAGTCTGGTTCTGAAGTTTGTCGAGCTTCTGCTCCAACATTTTCAGCTGCTGCTTCAGGAGTGCGATTTCCTGGTCGCTGTTGCTTGCCGATTGGGCCTGGGCCTGTGAGGCCGCCAGCACGCCGGCGAGACCAATCGCCGTGGCTGCCATTCTTGTCCTGCTCATGTCGTGACTCCATCCTTTGACGAACTTTCCCCAAGTCGCAACGGGAGAGCCTAAGAGGGATCGATGACTGCCCCGCGACGGCGCGCAACGGTTGCTTGGTTCCCACTGATGCCAATTCGCCGCAACCGAATCCGCCATCGGCCAGCATGCTGGATGATGCGCGTCATGCCAATGAGCAGCGGCCGGCAGATTGTCATTTTGCACGCCGAGCTTGCATGCGGGACACACCGGAAAGGGGCTCAATTTTGGCGCCCGGCGCCCTTCTATTGCGCAGCGAACGCGCCTATATTCCGGCGTCTTTTCCAAGAGGTAGGAATGTTTCGAGCGAACTGGACCGCCGTCGTCACGGCATTGTGCATAGGCTTTTCGGCCCACTTCAATCCGGCAGCGGCGCAGGACCGTCGCGTGCCCTCGTCACAGGCCGAGCTGCGGCTGTCCTATGCGCCGATCGTGCAGCGGGTGCAGCCGGCGGTCGTCAACGTCTATGCCGCCAAGGTGGTCCAGAACCGTAATCCGCTGCTGGACGACCCGATCTTCCGCCGTTTCTTCGGCGGTGGCCAGCAGCAGGAGCAGGTACAGCGGTCACTGGGTTCGGGCGTAATCGTCGATTCCTCCGGGCTCGTCGTCACCAACGTCCATGTCATCGAAGGCGCCGACCAGGTGAAGGTGTCGCTGTCGGACAAGCGCGAGTTCGAGGCCGAGATCGTCTTGAAGGACTCCCGCAGCGATCTCGCGGTGCTGCGTCTGAAGGACGTCAAGGAAAAATTTCCGGCGCTCGAATTCACCAATTCGGACGAGCTGATGGTCGGCGACGTCGTGATCGCGATCGGCAACCCCTTCGGTGTCGGCCAGACCGTGACCCACGGCATCATCTCCGCGCTGGCGCGCACGCAGGTCGGCATTACCGACTACCAGTTCTTCATCCAGACTGATGCCGCGATCAATCCAGGCAATTCCGGCGGCGCGCTGGTTGACATGAACGGCAGGCTCGCCGGCATCAACACCGCGATCTACTCGCGCTCCGGCGGCTCGCAGGGCATCGGCTTTGCGATTCCGGCCAATATGGTGCGCGTCGTCGTCGCCTCAGCCAAGAGCGGCGGCAAGGCGGTCAAGCGGCCATGGCTTGGCGCAAAGTTGCAGGCGGTGACGCCGGAGATCGCGGAGAGTCTTGGTCTGCGTTCGCCAACCGGTGCGCTCGTCGCGAGCGTTGTTGCCAATGGGCCTGCGGCGAAGGCCGGGTTGAAATCCTCCGACCTCATCACCGGGATCGACGGCCAGGCCGTGGACGATCCCAATGCGTTTGACTACCGTTTCGCCACCCGCCCGATCGGCGGGTCAGCGCAGATCGACGTGCAGCGCGGCGGCAAGCCGCTCAAGCTGGCGATCGCGCTCGAGACTGCACCCGATACCGGCCGCAACGAGCTCGTCGTCACCGCGCGCTCGCCGTTCCAGGGCGCGAAGGTCTCGACCATCACGCCTGCTGTGGCCGACGAGCTGCATCTCGACGCCGACACCGAGGGCGTCGTCATCACCGAGCTCGGCGATGACTCGCCGGCTGCCCAGGTCGGCTTCCAGAAGGGCGACATCATCCTGGCCGTCAACAACCAGAAGATCGGCAAGACCGGCGACCTCGAGAAGGTGGCAGGCGTCAGCCAGCGGCTCTGGCGCATCACGCTGGTGCGTGGCGGCCAGCAGATCAACGTCACGCTGGGCGGATGAGTCCGAAGCGACCACAGGAGACGCCAACTCTCTTTGCCGCGGCGGGGCTCGATCACGACGCACCGCATCCGCTGCCGGATAGGCTGCGGCCGCGGGCGCTGTCGGAGGTCGTCGGGCAGGATCACATCCTCGGGCCCGACGGCGCGCTCACGCGCATGCTGGAGACGCGCACGCTGGGCTCGCTGGTGTTCTGGGGCCCGCCGGGCACCGGCAAGACCACGGTGGCGCGGCTTTTGGCTGACGCGACCGACCTGCATTTCGAGCAGATCTCGGCGGTCTTCTCCGGCGTCGCCGATCTGAAGAAGGCTTTCGATGCCGCGCGCGCCCGACGCGAGATGGGCAAGGGCACGCTGCTGTTCGTCGACGAGGTGCACAGGTTCAACCGGGCACAGCAGGATTCGTTTCTGCCCGTCATGGAAGACGGCACCGTGGTCATGGTGGGTGCCACCACGGAGAATCCATCCTTCGAGCTCAACGCGGCGCTTTTGTCCCGCGCACGCGTGCTGGTGTTTCGCTCGCTCGATGCCGCCGCGATCGAAAAGCTGTTCGCGCATGCCGAGGAGGTCGAGGGCCGCAAGCTGCCGCTCGATGAAGAGGCACGCGCCGTGCTGGTGCGCATGGCCGATGGCGATGGCCGGGCATCGCTGACGCTCGCCGAAGAAGTCTGGCGATCGGCGCGAGCCGACGAGGTTTTCAACGCCGCGCAGCTGCAGGACATCCTGCAACGGCGTGCGCCGATCTACGACAAGTCGGCGGATGGCCATTACAACCTGATCTCGGCGCTGCATAAATCGGTGCGCGGCTCCGATCCGGACGCCGCGCTGTATTATCTCGCGCGCATGCTGGACGCCGGCGAGGATCCGCTGTTCCTGGCGCGCCGCGTCGTGCGTATGGCGGTCGAGGATATTGGCCTCGCCGATCCGCAGGCGCTCGTCATCGCCAATGCGGCCAAGGACGCCTTCGACTTCCTCGGCCATCCCGAAGGCGAGCTCGCCATCGCGCAAGCCGTTGTCTATCTCGCCACCGCGCCGAAATCGAACGCGGTCTACGCGGCATTCGGCACAGCGATGCAGGTGGCCAAGCAGGCCGGCTCGCTGCTGCCGCCGAAGCATATCCTGAATTCGCCGACCAAGCTGATGAAGTCGGAAGGCTACGGCTCGGGCTACGAATACGACCACGACGCCCCCGATGCCTTCTCCGGCCAGGACTACTTCCCCGAGGCCCTCGGCCGGCAGACCTTCTACGACCCGCCGGAGCGCGGTTTTGAGCGCGAGATCCGCAAGCGGCTGGATTATTGGGCCAAGCTGCGCAAGGAGCGGGGTGAGAAGTAGTTGCTCCGATCAAATTACTATTTACGTAACTCGTAAATATTGCTAGTATCGGTGCATGATCGTCAGCTACCGCGACAAGCGCACCGAGCGATTTGCCGCTGGCCAGCACTTCAAGGAATTTTCGGGATTTGCCCGCCAAGCAGAGACGCGCCTCGATCGATTAGATGCGGCGACGAGCTTAGCCGATTTGGCGGCGTTGCCTGGTAATCGGCTGGAAGCCTTGAAGGGCGATCGCGCAGGACAATTCTCAATCCGGATTAACGATCAATGGCGGATCTGCTTCAGTTGGCCTGAGGGGTCGATTGGCCCAACTGATGTAGAGATCGTCGACTATCACTGAAGGAAGCTCATGCCCCGCACGCCCATTCATCCCGGTGAACAGCTCGCCGAAGAACTCCGCGAACTCGGCATCACGGCCGCGGAATTGTCGCGTCAGATCGACGTACCGGTCAATCGCATCACCGGCATCATCAACGGGCAGCGCGGCATCACTGCCGATACGGCCTTGCGCCTTGGTCACTGGTTCGGCACCAGTCCGCAATTCTGGATGAACCTTCAACAGCAATATGAGCTGCGACTGGCGGAGAAGGAGGTGGGCGCGCAGGTTGCGTCGCTGCCCCGTCGCGTCAACGCCCAGTCGACACGAAAGCTTGGAAAAACCGCATGAGCCGCCGCATCAAGAGAATGAATCCAAAACCTCGTGATCGCGACGAGCGCAAGGAATCGCGCCCGTTCAAGGCGAGCAGCGCGAAGAAGGCTGGACCGCGTCCGGGCGGCAAGCCTGGCAGCAAGCCCCCGCGCTTTGCCGGCGAACGCGCCGAGCGGCGTCCGCCCAAGGTTTCACAGAACAAGGCGGAAGCGGAGAGGGCCGCGCCGGCAAAGCCTGTCGAGGCGCTCCTGCCGACCAAGGTGCAGACCGTCACGGTGACGGCCGACGAGAACAACATGCGCGTCGATCGCTTTCTGGAGGCGCGCTTTCCCGGCCTGTCGTTCTCCCACATCCAGCGCGTCGTCCGCAAAGGCGAGCTGCGCGTCGACGGCAAGCGTGTCGACAGCAAGGACCGGCTTGAGGAGGGGCAGAGCGTCCGCATTCCGCCGCTGAAGCTCGACACGCCGAAGGTCGTCGGCGAGCTCTCGGAGGCCGCGCAGAAGACGCTCAAGGCGCTCAAGGAGATGACGATTTACGAGGACGACGACGTTCTCGTCCTGAACAAGCCCGCCGGCCTTGCCGTGCAGGGCGGCTCGGGCATGACGCGCCACATCGATCAGATGCTGGAGGTGATGCGCGATGCCAAGGGCCAGAAGCCGCGCCTCGTGCACCGCATCGATCGCGAGACGTCGGGCTGTCTGCTGATCGCCAAGACGCGCTTTGCAGCCTCGCATCTGACCGGCGCGTTCCGCTCGCGCTCGGCACGGAAAACCTATTGGGCGCTGGTGCCGGGCTTGCCGAAGCCGAAGCAGGGCCGCATCTCGACCTTCCTTGCGAAGGAGGAGAGCGAGGACGACACCATCATGCGCATCGCCCAGCACGGCGACGAGGGCGCCAGCCACGCGGTGACGTATTATGCTGTGGTCGAGACTGCCGGCAACAAGCTGACCTGGGTGTCGCTGAAGCCGGTGACGGGCCGCACCCACCAGCTCCGCGCCCATATGGAGCACATCGGCCACCCCATCGTCGGCGATCCCAAATATTTCAACATCGAGAACTGGCAGCTGCCGGGCGGCCTGCAAAACCGGCTGCATCTGCTCGCGCGCCGCATCGTCATCCCGCATCCGCGCGGCGGCGTCATTGACGCCACTGCGCCGCTGCCGCCGCATATGCAGCAGTCGTGGAATCTGCTCGGGCTCGATGCCAGCCGGTTCGATCCGATCGAGAATGCGCCGGAGGAATAGGGGCGCCCCCGCTGCTAACCCCGTCATTGCGAGCGTAGCGAAGCAATCCAGAGTCTTTCCGCGGAGACATTCTGGATTGCTTCGCTACGCTCGCAATGACGGTGTGGAGACAGCGGCGGTGGCCCCCCTCAATTCCGAAACTGCTCCAGAAACATCCGCAAGCTGTCATGCGGGCTCTCGACATCCATGATCAGCCAGCCCTCGGGCCCGTTGACCAGGATGAAGTTCAGCGCGACTTTCCGGCCGTGATTGTCGAAATTCGCGGCCACATAGGTCTTATCGTATTGCTTGCGGATGATCGCGATTGCGACCGGGCCGAGCTTCCAGCTCGGGCTCTGCACCAGGAAATCATAGGGCTCGCTGCGCGGCGCGGACCATGCCTTGCGCAAGGAGGGGTCGAAGAACTGCCGGGTCGTCGCATCATCCCGCGGCAGGCCCTTGGACAGCTCCGGCGCGCCGTTGCCGTAATAGGCGTAGACGTTGCGGATCAGCGATTCCGGGGTGCGAAAGCCGGCCTCGGCCGCGGCCAGCCAAAGCCCGGCGAACAGGGCCGCAATGCCCGCAAGTTCCCTCATGCCCGCTGCTCGCTTTATCGGCCACAGGTCTTGTTCTAAAAGCCTAGCACTCAGCGACCGGGACCGAAAACTCATATGCGCGAATTGTTCGAAGAAGCAGCCAGCCAGCCCGCAACCGACCCCAGGCAATCGGTGCGCGCCTCGGCGCGGACGCCGCTGCGCAAGCGCTTCTACAAGGAGGCCGGCGTCTCGGAGGCCGAGGGCGGCTTTGCCATCACGCTCGACGGCAGGCCGATCCGCACACCGTCCGGCCGCCAGGTGGTGATCCCGGTGCGGGCGCTGGCCGATGCCGTCGCCGCGGAATGGGCCGCCCAGGGCGAGGCGATCGACCCCGTGACCATGCCGCTGACGCGGATCGCCAACAGCGTGGTCGAGGGCGTAGTGGACCGCGTCGAGCTCGTCACTGACGACCTTGCCAAATATCTCGGGACCGACCTGCTGTTCTATCGCGCCGGCCACCCCGAGGGGCTGGTCGCCCGCGAAGCCGCGCATTGGGACCCCGTGTTGTTCTGGGCCGCAGAGGCGCTGGGGGCACATTTCATCCTCTCCGAGGGCATCATGCACGTGAAGCAGCCCGACGAGGCGCTCCGGGCCGCCCGTGCGGCGCTGCCGGGAGATCCATGGTCCGTGGCCGCCCTCCATGTGGTGACGACCCTGACCGGCTCGGCCCTGCTGGCGCTGGCGCTGGCCCATGGCGTGCGCGACGCCGACCAGGTCTGGGCTGCCGCCCATGTCGACGAGGACTGGAACATCGACCAATGGGGCGTGGACGAGGAAGCGGCCGCCCGCCGGGCCACGCGCCAGCGCGATTTCGACGCCGCCGTGGCGGTGCTGGCGGCCGTGAACCCGCCGGGGACCAAAGGTCCTTAACGAGAGGTTTACGCCGGGGCCCTAGGGTGGGATCCGCGATTCCTGGGCCCTTCAGATGCCGACGCCGATAAGCTCGATCCTTCCGGTCAGTGCCGCCAGTCCCCTGGCTGATGCGGCAACGCCCGATCTCGTGCTGCAGGCCGGCAGTGTCGTCGATGCCAAGGTCGTCAGCGTGCTCGCCGACAATCTGGTGCGTATTGCGATCGCCAACCTCTCGATGGACGTGATGTCCGAGGTGGCGTTGACCCCGGGGCAAGATCTCCAGCTCGCGGTGTCGCAGAACGACGGCACCATCAGGCTCGCTGTCGTGAACGGCGCGGGCGAGGCGAGCGCCGATCAGGTCACGCTGACGCCGACCGCGGCGTCGCTGGTCGACAGCCCGCCGCTGGCCCCGTCTGTCAATGCGGCACGCAACACGCTGACACCTTTGGAGCAGGTCGCCGTTACCGCGGCCTCGGCCGAGGCGGTCACAAGGCAGGGCAGCCAGGCGCCGCTGTTCGCCAATCTCGCGTCGGTCGTGTCAGGCAGCGATCTGCCGGCCGGACTGAAACAGGCCGTGCTGGACGTCTTGGCGCAGCAGACGCCGCTCAACACTGCGCTGGATGGCGGCGATATCGAATCCGCCTTCCAGAAGTCCGGCCTGTTTCTTGAGGCCTCGCTGGCGGCAGGCGCAACGCCGCCATCAGGCGCGGTGCCGGACCTGAAGGCCGCGCTGCTCGTGCTGCGCCAGACCTTGGCGGCAACGTCAGGCCCGCCCGCGACCGCCGCGCCACAAGTCGCAGCGCAGGGCACAGCACCTGCACTCAGCACGGCGGTTGTTCTGCAGACTGCAGTTTCAGCGCCGCAGGCGGCGCGCGAAACAGCGCAAGCGGTGTTTCTCTCGCCAGGCGCGGCGATTGCTCAACCTGCACCATTGCAGCGCGAGGCTGCATTGGCCGCTGTGCTGGCAAACATCGCCGGCGAAACGCCCCCGGCGGCGGTGCCTCGCACCATCATGTCGGCAGGCCTTGCCGCGAGCCTGCTGCAGGAGGCCACGCAAAACCTGCCGCGCCTGACCGGCAATGTGCCTGACGCGACCAAGGACGTTCCTGACGGCCATGTCTTTGAAGCAGCCGCGCGCGCGACGACGCCACCGCCGTTTCGCGGCGCGCTGCCGGCGCCGCAAGCCGTCGCTCCTCCATCGCTCGCGCCAGACGCGCCGCTCGCTGCGACCGTGCATCGCCTGCTCGACGACACTGATGCTGCGATCGCGCGGCAGACGCTGTTGCAGGTCGCTTCGCTCCCCGACCGCGTCGATGCCAGCGGTCATCGCAGCGACCCGACCGCGCCGCAGTGGAATTTCGAGATTCCGTTTGCGACCCCGCAAGGCACCGCGATGGCGCAGTTCGAGATCTCGCGCGACGGCGGCAACGAAACGCCCGATCCCGCCAAGCGCGCCTGGCGCGCGCGCTTCACGATCAATGTCGAGCCGTCAGGGCCCGTGCACGCGCTGATCACGCTCAACGGCGACAAGACCTTTGTGCGAATGTGGGCCGAGCGGCCGGCGACCGCGCAGCAGCTTCGCGCCGGCATCGGCGAGCTCAATCAGGCCCTGACCAAGGCCGAGCTGAAGCCCGGCGACATCATCGTGCGCGACGGCACCCCGCCGCAAGCGCCGCCGGCCCGCGCCGGGCACTTTCTGGATCGCGCCACATGAGTGACGAATCCAAGCTTGCAATCGCGCTGCATTACGAGAAGGGCAGCGGCGCACCTGTCGTCGTCGCCAAGGGCAAGGGCACGATCGGCGCCAAGATCGTCGAGATCGCCAAGGCCAACGACATCCCGATCGAGGAGAACGAGATTCTGGCCGGCGCGCTGTCGAAGGTCGAGCTCGGCGAGGAGATCCCGCCCGATCTCTACAAGGCGGTGGCCGAAGTGCTGGTGTTCGTGCTGCGGCTCTCGGGCCGCGCGCGCTAGTCGCTCTTACGAGCACGATGCCGTAGGGTGGGCAAAGGCGCGCAGCGCCGTGCCCACGATCGCTACGTGGGCACGCTTCGCTTTGCCCACCCTACGGCAGGCGCGCTCGTAGTGGCGGTGTCGGCTACTATCCCAGCTTGAACAGCGCCTGCAAAAACTCCACCACCGCCTTCTTCGACTCCGCGGCCGTTGTCGGATTGCCGCCGACATGCGGGTTGAGCTCGACGCAAGGATCCTTGTAAGTGAACGGCGCATTGGTATCGCCGTTCATCAGCACGCCGCCGTCACCTTCCTTGATGTGGCAATTGCGCACGGTCTGCGCGTTGGCCGACACCGTCACCGTGGTGACGCCGAGCAGACCGCTGTCAAAGCCATGCGCGCTGTCGGGATATTCGGTCAGCACCACGTCGCGCCCAGCAACCTTGAGCCGTTCGACGAAAGCCTTGCAGCTCTTCACGGGGTTATAATCATCAGGCGTGCCGTGGAAGATGCGGATCGGGCGCGCCGCGACCTCGGTGTCGGACTGGTACGTCGTCGAGCAGTCCGGATAGAACGGGATGTAGGCTGCGAACTGCAGGCCGGACTTGTTCCAGAGCTTGTTGAAGCGGTCGAGGCTCGCATAGAGCGTTGCCTGGCCTCCGCGCGAAAACCCCATCAGAACAATGCGGTCAGGATCGACGCGGGGATGCTTCGCGAGGATCTCCAGCGAGTGGTAGATGTCGATGATCAGGTTGAGCCGGCCGAGCAGGGCCTGGTTCGGCCCGGTCACCGTGAGGCCGCGGCCGGTGAAGCCGTCGATCACGAAGGTGGAGATGCCCATGGAATTGAATTCGTGCACCCAGGCGTCCGTGGTGGCGCCGACACCGCTCGATCCGTGCATCAGCACCACGACCGGCATCTTGCCTGACCCCTGTGCCACGCGGAATTCGCCGGCGACGGTCACCGGCTTGCCGGCCGCTTCATCGCCGCTGAGAAATTGCTGGTCGGAGAGGGTGAGCGACGGGATCGGGAAGATCTCGGTCCTGGCTGGTGCTTCCTTGGGAAGCGATTGCGCGCTCGCGACCACGGTTGAAGCGCCAAGCGCAATGAGCGCCATCGCGACGCGAAATGCCGTCGGCATCGGATCCTCCCTTTTGATTTTCGGGAAGTAGATCAACGCCCGTGCGCGCTGTCAATTTGCGCGCAGGCGGCTTAAGCCTTGTCGGCCGGCTTCTTTGCCGCCAGCGCCTGGTCGATGGCAAAGCCCCCGATCTCGCTCATGGCCTGCGAGATCACGTCGCCCTTGCGCTCAAAGCCCTGCGAGAGATAGTCGAACTGGGTTCGCGCCAGCCGCAGCACCTCGATCGGCACGGAGACTGCGGTCTCGTTGAACGCATCGACCGAAGTGCGCAACGTCTCGAGCTCGGTGGTGAGCTTGCCGATGTGGCTTTCTGCATCCTGCATCAGGCCCAGCAGCTTGCCGCGCTCAATGTCGAAAGCGGCACGCTCGGCAGCGGCGGCCGCGGTCACCTCCGCAAGCTGCCCCCGCAGCGCGGCGATCTGGCCCACCATGGCGTCGGAGGCAAGCTCCGCGGCTTCGTGGCGTTCGGCGTTACGCGTGCTCTCTTCCTGCGCCTGGTGATAGAACCGTTCGGCCGACATCGCCCGCTGCGCCAGCGACTCGATCAGGCTTGCCGCGCGCAGCAGCATCTCGCCGTTCCGCCCCGACACCATGCTGGCCATGCGCCGCAGGAAATCGGTGGTCTCGGACGCGCTGTTCGGAGGCAGGGGAACGACCGTGGCGGACATGAGGTGATGCTTGCAGCCGGACGTGATGACCGCCGCCGTACCGACTGAGCTCACGCAACATTCGGCGCCTGATCGTAAGCGTGGAGCAAGCCTGAATCGCCAAGCCGGGTCAACCGACCTGCGCGGGGAAAATCGCGGTCATCCCGCCCTTGGTCGTCAGGCGTCCTTCTGCCGGCCGATCCGCCCCAGATGGGTGAAGCCGAACCCGGCGGAATATTTCAGGCCATAGCCCAGCGCCCGGTCGATGCCGATATGGGCGAGCCAGATCAAGGCGATGGAGAGGGTGAGGGGCGAGGAGAGGCCAAACCCCAGCGTCATCAGCGTCACCGGCGCCATGTAGCTGTGGGCGGCGTTGTAGACCAGCGCGCCGAACTTGGCGTCCGACAGATAGGCCAGGAAGCTCAGATCCGGCACCAAGAAGAGCAGGGCGTAGACCCACCAGGAGCCGCCCCAGGTTGCGTAGAGCGCGGTCATGGCTGCGAATAGAACGAGCCCCTCGAGCCGCAGCATGATCCTGACGCCGCCGGTCACCGCGCCGGTTTCAATTGCTCTCTCGTCCATGTTGCCTCCAAGCAAAACTCAAGCAAAACTTTGGAATTCCTTGCGCTTTCACGCTACCTCAAGGCAGCCCTGCGGCGCCGAAAGCCGCTTCCCGGCCCGCAAAATGCCGTGTTAGAACCCCGGTCACTTAAGGCTTAAGAACTGGCGGGAGCAAATGAAACATATCCTGGACGCCCTTGAAGACCGTCGTGCCGGCGCAAAGCTCGGCGGCGGGGAGAAGCGCATCGAGGCGCAGCACGCCCGCGGCAAGCTGACCGCCCGCGAGCGCATCGAGCTTCTGCTCGACAAGGGATCGTTCGAGGAGTTCGACATGTTCGTCGAGCACCGTTCCACCGAGTTCGGCATGGAGAAGAACAAGATCCCCGGCGACGGCGTCGTCACGGGGTGGGGCACCGTCAACGGCCGCAAGACCTTTGTCTTTGCCAAGGATTTTACGGTGTTCGGTGGCTCGCTCTCCGAGACCCACGCGCTGAAGATCACAAAGCTCCAGGACATGGCGATGAAGGCGCGGGCGCCCATCATCGGCCTCTACGACGCGGGTGGTGCCCGCATCCAGGAAGGTGTCGCCGCGCTCGCCGGCTATTCCTACGTGTTCCGCCGCAACGTACTCGCCTCCGGCGTGATCCCGCAGATCTCAGTCATCATGGGTCCCTGCGCGGGCGGCGACGTCTATTCGCCTGCGATGACCGACTTCATCTTCATGGTGAAGAACACCAGCTACATGTTCGTCACCGGCCCTGATGTCGTGAAGACCGTCACCAACGAGGTCGTCACCGCCGAAGAGCTCGGCGGCGCCTCGGTGCACGCGACGCGCTCCTCCATTGCGGACGGCGCCTTCGAGAACGACGTCGAGACGCTACTGCAGATGCGTCGCCTGATCGACTTCCTGCCTGCTAACAACACCGACGGCGTGCCGGAATGGCCGAGCTTTGACGACACCGCCCGCATCGACATGTCCCTGGACACGCTGATCCCGGACAATCCGAACAAGCCCTACGACATGAAGGAATTGATCCTGAAGGTCGTGGACGAGGGCGACTTCTTCGAGATCGCGGACATGTTCGCCAAGAACATCGTCACCGGCTTCGGCCGCATCGCCGGCCGCACCGTCGGCTTCGTCGCCAACCAGCCGATGGTGCTGGCCGGCGTGCTCGACTCCGATGCCTCGCGCAAGGCCGCGCGCTTCGTGCGCTTCTGCGACGCCTTCAACATCCCGATCGTCACCTTCGTCGACGTGCCGGGCTTCCTGCCCGGCACCGCGCAGGAATATGGCGGCCTGATCAAGCACGGCGCCAAGCTGCTGTTCGCCTACTCGCAATGCACCGTGCCGCTCGTCACCATCATCACCCGAAAGGCCTATGGCGGCGCCTTCGACGTCATGGCCTCCAAGGAAATCGGCGCCGACATGAACTACGCCTGGCCGACCGCCCAGATCGCCGTGATGGGCGCCAAGGGCGCGGTCGAGATTATCTTCCGTTCAGACATTGGCGACCCCGACAAGATCGCCGCCCGCACCAAGGAATACGAAGACCGCTTCCTGTCACCGTTCATCGCGGCGGAGCGCGGTTACATCGACGACGTCATCATGCCGCACTCGACAAGGAAGCGCATCGCGCGGGCGTTGGCGATGCTGAAGGACAAGAAGGTCGAAGCGCCGGCGAAGAAGCACGACAATCTGCCGTTGTGAAAAATGAGTAGGGTGGGTTAGGCGAAGCCGTAACCCACCCTGCAGGTTCGATCAAAATCTCATGACCGAAGACGATCCGACCGACGAAATCTCCGACATCGAAGACCGGATCGAGCGGCTCGCCGAGATCGCCGAGCGGTGCCGGAAGTACATTCTGGCGTCCAAGATCGCGATCGGCGGCGGCGCGGCGCTGCTCCTGGTTACCATTCTCGGACTGTTTGGATTTGGTCAGACCGCCGCGCTCGGTTCGATCGCCCTGGTGCTCGGCGGCATCGTCTCGCTCGGCTCGAACATCAGCACGCTGCGGCAGACGGACGATGCGATCGGTGCTGCGGAAGCGCGCCGGTCGGCGTTGATCGGCAGGATCGATTTGCGCGTGGTCGCCGATACCCCGATGAAGCTGGTGTGACGCGCGGCCTTACGCGGCAGTCTTGACGGTCAATACCTGCATCTCCGCGCGACATTCGGCAGCGAAGGCTTGCAGCCGTTCTGCAGTCTGCTGGTCGAGGATCGCTTTCGCCAGACGCTCGGCGCGGGCTACTTGCTCTCTGAGATAGTTGATGCGGGCCATGCGTCACCTTCCGCCGGGATAATTTGAGACAAATTGCATCGTTCCAGCGGCCATGAGCCTATGGCTAACCCCGGGTTAACGATGTGCGGTGGGTCACGCTCGCGCCGCATCTCCCGCCGCGAAATGCGCCATCTGGTCGTCCCGCGCCTTGGCGAACGCCGGCCGGCCCGTGGCTCGCGCGACGTAGGCGCGGCAGGCGGGGCTGCCCGCGAGCCCGTCGAAACGTTCGACGATGCGCAGCACGTCCGCCATCAGGATGTCGGCGACGGAGAACGAGCCTGCCAGCCATTCGCGGTCGGCCAGCACCGCTTCCATGCGCTTCAGGCGAAGCTCGATGAAGTTGTCGAAGAATTTCGATCCCGGCTCGCCCATGAACTTCAGCATCGTCCACGGCAGGGTCGCCATCTCTACCGAGTTGAGCGCGCCGAACACCCATTCCGTCACGTCACTGCGGCCGCGCGGATCTGATGGCATCAGCTTCGGGCTGAGCCCGCCGAGATGCAGCAGGATCGCGCCGGTCTCGAAGATCGAGAGATCGCCATCGGTCAGCCACGGCGCCTGTCCGAACGGCTGATGCGCCAGATGCGCGGGGCCCCGGTCTTTGAATGGCGTGCTGGCAACGCGATAGGGCAAGGCAGCCTCTTCGAGCGCCCAGCGCACCCTGAGGTCGCGCACATAGCCGCGCGGCGGTGGGGGAACCCAGTCGTAGGTGATCAAGGTGAGGTCGGGCATGTGGCGTCTCCGTGCTGTCTCAGGCTTAGGACGGATGGAGGCGGCACGTTCCGACATGCGGATGCGAATTTTTCGCCGGGCCAAGGTGCGTTGGGCGGGCTGGGCGAAGCCGTAACCCGCCAATGTCTACTTCAAAGGATGGATGCGTTGGCGGATTACGCAGCGCTAATCCGCCCTACGGATCGGTGTGTCACTGCCCGAGCTTCGCCAGCTTGCCCTGCTTTGCGGCTTCCACCGCACGCTCCGAATCTTCCGGGAGCAGAGTCCGCTCCGCGACCTGCCGTGCCGCCTCGCGTTTCACCGCGGCGACATACGCGCCGTCGTCCGCATATCGCTCCGCAATCGAGAGCCTGGGATCGCGCACCTCCTTTCGCGCCGCTTCCGTCGGCGCAAAGGGCACGACCGCGCCTTGCAGCGGATAGAGCGCAGTCGGGCCAAAACCTTGCGCGCGCGGATTCCAGGCGGTGTAGGTCGCGCGCGGTACGGCCAAAGCAAGCTGGCGAATGCCTGCGATGGCCATGCCGTCATCATCGGCCTTCGGCACGAACACGGGATAGCGGCCGATCTCCCTGGGCGGCAGCACGCTCTGGTCGGAGAAGGCGGCCAGCGTATGGATGCCGGCGTAGGGCAGGCCGGGGATGTCGGTCGGCACCGCGCCTTGCGCCGGCACAAGCGTGCCGTGGGCGCGCATGGGAACGCGGCTGGCAGGCGGCCTGGTGCCGTCGCCGATCCAGGCGTTGAGGTCCGTGAGCAACGCGCGCATCGGCATGCCCGCATGAACAGGGTTCTGCGGCAGCGACATCGCGGGCAGGCCCTTCTTCATCACGTCGGCGGCTTCGGCGAAATGCGGCGTGCCCGCGATCATGTAGGCACGGACATTGTCCGGGAGGTCGATGTGATTGCCGGCGAGATCGGTCACCAGCAGCGAGGCATGCGAGGCCCACCATTCGTGCTCGCTGTCGGTCTGCATCACCTTCGGGCAAGTCGCCGAGAGTGAGCAGCGGCGGAGCA
>Ga0209148_1000678_pt1 | contig 28482 bp, 20 predicted proteins | sample AraplaCol_mMF_r2_2_FD_184288 | JGI IMG/M metagenome (GOLD analysis project Ga0209148, IMG submission 184288) | Arabidopsis root microbial communities from North Carolina, USA - plate scrape CL_Col_mMF_r2 (SPAdes) (version 2) | ecosystem: Host-associated > Plants > Roots > Endosphere | place... | reverse complement strand
GCCGTAGATCGTGGGCTCCATGCCGCGCGGCAGGCGCTCGAACAGCTTGACGTCCAGCATCTCCTCGAGATCCTTGATCTGCTTGGAGGCGGCCGGCTGCGTCATGTGCAGTTCGTCGGCCGCGCGGTGGATGTTGCGGTAGTCGTCCAGCGCGATCAAGAGTAGCAGTTGCCGCGTCTTGAGGCGGGCCTTGAGAAACCAGTTCGGGTTGGTCGTATCCATCAACAAATCATATCATTATCGATATTGCTTTTGCGGATATGCGCGCGAAATGATCATCGCTTGCACGCTGCCGACGGATTTGCAGCCGGTCCCTGTGCCGTCTGCGCGACAGGAAGGATCTTGCCGTCCGGGCCGTAGTGCAATTCCTCGACGGCGACCGAGCGGCGATACTCGCCGCCGGTCGGCAGCTTGCCGTTGTGATAAACGATGTATGACTTGCCGTTGAAATCGACGATCGCGTGGTGGATCGTCTTGACGTTCGTGTTCTGCTCCATGATCACGCCGCCGTACGACCACGGCCCGGTGGCCGTCGGCCCCGTCATGTACACGGTCTCTTCCGGGAACTTGCGCGAGTACGACAGGTAGTACTTGCCGGCGTGCTTGTGCAGGTACGACGCTTCGGTGAACGCTTCCAGGCCCACCGTGTGGATCGGGCCGTCCAGTTCCGTCATGTTGGCTTTTAGCTTCGCGTACTTCATGACCGTATTGCCCCAGTACAGATAGGCCTGGCCGTCGTCGTCGACGAAGATGGCGGGGTCGATGTCGTCCCAGCTGATCGGGGTCTCGTGCGTCATGTCGTTCGTGACGAGGGCCGAGCCGCGCGCGTCGACGAACGGGCCGGTCGGGCTGTCCGACACCGCGACGCCGATCGCCTTGCCCGGGATGGTCTTGTGCTCGACCGTCACGTACAGGTAGTACTTGCCGTTGCGTTTCGTGATGTCGCTGGCCCAGGCGTCGCGCGCGGCCCATTTGAACGTGGAGAACGGCACGCCGTTCGGGTGCTCGGTCCAGTGCTGCATGTCGCAGCTGGAGAACACACGCCATTCGTTCATCAGGTAATCCTTGCCGCCGACGGGCGCCTCGTCGCGGCCGACGTACAGGTACACGCGGCCGTTGTCGACGAGGGCCGCCGGGTCGGCCGTGAAGATCTTGCTGGTGATGGGGTTGGCGGCATGGGCGAGTGCCGTCGTCGCGACCAGGGCCGCGCAGATGAGGGGCTTGAGCATGTAGTCTCCGTATTTTTGTATAGTTATTTGGCACTGCGGTACTGCGGTACTGCGGTTCCCGCCTGCGCGGGAACGACGTATCGAAAGTTCCTGCGCTGCGGTACTTAGGTTCCCGCCTGCGCGGGAACGACATAGCAAATGTTCTGGCGCTGAGGTACTGAGGTTCCCGCCTGCGCGGGAACGACGTAGCAAAAGTCACGGGCAACACACCGCCGTCGTCCCCGCGCGCACCGTCGTCCCCGCGCAGGCGGGGACCCAAGTGCTACGTGATGCCGACGCAGCTTGTTACTGCTTGGACCGCCCGCCCATCACCCGCTGCACGACGCAGAAGATGAACAGCAGCGCCCCGATGACGATCCGGGTCCACCACGAGCTGAGCGTGCCGTCGAAGGCGATCAGCGTCTGGATGGCGCCCAGCACCAGCACGCCGGACAGCGCGCCGGCGATGTAGCCGTAGCCGCCCGTCAGCAGCGTGCCGCCGATGACGACGGCGGCGATGGCGTCGAGTTCCGTGCCCTGCCCGTGCAGGCCGTAGCCGGACAGCATGTAGAACGAAAACAGCACGCCGGCCAGCGAGGCGCAGAAGCCCGACAGCGCATACACGAGGACCTTGGTGCGGCCCACGTTCAGGCCCATCATCGCGGCCGATTGCTCGTTGCCGCCGACGGCGTACACGGCCCGGCCGAACGCCGTGAAGTGCGCGACCCAGATCGCGACGAGCAGCACGACGAGCGCGATGATGGCGCCCGGCGACAGGAAGGCACCGAGGATCGGCACCTGCGTCTGCGACATCGCCGTGAACATCGGATTATCGATCGTGATCGACTCCACGCTGATCAGGTAGCACAGGCCGCGCGCGAGGAACATGCCGGCCAGCGTCACGATGAACGGCTGCAGCTTGAACAGGTGGATGATCGCGCCCATCACGCCGCCGAAGCACGCGCCCAGCAGCAGCACGAGCGCGATGACGGCGAGCGGCGGCCAGTGGGCGTTCTGCAGCAGCCAGGCCGAGATCATCGTCGACAGCGCCAGCACGGAGCCGACCGAGAGGTCGATGCCGCCGGACAGGATCACGAAGCCCATGCCCACCGCGATCACGAGCAGGAACGCGTTGTCGATCAGGAGGTTGAAGATCACCTGCAGCGACAGGAAGCCCGGATACACGGCGCCGCCGATGCCCAGCATCGCCACCAGCAGGACCACGGTGACGATGGACGTGAACCACGGTGCCGACGTCACACCGCGGCCATTGCTTGCGACCGCGCTCATGCGGACCTCCGCAGGATGTTCTTGAATTCGCTCGACTGCGAGATGCAGACGACGAAGACGACGATGGATTTGACGACCATGTTCACTTCGGGCGGCACGCCCAGCGAGTAGATGGTGGAGGTGAGCGTCTGGATGATCAGCGCGCCGATCATGCTGCCCACCAGGCTGAATTTGCCGCCGGCCAGCGACGTGCCGCCCAGCGTGACGGCGAGGATCGCGTCCAGCTCCAGCAGCAGGCCCGCATTGTTGGCGTCCGCGCTCTTGATGTTCGACGTGATCAGCATGCCGGCCACGCCCGCGCAGGCGCTGCAGAACACGTACACGAACGTGATGAGCGTCGCGGTGCGCAGGCCCGCGAGGCGCGCCGCCACCGGATTGATGCCGACGGCCTGGATGAACAGGCCGAGGGCCGTCTTCTTCACGAGCAGCAGCGTCGCCGCGAACACGGCGGCCACGACGAACAGCGAGAACGGCAGGCCGGCGAGATAGCCGCTGCCCAGGAAGAAGAACGGCTGATAGTACACGGTGACGATCTGGCCGTCCGTCAGCAGCTGCGCGAGCCCGCGCCCCGCCACCATCAGGATCAGGGTGGCGACGATGGGCTGCAGCTTGATGCCGGCGACGAGCACGCCGTTCCACAGCCCGCACAGCAGCGCGACGCCGAGCGCCGCCGCCAGCGCGACGGCCATCGGCGTGCTCGGCGTGCTGCCGCCGATGAGCATCGCCGAGACGGTGCCGGACAGCGCGACGACGGCGCCGACGGAGATATCGATACCACGCGTGGCGATGACGAGGGTCATGCCGAGCGCCGCCAGCATCAGCGGCGCGGCGCGGTTGAGGATGTCGATGATCGCGCCGTACAGGTGCCCTTCCTTGACTTCGAGGTGGAAGAAGCCGGGCACGAGGAACGCGTCGACGAGCAGCAGCGCGACGAGCGCGCCGATGGGACGCACGAGCGGATGCAGCAGCCAGGCGGTGCGTGACGCCGCCGCCTGCGCGGCCGGTTTGACGGTGGTGCCGGAGGTGTGCGCGCTCATGCCGTCTCTCCCGCGATCACGTGCAGCACGGACGTCTCGTCGAGGTCACCGCGCCGGTATTCGCCGCATGCCTTGCGGTCGCGCATGACGACCATGCGGTCCGACACGCGCAGCACTTCGGGCAGCTCGGACGAGATGAAGAGAATGGACATGCCTTTGCGGCACAGGTTACTGACGTAATCCATGATTTCCTGCTTGGCGCGCACGTCGATGCCGCGCGTCGGTTCGTCGAGGATCATCAGGCGCGGGTCGGTCGCGAGCCAGCGCGCCAGCAAGACCTTCTGCTGGTTGCCGCCGGAGAGCGTGCCGATCGGCGTCTCGATGCTGGCCGTCTTGATGCCCAGCCACTTGACGTAGTCGGTCGCCAGCTGCTGCTGGCGCTTGAAGGGGATGGCGCGAAAGATGCCCTGTCTCGCCTGCAGCGCGAGGATCAGGTTTTCGCGCACGGACAGCGCGAGGATCGCGCCTTCGTGCTTGCGGTCTTCCGAGCAGAAGCCGATGCCTTGCGCGATGGCGTCGCGCGGGTTCGAGAACGAGACTTCCCTGCCGTCGATGTCGAAACTGCCGCTGTCCACCTTGTCGGCACCGAACAGCAATCGCGCGGTTTCGGTGCGGCCGGAGCCCAGCAGGCCGGCAAGGCCCAGCAATTCTCCGCGCCGGATCTCGAGGTCGACCGGCGACAAAACGCCCTTGCGCGCGATGCCGCGGGCGCGCAGGAAGACGTCGCCGTGTTCCGGCGCTTCGCCCTGCGCCGCGGCGTCCGTCGCATGTTCGGCGTCGGCCGGCGCGCCGATCATCTTGTTGACGAGGGCCAGGCGCGACAGGTCGGCGCACGCGTACTCGCCTTCGCGCTCGCCGTTGCGCATCACCGTGATGCGGTCCGAGATCGCGTACGTCTGGTCGAGGAAGTGCGTGACGAACAGGATCGCCATGCCCTCTTCGCGCAGGCGGCGCAGCACCGAGAACAGCATCTGCACTTCCGCCTCGTCCAGGCTGGACGTGGGTTCGTCGAGGATCAGCACGCGCGAATCCGTGTTCAGCGCACGCGCGATGGCGACCATCTGCTGGATCGCGAGCGGATAGTCCGCAAGCGGCTTGCTGACGTCGACGTGGATCTCCAGGCGTTCCAACAGCGCGGCCGCCTGCGTGCGCATGCTGCGCCAGTCGACCATGCCGAAGCGGCGCGGATAACGCCCGATGAAGATGTTTTCCGCGACCGACAGATTCGGGCACAGATTGACTTCCTGGTAGACGGTGCTGATGCCCAGGTTCTGCGCATCCTGCGTGGAGCGCGGCTGGATCGCCTGGCCGTTCAGCACGATGCTGCCGGCGTCCGGCTGGTAGACCCCGGTGAGGACCTTGATCAGCGTGGACTTGCCCGCGCCGTTCTGGCCCATCAGCGTGTGGACTTCGCCGGGGAACAGGCGCAGGCCGGCTTCGGAAAGCGCCTTCACCCCGGGGAATGCTTTGTGGATGCCGGTGACTTCCAACACCGGCTGCTTCGAATCGATCATGCTTGAACCGATCAGTATTTGCGGTTCGGGAGTTCCTTCGCCGCCACCTCAGCCGGGAACACGCCCTCGTTCACGACGATGCGCTTCGGCACCGGCTTGCCGGCCACGACGTCCTGCGCCGTCTGGATCAGGGTCGGGCCGAGCAGCGGATTGCACTCGACCGTCACGTTCAGCTTCCCGGCCTTCATGGCCTCGAACGCGCCCTTCACGCCGTCGATCGAGATGACGATGATGTCCTTGCCCGGCTTCAGGCCAGCTTCCTCGATCGCCTGGATCGCGCCGATGGCCATGTCGTCGTTGTGCGCGTACAGCACGTTGATGTTCTTGCCTTCGGATTTCAGGAAGGCTTCCATCACTTCCTTGCCCTTGGCGCGGGTGAAGTCGCCCGTCTGCGAGCGGATGATCTTCAGCTTCGGATTCGCCGCGATGACTTCGGCGAAGCCGGCCTTGCGGTCGAGCGCCGGCGCGGCGCCGGTCGTGCCCTGCAGTTCGACGATGTTCAGCGGCTTGCCGCCGATCTTCTTGTCGTAGTCGAGCAGCCAGCGCCCTGCGCGGCGGCCCTCTTCCACGAAGTCGGAACCGATGAAGCTGACGAACAGCGACGGATCGCTGACCTTGACGGCGCGGTCGGTCAGGATCACGGGGATCTTGGCGTTCTTCGCTTCGCGCAGCACGGTCTCCCAACCGGTTTCGACGACCGGCGAGAACGCGATCACGTCCACGTGCTGGGCGATGAAGGAACGGATGGCCTTGACCTGGTTCTGCTGTTGCTGCTGGGCGTCGGCGAACTTGAGGGTGACGCCGGCCTTCTTGGCGGCTTCCTTGATCGAGGCGGTATTCGCGGTGCGCCACTCGCTTTCGGCGCCGACCTGCGAGAAGCCGATCGTGAGGGGTTTGGCGGCGAAAGCCGGAATGGCGGTTGCGCACGCGACAGCGGCGGCAACGCCCAGGAGGGTTCTACGGGTGACGGTCATCACAATGTCTCCGGAATTGTTGTGCATGGATACTATGACAGAAGTGACATATTCATCCAATCATTTTTTTGATGGAATCCATACCCATTTCGACATCACGCGTGCATTCCATGCTCGGGTCGATCACGTTATACTGGCTTTTTCTCTCACCCAACAGGAGCGTGCCATGAACCACCCGGATATTGCCCACCTGTCGGCTGCCTGACGGCCTGTCCCGTCGATCACTGACGTCGTGAACGGGCGCGCCAGGCGCGCCGACTTCCCTGCCCGAATCCATCGCCGCCGCGCCAAGCGGCTGCGTGCCCGTGCGCGCTCGCGCACTTCGAAACAGGAACACAACGATCATGATCGATTTCGATATCGCGGCACTGCGCCGCGTCGGACTGACCAACCCCATCGCCGCGCAACTGGTCCTGCACGACCGCGGCCTGCCCGCGCGCGTGGCGAGCGTGCACCGCGCCGCGCTCATCCTGCACGACGGCGTCCATGCATTCCCGGCCCGGCCGTTGCCCGGCCTCGCCACGCCGCCCGCCGTCGGCGACTGGGCGCTGTTCGACCACGACGACCACGGCGACGCCTGGGTCCACACGCTCGTCGACCCCATCAACACCTTGATACGGCGCACCGCCGACGGCACGCGCCAGCGGCTCGCGGCGAACGTCGACACGGCCTTGCTCGTGATGGGCCTCGACGGCGACTTCAACCTGCGCCGCCTGGAGCGCTACCTCATGCTGGCACAGTCGTGCGACGTGGCGCCCGTGGTCGTGCTGACCAAGGGCGACCTCGTACACGATGCGGACGACAAGGTGGCGCAACTCGGCGCGCGCATCCCGGCCTCGATCCCGGTCGTGCGCGTGCATGCGCTGGAAAGCCGTGCCGCCGACGTACTGGCGCCCTGGACCGGCGCCGGCCAGACGCTGGTGCTGCTCGGCTCATCGGGCGTGGGCAAGTCGACGCTCACCAACACGCTGGCGGGCACGCACCAGGAGACTGGCGGCGTCCGCAAGGGCGATGACCGCGGCCGCCACACGACCACGTCACGCTCCCTGCACCTGTGCGCGGGCGGCGCGTGCGTGATCGACACCCCAGGACTGCGCGGCTGGCAGCCGGACGCCGACGAGGACGACGTCAACGCGGCGTTCGACGACATCGAGACGCTGGCCGCGCATTGCCGCTTCCACGACTGCTCGCACGTGGAGGAACCGGGATGCGCGGTGCGTGGCGTGGTGGATACGGACCGCCTGCGCAACTACCACAAGCTGCTGCGCGAAGTGCGGCACGCGGCAGCCACGCCGCTGGAACGCATCGCGGAGCGGTCGAGATGGAAGGTGCTGAACCGGATGGCGAAGGCGCGCGCGCAGGCCAAGCGCTGACGTCTACGCGACGGCGCCAGGAGGCGGCCAGCGGAATCCGACACGTGAGTCGGTAGAATAAGCCCGTCGTTCCCGCGCAGGCGGGAACCCAAGTTTGCATGCACCGCGATAACGCATGCAAACTTGGGTCCCCGCCTGCGCGGGGACGACGGGTCATCGGTCAGCGCAACAGCCGCAACCCGTACAAGCCGCCGGCCATCGACCCTTCCTGCGCGACGAATTTCACTTCCAGCTTGCCGTTCGCGCCCTGCACGAGCGCGGGCGGCAGTGCGAAATCGCGCGTATAGAATTCCTGCGCCTCGCCGGCCGCCAGCTCGACTTCCGCGATGCGCTGGCCGCCCACGACGACGTCGAACCTGCGGCCCGCGTCCGCGCGCGCGAATGTGAGGCGCAGCGTCTTCGCTTCGTGCTTCGGATCGTTCAACTGGTAGCTGAACCACTTGCTCGCATGGCGCCAGTGGCGGCCGTTGTTGATGCCTGCGTCCGCGCCCTCGCCCTTGAAGCCGTGGTCCGATTCCGGCTGCTGCTCGCCCGGCGCCACCTGGTCGACGGTCTGCGCGTCCAGGGCCAGCCGCCCGGATTCCTTCGCGGCGTCCTCGAGCTTCAACTGCGCGTACTCGGCCGGGGTGCTCTGCTGCCAGTAGATCATGTAGCGCGAGTCGTGCAGGCGGAAGAAGGGAATGAACTCGGTCGACGAACCCGCCCCGCCCTGCACGACGCCGGGCGCCGTGAACGTCAGCGGCTTGCCTTTCACGGGCTTGAAGCGGCGCGTGAAGTCGCGGCTGTCGGCGACGAACGTCGGTGCCGACTCCAGCGGGCAGACCTGGCCGGACGCGATGTGGCCCATGCGCGAGTCGTCCGCGAAGAAGTTCAGGTGCTCCGTCGGGAACGGGTTCGTCTTCGCGGCCAGCACGACGGGGCCGTACAGCACGGCATAGTAATTCGACTTGTCCGGCATCTGCTCCAGATGCATCGTCATCGGCAGGCTCACGTCGACGCGGTCGCCCTTCTTCCACGTGCGATCGAGGCTGACGTAGCTGCCGGGCTTTGCATCGACCTTCACCGGCTTGCCGTTCACCTTCACCGCGAGCTTGCCCGCCGCGACCCAGGCCGGATAGCGGATCTTCAGCGCGAACTTGACGTCGCCGTCCACGGTGATGCGCGTGCTGGCCTGGTCGGGGAAGTTGTTCGCCTGCGTGATCCGGACGTTCTTCTCGCGCCAGTTCAGCGTCGACGGGATGAACAGGTTCACGAACAGCGCCGCATTGCCGTTCTTTTCTTCGTGCGCGTAGATGAATTCGCCGTACTTAGCATGGCTCTCGATGCCGGAACCGACGCAGCACCACATCGCCTTGTCCACCTGCGAATACACGCGGTAGTGATTCGGGCGCATCGGCGTGAAGTAGACGAAGCCGCCCGTGCCCGGGTGCTCGGACGCGAGGATGTGGTTGTACAGCGCGCGCTCGTAGTAGTCCGCATACGATGCCCGCATTACTCCTTCCTTCGAGGTCTCGAACAACATCTCCGTCAGCTTGAGCATGTTGTAGGTGTTGCAGGTCTCCGGTCCCTCGACCTCCTCGATCATGGGGCTGAAGTCCTTGTCGTCATGGAAGTGCTCCTTGACGCTGTTGCCGCCGATGGCCACCGTGCGGTGGTCGACGACGGTCTCCCAGAAGAACGCGGCGGCATCCGCCATCTCCTTGCGGCCCGTGAGTTCGCCGATGCGCTTGAAGCCGATGACCTTCGGGATCTGCGTGTTGGCGTGCAGGCCCGTGAGTTTGTCCTCGTGCTTTTCCAGGGGCTGCAGGAGGGCCTGGTGCGAGAACCTAAGCGCCAGGTCCATGTACTTGCTGTCGCCCGTCATCTGGGCGACGTCGGCCAGCACCTCGTTCATGCCGCCCTGCTCGGCCCTGAGCATCTGCTGCATCTGTTCGTCCGTGAGGTGGCTGGTCAGCCGCAGCGCCCAGTCGGACAGGGCGATCAGCATCGCCTTCGCGTCCTCGTTGCCGGCGTAGCGGTAGGCGTCGCGCAGTCCGGCGTAGATCTTGTGCAGGTTGTACCACGGGACCCATTTGCCGTTGACGGAAAAATTATCGGCATGGAGCTTGCCGGCGGCGACGTCGCGCCACGCGGCGCGGCCGCCCGGGATGCCGCCCAGGTAGCCGTCCCCGTTCGCCGCCTGCGCGCGTTTCAGCTCCGCGACGAAGTAGTCGAGGCGCCGCTTGACCTCCGCATCGCCGGTCGACGCGTACATCAATGCCAGCGCCGACAGGTAGTGGCCGCCCATGTGGCCGTCCAGGCCGGACGATTCCCAGTTGCCGTAGCTGGGCTGCTTCGGCGTGAGGCCCGCTTCGCGCAGGAACGGCGCCAGCAGGCGGTCCGGTTCCATCGCCATCAGGTAGTTCAGGTCCGTCGCCTGGGCGTCGAGGAAGGGGCTGGCGCCCAGGCGCACGTCCTGCAACGGGAACAGGTCGGCGGCGTGCGCCGTGGTTGCGCCCAGTGCCAGCACAGGCGACAGAAACAGCGCGGCGATGCGGTTCAGTGTCATTTGACTTCTTCGCTCACATAACGGTTGAGGTCTTTCGGGTCGACGGTGGGCCAGCCATCCTTGTCCCAGCGGATGTCCATCACCTTCAGCTTCTGCTTGTAGTGATCGGCCGTCTCGTAAGCGTGCAGCACGAGATAATCCTTGCCGTCGAACGTGTAGGCGCTGTTGTGGCCCAGCGCCTTCCAGTCCTTGTCGCCCTGGATCACGAGCGATCCGCCGCCCTGCGCCATGTCCTTGCCCTGGCGGTCGAGATACGGTCCCTTGACGGCGCGCGCGCGGCCGACGACGACGTGGTACGTGCTCTCCGGCCCCCGGCAGCACAGGCCCCACGAGACGAACAGGTAATAGTAACCGTTCTTCCTGAAGATGAACGGCCCCTCGATCTCGGCCGGCGCCGCCTCTTCGTCCGGCGTGAACGCGGGCCGCTCGCGGCGTGCGATCGTGTGCCATTCCTGCGGCTCGGCGATCTTCGTCCAGCTGGCGTCCAGTTTCACGAGCTTGATGCCGCCCCAGAACGAGCCGAAGGTCATCCAGCCCTGCCCCTTGTCGTCCTCGACGACGTTCGGGTCGATGGCGTTCCACATGTCGCGGCCCGGCACCGACTGCACGACCATGCCCTGGTCTTCCCAGCGGTAGTTCGGCGCGCGCGGGTCGAGCGTGGCATTGCTCGTCACGCCGATGCCCGACGTGTTCTTGCCGAAGCCCGACACCGAGTAGTACAGCAGCCAGCGGCCGCCGTGCTGGTGCACGTCCGGCGCCCAGATATGGTCGTTGAACGTCGGCGCCGCGCGTTTCGCCCACGCCGGTTGGCCCGCGAACACGCGGCCTTCCGGCTTCCAGTGCAGCATGTCGGACGACGAATAGAACGTGATGCCGGGGCCCGTGCTGTACAGGTAATACGTGTTGCCGTCCTTGGCCATCACCGGGTCGTGCACGCCGACCTGGGAGGCCTGCGCCGCCAGCGCGGCGGCAAGTGCCACCACGCCGGCGCCGAATGCGGCCGCGATTTTAGTCGCTTTACGCATGGTCCATCCTTTCGATTACGAGCCGGTGCGGATGCCCCACAGCGACACGCCGGTCTTCGACTGCGCCGTGAAGGTCACCGCGAAGGCGTTCGCGTTCGGATTCCACTGGCGCGACAGCACGCCGCTGTACGTGACGCCGTCGATCACGAGGGCGACGTTGTTGTTGCCCTTGTGCGTCCAGGTGCCGCTCGCGGCGCCCGTCACCGTGCCGGCGCTCTCCAGGCGGATCGCCTGCGACGGCTTGACCGTGGCCGAGATGTCCTTGCCGTGGTTGACCATCTTGTACGCGCCGGCCGTGTCCGCGCTCGTGACGGTCGCGGAGATCGTCGTCGCGCTCTTCGCCAGCGGCACGTAGCGCAGCGGCGCCGCCACCGGCCAGCCGTCGTCGTTGATGAACATCTCGTGCACGCGCACTTCGTGGTATTCGCCCTGGCCCGGGAAGCGGGTGTGGAAGATCAGGAAGTACTGGTTCGTCGCCGCTTCGTAGCGCGCCGAGTTGTGGCCGGGCGAGACGTAACCGATCTGCGCACCGGTCTCGCCGTCCGCCAGCGCGAACTGGTGGCTGCCCACGAGCTTCTGGCCGAACGGCGCGATGCTCGCATCGTCGAACAGGGGCTTGGTCGGATCGGCCTTCACGTCGGCCATATCCTTGCCGGCGGCGTCGACGTACGGCCCGTCCGGACTGGTCGCGCGCGCCACGCGGATGTTGTAGCCGCCGTTGGCATCGAGGCCGCCGAACGACGTGAACAGGTAGTAGTACTTCGTCGCCGGGCTGTACATCACGTAGGCGCCCTCGATGCGCGCGTGGTTGCCGCCCATGAGATGCTTGCCGTAGCCCTGGCCCGCGACCGGCAGGCCGGTGGCCGGGTCCATCGCCATGATGAAGATGCCGCCCGAGTAGGAGCCGTAGATCATCCACAGCTTGCCCGCCGCATCGCGGAACGTGTTCGGGTCGACGACGTTCGGATGCTTCAGCGCGTCGTAGACCGTGCCGTCGGGACTGACTTCGCCCCACATGCCGGACTTGAGGAATACCTGCTTGTTGACGTACGGGCCTTCGATCTTGTCGGCGACGGCCACGCCCAGCGCCGAGCGCGGCGAATCGCCCTTGCAGGCATCGTAGTACATGTAGAACTTGCCGTCGTCGAGCTGGATGACGTCCGGCGCCCACAGGTCGGTGACCTGGGCCCATGCGAACGTGTCGGCCAGCGCCGTCGTCACCTTCGAGAACAGCGGATTGGCGTCGTTGACGCCGTCGGCGATCTTCGTCCAGTTCATCAGGTCCGTGGTCTTGGCGGCGGCCAGGTGCGAGCCGAACGCGTACCAGGTGTCGCCGACCTTGATGACGGCCGGGTCGTGCACGGAGACGTTGGCGAATTCGATCGTGGCCTGGGCCGGCGCGGCCGGTGTCGTCGCGGCGGGTGTCGACGGCGTGGCGGCGACCGGCGCGGTCACCGCGGCGGCGCCGCCGCCACCGCCCCCGCCGCAGCCGGCGAGGAGCAGCGCGGCCGCCACGGCGGCGGCCAGCGCACGCGGAATCAGTGCGTGCGCCATCGGTCAGCCTTCCACGGCCACGACCAGCACCGACTTGGCCGGCACCTTGATCGTCAGCTTGCCGCCGCTGGCGTTGGCGCTGAACGGCACCGGCTTGACGGCGTCCTTGTGCTCGAAGGTGTTGTGGGCGTCCATCGCATCCGCGGTCAGCAGCTGGCCGCGCACGGCGCCGACGTTCTGGCCGGCGACGTTCAGGACGACGTCCGTGGCCTCGACCGGGTTGGTGTTGACGAGGGCGACATAGGTCTTGCCGTCCTTGCCCTTGGCGGCCGAGGCGCTGATGCCCGGCACGCCCTGGCCGTTCGAGCCGTAGGTCGTGTTGTTCGACAGGGCGACCGGCAGCGACGTCGCGCCCTGGAACGGCACGTACATCTTGAACGCGTAGTAGGTCGGCGTCAGCAGCATCTTGTCGTTGTCGGTGATGACCATGGCCTGCAGCACGTTGACCATCTGCGCGATGTTGGTCATGCGCACGCGGTCGGCGTGGGCATGGAAGATGTTGAAGTTGAGCGCGGCCACGACGGCGTCGCGGATCGTATTCCGCTGGAACAGGAAGCCCGGGTTGGTGCCCTTCTCGACGTCGTACCAGGTGCCCCACTCGTCCACGTCGAAGCCGATCTTCTTCTCCGGATCGTTCTGGTCGAGGATGGCGACGTTCTTGCGGACGAAGTCGTCCATGCGCAGGGTCTGGGCCATGGTCGAGAACCATTCCGATTCCGGGAAGCCGGTGGCGGCGCCCTTGTGCTCCCAGACGCCGGTCGGCAGCGTGTAGTAGTGGAAGCTGATGCCGTCGGTGCGGCCTTTCAGGTCGCGCGAGAGGATGTCGGTCCAGCTGGTGTCGTCGGCGGTGCCGCCGCTGGCGATCATCTTCGGACGCAGGTGCTGCGGCGCCTTCAGGAAGGTGTTCCACTGGCGGTACAGGTCGGCGTAGTACTGCGGACGCATATTGCCGCCGCAGCCCCACGACTCGTTGCCGATGGCGAAATACGCGACCTTGTACGGCGCCGGGTGGCCGTTCTTCGCGCGCAGTTCGGCCAGCGACGACTTGCCTTCCGACGTCATGTACTCGATCCACTCGGCCGCTTCCTGCGGGGTGCCGGTGCCCAGGTTGCCGTTGACGTAGGCGTCCGCGCCCAGCTGCTCGACGAGGTCGAAGAATTCGTGCGTGCCCACGGCGTTCGATTCCGGCACGCCGCCCCAGTTCGTGTTGACCTTCACCGGACGCTTGTTGCGCGGGCCGATGCCTTCGCGCCAGTGGTACTCGTCGGCGAAGCAGCCGCCCGGCCAGCGCACCAGCGGCACGTGCATGTCCTTCAGTGCGCCGACGACGTCGTTGCGCCAGCCGCGCGTATTCGGGATCTTCGAATCCGGGCCGACCCACAGGCCCCCGTAGATGCCGCTGCCGAGGTGTTCGGCGAACTGGCCATAGACGTCCTTGTCGATCACCGCGCCCGGTTTGGTCGTGTCGACGGTGACGTTCACCTGGGCGAACGCGGCGCCGGCGCAGAACGCGGCGGCGATGCCGAGGGCGAGGATGGTGGGTTGGAATGGTTTCATAGAGTCTCCCTTGTTATGGTCGGTGGGTTTTTCAGAGCTGAACGGCGAAAGCCGCGGGGGCGGCTGGGATGGCGATGGACGGATGCGGTCGGATCATGGCGGAACGACGGTACGGGTGAACGGAGTCCGCTCCCTCAACCCGTCGTTCCCGGCCTGGCCGGCCGCCTTGGCGGGAACCCAAGTACTACGAATTCTGAGGCAGGGCTTGGGTCCCCGCCTCCGCGGGGACGACGGTCTCGGGGGTAACGGGAACAACGAAGCGCGACAGACGCCCCGTCACACCCACCCGGCATCCACGATGAATTCCTGCCCCGTGCACATCTTGCTGTCGTCGGCGGACAGGAACAGCACCATCGCGGCGATATCCTCGGGCATCAGCTTGCCCGGCAGGCATTGCGAACGCGCGATCTCGGCTTCACCCGCTTCGTCCAGCCACAGGTCGATCTGGCGCTGGGTCATCACCCAGCCCGGCGTGACCGTGTTGACGCGGATGTTGAACTGGCCCAGGTCGCGCGCCAGGCAGCGCGTGAGGCCGATCACCGAGGCTTTCGTCGTCGCATAGATCGGGTAGTTCGGGTTCTTGGCATGCCACGACATCGAACTGAAGTTGATGACGGAACCGCCGCCGCGGCGCTTCATGCCCTCCAGCGCGGCCTGCACGGTGAAGAACATCGGACGCTGGTTGATGGCGATGCGCTCGTCCCAGTACTCGACCGAGACCTCGCCGATCTGGTGGCGCTGGTCGTTGGCGGCGTTGTTGACGATGACGTCGAAGTCGCCCAGCTTGGCGGCCATCTCGGCCATGACGCCCTGCAGGCTGGGGATGTCGGTGATGTCGCAGTAGCGGTAGATCGGCGCCTGGTGGCCGGCTTCCGCCAGGCGCGTCACCAGCGCTTCGCTGGCGTCGCGCATGATGTCGACAAAGCCCACCAGCGCGCCCTGTTCCACCAGCGCAGCCACGATCGCTTCGCCGATCCCGCTGCCGCCGCCCGTCACGAACACCCGTTTGCCTTCAAGGCTACCGTACCTGGCTAAAGTACCCATCGTCGTCTCCTAATCTTGTTCTAAACGGCGCCACGAGAAACCGGGCGCCGGGTCATGCTTGGCGTAACGCGTGGGCACTGGGTGTCCACCCTACCGTCGCCGCTTGCGTAGGGTGGGCACTCCTGTGCCCACGCGTGACGTTTGCGGCGTGTTGGCGTTTCAGTCCTTGCCCAGCGCGCCGTCGCGGCGGCGCCAGATGGCGCGCGGGTTCTCGTCGCGCAGCACCGCCGGCAGCAGGGCCTGCGGCAGGTTCTGGTACGCCACGGGGCGCAGGAAGCGGAAGATCGCGCCCGTGCCCACCGAGGTGCTGCGGCCGTCGGCCGTGGCCGGGAACGGACCGCCGTGCACCATCGCGTGCGTCACTTCCACGCCGGTGCCGAAGCCGTTGGCCAGGATGCGGCCGACCTTGCGCTCCAGCGTCGGCAGCAGCACTTGCGCCGCCTCGATGTCGCCGTCCTCCAGGTGGATCGCGGCCGTCAGCTGGCCTTCCAGGTGTTCGACGATGGCGCGCATCTGCTCGACATCCTTGCACACGACCAGCAGCGAGGCCGGGCCGAACACTTCTTCGTGCAGCTCCTTGCGGGCCAGGAAGTCGGCGCCTTCGACGCGGAACAGCGCGGCGTGGCCCTGGTTGTCCTCGTGCTCCAGGCGCACCAGCGTCGTCACGGCGTCGTTGCCGCCCAGCGCGGCGACGCCGCGGCGGAAGCTCGACGCGATACCGGCCGACAGCATCGTGGCCGGCTGCGTGTCGTTCAGCGCCGCCGTGGCCGCTGCGCAGAATGTCTCGAGGCCCGGTCCGTCGATCGCCAGCACGAGGCCGGGGTTGGTGCAGAACTGGCCGACGCCCAGCGTGAGCGACGCGGCGAATTCGCGGCCGATGCGCTCGGCGTGCTGTTCCAGTGCCTGCGGCAGCAGGAACACCGGATTGATGCTGCTCATCTCGGCATAGACCGGGATCGGCTGCTGGCGGCCCGCGGCGACGGCCATCAGCGCCGTACCGCCGGAACGCGAACCGGTGAAGCCGACGGCCTGGATCGCCGGATGCGCGACCAGTGCCTGGCCGATGCCGTTGCCCGTGCCGGTCAGCAGCGCGAACGTGCCGGCCGGCAGGCCGCACAGCTCGACCGCCTTGACGACGGCGCGCGCCACGAGTTCCGACGTGCCCGGGTGGGCCGAGTGGGCCTTCAGGACGACCGGGCAGCCGGCCGCGAAGGCGGACGCCGTGTCGCCGCCGGCGACGGAGAATGCGAGCGGGAAGTTCGACGCGGCGAACACGGCGACCGGGCCGACGCCGATCAGGCGGCTGCGCAGGTCCAGGCGCGGCGGCGTGCGCTGCGGCAGCGCCGGGTCGATGCGCGGATCCTGCCACGAGCCTTCGCGCAGCAGGCTGGCGAACAGCTTCAGCTGGGTGCAGGTGCGGCCACGCTCGCCTTCGATGCGGCCGCGCGGCAGGCCGGTTTCCTGCATCGCGCGCTCGACCAGCGCATCGCCCAGGGCCATGATCTGCTCGGCGACGGTGTCGAGGAACGCGGCGCGTTCTTCGTCGGTGGTGTTGCGGAAGACGTCGAACGCCTTGCCGGCCAGGCTGCATGCCTGGTCGATCTGGGCCATGTCGACCATGTGGAAAGCGGGTTCCAGGTGCTCGCGCGCGGACGGATTCCACGCCTTGAACGAATTGCCGGCGCCGCGCTGGGCGCTGCCGCCGATGAGGGCTTCGCCCGTGATTTGTGCAACGGTCATAAGGTCTTCACTTTCGCAAACTGGGAGGGCTGGACGGCGAGCTTGTTACGCAGGGCCGGTCCGAATTGCGGCGATTCGATCTCGAACGTTTCGCCGGCCTGCACATTCACGCTGTCGGCGAAGCTCAGGGTCGCGGTGCCGAAGAAGTGGATGTGCACGTCGCCCGGACGGTTGAACAGGCCGTACTTGAAGTGGTGGTATTCCAGGTTGCCGATCGTGTGCGACATATTCTGTTCGCCCGACACGAAGGCCTTCTCCCAACGCACCGAACCGTCCGCGGCGCGGATGCGCGAGACGCCCTGGACGTGGGCCGGCAGTTCGCCGACGAGCAGCGCCGGGCCGACGCCGCAGTTGCGCAGTTTCGAATGCGCGAGGTACAGGTAGTTCTGGCGTTCCGTCACGTGGTCCGAGAACTCGTTGCCGAGTGCGAAACCGACGCGGTACGGCTGGCCGTCGGTGCCGATCACGTACAGGCCGGCGATCTCCGGTTCCTCGCCGCCGTCCAGCGAAAAGTCCGGCATTTCCATGTCCTGGCCGCCGGCGCGCACGATCGAGCCGTCGCCCTTGTAGAACCATTCCGGCTGCACGCCCGCCTTGCCCGCTTCCGGCTTGCCGCCTTCGACGCCCATGCGGAACATCTTCATGCTGTCGGACAGGGTTTCGACGTCGCCGCCGATCTTCTTGTGCATCGCGTCGCGCGTGTCGGCGCTGCCCAGGTGCGTGAGGCCCGTGCCGGTGACGTAGCAGTGGGCGGCGTCCGGGTGGTCGAGCGGGGCCAGCAGGCGGCCTTCCGTGGCGATCGCTTCGTACGATTCGTTGACGCCGGTGGCGGATGCGTCGGCCAGCACGGCGAGGCCCTTGCCCTGGGCGATGGCGGCTTGCGCCAGTTCCAGCGTGGTCGCGTAGCCGGTGATGGCGGTGACGACGTCGCCGTTCAGGATGCCGACGCGACGGTCGCCGGTGGCGGATTTGTATTGGATGAGCAGCATGATAGTTATCCGTTCGTTCAGAATGAGCTGGACGCGTGGACGGGGAACCCGCCCACCCTACGTAGGGTGGACAGCGCCGCTGTCCACGCGTCCAACGTCCATCGGATTAGTGAGAATGCTTGGGCACGGCCGAACCGCGGCAACCGACGAGGAAGTCGAAATCGCAGCCTTCGTCCGCCTGCAGCACGTGGTCCAGGTACAGGCCCGCGTAACCGGTGCGCGGCGGTTCCTTCTGGGTCTCGGCGCGGTCCGCCAGGCGGGCCTTGATTTCAGCGTCCGACACGTCCAGGTGCAGGCGGCCGCCCTTGCAATCGAGTTCGATGAAGTCGCCGTCCTTGACGATGCCCAGCGGGCCGCCGGCCATCGCTTCCGGCGCCACGTGCAGCACGACGGTGCCGTAGGCGGTGCCGCTCATGCGCGCATCCGAGATGCGCACCATGTCGGTGATGCCCTTCGCCAGCAGTTTCGGCGGGAGCCCCATGTTACCCACTTCGGCCATGCCCGGGTAGCCCTTCGGACCGCAGTTCTTCATCACGAGGATCGAGTTCTCGTCGACGTCCAGGTCCGGATCGACGATGCGCTGCTTGTAGTGGTCGAAGTCTTCGAACACGACGGCGCGGCCGCGGTGCTGCATCAGGTGCGGCGATGCGGCCGACGGCTTCAGCACGGCGCCGCGCGGCGCCAGGTTGCCGCGCAGGATGCAGATGCCGCCGTCGTCGATCAGCGGGTTGTCGATCGTGCGGATCACTTCATCGTTGTAGATCGGCGCTTCCTGGTTGTTTTCCCACAGCGTCTTGCCGTTGACGGTCAGCGCGTCCTTGTGCGGCAGCAGCTTGTTCTCGCCCAGGCGGCGGATCACGCCCGGCAGGCCGCCGGCGTAATAAAACTCTTCCATCAGGAAGCGGCCGGACGGCTGCAGGTCGACGATGGTCGGGGTGCCCTTGCCGACCTTGGTCCAGTCTTCCAGTTCCAGCGACACGCCCACGCGGCCGGCGATCGCCTTCAGGTGGATCACGGCGTTGGTCGAACCGCCGATCGCGGCGTTCACGCGGATCGCGTTTTCGAAGTTCTCGCGCTTGAGGATCTTCGACAGCTTCAGGTCTTCGTTGACCATCTCGACGATGCGGATGCCGGACATGTGCGCCAGCACGTAGCGGCGCGCGTCGACGGCCGGAATCGCGGCGTTGTGCGGCAGCGACGTGCCCAGCGATTCGGCCATGCAGGCCATCGTCGACGCGGTGCCCATCGTGTTGCAGGTGCCGGCCGAGCGCGCGTGGCCCGCTTCGGCGGCGAGGAAGTCGTGCATCGAGATCTGGCCGCCCTTGGCCTGCTCGTGCAGTTTCCAGACGGCGGTGCCGGAACCGATGTCCTTGCCGTTCAGCTTGCCGTTCAACATCGGGCCGCCGGTGACGACGATGGTCGGCAGGTCGACACTGGCCGCGCCCATCAGCAGGGCCGGGGTGGTCTTGTCGCAGCCGACCAGCAGGACGACGCCGTCCATCGGATTGCCGCGGATGGATTCTTCGACGTCCATGCTGGCCAGGTTACGGGTCAGCATGGCGGTCGGACGCAGGTTCGATTCGCCGTTCGAGAACACGGGGAATTCGACCGGGAAGCCGCCCGCCTCCAGGATGCCGCGCTTGACGTGCTCGGCCAGCTTGCGGAAGTGGGCGTTGCAGGGCGTGAGTTCGGACCAGGTATTGCAGATGCCGATGATCGGCTTGCCCTGGAATTCGTGATCGGGGATACCCTGGTTCTTCATCCAGCTCCGGTACATGAAGCCGTTCTTATCCTGGGTACCGAACCACGCTGCGGAACGCAGGGTGGGCTTCTTTTTCGTCTCGGACATGTCGTTCCTCCGTCGTTTTTGTAGTTCTGAGCGACTTGATGTTGTCGCCAGCTCAGCGATGAAGGAAGTCTAAAGGCCGATCAGATAACTTTCCAATCAATTTTTCGCAGCAATCGATATCGATATTGGCATCGCTGCTCTCGAAATCAGCGTCGGCCGGCGAACCGGACCTCGGCCAAACCGCGTACTGGGAGCGTTTGCGCGAACACGCCGCCCGATGTCGGGGCATCCGCCAGCTGGCCGGCGCGCAGGCCGACTGTTGCCGAAGTGACATATAAAACGTCGAGCCGGGCGCCACCGAACGCCGGGCAGGTCGGCTGCGGCGCGGGCAAGGCAAGGACCCGGTCGACGCCGCCGCTTGGCGCGAAACGCACGATTTGGCCCGCGCCCCAGCGCGCGCTCCACAGGCAGCCGTCGGCGTCGATCGTCGAGCCGTCCGGATCGCCGGGGGCGGCGTCGGCCGGCGCGAACTGGCGGATGTTGGCGATCGCGCCCGTCACGGTGTCGTAATCGCAGCAGCGGATCTCGCGCGTGCCCGAGTCGGCGTAATACATCGTGCCGCCGTCCGGGCTGAAGCAGATGCTGTTGGCGATGGCGACATTGCCCAGCGGCAGGCGTTCCAGCGTGAGATCGTGATTCAGGCGGTAGAAGCCGCCGATGGCATCCTTGGGGTTCTCGGCCTGGTTGAACATGCCGAACACGAAGCGGCCCTGGCGGTCGGTGCGGCCGTCGTTCAGGCGGGTGGTGGGCAAGCCGGGTTCGACGTCGCAGATGCGGTCGAGTTCACCGCCGGCGAGGTCGAAGAACGCGAGGCCGGAGGCGAGGCCCAGCAGCAGGCGGCCGTCGACTTCCGTCAGGGCCATCGAACAGAGACGTTCCGGCAGCGGCCAGCGCTGCAGCGCGCCCGTCGCGGGCGCGTGCGACCACAGCTCGCTGCGTTCGATGTCGGTCCACAGCAAACGTCCGCCGCGGTCATCCCAGAGGATTCCCTCGCCCAGCACGTGCCGGCCATCCACCACCAGTTCCATCATACGAAGACCCCTCGATTACTGCGCCACGGAAAAGCGGAAGCGCGATTCCGTTTCGTACACGTCGCCCGGACGCAGGATCGTGTTCGGGTACGACGGCTGGTTGGGCGAATCCGGATAGTGCTCGGGCTCGATGCAAAAGCCGCTGCGGAACGTCCACGGATGGCCCTTGCCTTCCAGCGAACCGTCCAGGAAATTACCGCTGTAGAACTGCACGCCCGGTTCCTGCGTGAACAGTTCGAGCACGCGGCCCGTCGCCGGTTCGGACACGTGGACGGCGCGCTTGAGGCCGCGCTCGCCCAGCTTCTTGTTCAGTACCCAGCAATGGTCGTAACCGGTGCCGTGGCGCAGTTGCTTGTCCGGCTGGCCGATGCGCTCGCCGATCGTGCGCGGCTTGCGGAAGTCGAACGGCGTGCCGGTCACGGGGGCCAGTTCGCCGAACGGGATCGACTCCACGTCGATGGGCACGAACTTGTCGGCGTCGATCGTGATCTCGTGGCCGAGGATATCGCCCTCGCCCGCGCCGGCCAGGTTGAAATAGCTGTGCTGCGTGAGGTTGACGGGCGTCGGCTGGTCGGTGACGGCGTGGAAGCGCACGACGATCTCGTTGTCGTCGGTCAGCTGGTACGTGGCCGTGGCCACGAGGTTGCCCGGGTAGCCCTGCTCGCCGTCCGGGCTGTCGTAGCGCAGGACGAGGCTGGCGCCTTCGACGACGGCCGTCCACAGCACCTTGTCGTAGCCCGGGTCGCCACCGTGCAGGTGGTTGTCGCCGTTGTTGACGGTCAGCTGGACTTCCTTGCCGTCGAGCGTGAAGCGGCCCTTGGCGATGCGGTTGCCGTAGCGGCCGATCAGGGCGCCGAAATACGGGCTGTCCTTGATATAGGGGCCGAGCGTCTCGAAGCCCAGCGCCACGTCGGCGAAGACGCCGTCGCGGTCCGGGACGTGGATCTCGGTGATGATGCCGCCGAAATCCAGGATCTTCACGATCATGCCGTGATTGTTCTTGAGCGTGTACTGGGTGACTTGCCTGCCGTCGGGCAAGGTCCCGAACGGCGCCTGGGTAATTCCGTTTTGCACGTTGTTATGTCCTCAGAGGGTGGAAGGCCGCCCGAATACCGGCATGCCGTTCGCGTCCCAGCGCAGCGGTTTGACGAAGGTATGGCGGTCCGGGTTCCACAGCGGATCGCCGACGATTTCGGTATAGGTGCGCGCGTGGTAGACGAGCATGACGGTATCGCCATCTTCAGCATACGTAAAGCTGTTGTGGCCGGGGCCGTAGATGCCGTGATCGTAGCATGTGCGGAACACGGGCTCGCGCGACTTTGTCCACGCCGCCGGATCCAGCAGGTCGGCATTCTCGTCCGCCCACAGCAGGCCCATCGCGTAGTTCTCGTCGGTGGCGCTGGCGGAATACGAGATGAAGATCTTGCCATTGCGGCGCAGGACGGACGGGCCTTCGTTGACCCAGAAGCCGCGGATTTCCCAGTCGTACTCGGGCTTGGAGAGCAGCACCGGCTTGCCCTCGATCTGCCACGGCGTCTTCATCTTCGCGATGTACAGGTTCGAATTGCCTTCGATCCCGTTGTCCTTCTGCGCCCACAGGTAATACAGCGCGCCGTTGTGGTTGAAGGTCGTCGCGTCCAGGCAGAAGGTGTCGATGCCCGTGTCGACCTGGCCCATGAATTCCCACGTGCCTTCGAGCGGATTGGCGTTCGTATTGCGGATTGCGTACATGCGGTGCTGGAACAGCTTGTACTTGATCTCGCGGCTCGGCGCCGCGGCGAAATAGACGTACCACGCGCCCATGTTGAAGTGCAGTTCCGGTGCCCAGACCAGTTCGCTGTACGGGCCCGTGTCCGGCTTGATCCACGCATCGACGGTGGGCGCGGCCGCCAGTTCGGCGATGGTTCTCGCGCGGCGCAGTTCGATGCGGTCGTATTGCGGGACCGAGGCGGTGAAATAGTAATAGCCGTCCGTGTGCTTGTAGATGTACGGGTCGGCGCGTTGTTCGATCAAGGGTTTCAGTACAGTTTCCATCGTGGTCTCGAGAGTTACATTCGATACGTCGCCCCCGCGCAGGCGGGGGTCCAATGTCGTGTGCTGTCGTGTTGGCGCATGCAACTTCGGCAGCGTCACTTGGGTCCCCGCCTCCGCGGGGACGACGTGGTTAAGCGCATCGCGGTAACGCAGGGTGGGCAGGTTTCATCCGGGGCTCCCGGCCCCGCATGCCCACCCTACGCGCTGACGCGGAGTTCTTCCTTCACGGTCGAATAATACTCGTCGCTGATGCGGTACTTGAACATCAGTGCCCCCATCAGGAAGTGGAAGAAGCCCGGAATCACGGACAGCATCAGCGCGATGCCTTGCAGCGCCAGCGCGCCCTGCTCCTGGTTCGGCTGGTAGTGGAAATAATTCAGCAGCAGGCCGACCAGGCCACCCGCGATGCCCATGCCGGCCTTTTGCGCGACCGAGATGCCGCCGAACGCGAAGCCGGACACGCGCTTGCCGGTTTTCACTTGGCCGTAGTCGATGGTCTCGGCGATCGCGGACCAGAACACGGGCGCGTGCAGGTCGACGACGAGCGACAGCAGGAAGTACAGGAAGAAGGCCAGCGCCGTGTCGCCCGGCTTGACCAGGAAGTAAATCATCACGGACAGCACCGCCACCACCAGCTGCGTGTAGCGGAACAGTTTGACCTTGCAATAAAACTTGGTGACCCACGTCGACACGACCATCGCGATGATGGCGGCCGCGACGCCCGTCGACAGGAACGCCGACACCGTCGCCGTGTCGCCGTGCAGGTAGTACTTGGCGTAATAGATCGCGACGGAGCCACGGATCACGTAGCCGATGGTGCCCGTCACGCAGACGGCGCACAGGATCAGCCACTGGTCGTTCTGCGCCAGCACCTTGACCTGTTCCAGCAGCGGCTGGCGTTTGGTCTTGTAGACGACGCGCTCGGTCGTCGTGAAGAACGTGAACAGGAACAGCACGACGCCCAGCACGGCCATGAGGCCCATCGCCGCCTGGTAGCCGGCGGCCTGGTTGCCGTTGCCCCAGCGCTGGGCCAGGATCGGCACGACGATGGTGACCATGAAGGCGCCGATCTTGGCCAGGAACAGGCGGTAGCCGTTGGCCGACAGGCGTTCCTGCGGGTCGCTGGTCAGGCCGCTGATCAGCGAGATGTACGGGACGCCGACGGCGGAGGTCATCAGCGTCATCCCGATATACGTGGAATATGCCCAGATGAGCTTGGCGTCATAGCCCCACAGCGGCGTCGTGAACACCATGAACACGGACAGGCCGTAGGGAATGGCCGGGAACAGCAGCCACGGGCGATAGCGGCCCCAGCGGCTCAGGAAGGTATCCGTCATCTGCCCGACGACGAGGTCGGAACACGCGCCGATGAATTTGACGAGCACGAACAGCAGCGCGAGGTCGGTCGTCTTGAGTCCATAGACGTCCGTGTAGAAGAAGGTGATGATCAGCATCATCGACGAGATCACCACGTTGAGCGCCATGTCGCCGGCGCCGAAGCCCACTTTTTCGAGAGTGGAAAGTTTCTGGGTTTGCATACGGACCTCCGTCCAAACGAACAGGGTGCTACGCGGTTTTTCCGAGCAGCACCCTCATTATTGCCTAGCGATTAGAAACCTGAATCAATGTTTCCAACGGAGGGCACGGCCGACAATGCGGTCATAACGGCGCACGTCACGCGGCAGCAGGGTGCCGTGGTAGTCGTGGCAGGCCTGGTCCAGCAGGTTGCTGCCGTCCGGGGTCGCGGTCAACGCGTTCGTGGGCGCGAAACGGCCCGTTGCGATGGGTTCCATACGTCTCCTGTTCCAAGTAAGTATTATTATGTTTCTGAAAGTCTAAGAAAATTTTCAGAACTGGCATGCTTATCGGTAATCTTAGGCGCTCGAGTGAGAACGATCCAATCAATTTTTCCGCAACTTCGATATCGTTTTTCGTATCTATTGAACGAACCGCCGCGTCCTGACGACGATTTCAAATGGCCCAATGCGAGAATCAAATGAAAAAGGGCGTTGCCGGTGTGAACCGAGCAACGCCCTGTCTGGCTAGACGGTCTTCTTGACCGTCGGGCTTACATCTTCCAGTGGAAACCAGCCGAGACCGAACGTCCGATCTGGACCGTACCGAAATTGCTCACCTGCGCGTTACCCGCATCGCCGAAGTGGTAGTACTGCTGCTGCATTTCGTTGGTCAAGTTGACACCACTGATATCGATCGACATGTTGTCGTTGATTTTGTAGGAGACTTGCATGTCAACACTCTTTTCCGGGTGACGCCAGATACCGATCGGATTTGCAAACAGGGCGGCTTCGTTGGAGGCCAGGAAGCCGGAGCGCCAGACATAGGACAAGCGCGCGCTGACCGGGCCCTTTTCGTAAGCCAGGGTGGCGTTGTACGAGTTGTTGGACACGCCGAAGAACGGTGTCTCGAGCTGCGAGACGATGACGCCGGCATCATTGGCATCAGGCACGTTCTGCGACGAGGTCAGTCGCGTATAGCTGCCCTGGATGCCCAGACCGTCCAGCACGCTCGGCAGCCACTTCGGGAAGTAGATCAAGCCGAGTTCGGCGCCTTTGATCGTGCCGTTGGAGGCGTTGACCGGCGAGTTGATGACGTAGTCATAGCCGTTCGTATGGTCGCCGCCCGAGGTCGAGTTGCGGAACGGGTCGTTCGCCGGATCGACGTGCACCCTGTGACGCAAGCCCACGACCAGGCCGTCGATCTTGCGCTTGAACAAAGTGCCATAGAGCGCGCTGTCCTTCTGGAAATACCACTCAGCCGTCAGATCGAGGTTCTTGGAGTGCGTCGGTTTCAGGTCCGGATTGCCGCCGCTGCCCGAGCCATAACCCACCTTCGACACGTCGTCACCGAGTTGCATGACAGGATTCAGATCACCGAAGTTCGGGCGGCGCAGGGTTTCACCATAGTTGACGCGCAGCACGACGTCCCTGGATGGGTCGTAAATCAGGGTCATGCTGGGCAGTAACTTGCTGGTCGACTTGCTGGCACCGGTCGCCGTGACCGCCTTGGTGGTGGCATCCACCTTGTAGAAGTCCATGTCGGTCTTGACCTTGACGTAGCGCACGCCGAAATTGCCGCGCAGGCGATGGCCGAACAGGTCGTTCTGGGTATTCCCCATCAGGAAGAGGTTGGTCGTCTTTTCATCGACATCGAACGTCTTCTGGAGCCTCAGCTGGTCCGTCGTCAGGAAGTTCGCATCGGCCGAGTGATAGAGGCTACGCCAGTCGTCGATATGGTCGCGAATGTAGTAGGCATTGGGCTCCACCCATGAACGCGGAACGTCCGAGATGGACGTGCCGAAGTTCGCGTTGGTGGAGGAATAGTCCGGACCCAGCGAGGCGAGGTTGCGGTTCAGGGTACCCGATTGCGCCCGGTTGGCCTCCGACGCCTTGCGGTCGTCGAGGCGCGCGCCGAACTGGATCGTCTGCAGCGCACCCCAGTCGGCATCAAAGACGCCCGACAGACTGGCCGTCGTGGCGCTGCCCTTGTTGCGGTTGGCGTTATCGTAGAACTGCGCAACATTCCACTTGGCCGGGTTGGCCAGGTCGGCATCGTTGTTGAAATGGAACGACGTGTTGTTGCTGCCGTCATTGAAGGCGACGTTGATAGATGGCGCAACGCGATCGATCCGGGTCGCCGTGAATTCCGAGTGATAGGTGCTGGTTTGATACGACAGATCACCGTCCAGCCGCAGGCGGTCGCCAATGTCCCACTTGCCGTTCAGGGCATAAACGTAGGAATCGGTTGCCGACGTGGTGTAGTCGCCGCTGTTGAAGCCATAGACGTTATTGACTTGACGGCTCTGGATAACGTTCGTTCCCGGGAACGTCTTCATCGACCCCGCAGGGTTGCTGCCGAGATCCCCCCACCAGTCAACGAAGCTGAACAGCAAGCGGTTGAAGGACTTGTCACGATAACCGTTGTACATCGATTCGAAGGTGTAGACCGAATCGTTGTTCGGTTTCCACTGCAAGGCGATATTGGCCGCAGGACGCTTTCGCTCCCCCTCGACGTCGCTCTGGAAAACGGCGTCACGCGCCAGGTAATAAGGATAGGCCTTGCCGTTGAAATTCAGCGTTGAACCCGCGGCCATCGGCAAGCCGGTATGGGTACCAGCTGTCCAGACATTGTTGTCGAAGACGCGCTGCAAGGGCGTGTAACCCGTGGGATCTTCGGCGGCATTGGGGCTGACAAACGGCACCATGGCACCCGGCGTCACGCTTTCATTGCGGTAGTTCGTCTTGGTCGCCGACAGGTTGACCAGGGCACCGAATTCGCCGGCGCCGGTTTGCCAGCGGTTGCTTAACATGGCGCTGAGCTGCGGGTTCGCCTTTTTCGCGGGATCGAGATAGGTTTCACGCGCCGAAAGCGACACTTTCTTGCCCTTGAAATCGAACGGCCGCAGCGACTTGACGTCGACCTGGCCGGCAATTCCGGTTTCCAACTGGCTGGCGTCGCGCGTCTTGTAGACGTCGATCTGGCGCACCAGGGTCGAGGGAATGTCCTGGAGCGCGACCTGCGTGCCGGACGCGGTAAAGATATTGCGGCCGTTCCAGGTGGTTTCGACGTCGGGCAGGCCACGGATGGACAAGGTGCCGACTTCGCCGCCGGCGCGGTTGGTGACCTGGACCCCGGTCACGCGCTGCAGCGCTTCGACGACATTGTTATCGGGCAGCTTGCCGATGTCTTCGGCAACGACCGATTCCACGACCTGGTCGCTGGTGCGCTTGATCGCCAGGCTCTTGATCAGCGAAGCCTTGACGCCCGTGACGACCACGGTCGGGGCCTCGACCGGCTCCGTTTTTTCGGCGGCCGCTTGCGCCCACACCGAGGCGCTGCTGAGCACACCGGCGCCCATCAGCGCAATCACGGTCAGCTTCAGGGCCAAGGGACATGCAGATACTTGCGATTTCATACGTCTCCTGTGTTCTAGTTATGGAAAATTTCTTTTCATACTGGCATGGTTCGGAAACCATGGTAGAGACCCGGCACTGATCAAGCAAATGATATTTTCCGGGTTTCCCATATCAGTTTCGATATCACCCTGGTCTTTTGGCGCCGTGCTTCGCATGCCATGAACTCGCGCAAAAGGCTCGCGCTGCGCGCACGGATGGCCACGCCGGGCGTCGGCCGACGGGGTTCCGGGCGTCCGGGCAACAAAGGCGGGCACGGCTGTCTTTCGTGCTGCATGGGGGCGGCGCGCGGCGTTACACTGCTAACGTCCAGCGCCAAGGTAGACGATCATGCAGACTTGTTCTCCTGAAGAAGTTCGCTCCCTCCTCGACAAGATCGAGCAGCTGCCGGTGCCATTCTTCAAGCGCCTGATCGAAGCCAGCAACACCGGCATCATCATTGCCGACGCGAGCCAGCCCGACAATCCGATCGCCTACGTCAACCCCGCCTTCGAAAAGCTGACCGGTTACCCGCGCCACGACGTCATCGGCCGCAACTGCCGCTTCCTGCAGCGCGACGACCGCGACCAGCCCGAGATCGAACGCATCCGCCATTGCGTGGCACACGCCGAGATCTGCACGGCCCTGCTGCGCAACTACCGCAAGGACGGCAGCCTGTTCTGGAGCCGCATGCATCTGTTTCCCGTGCACGAAGACGGCACCGCGCCCACGCACTTCGTCGCGTTCCTGCAGGACGTGACGGAGGTGGTGGAAGCCCAGCGCGCGGCCGTGCATGCGCGCGAAC